>OJQL01001585.1_pt1 | contig 16150 bp, 21 predicted proteins | sample 1598731 | NCBI WGS metagenome assembly OJQL01 (sample SAMN03922510, study PRJEB24848) | human gut metagenome | isolation source: stool sample | host: Homo sapiens | place: Germany | collected 2010-02
TCGGGTTCCTGTCCCTTTTGTCCCTTTTTTATTTATACATATATATGTAAATAATAAAAATAAATATATAAAAGTTTTGAAAAAGACCCGGCAAAAAAGGGACACACGACCGTAAAAAGTTAAAATCTTCCCATATATGGAGAGATTTAGCGGGACTTTTTTACAGATGAAAAAGGGACACAAAAAAGGGACGCTGTAGCGTTCCGCGTCCTCTTATTGTAAAATCTATATTATTCAACATTAACCATAGGAAGCGAGGTATAACAATATGGCTGTATTAAAATTCAAAAACGCAGACGCGGTACGGCTTGCAATTACTCAGCAGCAGCAGAGGGATATCTTAGCCATGTACACGCAATTAGCTAAAGACATAAAGAAGCAATTGGCAACAATGAACAAAACAGGGATGCAGCGCGCAAGCCTAGTGCTTTTGCAGCGTAATATCTCTACGAGCATACAGATGCTCAATGACGATATAAAAAACAATATTGTAAGCAATATGCGTGTCGTTGCTGATAGCGTTGTAGAAGACGCGCGCGCGTTCTTATTGCGTGCAGGCTTTGCAGCTACTGACGTAAATAACGCCTTTAACTATGTGCCGCGTGATATCGTTCGGAGTCTTTATACGGGCAATATTTACGACACAGCATGGACGCTGGACAAAGCTATATGGAACAGCAATAAGAAGACGCAAGACACGATACAGCAGATTATCGCATACGATACCGCCGCCGAAAAGTCGGCGTATGATATTGCCACCGACATCGCGCAATATGTGGACGCGTCAAGCCCTAGCAATGTGATAAAGTCATGGCGATACGATAAGAACGGCAACAAAATAAATGACGCGTTCCGCTTTGGTAAAGTTGATTACAACGCGCAACGATTAGCACGCACAATGGTGAGCCATGCATATCAGCAGAGTTTTATGGCAGTCAATGAAAAGGACCCGTTTGTGATTGGGTATCGTTGGCTTACTTCGAACTTTCACGGGCGTGTTTGTCCTATCTGTACAGACAGAGCAACAAAAGACGCCTACGGGTTGGGCGCTGGAATATTTCCAAAGGATGCGCTCCCGATGGACCACCCGAACGGCATGTGTACATATGAAGCCGTAACGGATGACGATATGAACGCAATTGCGAAACGTATAGCCGATTGGTATAAAGCACCGTCCGGCACGTATCCAGATATCGACGCATACGCCGCCGATTTTTAATGTGTTTTATTGTTGACAATCTTGCGGTATTGTTCTATACTTAGTATAGAATTATGGTAATATTGAAAGGAGAACAGTATGGAAGTAAAAAACGCCTGCACAAAATGCGGATGCATTAATACCATTGATATCCATAGTCTTTTACGTAAAGACGTAAAAGACAAGGACGGAAACCACTACCGTGTTTTATATTTCAAATGCGAACAGTGTAAAGCAATCAACGTGGTACAGATTGACAATAATGAGACGCGGCAGCTCTATCGCACGTTTAAGAGTTTACTCGTAAAGGTTATGAAGAAGCGTGTGAAACATGAGACAATCAGCCCTAAGGATGTAAAGAAAAAAGACAAATACACGAAGACACTCTCTAAGCTGCGTGAAGAATTGAAACAGCGCACCGAAGGGGAAACGATGTACAATGAAGACGGCGGCGTCTTTGTTGAGCGTTTGAGCTTTGTAAGCAGAGAGGACAGGTGATGAGCATGGTATTATGCGATAACTGCAAGCATCCTGTTGATGATGTGAGGACGGACAGCAAATACATAAAGGGGCGGCGTATCGATATGACGTACCTTTATTGTAATAACTGCCATGCGAAATTTGTCTCATATTTTGACGATGACAAGACGCGCAAACTCAAAGACGATATCAGGCGCTTACGTGATAAAATCTTTGACCCTGCACACATTGCCACGCGTCAGCGTAATATGGCAACATTGGACACGAAGCAGAAGAAGCTCAAGTATTTAACAGACAGAGCAAGACAGAAATATATGAAATATTTTAACTAAAAGGGGGTTCATAATAATGGACGGAAACGCAACAAACACAGCCACAGGAACAACAGCCGACAACGGCGCAGGAACACAGCAGGCTGCAGCAAATAACGCGACACAGACAACAACAGCAGCCGCAGGAGCAGGCACAACAACACAGCAGACAGCGGCAGCCAATAACGCAACAACAAAGACACAGCAGGCGACACAGTCAAATATTGACGTTGACAAAGTGAAATCCGATGCCGTGTCTGCTTTGCTTAAAGAGTTAGGCTATGAGGATGTTGACGCGTTGAAAACTGTAACTACAAAAGCAAAGGCAGAAGAGGAAGCAAAGAAATCCGATTTAGAGAAGAAAGATGAAGCATTAACAGCAATGACGAGACAGCTGGCAACAGAGAGGGAAGCCCGTATCGTTGCAGAAGCAAAGAACGCGGCAATTAAATTAGGCGCAAAGCCGGAGCTTGTTGATGACCTTGTAATTGTAGCAAAATCAAAAGTAACAAAAGACAAGGATATCAATGCAGTCATTACAGAGATTAAAGACAGCACTGTCGGGGGTGTTTACTTTGTAAAAGATGATAACACAAACCAGACAGGAGCCGGAACGGTCACACGTGGTCAGGTTCATAAGAAAGCGACCACACAGCAGGCAGCACAGAACAACAACGCTGCAGACGGTGACGATGAAGCACACGCTGGAACAATGGCAGCAAGGCTGCTTGCTAAACGTAAGACAGCCAAGAAAGGCTATTATTTCAAATAAATCACATGGGGGTATATAGTTATGTTAAATAGAACCGGTGTAAAAAGAGAGACAATCGGCGCAGGTACTCAGATTCTTGCTGATGTAAATCTGCAGCATAGCGTCGGTATCGTTGTCAAAAAGGGCGAGGGTACTGACGTAAACGGTCGTAAAATCGTCAAGGCAGGTACTCCAATGAAAGGCAGCCTGCAGGCAAGGACAACAGAGTTTACAGTAGCTGCAGCGAGTGAGAAAGCTGTAGGCGTATTATTGCACGACGTTGACACAACAGACGGCAAAGCAAACGGCACACTGCTTGACTTTGGTTTTGTAGATGTTGCCAAGGTTGATAAGACTGTCGCAGCTACTTACACAACTGTAACAATGCCGAGCATGATTCAGCTGATTAAATAAGAAAGGGGGGTTTACTGAATATGAGTATTTATGATTTGATTATCAGTAGCGAAATCGCTGCGTATTGGGAACTGTTCACAGAACAGGACGCTCCTTACTTTGGTGAGGAACTTTTTCCAGATGATAAGAAATTAGGTCTGGAACTTAAATGGCTCAAAGGTTCGAACGGCTTGCCTGTCGTTTTGAAGGCGTCTGCATTTGATGTGGCTGCAGTACCTAGAGCACGTATTGGATTTGAGAAGATGAGCGCAGAGATGCCATTCTTCAAAGAGTCCATGTATATCGATGAGGAATTACGTCAGGAGCTTAATAAGGTTATTGAGTCCGGTAATCAGGCATATATCGATGCAGTTGTAAATCGTATCTTTGACGATGAGATGTCATTGCTCAGAGGTGCAGCTGCACAGCGTGAGCGTATGAGAATGATGGCACTTACTACAGGTACTATCGTAATGACGTCCAACGGTCAGATTTACGAGTATGACTACGGTATGCCAACAGCTCACAAGGTCAACGCCGTGAAGTCATGGAGTGACCCAACAGCGCCAATCCTTGAGGATATCCGTAAAGGTATCGCAAAGATTCAGGAAGACACAGGCGTCACTGTAAAGCGTGCCGTATGTTCTTCTAAGGTGTTCGGCTACATGAGAGCCAACAACGAAATCAAATCCTCAATCATGGTTATCACCAACGGGGTCGGCTGGGTATCTGATGCGAAGTTGAAGCAGTTTATCAAGGATGAGCTTGATATCGAAGTTGTTACAAACGACAAGAGATACAAGGACGAGAGCAACGAAACACAGCGCTATGTTGAAGAGGATATCTTTGTTATGTTCCCTGAGGGCGAGCTTGGTCATACATGGTTCGGAACTACGCCGGAAGAGTCTGACCTTATGTCTGGCGCTGCTGACAATGTCACTATCACCGATACAGGTGTAGCAATTACCACAATGCGTAAGACTGACCCTGTACAGGTTGAGACAAAAGTTACACAGATTTGCCTGCCTGACTTCCCGACCGCTGACCAGATTTATGTTCTTTCTACAGAACAGGGCTAAGGTGGTGAGTCGATATGGGTATGGTAACAGCAAGACGCGGCGAGCACTTTGTAAAAGTATCGCGTAAGACGTTCGAGAACTCATTATCGAAAATCGGATACGTAGAGTGCGGGGAAGTGGAAACACAGCCCGCACAGCGTTTATCTGATTTTGATATTGATGTAAATGACACAGCAAACACCGACACGGTGACCGCTGACCCTGTGGACACTGACACAGTGCCAACAGATACAGCAGCAACCGACACAGCAAACGCTGACACGGTGAACGCTGATGCAATCAACACGACACCTATTTCGGAAATGAATAAGGAAATGCTTTTACAGTATGCAAGTGTAAACGGTATTGATTTACAGGACGCAACAACGGTGCGGGATATCCGCAAAGTGATTCAGGCACATGTAAAAGCAAGCAAAATGCAATAAAGGAGCTGGTCGATATGGATAAACTCAAACTTTTAAGGTTCAACCTTAGGGAGTCACAGTGTCCATATTTCGACGACGACGAGCTGCAGATGCTTCTTGATAGAAACGCGGGCGACGTGGACGCCGCAAGCTATGAGGGTCTTATCATGAAAGCAGAGTCAACAGGCTTGAGCGTGTCTGGTCTAACGACAAAGGACAGCTCAAGCTATTTTAAAATGCTCGCGTCGAAGTATGTGGAGACTAATACGGGGGTACTGCTATGAGCATACAGAAATGTCTACAGGGTGAATTGCATAAGGTAACGCGCGAGATAAACCGCTACGGCGATAACTATGTTTTTTGGCGTGATGATGTTGATAAGTATGGAGAACCAACAGGCACCACCCGCAATATCGCGGATGTAAAGGGGTTATTTCATACGCAACGCGCTTACGTATCGAAAAACGTAAGCGACGCAACGACAACGCACGCGACAGGCTCCCCGATGATACTAGCACGCTATGACGATGCTAAGAACATAAAGCCCGCGGATTGGCTCACAATCAACGGCAAAACGTTCAAAGTTGTTGACGTAAACAATGTTATGGAGTACAATATAGTTGTGAACATTTCACTCGATGAGGTGGTTACGGATGGCAGGGATTAAGTTCGACGCCAATGATTTATTATCGTATTTAGATAACGCAAATGCAAGAGCAAACACCGCCGTAGAGCTTTACGCGAATGAGGGTGCAAAGGTCATGGAGAATTATGCAAAGCGTAATAGACCATGGACAGACCGAACAGGACACGCCCGCCAGCGGTTGCACGGATGGATAGAACGCACGCCGAAAGGTGTGAAGATTAACATAGGGCACGGCGTGGACTATGGCTATTATCTTGAAATGTGCCACCAGCGCAGATTTGAAATTCTAAACCCTACCGTAAACGCTTGCTCTGCGAAAATCATCAGCGGATATAAAGGGCTTTTAAAGGAGATATTTAAGAAATGAGCATACTAAGCAACATACGCGACGCGATACAGGATGACGGCATCGATTGCTTTTACCCGTCGCAACACGTCGGCAAATGTACAAAGGAATATGTTGTCGTAAAGACTGGCGGAACTGTCAGCGAGACAACTGTATCAAGCGAGAGACCTGTTTACACGCTTATGTGCTACGTCCCCGCGAATAAATACAGCCGCTTAGAGTCAATGATTTACGATGTAAAGCAGAGCATGAAAAAGGTTTTCCCTTTGGTGCGATATGTTGGAAATGAGACGGCAAGCTTTTACGATGATGATATCGATGGGCACATGATTAGCTTTCAGTATCAGGGCTGCCGAAAGGTAACAAATTGGTAACATAATGAAATAGCATATATACGAAATAGAATGGGGGTATAATAAAATGGCAAATACAAAGAAAAGAGCTGTCGGCGTTGCTACTATTGATGTCGAGCTGGTTGTAGTAAGAACAAAGGCAAAAAATGGCGACACCACAGAGATTGCTGTAGATACAGCGAACAAAGTAGAGGTAGAGCCGCAGACAGAAGACACCGACGCGGTCAAGCTTGTAAAGAAGAACAAAGTTATCGCACAGAAGTTGGGAACGTCAATCGTTACCGGAAACCAGATTACTTTGACCGATAACGTGTTTATCCCTGAGCTTGTAAAAATCTTTCAGGGTGGTACAATCACACCGAATGGGGAAGATAACAAATACCCAACATATACGCCGCCTGTAGCTGGTAGCACAGACAAGGGCGAAGTATTCGAAATGGATATCTATTCAGCTGTATACGATGCAGCCGGACTGATTGACAAGTACGAGAAGATTACATACCCGAACTGTCAGGGATTGCCAATCTCAATGAGTACGGAAGACGGTACGTTCAGGGTTCCAGAGTATACAATCAACTCAGCTCCGAAGACTGGTGAAGCACCTTATACAATCACTTATGTGGATGCATTGCCAGACTTTACATCTGCCGAAGCATGAAAAGAACAGGAGACGCCGCAAAGCGTCTCCGATGAATTGAAGAATGTTGACGTTTCAACGCTCAAAAAGAGCGCACGTACTACAAATAAATAGAAAGGAGATATAGTATATGAACTATAACGACAACAACAACAACGTAATCAACGCAGGGGGATATTTCGCAGGCTCTGTGCCTGTAAATACACCGGACACCATGGCAAACCCGCACCCAACAATGGCACAGGCACCGACACAGACAGCGCAGCACGTGCAGGCGGTAAATATGCCGCGAGTAACTTCTATCGCTGATTTACAGGCGTATGGCGCTGGTCAGATTGTAGAATTGCCACCATTTGCAGAGGGTCAGCCATTCTTCGCACGTTTGAAAAGACCGTCTCTGCTTGGACTTGTAAAGCATGGAAAGATTCCAAACGAGTTACTTGTAAAAGCTAATTCCCTTTTTGTATCTGCAGGCGCAGGCTTAGACCCTGACGAAGCCGATATGATGTCACAGATGTTCGATGTGCTTTACGTGTTAGCAGGTGAGACACTTGTAGAGCCAAGCATGCATGAATTGGAAGCCGCTGGCGTAGAGTTGACCGATGAGCAGCTTATGTTCTTATTTACATACGGTCAGCAGGGGGTACGCGCCCTCAGCAACTTTCGTACAGAGTAGCAAGGTCGAAAGCGTTATAGCAATGGCGAAGCAGTATGGTTGTCGTCCAAGTACTGTATTAGGACTTGACGACGACTATACTGCTTTTTGTTTTGATGAAGCATGTAATTGCATTGCGTATCATCTTATGAACGAAGAGGAAGCAAACTATCGGGAATTTGATGAGAAAGGAGAGATAAAGACAAATCATTATAAGAGCTTTTCTGATTTGTATAAGCAATTCAACTAGCCAGAAAAGCTCCAACGGGGGTGTTTAAAAAATGGCAATAAATGTGGGGAGTGCGGTTGCGTATTTAGAGCTTGACACGTCTAAATTTTCCGGCGGCTTTAAGTCTGCACTGACAGACTTGAAGACATTTGCCGACAATACAAGCTCCGTAAATACAAAAATGAAAGCCCTGTCATCATCATTCAGCAGCGTCGGCAGTACGCTCACCAAGAGCGTTACGACGCCGCTTGTTGGTATTGCTACCGCTGGTGTAAAGACGGCATCGAATTTCCAGTCTGCTATGTCACAGGTTGCGGCAACAATGGGCACAACGTCCGACAAGATACAAGACCTTAACAAGTTCGCGCAGAAGATGGGCGCGATTACGGCGTTTTCAGCAACAGAAGCGGCGGAAGGTCTTAACATTCTAGCTCAGTCCGGTCTTAACGCACAGGAGCAGATGGCAACACTGCCGAACGTGTTAAACCTTGCCGCAGCCGGACAGATTAGCATGGGCGACGCTGCATCGTATACGGTCGGAGCAATCAAAGGCTTCGGCGACTCTGTAGAGAATTCGCAGAAGTATGTTGACTTAATCGCAAAGGGTGCAACGCTTGCCAATACGAATGTACGCGGATTGGGTGAAGCCTTGTCCGGCGTATCATCAACCGCAAAGGTTTACGGACAGACCGCGGAAAGCACTACAAAGAGCTTGCTTAGATTGGCGGAACAGAATGTCACAGGTTCAGAAGCTGCCACGGCGTTAAGTCGTGCCATGATGGATATTTACACGCCTACATCAAGCGCAAAGAAAGCACTTGACGCGTTGGGCGTTTCTGCATATGATAGCTCAGGAAATGCGCGAGACTTTAACACGGTTGTAGATGAGTTGAACGGGGCACTGTCAACCATGACAGACGCACAGAAGTCAGCATATGAAAATACCATCTTTACGACTTACGGTATGAACACATACAACAAGATGGTTTCGACAACGTCCGAAAAGCTGGACCAGTTCGATAAGGGACTGGCAAAAGCAAGCGACGAAATGAACGGGCAGGGTTCGGCGGCACAACAGGCAAAAGAACAGCTCAACAACCTAAAAGGTTCCCTGACGCTGTTAAAGTCTGCCGTAGAGGGCTTGCTAATTGCGGTGGGTGATAGGTTTGTACCATTCCTGACAAATCTAGCGGATAAGGTCTCTGAACTTGTTACGAAGTTCAATGACTTATCAGACGAACAAAAAGACCAAGTTATCAAATTCGGATTGATTGCAGCTGCTATCGGTCCGGTTCTCCTGATACTGTCTAAGGTCGTTCTTGCCGTCAATAACGTGTTTACGGCGTTTAGTAGTATAAAAACACTAGGCGCAGCGTTTACGGGTCTTAGCGCGCCGATTATCGCTATTACGGCTATTATAGCGGCATTGGCTGGGGCTTTCGTATACTTGTGGAAGACAAGCGAAGACTTTAGGGATAAAGTCACAAGCATTTTCGATGACGTAAAAAATAAATTCGATACATTCCAAAAGGCTGTTGTTGAAAAACTCAACTCGCTCGGCTTTGATTTTGAAGACATTGGCGACGTAATCAAAGCAGCATGGGACACAATCGCCAACGTTATTATGTCCCCAATTATTACGAACGCGCTGGAGTTGTTATCGAACTCAATAGGCGACGCGCTTAATATCATCCTTGATATTGTCAGCGCAATTACGGCGGCATTTTCTGGCGATTGGTCCGGCGTAAAAGAATCACTCGGCAACCTTGCCAGTGATATATATAAACTGTTTCAGGAATTGCCATCGCAAATCCTGTCACTTGTCGGAGACTTAGGCGCTAACATTTTGAAGGCGTTAGGACTTGAAGAAGAAGCCGAAGCGTTTAGCGGCTTTATGAGCGCCGTGAAGGGCGTTTTTGATACGGGTGCTAATCTCATCGGCAACGTCCTTGGAGTTGCTGTACAGGGCTTTATGGACTTGCTGGCGGGTGCTGCAAGCAGTGTCGGCACGTTGTTCACAACGGTGTTCAACGTTATCAAGAGTATCGCGGGCGTTTTTGAATCACTTGCGTCCGGTGATATCGGCGGAGTGTTTACGAACCTCTTTAACACTATCGGTAGCGTATTGTCTGCAATCCCTAACCTCATCGGTGACGCATTCGCAACCATCGGCAATATCGGCGCAACATTGTTATCAGCGTTAGGACTTGACGAAGCGGCAGCCGCGTTCCAGTCGTTCTTTGATACAATCGCGTCAGGCTTTGGAAGTGTCGGCGATTTCCTGACGAATCTCGGCAACAACTTAGCCACATTCTTTACGGAGATTATACCGTCAGCATTTGGCAGCGTGGTTGATTTCTTTGTAAACATAGGAACGTCAATCGGTTCCTTCTTTACGGAGACCATACCGAATGCAATCAGCACCTTTGTAAATGAGACAATACCAGCCCTGCTCGCGTCTATTGCAGCTTTTCCGGGCTGGTTAGCGGCACAGCTTGGCTATGCCTTGGGTTCTATCGTTGGATTCATTACAACGATACCAGAGCGCGCCACAGAGGGCTTGTCGATGTTGTGGACCATGCTGACAGAATGGTTCAACAATGTAACAACGTCTTTGATGACGTTTATAACGTCCATCCCGTCGCGTGTAAATGAGTTCTTTACGAACTTGGTTACAAACGTATCGGCATGGTTTAGCAATCTTGTAAACACAGCGGGCACGGCTGGTCAGTCGTTTGTATCGGCGTTCATCAACTGGCTCACAAGTTTACCGGGCGCAATCTCTCAGAAGTTTAATGAGATTGTACAGGCTGTACTGCAGTGGGGCAGCGATTTACGTAACAACGTACGGACGGAGTTCAATAACATTATTGACGATATTAAATCTATCAACCTGTACGACGCAGGTAAGAAGATTATAAAATCATTATGGAACGGACTCAAAGACATGTGGTCCAGTGTCAAGGGCTGGTTCGGGGGACTTTGGAAGAATTTCAAGTCAGGCTTTACGGCTGGATTTGGTGACAGTTCATCCGTTAGAGCGACAGCCCTGTCAATCGATGGAAGCCACCGCAACGGACTCAGCTACGTACCGTGGGACGGTTACCGGGCAGAGTTGCACAAAGGTGAGCGCGTATTGACAAAAGAACAGGCAGAAGAGTATAATAAAGGCAACGGCAACAGTGGCGGCGATACATTCGTCTTCTATAACACGAAGCCGGACCCGTACGAATACAGCCGACAGATGAAGCGTTCAAAGCGTGAGCTTGCTTATAATCTGTAAAAGTTTACACGTGGCTCATGGGTTTTCCATGAGCCATATTTTTATAAATTGAAAGGAGTGACAAGCCATATGATAAATGAGGTTAGAATAGGTCGAAAAGATACAGGCTGCATCATGCTAGTAATTGGCAACAATCCAGAAAAGGACTACAATTATGTATTAGACTCAATTGATTGGGACACGCCAGCCGTTACCCTTAACAGTTATAGCGTACCGCATCAGGTGGGTAAGTTTTTCAACGGTGCAAGCATCGGAACGCGTAAGCCAGTTATATCCGGTTACGTTGTGGCAAACATGAAAGATATCGACACGACGGGGCTGACATGGGAAGAGTATTACAAAAAGCAGCTCGAACAGATTGAGACAAGCAAGGACCGACTTAACAAAGAGGTAACCATGAACGCAGATATGGAAATCCGTGTCGGTGATTATTCTTTATATGGTCGGGCATCATTGCCACCAAAATACGCCAACACAGAAGAAAAAAACAACGAGGTCATGTGCTATTTTGAGCTTAATTTTGAATGCTTCGCGCCGCTGTTCCAGTTGCGGCAGTATGTATCTGTTGACATGCCAAGCGCTGGAACAGAGTACACGATTGACAACACGGGGCAGAGTATTATCGGTATGGAAATATCATGCGAGTTCACTGGCAATGTTGAAAACCCTACATTTTTCAACAGGACACGAAATGAAAGACTAACAATCGAGAAGACTTTCAAAGCTGGCGACCGTATCAGAATTACAACAGACTACGGCGACGAAATGGTCGGGATTGTAGAGGGTAGCCTGACAAAGCGCGCGATATATCTGGCGTCTGTCGATTCTATATTCCCGAAACTCAATGAGGGGGCGAACCATGTACAATACTCAGCCGCGTCAGGTACAAGCAATATGCATGTAGTTGTATCATATTACCCATGCTTTTACACATTAAAGGAGATGTAACATGATTGATGTATTTGATAAGAATTTGAAAAAGATAAACACAATACGCAAATACACGCTCGCGCAGTACGTGGATAAATTCCGCGAAATTGGAACGTTCAAAATTCTGGCGCAGTTTGTGGATGAGAACCTCTATCTTCTTTCAGATGAGCAGTTCTATATCTTATTTGACGGGCGTATCTTTGGTCGTGTCGATAAGGTGTTAAAGGATAGCGATAGCGAATACGATAAAACGATAGAGATTACTGGACAGCTTGCGCCTATCTTCTTTACGCAGCGCGTAAACTATAAAACCATCACATACAAAGGAACCACAGCGAAATATGTCGGGGCATTGATTAGCCATAACATTCCGACAGATAAGACTGACCCTCGTTATTTGAAAATCAATGTGCTTTATGACAATGAAAGCTATCTCGATGCGAATTGCCGCCAAATCGAAAGGACAAAAACAGGCGGCTATATGTGGGACGAGATGCAGCTGGCACTTGAACAGGATAACCTCGGTATATTCTTTGAGCCTGATTTTACAACAATCGGGCAGACAATATCAGACGATGACGGCGTACAGATAGACGCGTGGAAGCTCGTGATATCGGCAGGAACGGACAGAACGCGCGGAAACGATAAAGGTAACACACCTATTATTTTCTCGCAGAATATAAGCAATATACAGCGTTCTACGTATGCTCTGCAGTCCGAAGATTATTGCAACTCTGCAGTAGTAGCCGGAGAGGGTGAGGGCGATGCCCGTAAGTGGTTTACGTTTGATATTAATACGAAAGAAAAGAAATTCGAAGCCGCCCACGGGTTCGGCTTGCGTGAGTTATATATTGACGCGCGTGACGTACAGAGCAAAGGCTCAGACAACACCACCATGACCGATGCAGAATATGAGCAAGAGTTACGCAAAAGGGCAGACAGCAAGGCGGTAGATGCTATGCTCGCAAAAGCGTACTCGTCTACGGTCATCACAAGTGATGAGCGGTATGTTTATAACCGCGATTATTACAAAGGCGATATCGTCACCGTTGTAGATAATGAGCTTGCTATCAGGCTCGATGCACAAATCACAAGCGTCACAAAGACGTATCAGGGTGTAAAAGAAATCATCGACATAGATTTCACCTACGGCAAGACGGAAGCAGATTTATTTGGCTCAAGCACGTCAAAAGGTTCCGCAGCGAATACAGCCGCAAAGGTTGGAGACATTGCCGACGATATCGAAATCACGAGGGGCGATATCGGCAAAATTTCCGACGATATGGAAATCACTAAGGGTGATATTGATGATATTAAGCAGCAGCTTGAGTCCGGCGGCGGTACTGGCACAAAGAACATTGTTGTAGGTGGTAAGGACAACAACGAGGGTACCTTTACACAGAAGAACGACAACAACGAAGAAATACTCAAGATTGACAAGGCAGGCTTTTATGGTGTGCAGAAGAATGATGATGTCAGAGCAAGATTTTTCGCCCTGATGTATGCCGCGTATATGTCTGCAATATCTGTAGAAGCAACGCGCAACGAATATCTTGACGATGACGGCATCAATATTGACCGAATGCGTACAATGTTTGCAAATGACACGGTAGAGATTGAGCGTAAAATATACAACGCGGATGCGACAGAGTCATCATCGAAGAAACGTAAGAGCATTACAACTTTACGCATGAAGCGCCCGACACGTGACGAAGCGTCGCTTGACAAGGCGGGTATCACTGATTACCAGTTTGACATTGACTTTTCACAGGTCACAAATTTCCGCGTACCATTTGGACAGTTATACGATGAGACGGGCTTTATCTTGCCAGTTGCGTTGCATGGCATACACAATGGCAAATATCGCATGGGTTGGGACGATGGTGGCTTATATATCCAGTCACAGTATGGCACAACAATCACAGATAAGCACTACTTTGTGCTGACCGATACACCAACGACGAACACAAACCCAAGCGGTTCCGGTTCGTCAAGTGGCAGCGATGGCGGTCACCAGAGTGGCGGGCATCAGGTCGGCGGTTCATCATCTGACGGCGGTGAATCAAGCTCCGGCAGACCTCAGGGAAATACTGACGATGGAACAGAATAACAAAAACGCATATCGGTACAAATATAGGGGGTGATGATATATGATGAAAAATGTACCGATATGCATTTACACATAAGAAAAATGGAGATGGAGCAAATATGAACAACGGAACAGAAGTACAGGACGTACTTATGGACATGCAGAGAGTGACAACGCAAGCCAATCGCGTAAAAGATAGGGTTATATTTGTGCTTGTTATATTATTGATAGCACAAACGTTTATGCTGTTGTCAACCAATGCATATTATAACAAGAAAATATCGAACATGACAGCCGTACAGACGGAAGCAAAAGCAAAGACAAAGACCGACCAGCGTACGGCTTGAATGTTTTGAAATGTTTTAAGATGTGAGACAAATAAAAAAAGGAGAGTAAAATGGATGATGACAGAAAACGAACACGCGACAAAATTAAAAACATATCGACAATAAAAGACTTTGATGATTTACGAAAATTAAGCGAGAATGCTCAGTTATTCAATTGCTGAGATGAAAGCGTTTTTTCATGTTTTTACAATTACTTCATTGAAAGATGTTGAAAAATATGTTATAATCATTTTAGAATCAATTCTATTAGAAAGGAAACTAAAATGATGAATCTTGCGTTTAAATTCCGACTTTATCCAAATAAAGAACAACGTGAATATTTCAAAGATAATTTTGATGCGTGTCGTTTTATGTGGAATAAACTTTTGGAAGATGCCATACATGAGTATCAGGAAACTGGTAAATATCATATGAATCTGCCAGCCATGTATAAGTCGGAATATCCATGGTTAAAAAATGCAGATTCTATTGCGTTATCAACGGTTCAACGTAATTTGCATGATGCATATCAGCGTTTCTTTTCTAGTGTGAAAAACCATAAGAAGAAATGTGGTCATCCAAAATTCAAGAAGAAAAATCAATGTAAGAAAAGTTATACAACCAAAAATCAGCATGGGACAATAGCTGTTTATGATGATGCTATCAAATTACCAAAGATTGGTAAGGTGAAAGCTGTTATTCATCGTGAGATTCCAGATGGCTATAAATTGAAACGTGCAACTGTTTCTCAAGACCCAGATGGAACGTATCATTGTTCTCTTTTATATGAATTTGATAAGGATATCAAAACAAATGTTGATATAAACAAATCCATTGGTCTTGATTATTCTTCTCATGATTTTTATGTTGCTTCTGATAATACCAGAAAAGAATGTCATAAGTATTATCGTAATTCGCAGAGGAAGCTTCGTCATGCACAGAAATGTCTTGCACGAAAACAAGGATTTCGGAAAGGTGAAGTGCAGTCTGCAAATTATAAAAAGCAGTTGATGCGATTAAATAAGATATATGCTAAGATATCTCATCAGCGAAACGATGCCCTGCAGAAATTATCTACTGAGATAGCCAATCAGTATGATATTGTCTGCGTGGAAACGCTGGATTTAACAGGTATTGCAAATCGCAAGAGACATCTTGGCAAAGCAACGCTTGACAATGGCTGGAGAAAGTTTCTGTTTATGTTGGAATATAAACAGAAATTTCGAGGTCATCTGCTTGTAAAAGTAAGCAAATGGTTTCCATCGTCTCAGCTTTGTCATTGTTGTCATGCAAAGAATTCACGTGTAAAGAATCTTAAAATTCGAACATGGACGTGTCCAAATTGTTCTGCTGTACATGACAGAGATGTTAATGCAGCCATCAATATTTTAGATGAAGGATTACGTCTTGTAAATGCTGAATTGCTTGCGTAGTTATTTTAATATAAGTATTAAAATGTGTACGGCAGGGCTTGTCGGAATTTAAGCCTTTGAAGAAAGTATAAGACGAATATTAACATGAATTGTTGATATTTGCATTTTTCAATGAAGAAGGAAGCTCTGATATTCAATATCGGAGTAGGTCACTGAGCCAGACGATGCTAAACGATGACGATATCAAAATAATGGAAATGATTTACAAGGATAGGCTGCCGCTTGGAGTCATAGCTGATAAGCTTTGCATGTCAGAGTCTACGATAAAAAGAAAACACAAAAGAATACTGGTAAAAATGTCAAAGATGTTTTAGAGCTTGAACGCAGTAACGGTATTTCGTTACTGCGTTTTTATTATGCTTATTATTCTACATTAATATACATTTTACAAGAAGAGGACGCGGAATGCTACAGCGTCCCTTTTTTGTGTCCCTTTTTCATATGTAAAAAAGTCCCGCACAATCTCTCCATATATGGGGAGATTTTAACTTTTTACGGTCGCATGTCCCTTTTTTAAGGGGTATTTTTCAAAACTTTTATATATTTATTTTTATTTTTTACATATATATGTATAAATAAAAAAGGGACAAAAGGGACAGGAGCGCAG
>OJQL01001593.1_pt1 | contig 16104 bp, 17 predicted proteins | sample 1598731 | NCBI WGS metagenome assembly OJQL01 (sample SAMN03922510, study PRJEB24848) | human gut metagenome | isolation source: stool sample | host: Homo sapiens | place: Germany | collected 2010-02
AAAGACTGAAAATAATAAAAAAAATCAAAAAATCTTTTTCGATAGAATAAATTTTATAATAAACTCAATTGAGGAAATGCATAAAAAAATGTGATTTCCTCTTTATTTTTTTGGTAATATGTATTAAAGTATTATATGTATATGGCTAAGTCCACAGTTGCGGGGGATGAAGATTGTACAAAGTGTATAGAACCACGGAGGATGGAGGAGAGAGAATATGATATCAAATCAGATACTGCAGAATACGATTGAAGGGTTGAAATCAATTACAAGGATTGATCTTGGAGTGATGGATACAGATGGAAAGACTTTGGCGACAACATTTCCGGAGCCTGGAGATTATGAGAATGCCGTTCTTTCGTTTGTAGAATCTCCGGCAGAAAGTCAGGTGATTCAGGGGTATCAGTTTTTCAAAATTTATGATGAACACCAGCTGGAGTACATTCTGATCGCCAATGGCGGCAGTGAAGATGTTTATATGGTTGGCAAGATTGCAGCCTTCCAGATCCAGAATCTTCTGGTAGCATATAAGGAGCGTTTTGACAAGGATAATTTCATCAAAAACCTTCTTCTTGACAACCTTCTTCTGGTGGATATTTATAATCGCGCCAAAAAATTACATATTGACACAGAGGTAAAACGTGATATCTTTATAGTTGAGACTTCTCGGGAAAGAGATGTCAGTGCGCTTGACAGTCTCCGTTTTGTTCTGGGTGGAAAGGGCAAGGACTTTATTACAGCTGTTGATGAGAAGAACATCATCGTAGTAAAAGAATTAGGTCCTGGCGATGGATATCCGGAGATGGACAAGACTGCACATGAGATTCTTGATCTTCTGAAAGCAGAAGGAGAAGAGAATGTCCGTATCGCATATGGTACGATCGTCAATGACATCAAAGAAGTATCCAAGTCTTACAAAGAAGCGAAGCTTGCGCTCGATGTAGGAAAGATCTTCTTCGACGAGAAGGAAGTTATTGCATATAGTGCGCTTGGAATCGGACGACTGATCTATCAGCTTCCAATTCCGCTCTGCAAGATGTTTATCCGCGAAATTTTTGAGGGGAAATCTCCGGACGAATTTGATGAAGAGACGCTCACGACCATCAATAAGTTCTTTGAGAACAGCCTGAATGTTTCCGAGACATCAAGACAGCTGTATATTCACAGAAATACACTGGTGTACCGTCTTGACAAACTGCAGAAGAGCACAGGACTGGATCTGCGCGTATTTGAGGACGCAATCACATTTAAGATCGCGCTGATGGTAGTCAAATATATGAAATACATGGAAACACTGGAGTATTAAGTTATATCGGAGTATGGATAATTAGGAGGAGCATATGATAGAACTTAAAGAAGTTACCAAGGAATACTCGAAGGGTATTGCTGCACTCAATGGTATCAACCTTCGGATCGAACAGGGAGAGTTCGTATTCGTAGTTGGAGACAGCGGTTCCGGAAAGTCTACGTTGATACGTCTTCTGATGAAGGAGATCGAACCAACGTCAGGTACGATTATTGTCAACGGTCAGAATCTGAATCGTATGAAACATCGCCAGATTCCGCAGTACAGAAGAGGAATCGGCGTTGTATTCCAGGATTTCAGACTTCTGAAAGACCGCAATATTTATGAGAATATTGCATTTGCACAGCGGGTTACAGAAAAATCAACCCGTGTCATCAAAAAGAAAGTGCCGGCGGCTCTGTCACTTGTCGGACTGGCACAGAAGTACAAAGCGTTCCCGAAGGAATTGTCCGGTGGAGAACAGCAGAGAGTTGCAATTGCCAGAGCAGTTGTCAATGAGCCTGCTATTTTGCTGGCTGATGAGCCGACAGGAAACCTGGATCCAACCAACTCATGGGAGATCATGAAACTTCTTGAAGAAGCAAACGAGAGAGGAACTACAGTTCTGGTAGTTACTCACAACCAGGAAATTGTAAACGAGATGAAAAAGCGCGTTATTACGATGAAGAAGGGTGTCATTGTCAGCGACGAACAAGAAGGTGGGTATAAGCATGAGGATTAGTACAGTTGGATACTCCGCGAAACAGGGAGTTAAGAATATTGGAAGAAATAAGATGTTTTCACTGGCATCTGTTGCAACTATGGCTGCATGTATCTTTGTGTTCGGACTGTTTTTCTCAATTATTATGAACTTCCAGTATATTGTACACAAAGCAGAAGAAGGCGTGGCAATCACTGTATTTTTTAATGATGATGCAACGCAGGAGCAGATTGATAATATTGGCGCACAGCTTAAAAAGCAGGATGGTGTAAAAGATATCAAGTATGTGTCTGCGGACGAAGCATGGGAGACATTTAAAGATCAGTATTTTGGCGAATCAAGTGACCTTGCAGAAGGATTTAAAAATGATAACCCTCTGGCAGGATCTGACAACTATGAAGTATATATGACAGATGTGGCTTCACAGAAGAAGCTGGTTTCCTTTGCGGAAAGCCTTGACGGGGTTCGCAAGGTTAACAAATCAGATACCGTAGCCAATACACTGAACAGCGTGAACAAGCTGGTATGGTATGTATCGGTTGTTATCATTGCGATTCTTCTGGCAGTATCTATTTTCCTGATCAGCAATACGGTCACAATGGGTATTACTGTCCGAAGGGAAGAGATTGCAATCATGAAATATATCGGTGCGAAGGATGGTTTTGTACGGGCACCGTTCATCATTGAAGGTATCCTGATCGGTCTTGTCGGTGCGGCGATTCCGCTTGGTATCCTTTATGTACTTTATAATAAAGCAATTACTTATATTCTTACAAAATTCAGTCTGCTGAATAATATTCTGGATTTCCTTCCGGTGGGGCAGGTATACAAGACACTGCTTCCGGTCGGACTTTTACTGGGAATCGGAATTGGTTTTGTGGGAAGTTTCTTTACGATTAGAAAGCACTTAAGAGTCTAGTCGCATAATATTTAAGGGAGACGAATATGATAAGAGGGAAAAAGATACTTGGGGCGTTACTGGCGTTTACGCTTTGCTTCAGTATGGTAATTCCGGCACAGGCTGATGATATTTCGGATGCGAAAAAGAAGCAGCAGGAGCTGGAACAGCAGAAGAATACGGCTGAGGCGGAGAAGTCGGAACTTTCTTCGGAACTGGATTCCATTGTATCAAAGATGGAGAAGACACAGTCAGATCTGACTGCAAAAGAGACTGAGATCAATGATGCAGAGACAGAGCTGGTAACTGCGAAAGCCAACGAAGATGACCAGTACCAGACGATGAAGCTGCGTATCAAGTATATGTATGAGAACGGGAGCAATGAATTCCTGGAGATCCTGATGGAAGCTAACAGTATTGCAGATCTGCTGAACAAAGCAGAATACATCAATAAGATTTCCAAATGCGACCGTGAACTTCTTGTAGAATACGAAGATACAAGAAAAGATGTCGAGAACAGAGAAAATGCACTTAAAAAAGAGTATGCAGAGCTGGAAAGCCTGCAGGATGAACTTGCGGGAGAACAGGCAAATGTAGAAAAGCTTCTTGCTGATAAAAATATTCAGATCGATAACCTGACATCTGAGATCAGCAGTAATGCTGACAAGCTGAAGCAGCTGATTGCAGCAGCTGAGGCGGCAGAAGCCCGCAGAAAAGAAGCAGAAGCAACGGCAGCTGCTCAGGCTGCACAGGCAGCGGCGGCAGCTCAGGCATCAGCTTCGTCAGGCACAAGCAGTTCAGGCGGCTCAGGCAATACAAGCAGCAATGCAAGTGCATCGGGAACCGGATCACTTACACATCCGGTACCGGGAGCAGCGATTACCAGTGGCTTTGGCGGACGTGTGGCACCGACTGCAGGTGCAACAACCGGTCATGACGGAATCGATTATGGTGCAGGATACGGAGCAGCAGTTTATGCGGCTGATTCCGGTACCGTTATTACCGCACAGTACAACAGTGCACGTGGAAATTACATCGTAATCAATCACGGTAATGGAATGCAGACATGGTATCAGCATCTGAGTTCGATGAATGTTACCGTGGGACAGACGGTGGCAAGAGGTCAGGTGATCGGAAATGTCGGTACGACCGGAATTTCCACAGGACCACATCTTCACTTTGAAGTTCATGTAAATGGTGTACCGGTCAATCCATTGAACTATCTGTAAGATAATACATAACAGGTATGAAAGAGTAAATGATGGAAAATAATAAAAAGAATTTTTGGAAGGGGGCGCTTGCAGGCGCCCTCGCCATGTTTATGGTAGGTGCTGCGGCACTTGGAATTATGAATGTTGCAGGTGTAGACCTTGGAACCAGTCAGGAAAAGGTTGTAAATGCGCAGGAAGAGAAAAAACTGAATAAACTGAAAAAGCTGATTGATGAAAATTATCTTTATACAGATGATTTGAAAGAAGAAGATCTGGAGAACGGACTTTACAGTGGATACATTAATGCACTGGGAGATCCATATTCCGTATACTATGATGAAGAACAGACTAAATCCCTGCAGGAATCAACTTCGGGAGAGTATTCGGGAATCGGAGTTGTTTTTTCACAGAATCAGGAAACTAAGGTGATCACTGCAGTTCAGGTTTATGAGAACAGCCCGGCGAATGAAGCAGGTATCCAGGTAAATGATATTCTGTATAAGGTTGGAGATAAGGATGTAAGTGGAACGGATCTTTCCGATGTTGTACAGCTGATCCGCGGTGTAGAGAATACGACTGTTGATATCACAGTCCTGCGTGGGGATGATGCGAAGGAAGTGACAATGACGGTTACCCGGAGAAAAATCCAGGTGGAGACAGTCAAGTCTGAAATGAAGGATGACCAGATCGGTTATATCCGGGTTATGGAATTTGACAGTGTGACCTATGACCAGTTCAAGAGTGCACTCGGCAGTCTGGAGGACCAGGGGATGAAAGGACTTGTGGTTGATCTTCGGGCGAATCCGGGAGGCAATCTTGCGACAGTCACACAGATGTTGGATCTGTTATTGCCAAAAGGTACGATCGTGTCAACAAAAGACAAGAGTGGTCACGAAGAGGTGATCTCATCGGATGATGAACACCAGTTTACGAAGCCGATGTCGGTTGTTGTTGACGGCAACAGTGCAAGTGCTTCCGAGATTTTTGCCGGAGCGATCCAGGACTACGGACTTGGATCGATCGTCGGAACAACAACTTACGGAAAAGGAATCGTTCAGCAGATTTTTGATCTTGGAGACGGAACCTGTGTGAAGCTGACAATGGCTGAGTACTATACTCCGAACGGAAGAAATATTCACAAAAAAGGAATTACGCCGGACGTAGAAGTTGAATATCAGCGGGATGAGAATAATCCGAATGCAGATAATCAGCTTGATGCAGCATTGGAACAGGTGAGAAATAAAATCAATCAATAACAGAAATCCGGAGGGAATGCCGAAAACGGCATTCCCTTTTAGTTTTTAATATGATATCATAAGTAAAGAATATTTTTTTTTCAGGTAACAAAAGGACAATACTTTCTGTTACAGCAAAAATATAAATAGAAAACTGGAGGGAATAAGATGATTAACAAATTAGTCGCTAACATTAAAAAAACAGGAGCACCTATCGTTGTCGGACTGGATCCGATGCTTTCCTATGTACCAGAGCAGGTACAGAAAAAGGCATTTGCAGAGTATGGAGAGACTTTGGAAGGAGCAGCAGAAGCTATCTGGCAGTTCAACAAAGAGATCGTGGATAAGACTTATGATCTGATCCCGGCAGTTAAACCGCAGATCGCTATGTACGAACAGTTCGGAATTCCGGGACTTCAGGCATTCAAGAAGACGGTAGACTACTGTAAAGAAAAGGGACTTGTTGTTATCGGAGATATCAAGAGAGGTGATATCGGTTCTACTTCAGCAGCATATGCTGTTGGACATCTTGGAAGAGTTCAGGTAGGAAGCAAATCCTATGTACCGTTCGATGAAGATTTCGCTACTGTGAATCCGTATCTTGGATCTGACGGAGTAAAGCCATTTATCGAAGTATGTAAAGAAGAGAAGAAAGGTCTTTTTATCCTTGTTAAGACATCCAATCCATCCAGTGGAGAATTCCAGGATCGGCTGATCGATGGCCGTCCGCTTTACGAACTGGTAGGAGAAAAGGTTGCCGAGTGGGGAGCAGACTGCATGGGTGATGATTATAGCTACATCGGAGCAGTTGTGGGAGCTACTTATCCGGAGATGGGAAAAGTCCTTCGTAAAGTAATGCCGAAATCCTACATTCTGGTTCCAGGATACGGTGCACAAGGTGGAAAAGGAAAAGATCTGGTTCATTTCTTCAATGAAGATGGACTTGGAGCAATCGTAAACTCATCCAGAGGAATCATTGCAGCATATAAGCAGGAAGCTTATGCAAAATACGGTGCAGAGAACTTTGGAGATGCATCCCGTGCAGCAGTAGAAGCCATGGTAGCAGATATCAAAGGCGCGCTTGAGAACAGATAAGAGAAAAGAATGAGCCGGTGTGACAGAAGCTTCTGACATACCGGCAAATCCGGATTATAGGAGAATAGAAGATGACTACAAAGAAAAAAGAACAGGCAAAGGTTGTATCGCAGGAGCAGCTTGCAGATGGAATCTTCAGTATGTGGATCCAGACAGAAGCAGCAGGGAGTGCAAGACCGGGGCAGTTTATTTCCATGTATACCAATGATGGAAGCAAGCTTCTTCCACGCCCGATTAGTATCTGTGAGATCGATAAAGAAGGTGGAAAACTTCGTGTGGTTTACCGTGTAACAGGGGAAAAAACCGGAACAGAAGAATTTTCACAGATGAAGGCAGGAGATACCATTCCGGTGATCGGACCACTTGGTAATGGATTCCCATTTGAGAAGGCCGAAGGAAAGAAGGTATTTCTGATGGGAGGAGGAATCGGTGTACCGCCGATCCTGGAGCTTGCAAAACAGATGGAATGTGAGAAAAAGCAGATTGTGGTTGGATACCGTGATGCACATACCTTCCTGAAAGAAGAATTTGAACAGGCAGGAGAGCTTTATATTTCAACCGAAGATGGCAGTGTCGGAACAAAAGGAAATGTCATGGATGCAATCCGTGAGAATGCGCTGGAAGCAGATATGATCTATGCCTGTGGACCAACTCCGATGCTCCGTGCGATCAAACAGTATGCAGAAACAAACGGAATCGAATGCTATATTTCTCTGGAAGAGAGAATGGCATGTGGAATCGGTGCATGTCTTGCGTGCGTGTGCAAGTCAAAGGAAAAGGATGCGCACAGCAATGTGCACAACAAACGTATCTGTAAAGACGGACCGGTATTTCTTTCTACGGAGGTGGAAATCTAATGGATATGCGTGTAAATATTGCCGGAGTAGAATGGAAGAATCCGGTAACAGTGGCATCAGGAACCTTCGGATCAGGAGAAGAGTTTTCTGAATTTGTAGATCTGAACAAGCTTGGAGCTGTGACAACAAAAGGTGTGGCAAATGTACCGTGGCCGGGCAATCCGACTCCGCGTGTAGCCGAGGTTTATGGCGGAATGATGAACGCCATAGGACTTCAGAATCCGGGAATCGATCTGTTCTGTAAAAGAGATATTCCGTATCTGAAAAACTATGATACCAAGATCATTGTGAATGTCTGCGGACATGCACCGGAAGAGTATCTTGAAGTGGTAGAACGCCTTGCGGATGAACCGATCGATATGATGGAAATCAACATTTCCTGCCCGAATGTCAATGCAGGATTCCTTGCTTTCGGACAGGATGCAAAGCATGTAGAAGAGCTGACCGGACAGATCAAGAAGATCGCAAAGCAGCCGATCATCATGAAGCTGACACCGAATGTAACCGATATTACTGAGATAGCAAAAGCGGCAGAAGCAGGCGGTGCGGATGCAGTTTCCCTGATCAATACACTGACCGGTATGAAGATTGATATCAATCGTAAGACATTTGCGGTGGCAAATAAGACCGGAGGTGTATCAGGACCGATCGTCAAACCGATCGCTGTCCGCATGGTATATCAGGTAGCACAGGCAGTGAACATCCCGATCATTGGGATGGGCGGTATTTCCTGCGCAGAAGATGCGATCGAGTTCCTTCTTGCAGGAGCAAGTGCCGTATCCGTAGGAACAGCCAACTTTCACAATCCGGCAGTGACGATGGAAGTGATCGATGGAATTGAAGCCTACATGAAGAAGAATGGCTTTGAGTCTGTGAAAGATATGGTTGGAATTGTAAAATAAAGAACAGATAAGAGATGGAGGATAAATAAAATGGAAAGCTACAAACAGGAATTTATTGATTTTATGGTAGAAAGCCACGTGCTTAAATTTGGAGAATTTACACTGAAAAGCGGAAGAAAGTCCCCGTTCTTCATGAATGCAGGAGCTTATGTGACAGGATCACAGCTCAAAAGACTCGGTGAATATTACGCAAAAGCAATCCATGACAAATACGGGGATGATTTTGATGTATTATTCGGACCTGCTTACAAAGGAATCCCGCTTGGAGTTGTAACCGCGATCGCTTACAGTGAATTATACGGAAAAGAGATCCGTTACTGCTCAGACCGTAAAGAAGAAAAAGATCACGGAGCAGATAAGGGAAGCTTCCTCGGAAGCAAGCTTCAGGACGGAGACCGCGTGGTTATGATCGAAGATGTTACCACATCCGGCAAATCCATGGAAGAGACTGTACCGAAGGTAAGAGGAGCCGCTGATGTAACAATTGTTGGACTGATGGTATCCCTTGACCGTATGGAAGTAGGAAAAGGCGGTGTGAAATGCGCACTCGATGAAGTAAAGGATCTTTACGGATTTGAAACTAATGCAATCGTAACCATGAAGGATGTAGTAGAGCATCTGTACAACAAACCATGCAATGGTGAAATTGTTATCGATGACAAGATCAAGGCTGCAATCGACGCATACTATGAGCAGTATGGTGCAAAATAAGGAGGAGTTACAGTGACAGAAAAGACATATAAGGTGATGGGACTTGCCGGCGGTGCCAATATTGCGATCGGAATTATTTCTATTGTTGTTGGTGTGACAACCGGGATCATTTTGCTTGTCAGCGGTGGAAAGCTGCTTGGTGCGAAAAAGGGACTGACATTTTAGGAAGGGCGCTTTAAGTTGAAAGCAAAGAACAGAAAAAGACTTCGGGTTCTTGGGAAGATTTTATTTGTCCTGTATATTGGATTTTTATTTTACTTTCTGATTTTTTCTGACTGGTATGGACGGGAAGGAACCGGGGAATATCATTATAACCTGGTTCTTTTCTGTGAAATAAAAAGATTTTGGCTGTATCGAGATGTTTTAGGATGGGTATCTTATGCAAATCTGTTCGGAAATGTCCTGATTTTCATACCATTTGGATTTTTTATGCCGATGGCAAGCCGGTATCGCAGCTTTTTTCTTACCCTTTTCTACAGTTTTGGAGTGAGCTTCTTTGTGGAGTGCTTTCAGCTGGTAACAAGAGTGGGGAGTTTTGATGTGGATGATATGCTGCTCAACACCCTTGGCGGTGTGATCGGGTATATCGTCTTCGCGATTTGTAATATGATAAGGAGATGGCACGATGCGAAGCAGGAGAGATAAAAAAAGAGCACGCGAAAGAGATCGAAATAAAAGAAGCCGGAAGTATGGTCAGATAAAAAGAAAGCATTCCCGCAAGGGAATCTGGTCCTGTGTGATGGCAGTACTTGTTACGGCAGTGATAGCGGGATTGATTGTAATGGCATTTATGAATAAAGGGAAATCAGCAGCAATGGTAGGAAGCTTTGGGGTTTTCGATATGATTCTTGCCTGCATCGGTATTGTAACGGGTGTAAAAGGATTTAAAGAAAGAGATAAAAATTATCTGACCTGCAAGATCGGAATTGTTGTAAACGGATTTATTTTACTTGCCCTGATCTTAGTATTTATAAGAGGATGTGTATAAATGGAAGAAAGATATAATCTGGCAATTGACAGAATAAAAGCAATAATAGAAGAAAAAACAGTAGCAGAGCCATATCGGGAGTATTTCCAGCATGTGGCTCGGTTTATTTTAAAGCTTGATGAGCTGAAACAGAATGTGGAAAGCGGAAAGCAGAAAGAGATGTCAGAAGAAGAGCTGCAGGAAGAGATGAAGGATCTTTATGCAGACGAACTGGAAGCAAACTATGAGAAATCTTATGCAAATCCGGCTTATGCGGTTTTGGTGCTGGGAGGAGAACTGGGAAGCTTTTTGTCTGCGGTTTACACCGAGATTCGCGGAAGCATTTCTTATGTTCAGGAACAGCGTATGGAGTATGTTGTGATCGGAGCAGAGCTTTTGATTGAAATCTACAACAAATTTGAAGAAGAAAAGCAGCCGCAGCCGGAAAGCCTGAAGGAAATCTTTTACTGGTATGCAAGTGATTACTGTGATGTATTTGCGGCAGACCGCATCAAAGACCAGATCGATCCGGAAAGAGGATGCTTCATTGTGAATATGATCATGAATGAAGATCTTTCCGATCTGCGTTATCTCTACCGTATGGGAGAATATGTGGGGGTAAATGAAAGAGAGACAGCCGCATATTTAAATTCACTTTCACAGGAGAAGATTGATAAGATGGCAGATACCTTCAGTGAAGGATACAGGATTGGTTTTGTAAATACCGGAAAAGACCTGTCAAAAAAATCTGTAGTCAACATTTACTATGCAATGGGATTTGAACGGATCGTAAAAAAAGCCATTGAGAATTTTGCCAAAATGGGATTAAAGCCGAGTATTTTCCGAACAAGTCACAGCGTGATCACAAGAGGACGTAACAGCCAGATCGGATTTTTCAATATTTCCGGCAACAAGCAGTATGTCTATGACCACAGAGATGATATCGGGCTTGTGATGGATAAACAGTATGTAGAGCGAAAGCTGGAAGTGATGCGTACCACTTACGAGCAGAATAAAGAGATTGCAGCAGGCTATGCAGGACCGGCAGTGATCGACATTTTCGGAGAAAAGACTTTTGTTCCGCAGGCTAAACCAGAGGCAGTTAAATTAAGCGAAAAGCAGGAAGAACTTCTGGTTGCGATGAATGGAAGAGCCGGACGTCTGACCAATGAATATCTTCCGGGAGATGAGAGAAGCTTTACGATCATTTCCTGGCCGGTTCCGGAAATCGGAGAGCAGTATCATGAGATCTTTGATGAAACGATCAAGATCAATACTCTGGATTACAAGCTTTACCAGAAGGTGCAGCAGACAATGATCGATGCACTGGATAAAGGAGAGTATGTAAAAGTAACAGGCTCAGGCGAAAACCAGACGGATCTGAAAGTGATGCTTCATCCGCTTGCCGATCCGGCAAAAGAGACGATCTTTGAAAACTGTGTTGCCGATGTCAATATCCCGGTAGGTGAGGTGTTCACTTCCCCGGTACTGGAAGGAACAGAAGGTACCCTTTTTGTGAGCAAGGTATTTCTTCACGGACTTCCGTATTACAATCTGAAGATCAGTTTTAAAGAAGGAAAGATCACAGAGTATACCTGCACCAATTTTGATTCAGAAGAAGAAAATAAAAAATATATTTTCGATAACATTCTGCACAATCATCAGACACTTCCGATCGGCGAGTTTGCGATCGGAACCAATACCACAGCTTATGCGGTTGCGAAGAAATATGATATTGCAGATAAATATACGATTCTGATCGCTGAAAAGACGGGACCGCATTTTGCAGTAGGGGATACCTGCTACAGCTGGGCAGAGGATGTAAAGGTTTACAATCCGGATGGAAAAGAGATTATTGCAAGAGACAACAGCATATCGATCTTGAGAAAAGAGGATCCGTCGAAAGCATATTTCCAGTGCCATACCGATATCACCATCCCTTATGATGAGCTGGGAAGCATTGTTGTAGTGGCGAAAGACGGAACAGAGACAGAAATTATCCGTGATGGACGGTTTGTTCTTCCGGGAACAGAGATCCTCAATGAACCTCTGAATTAGTATTAGTTATGGATTTTCAATAATACCAATAAGTAAAATTAAATAATGGTCAGATAAGTAACGGTTGACATACCGCAACAGACTTAGTAAAATAACTTATAAGTGGTTAGCTATTTATTAAAATACTTATAGATAAAAGAAAAGGAGATCATTATGCCAAAAGTTGGAATCGTAATGGGCAGCGACTCAGATATGAAAGTAATGGGAAAAGCTGCCGACATGCTGGGAAAGTTTGGAATCGATTATGAGATGACGATCATCTCGGCACATCGTGAGCCTGATGTATTCTATGAATATGCGAAGTCTGCAGAAGCAAAAGACTTCAAAGTAATTATTGCAGGTGCAGGTATGGCAGCACATCTTCCAGGAATGTGTGCAGCAATTTTCCCGATGCCGGTTATCGGAATCCCAATGTCAGGGAAGAATCTGGAGGGTGTCGACGCACTCTATTCAATCGTTCAGATGCCGCCCGGAATCCCGGTTGCCACAGTTGCGATCGATGGCGGAGCAAACGCAGCTATTCTGGCTGCAAAGATTCTTGCAACCTCAGATCCTGAGCTTCTTCAGAAATTGAAGGATTACACTGCAGAAATGAAAGAAACCGTCCAGAAAAAAGCAGAAAAGCTTGAAAAAATCGGACACAAAGAATATATCAAGCAGATGTAGGCATACAGATGTCAGTGAAAATACCAGGAGGATATAGAAAATGTTGGATTATAAGACAGCCGGCGTAGATATCGAGGCAGGATATAAATCAGTAGAACTTATGAAAAAGCATGTAAAAGAAACCATGAGACCGGAAGTGTTAGGAGGGCTTGGCGGTTTTGCAGGTGCATTTGATTTAAGTGGAATCAAGAATATGGAAGAACCAGTACTTCTTTCCGGAACAGATGGATGTGGAACAAAGGTGAAGCTTGCATTTGTAATGGACAAGCATGATACGATCGGTATTGATGCCGTTGCCATGTGTGTGAATGATATCGCATGCTCTGGTGGAGAACCGTTATTCTTCCTGGATTATATTGCCTGTGGCAAAAATTACCCGGAAAAGATCGCTACGATCGTAAGCGGTGTGGCAGAGGGCTGTAAGCAGTCAGGATGTGCACTTGTAGGTGGAGAGACAGCAGAACATCCGGGACTGATGCCAGAGAATGATTACGACCTTGCAGGTTTTGCAGTCGGAGTTGTAGATAAGAAAGACATTATCGACGGTTCTGATATTAAGCCAGGTGATGTACTTGTTGCAATGCCGTCTACAGGGGTTCACAGCAATGGATTTTCACTGGTTCGTAAGGTATTCGACATTACAGAAGAATCCTTAAATACATACTATGATGAATTAGGAAAGACACTTGGCGAAGCACTTCTTGCTCCGACCAGAATTTATGTAAAAGCACTGAAGAACGTAAAAGAAGCCGGTGTAAGAGTCAAAGGATGCAGCCATATCACAGGCGGTGGATTCTATGAAAATATTCCGAGAATGCTTCCGGAAGGAATCCGTGCAGTGGTAAAGAAGGACAGCTATGAAATCCCTGCAATCTTCAACCTGATTGCAAAGACTGGCAACATTGCAGAAGAGATGATGTACAATACCTTCAATATGGGTATCGGTATGGTTGTCGCTGTCGATGAAAAGGATGTAGATGCTACAATTAAGGCAATGAAAGAAGCTGGAGATGAAGCATTTGTGGTTGGTTATGTAGAAGCAGGAGAAAAAGGAGTTACTTTATGTTAAGAGTTGCTGTACTTGTATCCGGAGGCGGAACCAATCTGCAGGCAATCATTGATGCAGTGGAAAATGGCACGATCACCAATACAGAGCTGGTCGGTGTCATCAGCAATAATAAGAACGCATATGCACTCACAAGAGCCGGGAATCATCAGATCCCGGCACAGTGCGTTTCGCCGAAGGATTTTGAGACAAGAGAAGAGTTTAACAAAGTTTTTCTTGAAAAGGTAGACGAACTGAAACCGGATCTGATCGTTCTGGCGGGATTTTTGGTTGTGATTCCGGAAGAAATGATCAGCAGATACCGAAATAAGATCATCAATATCCATCCATCTCTGATTCCGTCGTTCTGCGGAACGGGATATTATGGACTGAAGGTTCATGAGGCAGCACTTGCCAGAGGGGTAAAGGTGGTTGGAGCAACCGTACATTTTGTAGACGAAGGAACGGATACCGGTCCGATCATTCTCCAGAAGGCTGTTGAAGTAGAAGAAGACGATACACCGGAGGTTCTGCAGAGACGTGTGATGGAGCAGGCGGAGTGGAAGATCCTTCCACATGCGATCGACCTGATCGCAAATGGAAAAGTAACAGTAAAAGATGGCAGAGTGTCAATTGCCCGTTAGAGAAGGAGGAGCACCAATGAAAGTATTGATCGTAGGCGGTGGCGGAAGAGAACACGCAATTGCATATTGTGTAGCAAAGAGCAGCAAGGTAGAGAAGATGTACTGTGCACCGGGAAATGCCGGGATTGCAGAGCTTGCAGAATGTGTACCGATTGGTGCGATGGAATTTGACAAGCTGGTTACATTTGCAAAGGAAAAAGAGATCGATCTGGCAATCGTAGGAATGGATGATCCGCTGGTTGGCGGCCTTATAGATGAATTTGAAAAAGCCGGGATCCGCGCATTCGGACCAAGAAAAAATGCAGCAATCCTGGAGGGAAGCAAGGCATTTTCAAAAGATCTGATGAAAAAATATGACATCCCGACCGCAGCATATGAGAACTTTGACAATGCAGACGAAGCGCTGGCTTATCTGGAGACAGCCAAATTTCCGATCGTTCTGAAGGCAGATGGCCTGGCACTTGGAAAAGGTGTACTGATCTGTAATACGTTGGAAGAAGCAAAAGCCGGCGTGAAAGAGATCATGCTGGACAAGAAATTCGGTGCATCCGGTAATACCATGGTTGTAGAAGAATTCATGACAGGACGTGAGGTTTCTGTTCTTTCCTTTGTGGATGGAAAGACCATCAAGACTATGACAAGCGCGCAGGATCACAAGAGAGCCAAAGACGGAGACCAGGGATTGAATACCGGTGGTATGGGAACTTTCTCACCGAGTCCTTTCTATACAAAAGAAGTTGACGAATTCTGCCGGAAATATGTGTACCAGAAGACGGTAGATGCAATGGCAGCAGAGGGAAGAGAGTTCAAGGGGATCATCTTCTTCGGACTGATGCTTACCGAAGAAGGACCGAAGGTTCTGGAATACAATGCCAGATTCGGAGACCCTGAGGCACAGGTTGTTCTTCCGCGTATGAAAAATGATCTGATCGATGTGATCGAAGCCTGTATCGACGGAACACTGGATCAGGTAGATCTTCAGTTTGAAGACAATGCAGCAGTCTGTGTGGTACTTGCATCTGACGGTTATCCGGTCGCTTATGAAAAAGGACTTCCGATCACAGGTCTTGACGAGTTCAAGAAGCATGAAGGATACTATTGCTTCCATGCCGGAACCAAATTCGACGGAGACCAGATCGTGACAAACGGAGGACGTGTCCTCGGTGTGACAGCCAAGGGAGCAACGCTCAAAGAGGCCCGTGCCAATGCTTACAAAGCAACCGAATGGGTTAAATTTGATAACAAATATATGCGCCACGATATCGGAAAAGCGATTGACGAGGCTTAGGAAGTTAGGGCGGGATCTTTCTTATTCAGAGGGATTTCGCCTTTTTTGAGTTAAGTGAAAAATTTAATCTTTAAGAAGTTCTAAAGATTTCATGAACTTCTTGACAAATCGGACTTTGAATACTATGATTATCAATAGTTATGGGAAAAGGCAATGAGAAAGAGGAGTATGCAGACTGGTCCGAAGAAGAGAGAACCGTTCACAGGCTGAGAGACGGTTTACGGGAAGTGGTTGCAGAAGGTAGCTTTGGAGCCGGGAGGCTGAAGTGAGTGGTATGATAATACTGAGATTCATATACGCGCATGGTAGGCTTTCACGTATCCCGCGTTAAGGGAATGAGAGATAAACTAAGGTGGTACCGCGATTTATATCGCCCTTTGCACGTATAATGCGTGTAAAGGGCGTTTTTTATCGTTAACTGCTTACAGCGGAGTGATCCGCAGATGCTTTTATTAAAGATATAGAATATCAGGAGGACATTATGAGCCTGTCTCTTATACACATCTCCGAGCCCACGAGAC
>OJQL01001597.1_pt1 | contig 16054 bp, 17 predicted proteins | sample 1598731 | NCBI WGS metagenome assembly OJQL01 (sample SAMN03922510, study PRJEB24848) | human gut metagenome | isolation source: stool sample | host: Homo sapiens | place: Germany | collected 2010-02
ATTCGTCGGCAGCGTCAGATGTGTATAAGAGACAGGTGTATGAAAGTATCTGAGGGGTTATGATAGGGATTAACGTTACTCCAAAAATTCATGTTTTGATTTATCTTTTTGATTTTTATCATGTTCTAATTCATATAAACGTTTGATCATCACGTCTATGACACAGCCACTGTAACATTCACTACGGCTGCAATTGCTTGGTATATTACAAATCTTGTAATCCCCATTCACCAAAATTCTTCCCTGTTTATCCTTTGACGTAAGTTTTTGCATCCTAATATCCCCTTATTCACCATTATTTTTACACAGTTCTTGACAATTAAACAGCTTCTTGCTACTATCTTAAACAAGAAATGGGTTTTCACCACACTTATTGTTGTGGCTTGCTCGTTTCTTTTTTTATTGTCAAAATATCATATAGATATTTTTTTCCGTTTTCAGCATGATTAATAAGTAATCTTGCTCCAAAAACATTATATCTGACCAGCACATCGTTCTCATAAACAGGAATTGCAAATCGCACATCATATCTATACCATCCAAGTTTAGCATCTTTATCATGTTTTTCTTTCCTGTTTTCCTGATATGAAGGATTCTTTGCAAGCTGAATTAGTTCCGGAATAGCTGTTGCAGCATTTGCTTTCGCTTTTGCATTCGCTCCCATCAATAATTTTTTGCTCTCTGAACCTGTATATTCGTCCGGAAGTTTATTGCCAATGTATACTTTTTCCGAAGATTCTTCTATTTCATAATAATCACCTACATATTGTTCTAAATAAGTTTTTACCTCATCCCAATTAATATTCCTTTTCCCTTTAAATACAATGTCATTAATTAAGACCAACCTATTTCCATCTGCATCCAAAATAATATTTATCTTTCTATTTTCAATCATAAGTTCATCCTTTGTCTGACATAGTCGATTCATGCACTTGACTTATCATTTCATCATAATATTCTAATCTGCGTCTGATGGTATAGACCACCTTTCAATTTCATTTCCTGTTCTTCTCTCAGTTTAAATAATATAGAATTTTCATCAATCTCTTTTTCATAAGACAAAATAGCGCCAGGCTGACAATCAAAGAATTCACATAACGCATATTATGTAAATATTTGTCCTTTAGTTTTCTAAATATATATTGCAAAGAAAAACTCCCAGATTTTCGCCTGAGAGTGTCCATATTTCACTCTGATTCAATTACCCAAACAACCTTCCTCTTCCGTTTTCCACGAAAGAATATCTTTTTTCGTAAACCAGTGATATAATGCAATTGTAAATAATAACCGGACAGCTTATGTCTGTCACACACTTATGAGGAAAGGTGATACTTATTATGGCAAATGATTACAACAATCTCCCTCCTGAATATCGTCCCATCAGCATGTGGGGATACTTCGGATACGAGATCCTGTTCTCTATCCCTATCGTAGGCTTCATTCTGTTGCTTGTGTTTTCTTTCGATGGCACGAAAAATGTGAACCTGCGCAACTTTGCAAGATCTTATTTCTGCCTTCTGATCCTAGTTGTGATTTTCGCAATCGTGGTTGCCATCATTGGCGGTGCAGCAGCCAGCGCTGTTGCATATTATTAAGGTTTCCATTGCTTATAGGCAAAAATAGGACATCCTGCACCGACAGAATGTCCTATTTTATTTATATCTCAAATTTTATGCTCCTTGAAAATTCAATAATAATGCTTTTGAGGCAAACGCACCAGCACATTAGGAAGTTTTTCTTCACTTTCCGTAACAGTCTCCTATTTTACTGTCCAGATAACCTTCCCGCCAAACCGTTCTATATTGTTACTACCACATGTACTGTGCTTTTCGAGATGCCGAACGCCTTCGCTGTCTGCCGCACTGTGGCGTTGTGGTCGATGATATAGCCCGCTATCCCAATAGCTCGTTCTTCAATATAGTCTTTCAAAGGAAAACCCCTCAGGATACTTTTTTACAGTGTATGAAAGTATCTGAATCCATGGCAGGCTGCTGTTCTTCGGTTTCTGACTCTGTGGCAATTTCTTCTGTCCTGGATTCTGCTACAGTTTCTTCCACTTCCTGCTTCGCAGTCTCTTCTGTCACATTTTCTGTTCCTGCTGCCGCTTCTGCGCCTTTTTGGGGTTCATCAATGCGGATCAGCATTATATTATTGCCTTCATAGCTCAGAGATAAGTAATAGCCGTCTTCATTATAAGCCCTATAATAGTTTTCTCCCTTATCATAATCAACATCAAAGCCATAGTAGGAACAGTCTGTTACATATTCCTCATACTCTTCCCTGGTGGTATCTCCCACATACACAGAGAAGTTCGTATCATGCTCATAGTTGAATTTGACTGTTGTGGAAGAAGGTTCCGGCAGAAGATATCCTGCGGTTCCGGAATTACATCCTTTAATACGATCGATTTCCTCCTGTAATGTTGCGTTTTTGCGCTCTGTTTTATTTTCTCTTATTTGGTAGAATCAAAGTTGTGTCAACGATCCGTTATAGGATATGGGATCATCCAGGACATCAACTACAACTCACTACACTTATTATATAGTCAACGGAAGACACCTTTTTCAATAAGGTTATCTTTATTCATAGCTTCTTTCGACAGTCTGGCAATCATCTGATTTGCCCTTTCAATCAGTTCAGCCATTTCCGTCTTCATTTGATTTGTGCAATTCTCATTTCAGCATCCTTGTCATACAGTAAATGTCCATACTTATTTCGACCTGACGCTGTTACAAGTCCTGCCTTTTCATACCCTTGCAGTGCCCTTCTGGATACCCCAAGGGTTTCACAGATTTCCCGTGCGTAATTATGTTTTCTAATATATTTATTCACTTTTTCATTTTTACAATATCGCAATCGCATATCATATTATTACCGTCATTATTCTTCCCACTGTCATACTGATTCATGCTCTTAACCATCTCTACATCTGGCTGCAAAGAAACGTGCGCCGCCGGCACACTATAAAAAAACAGCCATTACGAAAACACCTTATCTGGTATTTTCATAATAGCTGTTTTTATCTGTACTTCTGTTTTCTAACACCAAAAAACTTTTTCAAATAGTGCCTAACTATAGACATATACTATTTGAAAATCTGCATCAATAGTACTCCCTCAGAGAATCAGGTAGTTCCCCTCTCTACCAACGTTACCGGAAACACGGTCTTTGATGGCATCATCTTCCCCATGTCAATCTGGGAAATAGTGAGAACAGCCATTTCTGCCATCTGTTCAATCGGCTGATGAATACTAGTCAGTCCCGGACTGGTAAGCTGGGCAATATTAACATCATCGAAGCCAACGATCTTCAATTCCTCCGGCTCTTTTATTCCAAGATGGCTACATACCTGAAGTACATGTGCCCCAATCACATCCGAGCTGGCAAATACACCGTCTACATCAGGATGCTCTGTAAGGGCTTTTCGCACAAATTCATAGTATTCCATGGAATCAAAAAGCTGTTCATCGGTTACCATAACGACTTTGTCTGTATGTGTACTCTCACAGATATTTCGAAATGCAACCTCTCTGTCATCAGCAGGCATATGGACATCATTTCCGGCACTCATTCCTCCAATATACATCAGCTTATGGCAGCCCTTATTAATAAGAAGTTCCGTAGCCATCACACCACCTTGATAGTTATCGCATTCAATTCCTAAAGTTCCCTCATCCATGGAACGTTCCAGAGTGATTAAAGGAAAATTCAGTCCTTTGAACTTTTCAGTTTCAAAGCTTCCGCTGCAGAGCACCACGCCTGCCACCCTGCTTCCCTTACACATATCAATGCATTTCTCTTCCTGTTCTTCTCTGTTTCTGGATACAAATAGCATAATACGGTATCCCAGCTTCGCAGCTTCACGTTCCAAGCATCCCAAAATTCTGGCAAAATAAGGATGTTCTACATTAGGTAGAACGATTCCAATGATATTACTCTTCTGCTTAGCCAGAGTACGCGCTGTCTCATTCGGTTGATAATTCAGTTCTTTCATCACCTGATATACCTTCTCCCTTGTCTTAGGACTGATATATCCTCGGTTATTCAGCACTCTAGAGACAGTTCCCACTGTCAATCCAGACGCCTCCGCTACATCCTTAAGTGTCGCCATATGTGCATCTCTCCTGGTAGAATGATCTTCAAATCATTTTAGCAGATAACCACAACAGATGTCTATCATTGATTCATGAATTTGATACCTTCTTCATTAAAAATAGCTAAAGCAAAAAAACTGATTCCTCGATTCTTTTTTGCTTTATTTTCTTACTTTATTTTTTATTAACTGCTTTTAGCAGCTTAACATACGGATATGGGATTCGATTGTGAAGTCCTTCGTTTCGCCATCATCCAGATAGTACTCGTACGGTTTTATCTCTTCTCCAAAAGAATACAGCTTCAAGTCTTCAAAATCAACATCTTCGCACACTTTCCTCCTCTTGCCACCGGGAACAGATATCCTTCTCTTAGGAAAACATGCACGGTTCCCATTGGCATTTCCACATACGAAAAGCCTTTTTCGTATACTTTTCCTTCTTCCACAATACCATTTTTGAAAATGAGCTGCTTCATTCTTTCCGGAAAATAAACGACTCTTCCTGTTACATTCTGTTCACAGACCGGTGCCACCATGACATTTTCTCCAATGAAAAGCTGATCCTCCACCTGTCTTGCCGTACAACGCCTTTTCCTTGTCCATTTTCAATAAATGTAGCAAGTGTGGTATTGATTTCCTTTCCAAATAACAAAAAATGATTAGGGCAATCCGAAACTCAATCGTCTATTTTTCATAGAGAACACTGGCCGTCCTCATAGCGTTATTCTATTTTTATCATACGGTAGCCCACACCAATATGTGTTTGAATATATTGTGGAGACGCCTCTGTTGGCTCCAGTTTTTTTCGCAATGTTGCCATAAATACTCGCAGCGAAGCCACATCGTTATCCCAACTGCGGCCCCAGATATTTTGTGTGATAAAGGTATGGGTCAGTACCTTGCCGACATTCTTGGATAGCAGACACAACAGCTTATACTCAATAGGTGTCAGGTGAAGTTCGTTTTCATCCAGATAAGCGCATCCCCCGGCATAATCCACTTTCAACTTACCATTCACAAATACAGAACTGGCAGTAAACATCTCTGCCGTCATCAGAGAGAGTCTTCGCTGCGTCACCCGAAGTCGTGCCAGCAGTTCTTCTACCGAAAAGGGCTTTGTCAAATAATCGTCCGCTCCGGCATCCAGCGCCTTGATTTTATCGTTATCCTCGCTTCGGGCGCTGATTACAATAATCGGAACATTGGACCAAGAGCGAACCGTTTGAATGACTTGAACGCCATCCATATCCGGCAAGCCCAAATCCAGTAAGATGATTTCAGGATTGTGCGATGTGGCCTCCATAATGGCTGCTGAGCCATTAGGTGCTACCACATAACGATAATCATTTGTTTTTAAAGTGGTCGTAATGAGATTTCGTACAGACGGGTCATCCTCAACCACTAATATCAAAGGTTTATTCATGAAGTTCTACCTCCCCTGCAGGTAATGTAAATGTGAACACAGTGCCATTTGGCTGATGCAAAATTGCTTTCTGTGAATACTTGCATTCATGCAGAACAGCAATTTTATATGGCGAAGTAACCTCAATGAGTAAAACTTGAGCTGCGTTAGCAGCGGTTTTACGAATGAGATCTGAATAGTTACATTATAGCTTATACAAAATAAAAAGAGCAACCGGATTTGCCCGATTACTCTTAGCTTTCATTACATTTCAGATGCTTTTCAATTTCCGTTTTACGTCTGCGGTCAGTACGTCTTTCATGTATTTTTGTATTTCTTCCTGATCCGGCATGACTTTAAGAGCTCCATAACGTGTTGTAATGATGGATGCTGCTGCACTGGAAAACCGGAGCATCTGTCGAATTTCATCTTCCTCAAGTCCATCCAGTCCATGATCCAGCACAAAATTCAGTACACACCCCATAAAGGTATCTCCAGCCCCGGTTGTATCTACTGTCTTTTCCTGTACAAATGCATTCATCTGTACCTTCCTGTCATGATAGTACGCACAGCTTCCATTTCTTCCCATCGTCAGACAGATAAACGGTATCTCATATGTTGCTTTTAATATCTTCATTGCTTCATCCTGATCCCTAATTCCCGTCTGAAAAAACAGTTCCTCGTCAGATATTTTCAGGATATCACATTTTTTCAGCCCATAGTCCATTGCTTTTCTTGCTTCTTGCGGATCATTCCATAAATTGATTCGGATATTAGGATCAAATGAAATCAGCTTTCCGGCTTCTTCTGCACACTCAACAGCATAACAGGTTGCCTCTTTTGTATCTGTACTTGTAAAAGACAACGTTCCAAAATGAAAAATTTTTGACTTGGCTATATTCGCAGCAATAACTTCATCTTTCCGCAGCAGCATATCTGCACCCGGATCACGATAGAACTGGAAGCACCGGTCTCCATACGCATTTCTTGACACAAATGCCAGGGAAGTATTTGCCGCACTTGTCATCAGCAGATTGTCCGTATTAATTCCAATGTCTTCTATGGTTTCTTTTAGATATTCTCCAAAAGAATCCTTGCCGACTTTACCAATAAATGCAGTCTTTCTGCCAAGCTTCTGCAGCATGGAAAGAACATTGCATGGTGCTCCTCCTGCAGCTGCTTCATATAGGTAATTCCCATTGTCATTCAGAGCCGCCTGATTAAAATCAATCAGAAGCTCCCCTAATGCAATCACATCATATTTTGTTTCCATTTACTCATGCTCTCTTTCGCTCAGAATTATCCACATACATCCATCAATCTGTCTACTGTATTTTCCACAGACAACTATCTACCTTTTGATCTGCCTCCACGCTTATTTTCCCCGCCAGTTCCTGCAGATCGGTCTCAAAAAAATATAGAAGAGTGTCTTCGTTTGCTGCTACTTCTAGAATTTCACGGTCAACAATGATTGAAAGATCGCGAAGATCTTCTTTCACTTTGCAGGAAACCCCATTTACCCAAAGAATCCCTTCCCTACGCTGATAAGAAAGCTTCTGCCCATAAATATTTACAGAAAGTAAAAAAGCTCCCTGCACCTTCAAATATAATTCCAGTGCAGCATTTCTGACAGACTCATCCTCCCATTGCTTCTGCAACTTCTCGTCACGAGCAAGAATCCGCTGCTCCTTCCACTCGCGGATCACTGACTGACGCAGAATGAAGCCTTCTTCTCCTTTTATAAATGTCAGTTCCCGTGGAATCCCCATCATTCCTGTATAATACTTCTTCGGATTCTTTGTACGCAGCCAGTGCATCAGAACAACACGATCCTTCAGATCAAAATACGTCTGTCCGGCATAAGGCAGTTCATTCTGATAGGCCATACGCCCCTCATCCAGATTTGTGAACTGGAAGCCATCGAAGTCTCCTGTAAAATATTCTCCCAATGCAGTAAACAGCATCCACTTTTCCTGACCGCCTTCCACCGGAACCGGACGCAGATCAGGACATTCTCTGGTTGTCAAAAGAAAAATTCTCTGTGTCAGTTCCCAATGCTCAAGATCCTCAGAACGTAAAATAGCGTACTCATGATCCTTTAAGTAAAGTGACATGATATACCCTTTACTTTCCTCATGCCAGTATACCTTTGGGTCTCGATTTCCTCTGGTCAGATTCGGCACTATCACCTGATTTTTCTTATGAAGCGTCTCTCCGCGATCTGTACTGTAGGCAATCCTCTGGGTAAACTGTCTCCCTTCACTCCACGGACTGTCTGAGCTTCCTCCTGCCGAGGTATAAAAAAAGACAAGTGCATTTTCCGGCAATTCCAAAAGTCCCTTTTCATTGCAAAGACCGCTTCCCGTAAAAATTGTTCCATCTTCATCCGGCAGAATGGCCATCGACCGATGTTCCCAGTGTAATAAATCCTCACTGACCGCATGTCCCCAACTCATATTATCCCACTTTGTGCCAAAAGCATTGTGCTGATAAAACAGGTGATAAATTCCATCCTGACAGACAAGTCCATTGGGATCATTCATCCAGCCATTGACCGGCGAAAAATGCATCAGTGGATGCAGCTGTTCCGATTGTGGAAGCCGATCAGCCTGCTTCATCTTTGCATAAAATGCCTCCGGATAGTTTCCCTCCAGGCGGATGGTTCTCCCTATCCACGACGCAACAGGAACCGGAGCATAATAATCCACAATCTCTCCCTCTTCCAAAGGGAAGACCTGATACTCCAACACCTTCTGATCTTCCAGATAAAATGACAAGCGTTCTGTTTCCTCCTTTATTTTCACTGGAATCAACAGAAAAGGATGCTCGATTTTTATTTCATAACTAATATATTTCTGTATGTACTCTGTCCTTACATTCTTTCCATTTACTTCTGTATCCACCCAAAGTATACCCTTCATGGATGCTGAGCTTATTGCTTTACTGCACCATCAACAACACCTTTCATGATATACTTCTGCAGGAAGAGAAAAACAATGATAATCGGTATAATGGTCACAAGCACCGAAGGGAAAATAAGCTCCCATGGATTTCCGTATACACCGGCCTTCATCTTTGCAAAATAAAGCTCCAATGTCATGGTTCTGATTTCTCCGTTTCCTATAACCATGAACGGAAGCAGATAATCATTCCAGATCCACAATGCATTTAATATGATAACCGTACTGGTCGTTCCCTTAACCAGGGGAAATACCACCTTTAAAAATATCTGAATAGCACCTGCGCCATCCAATACAGCTGCCTCCTCCAATGATACCGGAACACTTTTCATAAATCCATGATAGAGGAAAATCGACATACTCATTCCGAATCCGCCATACATGATAACAAGCCCCCAGATATTTTTCATTCCGATCTTTTCAAACACATTGAGCAAAGGAAACATTACCGCTTGGAACGGCACCAGCATTGCTGCAATAAAAATGTAAAATACCAATTTGGAATATACTGTCTTATTCCTTATCATTGCCCATGCAGCCAGAGAAGAAGCCATTACAATCATCAATATAGAAATCGTTGTAATAAACAGGGTCACAAAGAAAGACTGGGTAAACTTCAACTCTCTCAAAGCTTTAATCACAAATCCAATATCTACCGGTCTTGGCCAGGCTAAAGGATTGGCAATAATGTCCGTATGAGGCTTAAAGGAATTGATTACCAATATCAGCAATGGGAATAACGTATACAATGCCAGCAGGATCAGGACCATATAAACTACGGCCTTACCTATTCTTCTTTTTTCAATTCTGAATCCTTTATTCATTTATGCTTCCACCTCTTTACTCTTCGTTACAGCAACCTGTATCATGGTCACAGCTGCAACCAGGACAAAAAATACAACTGCCTCTGCCTGCGCATATCCATAATCAGGAGGTAACGCATCCTTCGGAGTATTCATAATCTGCATAGCAAGCATTCTGGTGGAAAAGGCACCCTCCGTCAATGCCACATTTTGATCCAGAAGCTTAAAACAGTTTGCCAACAAAAGGAATAATACAATTGTCACAGAAGGCATCAACATAGGAAGTGTGATATAGCGAAACCTTTGTATTGCTGTGGCCCCGTCTATTTCTGCTGCTTCATATAATTCATTCGGAATGTTATTCAATCCATTCACATAAATAAGCATCATATATCCGGCCCACTGCCACATCGTTAACAGAAGCAATGCAAAAATTGCTTTTGTGTTGTTCTGTGTCATATAGGTCAGAGCTTCTATAGGCAGTACTCCGTCCTTTCCAAATAGCAGCTGGGAAAAAATCACATCAAAAATAAATTTCCAGATATATCCAAGTGCCAGTCCTCCCAATAAATTGGGAAGAAAAAATACCGTTCTGAAAGCACCTGCTCCCTTTAAAATATGATTTGTCAGAAGAGCAAGTGCCAACGCAGCCATGTTTATGATCAGGACAGCCACTACCGTAAATTTAACCGTATAGATTAAAGAAGCAAGGAACTTTGTGTTGGTAAAAACTTTCTTGTAATTATCAAGTCCAATAAACGATTCGCTTAATGACCCTCCGGCAAAATATGCTCCTCTCCATGATGTAAAAGAGTAAACCAGTCCCATAAAAAACGGAATCAGAACCACTATAATAAATAAGGCTACTGCCGGAAGCGTGAACCACACATTAATTTTCTTATAAAATCTGTTCATGTTTACATCATCCTATCTTTCTGTTGAGCAACTTTCCGGTATATTTACAGTCACTCTCTTTATATATCAGATTGTCGGTAAAGCTCTTTAAGTTTTACCGACAATCTTTTAGATTATATTGTAACTATTCAATTACAACATTACTGTTTTGCTTCCTTCCAGGAGGCGATTGTGTAATTAGCAATATCTTCATAATCCTGTTCAGTCCACTCAGGCTTCGTCAGATACTCTTCCATGATTTTCAATCCAAATACCTCTGTAGCCCATCTTGCCGGTGCACCTGCATAAGCATTGGTAAGAGTATTACCTTCACTCATATATCCAATAATACAATCGGAAAGGCTATTACCAAGAACCGTTGTTGCGGGATCTGCATTATAAGGAATAAATGCCATTTCCTCAGTGACATAATGCTGACCCTCTTCACTGGTATTCAGCCACACCAGAAATTTCTGCGCCTCTTCCAGTTCATGTTGGCTTACCTGTTTATTCAATACATAATAGTTTCCGCAAAATACCGGAATGGAAGAATTCATATGCTCCACTGTCAATCCATCTACTGCAATATCACCCTGTTCAAAAGGCATCTTGATCGGTAAAATAGTTAATGTATCTACAATTTCAGAATTTGCATTTTTAATATTGGTATAACACCAGTTACCCTGCTTGATAAATAATGTCTTGCCATTTGCAAAATTTGCCACTGCAGCATCATAGCCATTTGTTGTGGAATTGATAAACTCAGGTCCCCGCTCGCTCACCGCATGGGAAGTGATCAGATCCAGTGTCTTTGCATAGGCAACCATAGGATTGTATAATTTATCCAACTGTTCATCCGTTGCATTCACTGCTGCGGCAACATTCGGAAATACACTGTCAATAGGGATATTAATCAGATGATCTCCATAAGTCCATTTCTCACTGCCTGCAACCGAGAATACTCCCTCTAGCTTTTCAGCTTTTTCATTCTTTTCAGCCAGAAGGGAAAATGTCTGTCCACTCAGGGCAAAATCATTACCCTTGCCATCCTTGATATAAGCATTTACCTTCTCAACAAAATCTGCAAATTCATCATAGGTTGCTGTTTTATATTTTTCAATAAAGCTATCCACATTGTCTTCTCCTACCAATGCAGCAATCATTTCCTTGTCAACAATATAGCCATATCCTTCAACATTATATGGAATGCCATAGCTGTCCTGTCCATCCATTGTCAGTCTGAGTCCGGGATCCAAATCATCTGCCAGAGCCTTAAACTCCGGTAAAAGATCTGCAGTCGTCAAATCCAATGCGAAATCTCCTTCAACCCACTCTTTCAGCGCCTGGGGATCCATGATACCAAAAATAGCCGGTTTATGATCCGATGACATATCGACACGGAGTGCCTCTTCTGTAGGTGTACCGCTTCCCAGGGAGAATATTTTAATGGTAAGTCCCGTCTCAGCTTCATAGGTATCCACCGCTGCTGCTAACGCATCTGCGTTTTCACCCTTTGCATTAAAAATATAGAAATCATAATCATTGTCAGAAGAAGCACTTTCTTCTACTCCTGCATTACTGTCTGATGCTGCGGTATTACTTCCTGTGTCTGATGACGCGGAGTTCACACATCCTGTCAAGCCTCCAATCGTCATAGTTGCTGCCAAAAGGGCTGCTACATATTTTACACTCTTTCTCATAATGACCTCCTTACCAAGTCTCTTCTTTTATTGTTTATCCGGTTTAAAACTGAATCTCAACCATCTGATGGCCTTCCACCTTTGGTATCGTAACTACTACCTGTCTGTTTTCATAACGAAATTCCAGATTCTTCATTTGTGGCACAAGCCTGACTGCAGATGGTTTACGATCTGTTTTGACCCGTAAATCTATATTGTAAAGAGGAATAATATCCTCTACAATATCATATTTTTCTGTTCTTCTTTCAGGAACATAATGCATCAGATGCACGATCCATCTGTTCTTTCCTGTTTGTTCATTCACGGTTGCAATTGTTGTTGATGGGCCTGTATGCTCCAGCAATCTGTCAGGCATCAGCACGTCTATTGCATTATGTAAAAGCTGTTTTACCCATTTAGGACCCATAACGTGGTAAATCATGGATAACGGATGGGCAAAATAAATACAATTCCCTTTTCTTACAGCTGCACTTCCTACTCTTATTTCGGAACTCGGTGCTTTCAGATGTCCCGTGTAATGCTCCCATGTTGTATTAAAAAGCGGTGCTATCAGCGGTAATAATTCCGAGGCTTCTTCTGAAATAATTTCAACATTTTCGCTTTTCAGATACATAGCATAATCCGCATCGAATAAGCCCTTGCCTAGTACCCCCTCTGCATGAATATAATCTGCATCATACTCAGACTCACCATTCCACCGAATTCCAAGGCAATCCGCTGCAAATGTTTCTTCGGAATTTTTCAATCCTGCCTCTCCCATAACAATGAGAGCCCCTCCCTGATCCATAAATTCCTTGAGTCTGCACTCCAACTTATGGTCTACAGGTATATTATCTGCCAGAAGCAAAAGACGATATTGGGAATAATCGCTTTCGGAATCCACTAAATCATACTGATATCCCAGCTCCTGAAGCATTCTGCACACTCCTTCAGCATGGGGATTTACCGTTCCGGGAGCTCCACCATAAAATTCTTCCGGATTAAACACAGCCATTTCCGACAAAGCAGTCACATCTTCACACCAGGGCTCTTTTTCTTTCACCTGACGAAATACATCCCCTATGACTCCATACATATCCTTATCCAACTGACCGGAGGGCGGCAGCTGGTCTCCTATATTGCACAGTCCTCCATAAGACAATGCACTGAAAGATTCGTATTCCAAAGCGGCCTGATTCCGGTAGGAATTATTATCTCCCCAACCGGTAAGAAAGCGTCCGGTCATACCAACAACCGGTACTCCCCATGTTCTCAGATATCTTGCAGATACTGGGAAATCCATATAACCGCAATTAGCCGGCTGACTTTCTACAGCAACATAATCAAAGCAATCCCTTACAGGAATATCCTGAGCCCCGACATGACCCTTGTTAAAGAAAATATCATAATCCGAATCAATTTCATGCAGATAATCCGTCATTTCCCTGACAAAGTCATAATAAATCTGCCATGCATGCTTCTTTCTATCCTGAGGATCTGCCGGATTCAGGTGCTTCTCAAGCATGCTCTTTCTGCATCTGGGGCAGCAGCACTCTACAACAAAGGATGCATCAACCAGGACTCCATCTACCGGACAATTCTCTAACGCATCTGCTATCTGTTCTTTGCAGAACTCACGATATGGACTGTTAATGCACAGATCTACATGAAATCCGGGATCCTCAAAGATATTACCTGTCTCACGTCTGCTTATCCTCGCATAATCATCTATAGCCACCCATTCCGGATGTTCTGCTGCAACCCGGATATCCCAGCAGATTGTTGTATATAAATATACTTTTATCCCCTTTTTCCTGCATTCCTTCGCCTGTTCCCGATACATATCCTTTACCTTCAGATGAGGATGTATCCTCTCGGGATATTTTGTCGAATCATAATACAGATTTCCATGATGACATCTGGTAAACAAAGTAACTGCTTCTACATTGGCATTCTTTAATGTGTCTGCAAATTCCTCGGCTGAAAATTTACTGCCCACTTGGTCAATCATTTCGCTGGTATGAAAATCAAGATGCACTTGTCGATTTGGTATTTTTTTCATTTTCATATTCCTCTACTGATTTGCGCTGTTTCGAAAAATCTTTTTCGTTTTTCTCCACACTTTTTCTAATAATTTCTTGATGATTGAATAATATCATCATTCTTTACATATGTCAATCGTTTATCATATTTTTATATCATTTTTAAGCATTTTAGTTGCCTAATAAATATTTTATTTGATTATTTTTGTGCATTATGACGTAATTTGTAATGTCATGCCATTTTTTACCTTCCCTTTCTAGCCTAAATCTGCACGTAATGTGCAGTCAAAGGCTTTATTTGGAAGAACCGGATATATTTCCTTTCTTCCCTTTAAGGGAATGTTTTTTTCGCGAATTTTACGCTCCTGCCTGGCTGACACGCATGCCAAAGAATCTCTTGCATTCTCTGTTTAAAATACGTATAATATTAGCAATAATAGTACGCTTTTCGGTCAAATGACTGTATAAGAAAAGGAGGAACATTTCATGAAATTAACAAAAATCGAACAGGTAAATGAGTTTCTTTCTATTGTCGACAGTTGTAAGGGGGACGTAACTTTAAGATCCTTAGACGGTGATATTTTTAATCTAAAGAGTAAGCTTTCCCAGTACATTGCCATTGCTGCATTGCTCGGACAGCATGGGGATAAGCTTGAATTGTTCTGTTCTGACAGGGAAGATGAAGGCAAGTTCATGCAATTTTTAATGGAAAATCCCAGTATATAATAAATCTTTATAGCAAAAACTGCCCGGATACTTCGTTCTCAGAAATATCCGGGCAGTTTTTAGTTGATAGCATGGAATTTTTATTTTCTATCACAGGTCAATTTTACAGCAGCTGCAGCAGTCTCCGGTTCCTGCGATAGCAGAATACTCTGTCCGACAACATCTCCTCTTCTCCATAAATGGCATTGATGTGTTGCACAGATGTTCTGATTTCCTCTGCATTGACGCAGGCTACCGGATGAATCATTGCCTCATGCAGACTTGGGAATACTACATAATAATCGCCACGCATTTTTTCCGCAAGAATATCTTTAACCCCAGGATAAAAAAAAGCTGCTGCTCCGTTGATCCGTCCTGTTGTTGTCAGGAGGTATCCAGTCCTTCCCTCCATAGGATTCCATGGAGCAATCTTTGTCGGCCGCCCCTTCTCATCTGGGAGGAACACACCCTCATAATAAGGGAACTCGGGGCGTCTGTCACTACCCAGGTACAGTCTCGGCGGCATTTTACGGCTACTATTCATAAAAGCTTCCATGATCAGTTGATCCTCTGTCCGTTCCCACGTCATTATCCTGTTGCGGGATAATTGCATTGTCAGATTGTCTGGGTTCCCTTCGCAGATAATCAGCTGAAGTACCAGTGCAATATCTCCAATCTTACGATGGATTGCATTTTCAAGCGTGTGCCTGTGTCTTTCAAAATTTACTGGTTGTATCCTCATATGACCTCTGCAGACAGCATAACTCAGACTTTCCTCTGTAAACGACACATCTTTTTTCTTATCTGATTCTTCAAGACCTGCTGAGATCTCCGGCAGAATACTTTGCCACCCTTCCTGTCTGTATCTTTCGTATAACGGTCGTACCGGCCAGTACTGTATCTGCTCTTCCCTTTTTAAACTCCACATGGCACATAACATATCTTCCCGGATGAGAATATTCTCTCTTCCATACATATGGCGATTCATAACACTCATGATATGCACTGCCATGGGATCCGAGCAAATCATTTGCCGCTCCAAAAGGCGTATTGTTTTATTCTGCGCCGTCTCCATATTCTGCACGTTCCGGCACAATGCTTTTTTAAATTCTTCGTATGTCATTTATCCCCCATATTCAAAATTAGTCTGTTCTGCAAATTCTCCTGAATTTGCGTACAAAAATAAAAAGAATCGTTCAAAAAATTGGAAATTCCGACCGAATGGTCTGTTAAGAATGCTTATTTTTCTGAAATGAAAACATATAGCTCTGAATAACTACAGACTATCATAGCGTTCCCGCTTTGTCTATATGCGTTTTTACCAATGATATCTTTTGTTTATTTTCACTAACGGGTGGGCTCAGAAACGTGCGCCGCAAGGCGCACATAGAAAAAAAGCCTTGCTTTCCATGAAAACAAGGCTCAGACTGTAGACAAAACGCTTTTGGTCAGCACTCCAGAAGCGTTTTTCTTGTT
>OJQL01001616.1_pt1 | contig 15861 bp, 8 predicted proteins | sample 1598731 | NCBI WGS metagenome assembly OJQL01 (sample SAMN03922510, study PRJEB24848) | human gut metagenome | isolation source: stool sample | host: Homo sapiens | place: Germany | collected 2010-02
TATTCTTCGTGTCACTGGAAGATGACTTGATGCGTCTGTTCTCTTCCGACCGTATCGCAAGCGTAATGGACAAGCTCGGTTTCCAGGAAGGCGAAATGATTGAGCACAAGATGATTTCCAACTCCATCGAACGTGCCCAAAAGAAAGTGGAAGAAAACAACTTCGGTATCCGTAAACGTCTGTTGGAATATGACGACGTAATGAACAAACAACGTACGGTTGTTTATACAAAACGCCGCCACGCATTGATGGGTGAACGTATCGGTATGGATATCGTGAATATGATTTGGGACCGTTGCGCAAACGCCATCGAAAACAATGATTTTGAAGGCTGCCAGATGGAACTGCTTCAGACGTTGGCTATGGAAACTCCGTTCACCGAAGAGGAATTCCGCAACGAGAAGAAGGATAAATTGGCTGAAAAGACTTTCAACATTGCGATGGAGAACTTCAAGCGCAAGACTGAACGTCTGGCTCAGATTGCCAATCCGGTCATCAAACAGGTATATGAGAACCAGGGACATATGTACGAGAACATTTTGATTCCTATCACGGACGGCAAACGTATGTATAACATCTCCTGCAACCTGAAAGCGGCTTACGAATCGGAATCCAAAGAGGTGGTAAAAGCATTCGAGAAGTCAATCCTGCTTCACGTTATCGACGAAGCATGGAAAGAGAACCTGCGCGAGCTGGACGAACTGAAACATTCTGTACAGAATGCCAGCTACGAGCAGAAAGACCCGCTGTTGATTTACAAACTGGAGTCCGTTACTTTGTTTGACGCAATGGTCAACAAGATTAATAACCAGACGGTAGCTATCCTGATGCGCGGACAAATCCCTGTGCAGGAAGCTCCGGACGAACAAGCTGCCCGCCGTGTAGAAGTACGTCAGGCTGCTCCCGAGCAACGCCAGGACATGAGCAAGTATCGTGAAAACAAACAAGAGTTGACTGATCCGAATCAGCAGGCTGCTGCCAACCAGGATACTCGCGAACAGCAGAAACGTGAACCAATCCGTGCGGAAAAAACTGTGGGACGTAATGATCCCTGCCCATGCGGAAGCGGTAAGAAGTATAAAAACTGTCACGGTAAAAACGCTTAAATAAGTTGGGAGCTGAGAATGGAGAGTTGAGAGTCAGGAAACGAATGTTTTCTTTGCGTAGGATTCTGCATTTTTAATCTCGATTCTCTATCATCATATTTATAAAGAAAGTCTCAAACGGTTAAAAACTGTTTGAGACTTTCTTTTATTCTTTCAAAATAGTACTTTTGTCAAATTACTAAATAGAACAAAACTATGGCAAAATCTTATTCACTGGCTTTCGTTTCTTTGTTCCTGCTGGCATTGAGTAGCTGCCAAAGCCTGGAGCAGATTTCCATTGATTACCTGCAAGCTGCCGACCTTAGCTTCCCTCCCCAACTTCGGAAAGTTGCCATCGTAAATAATACCAGCAATACGCCGGATAACAAACTGATGGCACAAACTGAAAAAATCAAAGAGAACTCACCGATAGTAAGTCGTGCAACGGCTTACGTGAATGGAGACACTAAAGTGGCAACAGAGGCACTGGCCGAAGAGATTGCGCATCAGAACTACTTTGACGAAGTGGTGATTTGCGATTCCGCTTTGCGGGCAAATGATAAGTTGCCGCGTGAAAGCACGCTGAGTCAGGAAGAAGTACACAAATTGGCTTCGGATTTAGGAGTGGATTTAATCATTGCCGTAGAAAATCTGCAACTCAAAGCGACAAAGACTGTCCGTTACCTGGATGAGTTCAACTGCTTCCAAGGAGCTGTGGACGTCAAGGCATACCCTACAGTCAGAATTTATCTACCCGAACGGAGCAGACCGATGACTACGCTTCACCCTAACGACAGCATCTTTTGGGAAGAATTCGGTGCTTCGGCCATAGAAGCTGCCACGCATATGATTCCCGACAGGAAGATGTTGCAGGAAGCTGCCGAATTTGCAGGAACGATTCCGGTGAAGTATATTGTTCCGGTGTGGAAAAAAGGAACACGGTATCTTTATACCGGCGGTTCGGTACCGATGCGGGACGCCGCCGTTTATGTACGCGAAAATTCATGGGACAACGCGTATGAACTTTGGCATCAGGCTTTCGAAGGAACAAAGAGCGAAAAGAAGAAGATGCAGGCTGCCCTCAATATCGCGGTTTACTATGAGATGAAAGACAGTCTGGCACAAGCAGTGGAATGGGCTGAAAAAGCTCAGCAGCTAGCCAAGAAAATTGAGAAAAAGAATGTATCGGAAAATATGCATGCCACCATTGACGATGTGCCGAATTATTATCTCACCAGCCTATATCTGGCGGAGTTGAAGGAGAGAAACAGCCAATTACCTAAGTTAAAGATGCAAATGAGTCGATTTAATGACGATTTTTAAGAAAATCGTATATCAAATCTTATTTTTTTTATACCTTTGAACTAACAAAAAGAAGGAACCCATGAAATTGAGCCAACAATCACTATCTATTATCGAAGCGGCTATCCAAAAGGCAGTCGCTAACTATACATGTAACTGCGAGCAAACGACCGTTACCGACATTCATCTCCAACCGGATCAGACTTCGGGACAACTTACTATTTACAACGATGATGATGAAGAGTTGGCAAACATCATGATAGAAGAATGGGCTACGTATGACGGTGATGATTTTCTGGAAAACGTGGAACCTTCCCTACGTACCATCCTCTGCAGAATGAAAGATGCAGGCGACTTTGACAAGGTGACTATCCTGAAACCTTACTCGTTCGTATTGGTGGACGAAGATAAGGAAACGGTGACGGAATTGCTGCTGGTAGATGATGATACGATATTGGTGAATGACGAGCTGCTGAAAGGACTGGATAAGGAGTTGGATGATTTCCTGAAAGAGTTGCTGGAAAAGTAAAATCTCATATACGGCAATAAATCATATACGGCAATAATATTGTGGCTTGTCGGCAGAAAGTCCTCTATGCGCTTAACCGGAGGTTCACCGGTTTCACTTTATTGCTAAATACCCGATGAATAAAGCCATAGCGGGTGAAAGCAAGGAAAAAAGACAAAGAGAAATTACCTTTCATCGCTTTCACCTTCATTATCGTTTCGCTTGCAGTGTCTATTGGACATATAGATCCAATATGTTGGATATATATAGCTGACACGTTGGGCATATAGATCCAACACGTCAGCTATATATACCCAACATATCAAGTAGTACTACCTGATAATTAAGCTATTAACACTTGACAACTCTACTATTAACATATTGATTGACAGATTATTTGCCATTACCTAATTTCTTTTTGGTTATAGCATATTTCTTTTAGCTTATAGCATAATTGAATTAGCTCATAGCATATCGAAAAAACAAAGGTGAAAGAGTGAAGAACGGTTCCAACCGGATTTTTCCCCTCTCTTTCACCCGCTATCGCTTTATCCATCAGGGTTCCAGCAACAGGGTGAACCCGATGAACCCTTGCTAAAAGTACAAGAAAAGAATCGCTACTATCTTATACTTTTAGATTAATATCCATGCGATTTCTCTGCCCAGGCTTTTTCCATTTCATAGAAATTAACCGTCTCACCAACAGACTTGCCGTCCAATTCCTGCTGTTTCTGCTCAAAGAAAGCTTTCCAACGCGGATAATACAAATCTTTCAGAAGACCGCTCCATTCACGATGAGAATAATCATGCAAGCCTCCCTGATTGGCAGCAATGCTATCACCCCAGACAGTGATTAATGCAGACGCATTCCATTCGTAGAGTTTCTTTTCTTCGTCAGTAGTCCCTAGAGAACGTGCGGCAGTCAGCCAGGAAGAAACGGAAAACTCTTTCCGGGTAGACAGTAAACTGTCTTGCGAGAGAATGAGGTCAAGGAACTGCCGTGTCTGCTTCCGGAAATTCCCTTTGTCTTTCCGGTCATAACTCTGAGATATCTCTTCGAGCAATACATTACCTTTATCAGCATTACTCTGACGCACTATATCCACCAAATCATATTCAAAGTTATTATTCCCCTTGTACTGTCCGGCAACAGAAAGCAGCATACCGGCAGCTTTCGATGTAGAATCAGGCGAGTAGAACAGTTTGGCATATCCCCATGTCGATGTCCTGTCCAAATGAAATCCCGGACGGGCACACAACAAGGACTCTACCGTCCCTTCACCCTGATAGTTTTTAGGAGCATTATAAACCGTATGCTCCAACGCTCTCCATGCTTCCAGAACTTCCGGTGATAATTCACCACCATAACGGGCCTTCAGATATCCTTGCAGCCACGCGTCCGGTGAAAAACGTCCGGCACGCCACGGCAACTCATACAACAATTCGAACATCACCGGATTATTCTCAATACCCTCGGGAGTAGCCCCTACTCCACGCAATGTTTTCCCATTTGTATGTGCACACGCATCATAATATCCGTTCACCAACTGATTCATCCGCCCGTGCAGACCGACATTACCGCCGAAATTGAGCAACATACAATAAAGCCAGTCATGTTTGCCAAAACCTTTTTCACGATACCACATTGAATCCGGATCACCCCACTGGGGAAGTCTCTCGCTATATAAATCCAGTACCAGCATATCCCCGGCATCCAACGCATCAACCATAGCCGGACGCGGATTTGCCTGCCATGCCTGAATCACCCAAACTGATTCCGGATTTGCTTTCTTCATAGCTTTCATTATGGAAGCCCCGGCTTTTGCCAAGTCCACTCCTTCCGTATTTCCCCCTTCGTGAAAAGGATCCATACTGTAATATTTAGCTTTTCCGTAAAGTTTCTCCAATTCTTCATAGTACATCGCTGCAAAGGAATCGAAATGCTCGTCTTCCGAAGAGAGGAAAGCCGGACGCGGGAAGCCGCACCATTTGCCGGGGTCAGCAATCTGATACCCCAGTTTCTCGCCTATATTACGGGGAACCATCCCTGCATAACCCGGAAATACGGGCTCAATACCCAGCTCCCGCATACGGGATACTATCTTCTTTTGAAGTGCTTCTTGCTGCTGATACCAACTATCGGGGTTCGGCCCGCCCCATCCTTCCAGATTATTCATCTGCCACCAAGCCATAAAAGCCGGACCGGAAATAAACTCATTGATTTCCTCTGTTGTATATCCGACACGTTTCAACAGATTGTACCATACAACTTCCATTCCTGTAATGCTCAAAGGCATATTAATGCCGTGCAATGCCATCCAGTCTATCTCCTTCTCCCAGCGCTCCCAATTCCAGAAAGCCATAGAGTAGGAATAGGTACAATAGTTCAGGTAGTAACGGTTCTTCATAGCCGTCTCCTGACGTATTTTCTCTTCAGGAAGCGGCAATACTTCCGGCAATTTCTGAGACGGATTATTCCAAGAAAGATGGATACCGGCCACATATTTCAGATACCAGTTCAGCCCGGTGGCCAATGATAAATCGGAATTTCCGGTTATCAGAACTTTACCGTTCTCCGAAGATATTTCAAAGTAATCCTTTGCCGGATTGCTTCCGTCAGCAATAATCCGGAAAAGAATCCGACCGTCCGAAGTACCTTCCGTCACACGCCCAGCCAAAGAATTGACCGGCAGTTTCTCTGACTGACAGCTACATAGCCATATAGTCCCGAGTAATAAAGTCAACACAAAACGCATATACATAGTAGTTTATTTTTTAGATTCTCCAAATATAATAAATAAGAGTCAACTATTTTTCAATTAATCACGTTTTAATCAATGAAACAAGAAGAATTGCGGACGACCATATATATTTACGTCTTTCACCTTTCCGGATAAGAACGAACCCTTACGAACTTTAAAGCGGATAGCAGAAACTTTATATATTTCCTTCATATCAATGATAATCCGGTGAGGATGATGGGAACCGGTATCCGCATCCGTATGCCAGAAAGAAGAAATATCTCCGTCAAATAGATTCTCTCCTATCCCCAAGTTCTTATCAACCAGCTCGCTGCTCACATAAACAACCTCCCATTTTTTCTTATCAATCGTCCGCCCCTTATCGTCCAGCAGCTCCACTTCCGAAATACAGGCCTGATTATCTTCTGTGTAGGAAGTAAGAGTCTCGATGCAGAAGTGACGGAGGGTAGTTGCAACAGGGAAGTCGAATGGCTGCCATTCATTGGTTTCTTGCAAAGCGGTCTTCAATACGATGTCACCGTCTTCTAGAATCGGGGTGCCCATTATTGCACGGTGTTGTCCTTTCTGATAGTTCTTATCCCTACCCAGGCTATCCAGAACAGGCCGATCCAATCCGCGCAAAGCGCGATTGCCCGTATCTTCCATTTCAAAGACAATAATTTCGTTCTCTCCTTCTTTCAACCATGGAGCGGGCAGATAAAGCGTTTGCTGAGGGCCGATGTTCCAAAAACGTCCGAGTGATTTCCCATTTACCCACACAGCCCCTTTTCCCCATTGGCTCATATCGACAAAACAGTCACCTTTCTGCTGAACCGTAAATGTCCCTTTATGGAAAGCGGGAACTCCTTTGATAGTCTCACCGAATTTTATCTCCGAAACTTTCTCTTTATATAAAGGTAAGGGAGTAACAGACCATCCGGCCAATTTCTCATCGCCCCACAGAACCTGGTTGGTGATACCTTTTCGGTTGAACAGTATATCGGGGCCGTAATTCACACGCCCGGTGTTTTCAACCAGAATCTCCAACGTAGCGGGTGCTTTCTGTACATTCAATGTCACGCTATTCTGATTGTAACGGCGATCCAGGCTAGCCACTTGTTTGCCATCTATCAGAATCACGGCATAGTCGCGCAAATCCTGTATGACAAGTTTTTGCTTTCCTGCTTTTGGAATGGTTGTCTGATAATGAGTATATCCAAAATCAACGCCTACATCCTCCATTGACAGTATCTCTTCCGATTGTGTAGTCTGATGAAAAGCGGCACTCAAAGGGGCACTTTCCTTTAATTCGACTGTAGCGAAAGTGGTGGTCGGATTATCGGCAGGCACTTCTGGCAATACAGTCCCTTCGGGCAGGTATTTCTGAATCACTTCTCTGAATGCATGGTATTTGGGATAACAATTTCCCCACTCGCCCAAAGGTGCGTCATAGTCATAACTTGTCGGCTGGGGCTGATAACCGCCGCCGGTATTGGCTCCATTCGTGTACCAGAAATTTGTTCCGCCATGGAACATATACATACTGACAGATACTCCGTGGCTCAGCATCCAGTCCAATTGTTCGGCAGGACGCTCATAAGCGACAGACGAATGACGCTTTCCCCACTCGTCAAACCAGGCAGGATAGAATTCTGCCACAAAGTAAGGGCCGCCCGGATGATACTTATCCACCACTTTGAAAATATCTTCACCGAATACACCATTTAGTGTGGGCAATGCACCGTCAATATGTCCGGCTTCTACTTGTCCGCCACCGTCACAGGTGAACAACGGAACATTAAAGCCCGCTTCTTTTATCATATCACGAATAGCGGCGAGGTATTCTTTATCTGCTGCATACGAACCGTACTCATTTTCCACTTGCACCATGATAATGTTACCGCCATTGTTGATAGTCAAGGGAGATAATTGCTTGCCGAGTTCCTTGATATATCGTTCGCAATAGGACAGGAAACGCGGGTCTTTGCTACGGTAAGTCATGTCTTTTTCCTTCAATAGCCATGAAGGATATCCGCCGAAATCCCATTCTGCACATACATACGGTCCGGGACGAAGAATGACATACAGTCCTTCTTCCTGTGCCGTACGGACAAATCCGGCAATATCCGCCTGTCCGCTGAAATCAAACTCGCCCGGCTGCCGCTCGTGAAAGTTCCAGAATACGTAAGCAGAGACAGTGTTCAGTCCCATCGCACGCGCCCTATGGAGACGGTCACGCCAATACTCGTGCGGAATACGGGGATAGTGCATTTCTCCACAAATCAATTGCACCTCTTTTCCGTTGATATTAAAAGTACCATTTTCTATTTTAACCTGTTCTCTGGGGGAAGAACAGGCTGAAACCAAAAATGATACAATTAAGTTAAGTATAATAAATACCTCGTTTCGATTTTTATTCATCTTCATTCAAATATATCATAAGTATTGTGATACTCCGGCCTGTCCATAAAACCGGCTTTTCCCGACCGGAGCATCCACCAGTCTGCATCAGAAGGTAACCTCACCGAAAATATTCACTGCATATTTTCCTGCATCATCATACCAATGAGCCAGTTTGTTTGTAGGAGCAAACTTAACGGCATAAACCGGATTGTATTTCAAATCGGCCACTTTCTCCGGCATCCAGATTCCGACCTTGTATGTTCCGCTCAATCCGGCAGCCACACTTCCTTTTATGGAATACCTCGCAGCCTGATTGGGCTCTTCATTGGTGGAAGGAATCCAGTTTTTCGGATCGACATCCAGCTTTATCTCTTTTACTACCTGCCCATCACCGGAAACAAGTACCAAATAAACCTCTTTAGGATTAACCACCGTAGCAAAACCGGTATTAGTAATCGTCAGGTCATATTCCAGATTTCCACTTTTCGCCTCAACAGCCGATTCGTCCTGCAGATTCAAACGATATCCCAAATGGTCGCGTACAAAATCATAAAAAGAACGAACGACCTCATTTCCGTCTGCATCTTTAAAATAACTCTCATCAAAGAGAATGTTATTGTCATTCAGTAAGGCAGGATTCAACTTCACCCGCTTCCAGCTCATGATGTTCAAATCATAATTCTGCGTCACATCAAATGCCGAATAACGGTGTTCGCGCAAGATACGCAATGACTTCATCGGAGTTATCAACTCTGCCAGCCCCCATTCCGTATTCTCATTATAAGGGATTTCACCACTCATATAGAAATTATTCGCCTTTACCTCTTCCGTTACTTGCTTATAGTCGTCTGTATTGGGGATAAAGTCATTGCCCGGTGCCAGAGGATGTTCGCCGGCCGTAAAATAATCGTTCGCATACCCGATGCGTCCGCGATACTCTTCCTGTTCCAGTGTCAATGCTTTTTTATGATTCGGATAACGCATTTCTACACAATAAGGTGCGGGCAAAGCTCTTAATAAAGCACTGACAATTGCATTCTTCGCACTCTGGTCGTTCACTAACGGAGAAGTATGCCACTCTCCCCAAGCACCGATAAACCCAACCTGCATCGCAGCTATTTGTCCGATGTATTCATTCAACAAAGGAGTCAGTTGCTCGATATGCCGGAGAATCCATTGCTTGGATTCACCACCGGAAGTATTAAGTCCGGCATGATTATATGCAAAACGAAGAATTGCTTTATATCCCTGTGCTTTCATCAACTCGAATATCTTACGAATATTATCCAAAGCCTCAGCGTCCAAGTCTTTGCTCACCCACTTGGTCAGATAAATATATTGCTGTACAAGAGTCAGGTTGTCGTCCTTTGCATCGAATTGCTCAACTTTCTTTGTATACAAATCATTCGCATAAACCTCATAATCATTATACGGACTTTTCATCTGGTCAGCAAGCAAGTTACATTCCAAGTGGAATCCCCTATCGGGATTCCTTAGTGACTCAATCGGTACAATGTTTCCTACCACTTCCGGAGTTTCCGGTTCACTTGTACCTTCTTCTCCATACTGCCCGGCATACACATCTATCGTATCGGAACAAAAGCTACACATAACACCTAATAATAAGGTAGATAATAGAGTCATAGTTTTCTTTATATTGATTAGCATGATTGATATACTTTTAATTTTCACCTGATTAATTTTCATTGTAGATAAAACGTGCAGGAGCACCTGTCGTCCAGGGACTCCACAATGTCGCCCCGCCATCGTGAAGAATACATTGATGAGACATATCATCGGTCACCAACAGATAACAATACTGTCCGGTATGATTAGTGATTGCAGTACCGCTCCATTGTCCGGAAGCAGTCAAATTGAATTTCCATTCATTCAAATGCGCCTTTCCTTTCACCGATTCATAATATTCAGTATCTTTCAATACATTCCACTGTCCTTCGGCGGTTCCTGCTTCAGCAAACAAGTTCTTATATTCCTGTATGGTTGGCAAATGCCATCCTTCAGGTGCTATCTTGTCACGAATGTCATAATGATAATGTACTCCGTAAGCCTTCACTCTACCTTCTCCCAAAGATGCCGGCGTGTTCATATAATTGCCAGTCTCAATATCCGTTCCGTCAGGATATTTAGTTGTCCGCAGATTATCTGCCAACCAAACCAATGATGTTCCGTCATTGTAAAAAATGCGAGCCACACGATAAGTTATTTTCTCATCACCGCGGACATCTATAAAACGCATCATTTCCGTCATATTCAACACGCCGGAAGAACGAGATACCAACTGCCCGTTATCTGCCTTTACATTCCAGTATACAGAGTTGGATGTCCAACGCTTGATAGAAAGTTGATCAAGAATTGCCTGCAGCTCTTCATGAGTCAACGAAGATTTACCTGCCGCGATTCCCACACTCTGTTCGGCAACCGTTTGCTTCATTTCCGGATCCAGTGAGAAACAGAGCGAATATGAAGTTGACTCCGGCCATTCCTCAGTATCCCATTCAAACTGTATAGCCGTCTCGGGAGCATCCTCAGCCAAAGCGACCACTGACATATCTTCCGGCTTTAACAATTTACTGGCCATACGTATCACACGAACAGTACGCACATCCGATGCTGCGGCTGTGGTATTACCGGTTTCTTTCACCGTCCAGTATAACAGCACTTCCTGACCTGTCTTAATCCCCAGTTGAGAAAAAGCCTGATCGGCATTCAATGCAGACAAAGCAAAAGAAGTGGATTTACCGGCATCAATCACCACCGGCAGTTTGAAGTCTCTGGTAGCACTGAGCAACAGTTTGGCTCCATTTTCCAAAGGTTTCTCCCATGAAAAAACATACTCATTGATTGAGAAATCATTCAAATCAATAGCCGCTCCATCCTGAGGCGCACTCAAGTAAATATCCGACATCGGAATAATCACATTGTACTTGTCCTCTTTACATCCGGCAAGTAACAAAATACCTAATAGACTATATAATAAATGTTTCATAATACTATCTGTTTTTTTAGTAACCGGGATTCTGAATAATAATGCCTTGTCCTTCAGTAATCAAATGAGTGGGCAACGGGAATTTCTCATATTTATATTGTCCGTCCACCTTCGTTTCGATTTTACCTGTCGGTTGTCCGGCAAATCGGGCTTTGGCAAGTGCCGCTTCTATGAATTTTCCATGACGGATCAAATCCTGCCGGCGCACACCTTCAAAATAAAACTCATGTCCGCGCTCTTCCAGCAGTTTATCAAGGAAATCATCCACAGAAGCAAAGTCGCTCAATTGATAGGCTTTCAGGCCGCCGTGAGTGACACGAACCTGGTTCAATAAGTTTACCGCTTCCTGAGTTATACTATTTCCGTTACGGACAATCGCTTCTGATAGTAAAGTCAACACATCGGCATAACGGTAGATTGGCATATCTATTTCACACTTCTCGCCCACTACTCCTTCTATCTTATATTTCACCGGAATGGCACCATAAAAAAGCGTTCCTGTTGTTCCCCCGTCACGGTCGGTAGCACGGCTGTGATATACGCCTTCCGTACCGGTATATTCTCCTATAATTCTTTCACGCCTTTTGTCTTTCGGGTCAAAAGATTCGTAGGCAGGCCAGGATATTTTATATCCTCCCCAAGCAGTCGCCGACATTCCGGCAGGAAGCGGATAATCCGATGTCAGCACGTGTGCAAACCACTGCTGCTCCATGACGCCGGCTTCGGCAATGCAAGAGAATATAACTTCCGAGTTCTTTTCGCCCGACAGAGAGAATAACGAGTGATAATCGTCCACCAACTTGTAGCCATATTCCGATTTCGTTAATTCACGTCCCATCTTCTCAGCTTCATCCCATTGCTTGGTCATCATATAAAACTTCAGCAGCAATGTGTTGGCAAGCCCTTTTGTGAAACGCCCGTAATCCGTATCTTCATATTTATAAGGTAATATGGCTGCCGCTTCCTTCAAGTTGGAAACAATATACTCACGCATGGCTTCTTCGGACAAACGGGGAATAACAATCTCCGCTTCCGGCTTCTGTAAAGTCTCCAGGTCGGCAACAGGTATCGGGCCATACATATCATACATCAGAAAAGCCATAAAGCCACGTCCGCATTTCAGTTCGGCTGCATAACGCTCTTTCAGGGTTTCATCCATATCCACATTTTTGATACGTTCCAGTGTCAGAGTCATAGAAGCCAGGTATTGGGAGTAATCATACACACGGCGGTAGTCTCCGTCAATGTGCCAGTCGTTAGCTTCGTACGAGTTATACACAGTAGTCCACCCCCAAGTGTTTTCCACATAGTCGGTCACCATTTCCGAAGTCGTCACATACCCTGCCGCTACTTGAAAAATTCCCCACGGAGAAAATACATAGTAAGCACTCGAATTGACCAAAGCATTTACGTCCTCAGCATTTTTCGGGAACATTCCCGGGTTAATCTTATTATATACTTCCTGTTCCAGCGTACAAGACGATATGAGGAACAAGAGAGTGGCTATTGCAGCATTAATTGTCTTTTTCATGTCCATTACTTATTAGAAAGATATTGATACACCAAAATTATAAGAGGTCACATTAGGATACGCATAGGTTCCGTTGTCCGTCTCAGGATCCAGACCTGTCCAGTTAGTAATCACAAACGGATTGTTCACGTCTACATACACACGGAGATTATTCACTATTTTCTGACTGACAGGGATTTTATATCCCAGCGTTATATTCCCACAACGAACGTAATAGATTGATTTCACATAGTAATCTCCCCAACCGTTACCACCTCTGACGTACGTCGGATCGGTAGCCGTCAGATTGTTACTGTTGAATGCTTTCAGCGCATAGGTGGAAACGTTGATACCATTATCCATACGTGTCCATCCTTCATAATAACTGGCTCCTCTCTTTCTGCCCGCTTCACCATAGAAATAGATGTTCAAATCAAAATTCTTATACCGGAATGAATTGTTCAAGCCATAGATAATCTTCGGGTCGCCATTACCCATATACACTTTATCCGCATCATCCAGGACACCGTTACCGTCACGATCTTTCAATATCATCATTCCCGGAACCAAGTCTTTCTGAGCATCCGGCGCTTTCTCTCCCGGTTGCAGGATACCGATTGCTTCGTATTCCCACCATGCACGTATCGAGTCATCTTCTTTTTCATAAGCTCTCGGTTTCCAATTCGGGTCGCGCTTCAGCCAACGATCGTTATAGTGTGAGAGGGTCAATGTGGTATCCCATTCAAAATCTTTGGTAATGACATTCACCGTATTCAATGTGATTTCCACCCCCTGGCTCTGTGTCGAACCGATATTTCCCGCTATTTTATTAACTTCATTATAGAAAGGCAACGATTTTTCCTTTACTAACAAATCTGTAATCTTACGTTTAAAGTATTCGGCTGTCAACTTGAACCGATTATTGAATACCCCAAAGTCCACACCCACGTTAAATTCCGTCGTTGTTTCCCAAGTCAAGCTCTTATTTCCCAAATCCGAAGCATATACACCGGTGGATTCCGCACCTCCGATAATTGCACTTCTCCCCACTTCATAATAATCATAAATACGATAACCTACATTAGAGTTACCAGTCTGACCGTAAGAAGCTCTCAACTTCAACATAGACAGCCACTTGGAAGCGCCTCGCATAAAGTTCTCCTCACTCATCATCCATCCTGCCGACACAGAAGGGAAATATCCCCAACGGTTTTCGGGTGCGAAATTGGAAGCGGCATCGGCGCGTACCGTAGCTTCCAGCAAATATTTACCTTTATAGGAATAGTTGGCACGAGCAAACAAAGAAGCAATACTGTTTATTGAAGCCCATGAACCCACAGAAGGTTTCTTATAATTACCCGAACTCAAACTGTTATACCCAAATCCATCTACCAGGAAATCCTCATTTCCCGCACTCAATCCGTCATTCTTGAATTTCTGGAAAGAATAACCTCCGATAGCCTTTACATTATGGTCGCCAAAGCTCTTTGTGTATTGAGCTGTTAGCTCCATCAAATAAGTAGTGCTGGTTTCTTGAGAAATATCCGCTCTACCGTTCCGATTCTTTCCTTGTAACGTGGTTTTCGGCAAATAACTTGAACGCTTCTGAAAACTACGATCGGCTCCCAATTGCATCTTCAACTCTAATTCCTTAATAGGTTTCACCAAAACAAAGGCAGAACCTATCAACCGGTCTTTCACCGTGTTATCCTTTATATCCAACAAGGATACCGGATTCGCCACAAAAGGACGTTTCGGGTCAATGAAATAATTGCCTTCGGAGTCATAGATAGGAATAGTAGGATTGGACTGGATAGCACCGGTCAATACCCCGGAATATTCATTGGCATTATCTCCCAAAGGTACGTTATCATATTTATTCTGTGAATAAGTAGCTGTCAGGCCGAAAGAAACATATTTGCTGAGTTCCTGATCCAAATTCAAACGGGCAGAGAAACGGCTTACCCCATTATTCTTAACAATACCTTCCTGGTTCATATAGTTGACAGAAGCCAGATAACGAGTTTTCTCCGTACCACCGTTAACGGAAAGATTGTGCTGCTGGGTAAATCCGTTACGCATCACCGCATCCAGCCAATCGGTACCGTTTGCCAACAATATCTCATCATTGCTATAAGCCGGTTTATACTGCGTGGGCGGAGTATCCTGCTTGTCCACATATCCTTCGTATATTCCCATTCCGTTCAGTTTCAACCATTCCTCATACATCTGCTTATTGTACATATCCATATACATACGGGTATCGAGCATCTTATAATTTGAACGGGCTACCTGTACAGAACCCATACCGGAATAAGTCACTCTGGGCTTCTGGCTCTTACCACGCTTCGTCGTAATCAAGACAACCCCATGACCGGCACGCGCACCATAAATGGCCGTAGAGGCAGCATCCTTCAATACCGAAATAGACTCGATATCATCCGGATTCAATGATTCCAACACATTATCAATATTACCGGCTTCATAATATCCATTGCCCGAATTCAAACTACTGGAAGAAGAGACGGGAAAACCATCGATAACAAACAAGGGGTCATTACCCGCTCCTGTAGAAGCTTCGCCACGAATACGGAATTTAGCCTCACCACCCGGTTGAGCCGAGATTTGATTGACACGGAATCCAGCCGCCTTACCTGCCAATGCGCGAGATACATTCGGTACGGTATTCATTTCCACATCGCCCATATTTACCATAGAAACAGCTCCGGTCAGAGTCTTCTTGCTCTGAGTGCCATAGCCTACCACTACTACCTCATCCAGTTGCCTGGAGTCTTCCTGCAAAACGATTTTCATATTTTTACCGGCTTGTACTACAACAGTTTGCGGCTGATAACCGATATATGAAATTTCCAATTGTGCTTTCGATGAAGATACGGAAAGTTTGAAAAGACCGTCAATATCTGTTATCGTACCATTTCCCTGTACACCTTTTTCCAGTACACTGGCTCCGATTATCGGCTCACCGTTGACGTCCAATACCGTCCCCGATACCGTAATCTTCTGCTGCGGCAACTGTGCTTCAACAGACAATATAATCTTCTTGTCCAGTACAGAATATTTCACATTAGTACCGGCAAATATTTCTTTCAATACACTGAATATATTGCTTTTATCTGCATATACAGAGACGCGACGATTCAAATCCACATGTTTATTATTGAAGAAGAAGTCAAAGTCCGACTGCGCTTCAATCTCTTTCAAAATATCCTCCACACGCAGGTTGTGAACATCAATACCTGTCTCTTATACACATCTCCGAGCCCACGAGACTAAGGCGAATCTCG
>OJQL01001617.1_pt1 | contig 15859 bp, 32 predicted proteins | sample 1598731 | NCBI WGS metagenome assembly OJQL01 (sample SAMN03922510, study PRJEB24848) | human gut metagenome | isolation source: stool sample | host: Homo sapiens | place: Germany | collected 2010-02
GGTTTACGGCAAGCCGGTCAGCTTTATCAGCTCGGCGATATAGCTCGATAAGCTCACGTTCGCCTTGAGTATACTTATTGTCTGCAATGACCTCAGCTTTTCCGCTTGCCTTTAATAAAATATCAGTGAAATCAATATCGTACATAGAGCAAAGCAGTAAAAGCTGGTTCATATCTATCTTGCTCTTGCCGAGCTCCCAACTACTTACGTTCTGATTTGTTATTCCCATGCGCTGAGCGACTTCCTCCTGAGATAAGCCGGCAGATTTACGTGCAGTGCGTAAGAGTGGTCCAAGGACCTTGTAAAACATTGCATTCACCTCGCGAATACCATACCCTATTAATTGGGGAAAGTCAAATAAAACTTTGAATACTGCTTGACAATCAAAATATTATTTGATATCATGTGCACGAATTAAAATAATATTTGGATTGGAGGGCTGGTAATGAAAAGAGCAGATACCATAGATACGCAGAGAATGAGGTGCTATATCGCAAATAGTGGTATTAAGCAAAACTGGCTCGCGGCTGCCTGCGGCATGTCGGAGAATCAGCTTACTTTATCGCTCAATGACAAAAGAGCTTTTAAAGCGGAAGAGTATCTGCGCATTTGCCTGACGCTCGGAGTTTCCCTCAAGCAATTTGTGACAGAAAAAGAAGTAGTAGCGTAACGCACTGCTGCAGTAAGGAGGTGAGGGCGTGAGCAACACACAGTATTTCACTCTCTTTCTAGTAGGTATGCTAATGCTCATGGCGATGATGATAGCGGCGGTAGCCTGGCTCGAATACGATGGATGGCAGGCGGTAGTCATTGCCCTGCCTGCCATCGTTCTTCTGGGGCTACTTGTCACTCTTGTTCTTGCGTTTACTTTTGCCTGATAAATCATTCTGCATGGCTTTCAGCAACTCGTTTCTCAGACGGCTGAGCTTCAGCGCATGGGCGGCTTCATCCGGCTCCAAAGATTCCGGCGAGCGTATTGTTGCAAGAAAGTGCTTCTCGAGAACAGGTCGCGTCTGCTCCGAGACATACAAACTTGCTCGTGCATAACTGCCGCTGAATTCAGCCAGGTACTCCTCACTTATAGGGTTGGGAACTACGCTACTGGCGGTCAGGTATTCGCTGAAGGCTGCGGCAGCATCGCGGTAGCTTAGCTCTACGAGTTTTATTTTTCGGTTTGAGATGCCGGTAAAGAGTGCGTTGAAAAAAGCAAACAGTCCGGTGACCGCAGTGCCAATAAGTGTGGAGACCAGGGCAATAGTACCATCGGACATATCAAATTCACCTCCCTTCCGGATGATTTTACCACCGGGCGCGGAGGCGGACAAGAGGGGAGGCGAGGGCATGGCCGAGTATAATAGAGCGCTCAAAAGTTTAATAAAAGCGCGCTTCGGCAGTGAGTCAGAGATGGCGCGTCAAGTGGGTAGAAGCAGACAATCCATTAGCAAGATGACAAGAAAAGGACGCTCTCCTAAAATATCCGAGCTGAATTGGTGGGCAGAAGTTTTAGGCACCAGCGTGGCAATGGTGGTTGATGCGTTTCAGACGGCACAGTAAGGAGGTGAGGGCGTGAGCGGCGAGGCGGCTGAGGGGGCTTATGTCATATGCGGCATGGCCTACATGCTGCTTGTATGTGCACCAGCACTTGCGCTTATGCTGTCGGGCCGGGAAATAGATCTATCAGTCATGGTGTGCAGCAGAAAAGGCATGAGCGCGCTGCAGCTTAGGAGCTTTGAGACTGAACTGGCGTGGGTGTCGGTTTGTGGATTTTGCGCTTACATGCTTATACAAGCGGCACTGCGCATTGCATGGCTGGTCAACCCCGACGGGGTATGGTCCGGCTTCTGGTTGGTGACGGGCGCGACGGTGTTCGCGGCGGCTCTGACGGGCTGTGTTCTGGCGTTCAAAAGGAAAACGCTCGCCGCAGCGGCTACTGCGGTGAGCGCGTGTATCGGCTTATTCTGGGCGTTCCTGATGGTTATCATTGCGCTTCAGCTGAATCACTGAGGATAGAGCGGCTTCGATTTCTTCGCGCGTGCCTTTGTGAAGCGTGGAATACAAAGCATCGAGACAGACAGCTAAATTGCCCGTGGATTCGGCACTGATGGAAGAAACCTGCGCGAGGGCGTCTGTGCGGTACTGCCAGCCCTGTGTGTTTGCAGCACGGGAAACGGAGGCGGCCATCGCAGAAAAACGAGACTCAGCAGCGAGCTCGCGCTCGTGCTCCCATTGCTTTTGCAGGTGTTCAAATTTGAGCTTCAATTCTCTGGTGGCCTTATTCTTTGCGATAACAGCTGTAACTATGGTAGCCAACACGGGCAAGATGATGCCCAAGATATCCAACCACATTTTATCACCTCCCTTCCGGATGATTTTACCACCGGGCGCGGAGGCGGACAAGAGGGGAGGTGAGGGCATGAGAATTAATGATCTGACCCCGGAAGAGTACTCGATAGTGAAAATACTCCGACTTATGTCAGACCCGGACAGAGAATGGACGATTAAGATCTTTTGGGTATGCGCCGGCGTAGTTATAAGACAATGGTCCACGCCGAACGACAAAGTGAAAAACTTGAAGGAAATGGAGACGGAACTCAGAGAGAACATCCCAAAGCTAATGCAGGAAGCAGGCATATGCACAGAGAAGCTGGCGCAGAAGATTTCTGCTGACGAGCAGAGGCTTAATGACTGGATGAATGGGCAGAGCCTGCCTACTGGTGGGCAACTATTGGCTCTGGCTGACGCTCTTGGATGCGAATTAGATGAACTGCTGCGTTGGCCTTATTATGGAACAGATGGCGAAGTATTATGGAACAGACGGCACAGTAAGGAGGTGAGAGCGTGAGCGGCGGTAATAAAAAGCCCGCGCTGGATGAGCGCGAGCGGGATGAAGTTCAATTCAAAGGCGTTATATTTTTTACTGCCAACGATTCTGGTGGAGAGCCGGAAAGCGGCGAAGGGCTCTACGATGCTTGCGTCAATGGCAAAACTGACATAGGCACAGACCACCACATTCAAACAGGAACTATTTCTGAAGCGATATTCGGCTGCCAGGAGTGAAAACTGATAGATGGGCGGCTACGTAAGCAGTAATCATTCAGGCTGAGGCACACATAGGCTTGAAGGTGGAGGTGAGGGCTGTGGCGGAGCCTGTTTATCCGATAATCACGAAAGAGGACACCGAGGACGGGTACATATTGCGGTACGACTATGGCCCAAAGCAGGGCGTCACGACCTGCATCGTACACCGGCGGCCGACGACGGAGGAGGAACGCTCGCTCATGCGCAGCGGTATCAACAGGATAATACGCCCGTACGGCTACGTGCTGGCGGACTGAGAGGGGTACAAACATGGTTATGTCCGAAAGCGAAATCGTCCGGGAGTACCGGACGGCGAAGAACAAGTCCAAGCAAATCGAGGTGCTGGCGGAGCTGAACGCGGTAAAGCCGGACTGGATAAAGGATATCCTCCTGCGCAATCCGGAGAGCGGATATGTGAAGCCGGGGCCAAAGCCCAAGCAGAAGGCGGCGGCAGAGTCGGAAGCTGCGCGGGAGGTCAACGCACTGGCGCCGGAAGCGCCGGGTCGGGCGGACAGGGACCGCGGAGGGGCGGCGCTGCTGCTCATGGAGCTGGCGGCTATGCTGGAGCGCTGTGAGAGCCTTGAATGCCTGGAGCAGCTGCAGCTTGCGGCGACACTGAGCGGCGGCAAGGTGATGATAGTGGACATTCACTGACACCCTTACATGAAGAACACAAAAGAAAGGCGGCGGGGAAAGATGAGAAATTGGAGGGGGAAGGCCGTATTGGCCGGGTACATAGCACTGTGCGTGCTGCTCATCATCCTCGCCGCCATCATATCGCTGCGCCTGAGTGCGCAGGAGGCGCGGGCGGCAAGTGAGCCGCCCGCGCCTGTTTACAGCTCCGCCGCGCTGGCGGCACATCTGGCGGTAGCGCCGGACGTGGCAGCACATGAGCCGCAGATACCTGAACCGCCCGCTGAGCCTGAACCAGAGCCGCGGTATGAGGAAATCACAGCGGAGGAGCGGGAGCTGCTCGCCCGCGTGGTGTATGCCGAGGCAAACACGGAAACGCTTGAGGGGCAGATCGCGGTGGCCCAGGTGGTGCTCAACCGCGTGCGATCCGAGAGCTTCCCGGACACGGTGAGCGAGGTCATATACCAGGAGCGGCAATTCTCAACGGCCTCTATTCTCGGAAGCGTGGTGCCGAATGAGACCAACTATGAGGCCGTGGACGCGGCGTTTGAGACTGAGGTCGTGCCGTATGAGGTGCTGTACTTCTCCCGCGGCGCTGAGAATGACAGGGTGTGGGGGCAGATCGGAGCGCATGTGTTCTGCTATGGATATGTGTGGTGAGCGGCTGGGCCGCTTGCAAATATGACAACGGAGGAATGAACATGTACATCGTTACTATCAGAGAAAAGGGCAAGGACAAGCCGCTGCTTGAGCGGGAGTGCGACTGCGCGCTGGGCGCGTTTGGCAGCGCAGGAGAAGCACACTTTTTGACCAGTATACAGGGTGACCGTGAAACGCTGATAAGCACATATGCGAGCGCCCTTATGGGGCTTAAAACGCTGGAGACACAATTCCCCGGACTTTTGGATGAGGCTGTTGAGGCGGCCAAGGACGCTGACGTTGTAGAAATGGGAATTAAAAAACCGCACGCCTCGCTTTTCTCGCGGCTCTTTGGCAGATGAGCGGAATGGACAGATGGGAGGTGCGGCACGACCTCTATGAGGACGTGGAGGTCGAAGCGGAGGACAGGCTGCGCGCCATCATCGCGGCGGCGAAGATATGGGGCGTGCGCTGGCTGCCCATTGCGCATGAGTGCCGGACAAAGAAGCTCGGCCCGGCAAAGGAGGCGGAAGGCTATGGCAAGGCAGGAGCGGTTTGAGATACCCTGCCGCGAGTGCGGCAATCCTCTGATATTCATCCGCACGCGGGCGGGGAAGAACATGCCCTGCGAGGCGGAGCCAGTGCTCTACTGGCCGGATGCCGACGGGCCGCTGCTGTTCTATCAGCGCGACGGCTCATATGAGCGGGGAACACTGGAGGGGCATCCCGCGGTGCCGCGGGAGAGTGGCTATGTGCCGCACTGGGGACGCTGCCCCGGCCGGCGCAGGGACAAGGCGCCGCCGGGAGAACGGAAACGGACCCCGCTTGAGCAGCGCATACACGAGCAGGTGCTCAGAGAGCGGGCCGAGGCAGAGGCGCGCCGGGAACGGGCGCAGGCGCGGGCGGCAGAAGAGGCCGCGCTGCGCGAGGCGGAAGAACGCCAGACAAGACTGTTTTGAGGAGTGGAGAGCATGACTGCGATACAGACCGCGGCGGTGGCGCCGTTGAAGGTATACATAGCGGGCAAGATCGCGGGAGACCCCGAGTACAAACGCAAATTTCTCGCCGCGCACATGGAGCAGAGGAACGAGGGACACATAGTGCTCAACCCGGCGCACCTTCCCGAAGGGATGAAGAGCGCGGATTACATGCGCATATGCCTCGCAATGATAGACAGCGCCGACATGGTGGCGTTCCTGCCGGACTGGGAGGATTCGCCGGGGGCAACGCTGGAGCACGACTATTGCGAGTACGTTGGGAAAAGGCTGTTTCATGTTGCCGACGCCTATGATAACTGAATACTGCCTGGGATGCCGGCACCTGGACCCTGACATGGTGGCCTGCGTGTATATCCTCAACACCAAGACGAGCCGTGCCTTCACTATGAAGCAGCCTTCAGGGGACGGGTGCAGGTGCTGGGAGCCGGGCGGACGCGACGACCGGATGCGCGACGCTATCCGCGACGAAGTGCGGGCACGGCTTGAGGCAAAGAGACGGGAGCACCTGTATACACACATGATGGCGCTTTACAAGCGCGGATGCACGGACACAGAGATAGCCGAGCGCTGCGGCGTTGGGCTGGGTGCGGTGAAGCACTGGCGGCGCACACGGATGCTGCCAGTCAACGCCGCCCGCACCACGGGCTACGACCTCTACAGAGAGCTCTATGAACAGGGCCTGTCCGACAGGCAGATGGCCGACAAACTGGGCGTGCCTGCACGCCGGGTATCGAGGTGGAGATGGAACAAGGCCCTGCCCCCAAACATACCAAAGGAGGTACAACCATGATAATAAACGAAAAGCGGCTTGCCCGTGCGCTCAAGAGTGCCGGCGCTGTAGGCTTCCGGCTGCGCGTCGCCGGCCCAAATCTCGAACTTATAGGCCCTGATTGGGCCGCGCAGATTTGCCTGGATATCATGGATGAGCCGCCTAAACTCGTCCTCGCCGCCTTGGTAGAGGTCCTCGGGTATCTGCCCGGCACGGGCGAATGCCTCAGCGTTTGCAAAGGGAAAAGCGGGTGGGCCGCCCAGTATATACAAGACGCCATTTTCTGCGAGGAGTTCAACGGCTACGTGAGCGATCATTATGCGGCTCAGCCCTGCGCTGTTCTCCCGCTGAGGCTGGGCGCACAGCAGCTCATCCAAGCGCCGGACCGGCGCGTTTACGCTGTCGGGGCCGGCTGGGGGCTGAGGGACAGCAGCTGCGCGGCGTATCTGGATACAGGCTGTGCAGTCCTCTGCGACCGGGAATCGGCCCGGGCTCGTCCGCCTTGGGAGGGCGGACGAGCCCGGGCCTGTATGGGCATGGCTTGAGAGCCGGGACTGGCTTGGCGATACGGAGGGCGGGCGTGAAGGCGGCGGGACCTGTGCTTAATATCACGCCGGCGAGAATGCTGCGCTTAGCGAAACGATACGGCATTAAGACCGGCCAGCGCGGCGGGCAGAGCTTTGTGCGCTACCCGAGCGGGGCTAGCCTGCTTCAGTTCTCCCTCGAGGGTGAGCGGCACTACCTTCACCTCGGCACAGCTGGAGAGCGGGTGCTGCTCAGCCACGAGTGGACGGAACGCGACGAGACACGGCGGATCAAGTCACGGTATGAAGTGATCCCTATCCCACAAGAGCTGCTGCGGGAGCTGGGATTTGTTGAAGGAGGAGCGGGCAATGTCGGAGCACATACTGTGCCTAAGCCATGGTAAAGACAGCCTTGCGTGTCTCGGAGCCATCGAACAGTTGGGATGGCCGCTTGACCGCATAGTCCACGCTGAGGTATGGGCAACGGATACAATACCAGCGGATTTGCCGCCGATGGTGGAGTTTAAGGCATACGCCGATAAGACTATCAAAGACCGCTGGGGCATCACTGTCGAACATATTCGCAGTAAATACACATATCAAGATTGTTTTTATATGATATGCGGCAACAATGGGCGGGCGGCAAAAAGCAAATGTGCTGGGAGCATTTATGGCTGGCCCTTTCAGCGCGGCCCATGGTGTAACTCTCGACTTAAACAGCATGTACTTGGGAAACTGCCGAAGGACGCAATGCAGTATGTTGGCATAGCCGCAGACGAACCTAGCAGGTTTCATGTATTGTCTGACAAGAAACATTCGCCGCTAGTAGATGCAGGATGGACAGAGGCAGACTGCCGACGCTGGTGCGAAGAAAATAACCTACTATCGCCAATATATACCTCATCGGCGCGCGGCGGGTGCTGGTATTGCCACAATCAAAGCGTTAATCAGCTACGTATCCTGCGACACAATTACCCTGAGCTTTGGGCGCTGATGCTCAAATGGGATAGAGATAGCCCTGTAACGTTAAAGGCTGACGGGCACACCGCACACGACTTTGACCGCCGCTTCGAGCTTGAGGACATGGGCCTCCTATCTCCAGACGACAAAGTGTTCCGCTGGGCGATGCTCGATGACGAACTTAACTACAGGATGGAGGAATTCAGATGACTGACATACAACGCGCGATGCTTGGAGACCACGACGCAGCAGAGAGGCTGACGGATCAAGGGGTGGCAATACCGTGCCCTTCATGCGCCGGTGCAGACATAAAAAGTATGTATGCCTGCGGAGAGTTTGGATATAGGTGCAGCGACTGCGGGACGATGGCTGAGTGGCACAGTTCGGAAAAGACGGCATTGGCCGATTGGAACCGCCGTGCCCCGCTGCTGACGCCGGGGCAGATGGAGATGCTAAATGTAATGGAGAGCCGTGCCGAATCTGAGACCCTGAACGAAAGCGGTTTGGACAAGCTAAACCGTATTGGGAGTATCGCGAGCCGCGGGTGATAAATTGCGAAAAGCTCGAAAGGGAGAGAGGACGGCATGAAGAAACTGCTGAAAAAGCTCAGGACCACGGCGGCGCGATGGAGAAGCAGATGTTTTGAGGCGCTGGGTTTCGTACCAAGTGTGGAGCTTTACGCCATGCGTGAGGCTTACAATGATGAGCTGCGCGAGCGGCTCATTCTCAAGCGGGATTATGAGAATCTATATGAGGACTACCGTAAAGCCCTGGAGGCACCTGTACGGCGTTCTGGTTATGTGATCATGCCCTACGTCGCTCGGGCGCAGGTGCGAAAGCTCGAAGATTCTCTGTTCATAGAGTCTGCGCCGGACGAGTATTTCAAAAAGGGGCTCAGAGAGTCGCTGATGCGGGCTGTCGAGGAGATGATCATTTATAAGAAGGAAGAAACTCCGGAAGAAATAATCTGGTATGCAAGCTTGAACGTGGCTGTGGAGGATTGAATAGTGGAAAGGCTGACATACTGGTGCGATGACGGACAAGGTGGCGGCGAGCTGTGCTCTGATAGCTACGATGTTACACTTTTTAAAATGTCGTTTTGCCCTAAATGCGGCTCTCCCCTCACGGATGCAGCCTGGGCCGAGCTTGAGAAGAAGATAAGGGGGTGTGTGGAGTGAAAGGATTATACGGTAAATACATAGTTCGCAAGCGCTCTGACAATAGCATTGTAACAAATTGCTTTGTATTGCGCCCTGACCGTGACGATGCTGCAATAGCCGCGATGTTGGCTTATGCAAATGCGACGGTCGACGAACAACTTGCACAAGAATTAATAGAATGGGCAGAGTATGAGCAGCAGCAGAGGAGGCGCGCGGAATGAAGTGCTTAACTCATAATATTGAAGTAAATTACCCGTGCTCGTCAGCTTGTCCTTTGTATGGCGATTGTATAGCGTCGTTTTCGCGAGAGGTAAAGCGCAGGGTTCGCACCAACGCCGACCACATCCGAGCCATGAGCGACGAGGAGCTGGCTGAGTTTTACGCGACGAACCAATGCCCTCCGGGAGTTCCGGGGTGCCCGGGCCAGTGCGGCGAGTGTTGGCTCGCGTGGCTACAGCAGCCGTATAAAGAGGGCGAGACATGAAGTGCATATACAAAGCGCCCAACAATTTTTGCTTGAAGCATTCGACGGAAGGAACGATTGAGTTTTGCGTTGAAGGCCCATGCCCGGACGAGGTTATGGCGGAGGAATTAGATAGCCAATATTATGACTTCCGCCGCGGAGTAAACGGCTGGACACAGTTTGTCAGAGAGCTCAAGGCCTACAATGCGGAGCTCGCAGGCATGGTTATAGAGTACCTGGACGACATCATTCCCGGCTATCGTGAGCGAGCGGAGAAGGCTGAGAGGGAGAGGAGCGCAGTGCTGGAGCGCCTTGGCGAATTTGGGCGGTTGTTCATCGATTACGTCGGATGCCCGCGCGGTGGCCCAGGCAGAGAGTGCGCCCCGCTTACGGAGGAGCTGCTGTCCATGCCGGTGATAACCGACGTTGACGGCGGGCGATGGCGGCCTGTTAACGAGGACGCTTTGCAAGAGGCGATTGCACTGCTGAAAGAAAGGCAAGGGTGAAAATGAAAATCACATTGAACAAGTACGACTATGCGACTATTGTCCGGAACTGCATGAAGGCTCGGGAGGGATATGACGGCTGCGGCAAGTGCGCGCTGGCCGGGGTATGCAGCGGTTCGGAGGAACTTGAGGCAAGCTGCAACTTGGAGGAAGAGACAACGGCCGAAAATGATATCAGTAATCTACACTGACGAGAACGAGCGCGAGGTGGCGGAGTTTCTCACACGTTCGCTTGAGGGGCTGGACGTTGCGCGGTTTGGGTGGCTGGCGCTTGCAGCAGACATTGGCGGAGGCGAAGTACTGACAGGCTACTACAAAAGCGGCGTACAGGACAAGCTGCTGGCGGCGCTGCACATAATGAGCGATGGCCTGTACGGCATCGTGGATGCAAACTTTGATCGCCTCATGCGTGACCACGGATATGATGCGCCGGACGAGAGCGGCGAGGACAAGGATGTGTTCTGACCACAGGGCCCGCGCGGCGGGCCCTTTTGTGAGGACATATACTTTATTTTAATACGCGCGCGCACGCGCGTTATCAAAGGTTCGTAGAGGCCTAAGTTTACGGACGCGGGGGAAATATATGGGCTCGACCGGGTACTGGGAGATCCGCACATATGAGTGCGGGGCTCTCGGGGAGAAAACGAAATACTGGGTCCCCGGTGAGCCTCCGGCCAGGGGGCGGAAGCTCGGGCGCAGTTCGGAGCGGAAGCAACGGCAGAACGAGAACGACGCGGCGCGCAGACTCAATCGGGAAATACACGCGAACTTCTCAGCCGGGGACCTCTTCCTCGGGCTGGACTATGGGCCGAAGAAATACTCCGAGCTCCTTCGCAGGGCGGAAGCCAGGCAGGAGGCAGACCGGGCCGCCGGGCAGGAGCCGGGCATACTCGAAGACTATCTCCGCAAGGAGGCTAACCGCGAGCTGGACAACTACATCCGCCGGGTGAAGCGCCGCCTGCCTCCCGGAGCGGAGCTCAAATACATAGCCGTGACCTCCGATATGGACGGGGAGACGGGCGAGGCAGTCCGCATACATCACCACATCATAGCCAACCGGGCCGCGTGGCAGGCCTGCGTGGAAGCCTGGCCGCACGGGGGCGCCTACGCCAAAGCGCTCAGCGCGCAAAAGGACTACACGCCGCTGGCGGAATACCTGCTGGCCCAGGTGCGCCGCCTGCCCGACGAGAAGAAGTACAAGCCCTCCCGCAACCTTGTAAGGCCTCAGCCGAAGTGCCGCGTCGTATGGAGCGGAGCGGAGCTGCGCGTGCCAAAGGGCTGCGAGCTGCTGTACCGTACGGCCTACTCGGGCAAACGAGCGGGGCAGTATATCCGCTATGCGCTGCCCTTCGCGCCGATGCGCAGTTAGGAGAGCGAGATGGCGAGGAAATTCAAGTATCTCCCCTCAGTACATAAGGGCTATGCCGAGCAGGGCATGATATTTTTTGCGTGCCAGAACTATGCACGGCAGACTGCGGAGGTGCAAAGTAAAATAGACAGACTGTGCCGCGAGGCCGGGGGCGAGTATGCTGACGCGCTCCGGGCCTATCTCTGCACGCCTGCGAGCTGGGAGGCGGTGACGACGGAGTATTTCGTTTCGCCCTCGACGCTGGATAGAGTGAGACGACGATTTTTCGAGCTGTGGTAGAGCGCTCCCCTGCTGGGTGGGCGCTTTTTTTTGTGCGCCTGAAAGTTGACGGTAACAGAGGGGGTAAGGCTGATAGATTGCAGATTGAGAGATAGTACGCGCGCAGGGAGGTGTTGGTCGTGGCGCGGGCCAAATATGCGGAATGGCTGACAGAACAGGGGCTTGAGCGGCTCGCCGAGATGGCGCCGCGGCTGACCGACGCCGAGATGGCGAAGGAGATGGGCATCAGCTCCTCGACCTTCTACGAGTGGCTCAAAAAGCACCCGGAGATGTCGGAGGCGGTGACGCGCGCACGCACGGGCGCGGATGCGCGCGCGGTCAATGAACGGGTCGAGCGGAGCCTGCTCGAAACCGCGCTCGGAGGCGTTCGGGTGCTCAAAAAGCCGATGAAGCTCAAAAGCACGAGCTTCGACGCGCGCGGTCGGCGTGTGGAGAAGGAGAAAATCGTTTACGCCGACGAGGAGGTCTACATCCAGCCCAACGTGAAGGCGCAAATTTTCTGGCTCACCAACCGCGAGCCTGAGCGCTGGCGGAACAAGGTCGAGGCTGTGCTCCCTCCGGGTGCGAATGAAATGCAGATAATCTTCCGCGGGGCGACTGACGAGGAGGCCGCCAGCTATGCCGAATAGGGTGCTCGAGCTCAACGAGCGGCAGAAACTCTTTTTCAAGGCCCGCCGGCGCTTCATCGCCTACGGCGGGGCGCGCGGCGGCGGCAAGACCTGGGCGGTGCGCGAAAAGGCCGACGTGCTGGCGCACCGGTATCCCGGCATAAACATCCTCATCGTCCGCCGGACACATCCCGAGCTGCTGCAAAATCACATTCTCCCGATGCAGCTGGAGCTCTCGGGCCTCGCGCACTGGAACGACAAGCAGAAGCGATTTATATTCCCGAACGGCTCCAACATCTGGTTCGGCTACTGCTCCGCGGAGCGGGATGTGCTCAGGTATCAGGGGCAGGAGTACGACATCGTCTTCATCGACGAGGCGACACAGCTTACGGAGTACCAGTTCCAAACCTTCAAGGGCTGTTTGCGCGGTGTGAGCGGATTCCCAAAGCGCATGTACCTCACCTGCAACCCGGGCGGCGTGGGCCATGCCTGGGTGAAGCGGCTTTTCATCGACCGCCTATACCATGGCGACGAGCGGGCGGACGACTACGAATTCATCCAGGCAAAGGTTACAGACAATCCCGTGCTCATGGAGCGGGACCCCGAGTATATCCACATGCTTGAATCCCTGCCCTATGAGCTGCGCGAGGCCTGGCTCAATGGCTCCTGGGACGTTTTCGCGGGCCAGTATTTCAGCGAGTGGGACCGGGATGTGCATGTCGTGGCGCCCTTCGAGCCGCCGGCATGGTGGCGGCGCTACGTGACCATCGACTACGGCCTCGACATGCTGGCGGCCTATCTCATCGTCGTGGACGAGCACGACATGGCCTACGCGATACGCGAGGTATACCAGGGGCGGGACCTTGGCGAGGGCGCCGAAGGGCTGATCGTGAGCGAGGCCGCAAAACGGACCCTGGACATGGTGGGCGACGACAAGATCACGGCCTACCTTGCCCCGCCGGATTTGTGGGCCGCGCGGCAGGAGACGGGCCGGAGCGTGGCGGACATATTTGCCGAACACGGCATCGCGCTCACGAAAACGAGCAACGACAGGCTGGACGGCTGGATGGCGATGCACGAGCGGCTGCATGTGTTTGAGGACGAGCAGGGACGGCGGGTGGCAAAGCTGCGGATATTCCCGGGCTGCGCCAACCTCATCCGCACGCTCCCGCAACTGCGCTACGACGACAAGCGCGTGAACGACGTGGCGCAGGAGCCTCACGAGCTCACGCACGCGGCCGACGCTATACGCGGCTTCTGTGTATATTGGGTCCGCGCGGCGCACATACAGGAGGCGCCGGCCCGGATGCAATGGACCAGGGACATGCTGGAGGATTACCGGCGCGCGTCCCCCGCGGGGAAGCGCTTCCTGGAGCAGCGCTGGGGGCCGCCCGGCAGATAAGGAGGAGACATGAACAAAGACAGGCTGCACCTGTGGCAGGACAGGCTTGCACGAAACGACTCGCAATACGAAAACTGGTATGCGCTCATGGACGAGCGCGAGCGGCTGTATCAGGGCTCCAGGTACATCTTCCCCCTCGTGAACAAATACCGGCCTAGCAATGCTAAAACGCCGCACGTGCGGAACATATGCAGCGAGCTCATAGAGGCCCAGGTGGACAGCAACATCCCCTCGCCGAAGGTCACGGCGGTACACGAGAAGGACGAGCCGCTTGCCAAGATAATCGAGGACATGCTGCGCAATGAGATGGACCGCCTGCCCTTTGCTGAGATTAACGACCTCATGGATCGGATAGTCCCCATCCAGGGCGGCGGGGCTTATCTTGTGGAGTGGGACAACACGGCGCGCACGCACACCACGATCGGCGAGCTGAACGTCGTGCCCATCCACCCGCGGCAGATGGTGCCGCAGGACGGCGTGTACAGCGGCATCGAGGACATGGATTACATCATCCTCAAGATGCCGCAGACCCGGGAATACATATACCGGCGGTACGGGAAGGACGTTTCCTTCGAGGGCGAGGCTGAGCCGGATATCAAGGGCGGCGACGGCTCCACGGCTGAGGACATGGTGACGCAGTATATCGCCTACTACCGGAACGACGCCGGCGGGATAGGCATGTACAGCTGGTGCGGGGACGTTGAGCTCGAGGACCTCGAGGACTACCAGGCGAGGCGTCTGCGGCGCTGCGCCGTATGCGGCCAGCTCGAGCCCACGGCCGACGACGGCGACGATGAGCAGCACGCGCTTGAGGAAGAGGAGGAATTCGAGGAGCGGCCCGAGGGGGTTTCGGGCCGCCCGGGGCTCCCGCCTGACGACGAGGGCTGGAGCGGGGCCATGCGCTGGATCGACGGCGAGCTCTGGCCCGAGGGCGAGGAAGAGCCGGAGGAAGAGCCGGACGGGCACGAGGCGCGGCGCTGCCCCTACTGCGGCTCGACGGATTGGGAGTACAGCGAGGAGGAGTTCGAGGAGATCTGGGCGCCCATCACGACGAGCCTCGGGCATCGCATACCGGGCGCACACGAGGAGGTCTATCTCACCGGCGAGATAGATGAGATCACGGGCCTTCCTGTGCCGGCCGTGAGGCTCGTGCCGTTCCGTGTGCCGTATTACAAGCCCCGGCGCTATCCTGTTGTGCTCCAGAAAAACGTGAGCGTATACGGGCAGTTCCTCGGTGACAGCGATATCGACAAGATAACGGACCAGCAGAACACCACCAACAGGCTCGAAAAAAAGATCATCGACAAGCTCATATCGAGCGGCTCCTTTGTCACGCTGCCCGCGGATGCGAGCGTGGGCATAGATGAAAACGATATGCGCGTCTACCGCCCGGCAAACCCCGCGGACGCGAACATGATAGGCGTATATAACCTCGAGGGCGATGTGAGCCAGGACCGCGAATACCTCGACCACATATACGAGGAGGCCCGGCAGATCATTGGCATAACCGATTCGTTCCAGGGGCGGCGGGACACGACGGCGACGAGCGGCACGGCCAAGGAGTTCGCCGCGGCGCAGACCGCGGGGCGGCTTGAGTCCAAACGGGTGATGCGCGACGCGGCGTATGCTGCGCTGTTCGAGCTCATGTTCAAGTTCAAGCTTGCCTATGCGGACGAGCCCCGCGCTGTGCGCACGATGGACGAGCGGGGCAATGCCGAGTACAAGACCTTCGACCGCTTCGATTTCCTCCAGCAGGACGCGAGCGGGGAGTGGTACTGGAACGATGCCTTCCTCTTCACCTGCGATACCTCCGCGCCGCTGGCCTCAAACCGGGAGGCGATGTGGCAGGAGACGCGGATGAACCTGCAGACCGGGGCCTTCGGCAACCCGCAAAGCCTGAGCACACTGATACTCTTCTGGCGGAAGATGAATCTCCTGCACTATCCGGGGGCCGGCGAAACGCTCGGCTATCTTGAGCAGGAGCAGCGCCGGCAGGAACAGCTGCAGGCCGTTCAGATACAGCTGCAGGCGCGCCAGGCGGCCGCCCAGCAGGCGGCGGAACTCGCCGGCCAGGTGGAGGCGGCTGCGCTCAGCGGCGCACAGACGGGCGGTGGCGCTATGTGATACCTATGCGCAGGAGACAGCGTTATCATCCGCCACAACACATCGAAAGGAGGTGCCACAAATGGCTATGCCCGATAACAGCAGGAACAGGGGCCGCGACTACGGCAGCCGCAACGGCCGCGGCTACATCGGTCTGTCCGCCCAGAACATGGCCAACGGCGAGCCGGTCCGTCTGGGCGAGTCTGTCGGTGTTATCGCCGCAGAGTCCATCGGCGAGCCCGGTACTCAGCTGACCATGCGTACTTTCCATACCGGCGGTATCGCATCTGCCGAGGATATTACACAGGGTCTGCCCCGTGTTGAGGAGCTGTTCGAGAGCCGCCGTCCCAAGAGCATGGCCATTATGA
>OJQL01001618.1_pt1 | contig 15859 bp, 15 predicted proteins | sample 1598731 | NCBI WGS metagenome assembly OJQL01 (sample SAMN03922510, study PRJEB24848) | human gut metagenome | isolation source: stool sample | host: Homo sapiens | place: Germany | collected 2010-02
GGTGACAACCTCTCCGGGATTTACCTCGAAAGAGACACCTTTGATGGCGTGTATGGCGCCGTAGTAGACGTTGATGTCGCTGACTTTCAGAATCGGTTCCATGGTCACGCCTCCTTCTGTTTACCGAGATATGCCTCAATGACGGCGGGGTTGGATTGAATCTCCTCGGCGGTGCCCTTGGCGATGACCTGCCCGAAGTTCAGGACGCAGATGCCCTCGCAAATGCTCATGACCAACTTCATGTCGTGCTCGATCAGCATGACGGCGATCTGGAACGTGTCCCGGATCTTGACGATATTCTCCATCAGCTCCGCCGTCTCAGAGGGATTCATGCCCGCGGCGGGCTCATCCAGTAATAGAAGAGAGGGATTGGTGGCCAGGGCCCGGACAATCTCCAGCCGGCGCTGGGCGCCGTAGGGAAGGGAACCGGCCTGATGGTCCGCCAGGTCCGCCATCCCGAAGAGGGACAGCAGTTCCAGTGCCCGCTCATGAGCGGCCTTTTCCCGGCTCCAGTACCAGGGCAGGCGCAGAACGCCGGTGATGGCGGAGTAGCGCTCCTGATTGTGGAGACCGATCTTCACATTGTCTTCCACGGAGAGGTTGTTGAACAGGCGGATGTTCTGGAAGGTCCGGGCAATGCCCATGCGGTTGATCTGAGCTGTGGTCTTGCCGGAGGTATCCAGTCCATCCAGCAGGATGGTGCCCCGGGTGGGCTGATACACCTTGGTGAGCAGGTTGAACACCGTGGTCTTGCCCGCGCCGTTGGGGCCGATAAGGCCGGCAATCTCTGTGCGGCCGATGGTGAGGTTGAACTCATTGACAGCGGTCAGGCCGCCGAAGTCGATGCCCAGGTGCTGGCACTCCAGAACGGGGAGCTTGTTCACATCCCGCTCAGGAACGATGGAGTGGCTGGGGACGGGGACCATCTTGCCTTTCTTAAATTCCTTAGCCATTCTGAGCGCCTCCTTTCTCGGTGCCGCGGCCCAATATCTTCCGGCGCAGGGAGGAGAAAAACTCCTTGGAGCGCTCGTTGTTGGTGGCCAGCATGACCAAGATGAGCACGATGGCGTAGATCAGCATCCGGTAGTCATAGAAATCACGCAGCAGCTCGGGCAGGACATAGAGCAGGGCGGCAGCAATGACCGAGCCCCGGATGTTGCCCAGTCCACCCAGCACCACGTAGACCAGGATCAGGATAGAGGTATTGAAGTCAAACTTCTTGGCGGCGATGGAGGAGTAGTTCATGGCATAGAGGGCGCCGGCGGCTCCAGCCAGCACGGCGGAGGTGACAAACGCCATCATCTTGTACTTCGTCACATTCAGGCCCATCGCTTCCGCCGCAATGCGGTTATCGCGGATGGCCATGATCGCACGGCCGGAACGGCTGTCAATCAGGTTCAGCACGACGAAAAGCGTAAACAGCACCAGCGCAAAGCCCATGCCGAACGTCGCGATTTTGGTCACGCCCGTCGCACCCGCGGGGCCGTTGACCAGCAGCTTGCCCGGCACGTTCGGGTTATTGAACGCGATATGCAGCGCGCTGCCGTCCAGGGAGATATACAGGCAGTTGATGACGTTTCGGATGATCTCGCCGAAGGCCAGCGTCACGATGGCCAGGTAGTCGCCGCGCAGCCTCAGCACCGGGATGCCGATCAGAACGCCCGCGACGCCGGCGCACACGCCGCCCACGATCATCGACAGCAGCAGCCGCACAACCTCGTTTTCAAGCTGGAAGGCGCCCAGCATCCAGCCCGAGGCCACGATGCCGGAAAACGCGCCCACGCTCATGAAGCCCGCGTGGCCCAGGCTCAGTTCGCCCGATACGCCCACCACGAGGTTGAGCGAAACCGCCATCACCACCCATACGCAGATGGGCACCAGCTGGCCGCGCAGCGAGCGGGTCATGCCGCCGGTGGCCAGCAGGTACTGGCACACCAGGTAGGCGGCGATCACCATCAGGTAGGTCACCAGGCTGCCGATGGCCCGTTTTTTTCTCATGCTCATGCTCATGGCCGCCACCTCACACTTTCTCATGCACGGTCTTGCCCAGCAGGCCGGCGGGCTTGACCAGCAGCACCACGATCAGCACCGCGAACACGAACGCGTCGCCCAGCTCCGTGGATACGTAGGCCTTGCCCAGGATTTCGATCACGCCCAGCAGAATGCCGCCCAGCATGGCGCCGGGAATGGACCCGATGCCGCCGAACACCGCCGCCGTGAAGGCCTTGATGCCCGGCATGGAGCCGGTGGTGGGCATGAGCGAGGTGTTGAACGAGCACAGCAGCACGCCCGCGATGGCCGCGAGGGCGGAGCCGATGGCGAAGGTCAGGGAGATGGTGCGGTTCACGTTGATGCCCATGAGCTGGGCGGCGCCCTTGTCCTCGGAGCAGGCACGCATGGCCTTGCCCATCTTGCTCTTGCTGGTGAAGAGCGTGAGCCCGACCATGATGACCGCGCAGACGACTATGGTCAGCAGCGAGACGTAGGAGATGGAGAGCTGCTCGCCGAAGAGCTGGAGAGAGCCGGAGACTATGGGCGTATACGACATGGGGCTGGCGCCCCAGATGAGCTGAGCGGCGTTTTGCAGGAAATAGCTGACGCCTATGGCGGTTATGAGCACCGCGAGGCTGGGCGCGGCGCGCAGCGGCTTGTACGCCAGGCCCTCGATTATCACGCCCAGCACCGTGCAGACCACCATGGCCAGCAGCACGCCCACCCACCAGGGCAGGCCCAGCGAGCTCATGGCCAGCAGCGAGATATAGCCGCCCACCATGATCACGTCGCCGTGGGCGAAGTTCAGCATCTTGGCGATGCCGTAGACCATGGTGTAGCCCAGGGCTATTATGGCGTAGACGCTGCCCAGGCTCACGCCGCTTATAAGATAGGACAGAAATTCCAAAAGAGACCCACCTCGTTCATTTTGTTGTGACGCTTGCGGCTCTGCGGCAGATGCCGGGGCGGCGCTCCGCTGCCCCCGCAGCCGCCGCAGACGGCGCATCGGCTGCCGGTGGGGGTACCGGCAGCCGCGCGCCCGCGGTAGAAGTATGGCTTTTTTAGTCGGCGGAGACGTACGCGCCGTCGTGGATGACCACGGCCATGGGCATCTTGCTGACGGTGCCGTCGGTGCCCCAGGTGAGGCCGGAGCCGGTCAGGCCGTCAAAGCTCATGGTGGTGAACTGCTCGATCATGGCGGTGCAGATGTCCTCGGTGCTCATGTCGGGGGTGCAGCCCGCGTTCTCGAGGGCCTGCTTGAGGGCGTAGATGCAGTCGTAGCCGTCGGCGGCGAACTGGTTCGGGGTCTCGCCGAAGCGGTCGTTGTACTCGGCGACGAAGTTCACGGTGCGCTCATCGGTGGCGTCAGCGGAGAAGGGGGTCAGGACCATGACGCCCTCGGCGAGGCTCATGTCGAAGTTCTCGAGGGTCAGGATGCCGTCCATGCCGTCCACGCCGAAGAAGGTCGGCTCATAGCCCATGGCGTTGGCCTGGGAGAGGATGATGGAGGCGGGCTGGAAGTAGATGGGCAGGAACACCACGTCGGCTCCGGCGCTCTGAGCTCCGGTCAGCTGGACGGAGAAGTCGGTGGCGGTGTCGGCGGTGAAGGTGCCCTCGTAGACCACTTCGAGGCCCTGGTTCGCGGCCTCGGCCACGAAGGTGTCGCGGATGCCCTGGGAGTAGGCGTCGTCGTTGCGGTAGATGACGGCGACCTTGCTGCCGGCCATGTTGGTGCCCATATAGGTCGCGGCGCCCATGCCCTGGTTGGGGTCGGTGAAGCAGAGCTGGAACATGTTGTCCTTACCGGTGACAACGTCGAGCGAGGAGGCGCTGGGGGTCAGGGCAAAGACGCGGTCGGTGTAGCCCTGGGCGGAGACGGAGATGGCCGGGCCGGTGGTGACGGGGCCGACGAGTATCTGCATGCCATCGTCCATCAGCTTGTTGTAGGCGTTCATCGCGGTCTCGCTGTCGGAGACGTCGTCCTGGAAGCTGAACTCGACCTGATAGCCGTTTATGCCGCCGGCGGCGTTGATCTCGTCAACGGCGATCTGCGCGCCGTTCATGACGGCGACGCCGTAGGTGGCGTTCTCACCGGTCAGGGGGCCGATGCCGCCGAACTTGAAGGCCGCGCCGGTGGCGTCGGAGCCCTCGGGAGCCTCTGAAGCGGGGGCTTCGGAGGTCGGGGCGTCGGAAGCGGCCGTGTCGTCAGTGGGCTCGGCCTCGCCGCAGCCGGCCAGCAGGCCGAGGCACATTACCATGGCCATCATGAGTGCAAAAAACTTTTTCATCTTCATTTCACTTTCTCCTCCTTGAGTTGGTGCGTATTTATACAAAAAACCGGTCCCGACCACATGGTCGGGACCGGTTTGAAGTATACATCAAATCAGTTTACCGATGCCAATCGTGGTCGTGCTGATGCCGTGCTGCCTACCAGGACGCCTATAATGCTTACTACGCTTACTACGATAACGGATACCAGGCTGATAAGGCGTATGACGATAAGACGCAGGGCAGCAAAAATGGACACCGCAAGAACGGTGTCCAGGCTAAGCAGTATGATGGAATTTTCGCGGCGGGAGTCGCTGTTGGCGGCGGAAAACGCGCAGGCGGACTCATTGGCCGCAGTACGGGAACCGCGGTCGTCAAAGCGGGTATTGAAGCTGTTGAAGTAACGTTCAAACATCTCTCGCGGCTCCTTTCGTGAGGTTGTATGCAATCTAGCACGACAAATATTCACTGTCAAGCGTCCCGAATGTTTTTCCGCATATTCAACATAGTTTGCATATTCCTGAGCGCGAAAATTTTCTGTTGCTCACAGATTTTTTGCCATTTTAAGTATATTTTGTTCGGGCCTGAAACATTTTCAATTGGGCCCGGGCCGCGCTTTGTTGACTATCCCAGGCCGTTCTGATAAAATCTAAACCGTCGACAGAACGCCTAAACAAGGCCGTTTTTTGTGCAGAGGTCAAAGAAGCTCGCAGGGCAGAAGCTGTGCAGCGGCCCTTGGTCCGACTCCGCGTACAGGCAGGTGAGACGCATTCTCGACGCACAATTAAACATCACCCAAAAGCACAGCTTAACACATCAGCAATATGTTTCGCTGCAAATACTGACCATGAACAACAACGAGCTCAACGACTACGTAAACGAGCTCATGCTCTCAAACCCGGTCGTGGACCTCGATCAGAGCGGCACGAGCGAGAAGAGCGTCATCATCTCATACGACGACGCCAGAGACGAGTTCATTCGCCGCCGGAACGACTCCAGTTCGGCCTCGGACGGCGCGGACATGCTCCAGACCGCCGGGCGCATCGACGTGAGCCTGCAGTCCTTCCTGCGCATGCAGATAAGGGACAGCCTGTTTACGGGCCGGGAAATAAAATGCCTGAACCGGATAATAGAGCACATCGACGAGCGCGGCTATCTCAGCGAGACCGCGCAGGAGATGAGCGCCCTTCTGCACATCAGCGAGAACGAATATCTCAAGCTGCTCCATGTGGTCCAGGGCCTGGAGCCCGCCGGGGTCGCGGCCCGGGACCTGAGCGAATGCCTGCTGCTGCAGCTCAGGCGGCTCGACGAGGAGGCCCCGCTCGCGGAGACGATAGTCCGCAAATATTTGGCTGAGCTCGGCGCAAACAAGCTGCCCAGGATAGCGCAGCTCTGCGGCGTCACCGTGGAGGAGGTCGCGGCCGCCAGGGAACTCATACGCTCCCTGCGCCCCTCGCCTGTGAGCGACCTTGTAAACGTTGAGACCGGCTTTATCATACCCGACATCGTGGTCACGGAGACCCCCGGCGGCTTCGACCTGCGCATTGTCGGCCCCACCTGTGTGGCCGACCCCTTTTACAGGGATGTCGTGCGCGGCCAGTCCGACTCCGAGGCCAGGGCCTATATCGACAACTGTTACCGCGAGGTGCGCGCCGTGCAGCACGGCATAGAGCAGCGCAACGGCACCCTGCTCAGCATCTCCAAATTGCTGCTCGACAGGCAGCGGGACTTCTTCCTGTACGGCAAGCCCTCGCTGCGCACGCTCCGTCAATCGGATATTTCCGGCGCGCTCGGCCTGCACGAGTCCACGGTCAGCCGCGCCATCAAGGACAAAAGCCTGCAGTGCCGGTGGGGCACCTTCCCGCTGAAGTATTTCTTCTCCGTCAACCTGGACGGGAGTTCCCCTCAGGCCCAGGTGGACCCGCGGGAGCTGATAAAGCGGCTCATAGAGGAGGAGCCGCCTTCCGCCCCGCTCTCGGATCAGAAGCTTGCGGACGAGGTCTGCCGCCGCGGCATCGAGATATCCCGCCGCACCGTCACCAAATACCGGCTCGGCATGGGCATAGGCTCTGCCGCGCAGAGGAAGAAATATTAATAACATCCGGGGTCCTGGGCAGCTCCAGGGCCCCGGCTCTGCAAAAACTTAAAACGGGGGATGCGCATGAAAAAGATCGTCATACTCATAGGCAACTACTGCTCCGGCAAGACCGAGATCGCCATGAACATGGCCATGCTCTCGGCCTCGCAGGGCAAGCGCACGCAGGTCATCGACCTCGACAGGATAAACGACTATTTCAGGATGTCCGACCACATCCAGATGCTCATCGACAAGTGCATCAACGTCGTCTCGCCCTCCTTCGTCGGTAAGGGCCTCACGCAGACGGTGATGCCCGCGCAGGTGGCCTCGGCCTTCGACAGCGACTGGGACCTCGTCATCTTCGACGTGGGCGGCGACCAGGCCGGGGCGCTGTCCCTCGCGCGCTATCACCAGGACTTCGCCGCGCTGGAGCCGGGCCAGCTGGAGGTCTACGACATCGTGAACGTCTTTCGTCCCATGTCCGAGAGCCCGGAGAAGATAATAAAGCTCAAGGGCGAGCTGGAGGGCTTTGCCCGCCAGACCGTCACCGGCTTTGTGAACAACTCCAACCTCCTGAACTACGCGAGCGCGGACGACCTGCGCCAGGGCTACGACATCCTCCGCGAGACCTCGGACCTGACCGGCATACCCATCGTGCACACCACAGGCCGGAAGAAATTCCTCGACGAGTTCCTCGCCGACGGCCGCGACCCGAAATACATAGGCACGCCCCTGGCCCTGGAGACCTACATGCACCGCAGCTGGGACGCCTTCTCTCACGGCAAGATCTGAGCCAAATCGCCCAAAAACAAAGGCGGCAGGCCCCAACCCGGGGCCTGCCGCCTTTTTCAAAATGAGAGGGTCACTTGTTGACGCGGTTTACAAGCTCCTCGCCATTCATGGCGCGGAGGATATTGTTATAGCCTATGCTGAAGCAGCGGATGACGGTCTCGCGGGTGGCCGCGCCGAGGTGGGAGGTCGTTATGACCTTCTCGAACTTGCACAGCGGGTCCTCGGGGTCGAGGGGCTCCTTCTCCCAGACGTCCAGGGCCGCGCCCCAGATCTCGCCGGTGCGCAGGGCCTCGACCAGGGCCGCGTCGTCGATGACGGCGCCGCGTGCCTCGTTGACGATGATGGCGTTCTTCTTCATCTTCTTGAACTGCTCCGCACCCATCATGCCGCGGGTCTCGTTGGTCAGCGGGCAGTGCAGGGAGACGACGTCGGAGCGCTCGAGCAGGGTGTCGAGGTCGACGTACTCGCAGTGGAGCTCCTGCTCCTTCTCTATGGGCATGCGGTAGGGGTCGCTGTATATGAGGGTGCACTCCCAGCCCTGGAGGCGCTGCATGACGCCCTTGCCTATGGCGCCGCCGCCGACTATGCCGACGGTCTTGCCGCGCAGCTCGTACTGGTCGTGGCGCCAGGTCCAGCTGTGCCACTCGCCCTTCTTCACCAGGTGGTCGATCTGGGACAGGCGGCGCATGCAGGCGAGCATCAGCGCTATGGTGAACTCCGCCGTGGTGGTGGCGTTCTCGCCGGCCGAGTTGCAGACGGGGATGCCCTTGCTCTTGGCGTACTCGAGGTCGACGTGGTTGTAGCCGGTGGCGGGGACGTGGATGAGCTTGAGGCCCTTGGCGCGGTCTATCTCAACCTTGCCTATCTTGCAGATGGAGGCGAGTATGTAGTTGGCGTCCTCAAAGTCGCCCTTCTTGCCGTTCTTGACGGGATACAGGAAACGCAGGTCGAGCTCGGGTGGGCAGAGCTCCATAATGAGGGTCTCCATGCCCTCGGTGGGCAGCTTTTCGCAGTAAAGAACAACGTTTTCGCTCATATTGACCTCCTAATTCATGTCTATTATTTCATGGAACCGGTCTCGAGGAAGCGTATGTGCCAGGAGAGCGCCTCCTCAAGCACATGGGGTGTGTGCTTCCCCGCGGAAACTTTCAGCGCGGTGTTGTAGTAATCCCAGAGCAGGGGTTTGTAGTCCGGGTGGGCGCAGTTTTCGATGAGCAGTTCGGCTCTCTCGCGCGGGATCTTCCAGCGGAGGTCGGCTATGCCCTGCTCGGTTATGACGACCTGTACGTCGTGCTCGGTCTGGTCCACGTGCGAGACCATGGGGACTATGCAGGAGATGAGGCCCTTCTTCGCCGTGGACTCCGTTGCAAATATGCTTATCCTCGCGTTCCTCGCAAAGTCGCCGCTGCCGCCGATGCCGTTCATCATCTTGGTGCCCATGGTGTGCGTGGAGTTCACGTTGCCGTAGATGTCCACCTCCATGGGGGTGTTCAGGGCGATGATGCCCAGGCGGCGGATGACCTCCGGGTGGTTGGATATCTCCTGGGGACGGATGAGCATCTTGTCCTTGAAATAGTCGATGTTGTCATAGAAGCGGCGGCGGTTCTCTTCGGCGAGTGCTATCGAGCTGGAGGAGACGAAGTCGAACACGCCCTGCTCGATGAGGTTCAGCGCCGAGTCCTGCATGACCTCGGTGTACATCATGAGGTGCCTGAGCCCGCTCTTGGCGAGGCCGCTGAGCACGGCGTTGCCCACTGAGCCGACGCCCGACTGGATGGGGCCGATGGACTCGGGCAGCCTCCCGGCCTCGACCTCGCCCAGCAGGAACTTTACCACATTTTCGCCGATCTTTGCAGTGCTGTCAGAAAACGGCTTGAACTGCTGCGGCTGGTCGTGCAGGTCCGTCAGGACTATGGCGGCAATCTTTTCCTTGGGGCAGGGGATGTACGGCGTGCCGACGCGGTCGCGCGGGTCGGTGATGGGGATTATCCTCGCGTGAGGCGGCAGGCCGACCTCGAAGATGTCGTGCATGCCCACGAGGCCCTCGGGGAGGTTCTCGTTTATCTCGACGATGACCTTGTCCGCGTTCCTGACCGCCGCGTCGGAGCTGCCCGCGGAGGCGGCGAGGTACAGTCCGTCCTCGCTGACCGCGGTGCACTCAATGAGGGCGATGTCCAGGGGCTTGCCCGTGTGCTGGTTCATGTTCATGGGGAAGTGCGAGATGTGCACGTCGCTGTACTCCACCTCTCCCCTGTTTATGGCGTTGCGCAGGTCGGGATTGGACTGGTGCGCATAGCGCCGCTTCACCAGTCCGGCCCGGACCATCGCCCCGTCGATCTCGTCGCCCACGGCGGCCCCGACGCAGATGGTCAGGTCCCTGGCGTGGCCCGATTTCACCAGCGCATTCGGCACCGCCTTCGGGTAACCCACGCTTGTAAATCCGCTGACGCCTATCGACATGCCGCTGTGGATGAGCATGGCGGCTTTCTCGGCGGACATTATCTTGTCACGCATTGACGGCGGTACTCTTTCCATTGCTGCTCTCCTATTGACTCAGTTTTCCTTGCCCTTGTCGTATCCCAGCTGCAGGGCCTTGAGGTTCATGGGCACGATCTTCGGGCTCATAACCTCCTTGATGGCCTCCTGGGCGTTCTCGAGGGTGATCTCGCTGCTCTTGGCCACGATGAAGCCCATCATGACGATGTTGGAGCAGACCGCCGTGCCGAAGTTCTCCTCGGCCAGCTGCGTGGCCGGGAACATGTATACCGTGCCGGCGCTGCAGGTCGCCGCGTCCTCGTTAGTTATGAAGGTGCTGTCCAGGAAGAGCCGGGTGTTCGGGTTCACGTCGCCCTTGAACTTGTCGAAGCTCTGCTTGTTGAAGGAGACGAAGGCGTCGAGCACGTCGGCTTTTACGTAGTCGATGCGCTCGTCGGAGATGACGAGCTCGGCCTTGCAGGCGCCGCCGCGGGCGGCGGGGCCGTAGCTCTGGGTCTGGGCGACCTCATAGCCGTTTTGTACGCCATAGGCGTTTGCCAGCAGCACGGCGAGGGAGATAACACCCTGTCCGCCGGAGCCGCCGAATCTGAAATCCTTACGCATGTGCTTTACCCCTCCTTATTCCTTCGTGACCTGGATGCAGACGTCGGGGCAGGTGCGCTCGCAGCTGCCGCAGGCTATGCAGTTCTCGGGCGCCTTGGCATAGGGCATCAGATAGCCTCCATTGCTGCGCTCGTGGCCTATGGCGAGGACGCCCTTCGGGCAGGCGCGCACGCACAGTCCGCAGCCCTTGCACCACTTGCTGTCTATGCTTATCTTCATTTCCTTGCCGCCTCCTTCTTCTCAGCCTGCACTTCGCAGAGCTCCTCGCGCGTGTTGTCCTCATAGAGGATGCCGAGGCCGATCTTGCCGTCCGGGGCCTCGGTCTCGCCGGGCTTGAGCAGGCAGACCTGGCTCTCGTACCAATCGTACATCTCGGAGGGCGTCTTGAAGCTGAAGATGTTGCGGCCAGCGGTAGTCGGGCAGGGGGAGAGCACCTCGATAAAGGAGAAACCCTTGTGCTTTATGCCGGCCTCTATGGCGCGCTGGAGCTGGATGGGGTTGGTGGTGCAGCTGCGGGCGTAGAAGGTGGCGCCGGCGCCGCGCACGAGCGCGTACATGTCGAATGGGTGCTCCTCATTGCCGAGGGGCGAGGTCTTGGTGGTGGCGCCGTAGGGCGTGGTGGGCGCGCGCTGGCCGCCGGTCATGCCGTAGATGTAGTTGCTCATCATGATGACGGTCATGTCCACGTTGCGCTTTGCCGCGTGGATGAGGTGGTTGCCGCCTATGCCGGCGCAGTCGCCGTCGCCGGTGAAGACGACGATGGTCTTGTCGGGGTTCACGGCCTTGAGACCCTCGGCCTGGGCAAGCGCGCGGCCGTGCAGGGAGTGCAGGCAGTCGAAGTTCAGGTAGACCGGGGCCCAGGAGGAGCAGCCGATGCCGCTGACGCAGGCCATGTCCTTGTTGGTGAGCTGGAGCTTGTCTATCGCCCTGATGAAGCTGTTGACCACGATGCCGTGTCCGCAGCCGGGGCAGAAGATGAAGGGCAGGGTCTCCTGCCTTATGTACTTTTCCGCGATGCTGTTCATATCACTTCACCTCCACGATCTTGCTGTAAATTGCGCTCGGGTGCGGGAAGGCGCCGCCTATGGAGCTGAAGCCGGTGACCTTGTCCATACCCACAACGCGCTGGACCTCGCGCAGATACTGGCCGACGTTCATCTCGGGCACTATGACGCGCTTGGCGCCGGCGCAGGCCTCGCGTATCTCCTTTTCGGGCACGGGCCAGACGGTGTTGAGCTTGAGCATGCCCACGCTCAGGCCCTCGGCACGGGCGCGGTTCACCGCGCTCAGCGCGCTGCGGCTGACGGAGCCGTAGGCCACGATTACCGTCTCCGCGCCGTCGAGATAGAAGCGCTCGACAGACGTGATGTCGTCTATGTTGTCCCGGATCTTGGAGCAGTAGCGGCGGATGGCGGCAGAGCAGATCTTGGCGTCCGTGCCCTGGCGCACGCCGCGCTCGTCGTGGAGCTGGCCGTCGACTAGGACGTTGTGGCCCTCGAAGAAGCGGATGCGCGGGGGGATGCCCTTTTCGTCGGGCTTGAAGTACTCGTGGCAGATGCCCTCGTACTTGTCGTCAAAGATCTCGACCGTCTCGGGGATGACCAGCTTCTCGCGCGTGTGGCCCACGGTCTCGTCGGAGAGGACGAAGACGGGCACGCGGTACTTGTCCGCGAGGTTGAAGGCGCGCAACGTGAAGTCGAAGGCCTCCTGGACGGAGGACGGGGTGAGGGCGATTATCTCATAGTCGCCGTGGCCGCCGTAGCGGGCCTGCATGACCGCGTCCTGGGCGGTGCAGGTGGGCTGGCCCGTGGCGGGGCCGCCGCGCATGACGTTGATGACGACGAGGGGGGTCTCGGTCGCCGCGGCGTAGCCGATGGCCTCGAGCATGAGCGTGAAGCCCGGGCCGCTGGTCGCGGTCATGGCCCGCGCGCCGCCCCAGCTTGCGCCGATGACGGCGTTTATGGACGCCAGCTCGTCCTCCATCTGCATGAACACGCCGCCGGCCTCAAACATCTTGGAGGAGAGATACTCCGGTATCTCTGTGGCGGGGGTTATGGGGTAGCCCGCCATGAAACGGCAGTCCGCCGCGAGGGCCGCTACTGCGCAGGCCTCGTTGCCCTGCATCAGCTTGTGGCCGGAGTCGTCGAGTTTCTTGACTCTCATAGCTTTTTCAACGCTTCCTTTCGAGTAAAAATGAAAATCCGGCAAAAATCCCGGTCACGCGCGGCAGACCGCGGCCGTTTCCTTTGGAGATCTTTGCCGGATGCATATATCTTCCGTCACGCGGGGGACCGCGCAGCCGATATATGGAGAGCAATTTGTTTTTTCCGGCCTTCCGCCGGGTCTTTGAGCTGTCAGTTCAGCGTCAGGACGCCGAAGCCGGGCCAAAATCTGATGCACAGCCAGCCCACCAGCGTGACCGCTATTATCACGAGCGCGCTGTTCACCAGGCCCTTTTTGAACATGTACTTGGGCTCCAGTCCGTGGCCGATGGGGATGGCCCTTATGGAGGTCGGCAGCGTGTAGGAGATGTTGTAGCTCGCCGTCGCTATCCACAGATAGGGTATCACCGGGAGGTCCAGGCCCTGGGCTATGCCTATCACGATGGGTATGGTCACGGCCGCGCAGGCGGTGTTGTTGATGACGTCGGAGAGGATGACGTTTGCCGTCACGATGATGAAGATGAGTACGAGCTCGCTGTCGAGCTGCATCCTGGAGATGAGCTCGGCAAAGACCTCCGCCGCGCCGCTTCCGTTCACCAGCGCACCGAGCGCCGTGCCGCCGGCGAAGAGGAAGAAGAGCCCCCACATGAGGTTTTTCTCCGCGTACTCCCAAGTGACGACATTCTTTTTCTTCCCGTCCTTCAGGAAGAACATGAGCATGCCGAAGAAGAGGAAGATGTAGCCCGGCTTGAGGTCCGGCAGCCACTGCTTGTAGAGCTCCCGGGCGAAGGTGAGCACCGCGGCCGCTATGAAGGCCGCCAGGGACAGCACCTCCTCCCGCCTTATGGGCGGCATAGCCTGGTGCATCTCGCGGAAATACTCGCGCGAACCCTCCAGCGTGCGCTGCTCGCACTTCGTCAGCAGCAGCACCAGCAGCGTCACCACGGTTATGGCTATGCTCATGGGCAACAGCTGGATGACCCAGTCGGTGTAGATGAACTCCGTGCCCGTCAGCTCTTCGATGTAGGCGACGGTGACGAGGTTCATCGCGCCGCCCAGCGGGGTCATCAGTCCGCCGTTGTTCGCGCCCCAGACGATGGCCAGCAGCACCAGCGGCGCTACGCGGCTCTTTTTGAGGTCGCCCTCGTTGACGAACTTGAGCATGGACATCGCGATGGAGCAGAGTATCGCGGCGACGACGGTGTTCGGCAGGAAGGCCGAGAGCAGCGTGGCTGCCAGGAACCATACCGCTATCTGCTGCTTTACCGAGGTGCCGACCAGACTGAGCATCATTGACGCCACGCGCTTATCCACTCCGGTGCGCTCCCAGGCGATGGTGATGAGGTTCGCGCCGGCAAGGAGGAATACGAGCTCTGCGGCATAGCTGCTTATTATCCCGTCCATATCGGTGAGCGAGAACAGAGCATTCACCACGACGGGGAGGAAGGCGGTGATCGCCGGGTCCACCGGCAGGCCTACCCACCAGAAACCCATCCAGAGCACCGTTCCCAGCGCGGCCCTGACCTTGAGGTCAAGGCCGAGCGGGATCAGCACCAGCAGCAGGAACAGAGCCGGCCCCGCCAGCATACTTATGCGTTTCGACTTGGTGTGTGTGATGGCCGGCACCTCCTTTGCGGTTATTCTTTCTGCGATATCAAAGTATGCCTATGATGGGGAACCAGACGAGCACGCTGAAGATGAGTCCGATGACTATCAGGATAGCGAGGGGGATTGCGCCCTTGAGCTCCTGCGCCGTGGTGAAGCGGTCGGTGGAGTAGAAGATGAGGTTCGGGGCGCTGTTGAAGGGCAGGAAGAACGCGCCGGCGGAGATGGCCATGACGGTCAGCAGGCCCATGGTGTAGACGTCGAAGTCCATGGCCGCGGCGAGGGTCATGCTGACGGGGACGATGACGGCCTCCATGGCGTTCATGCCCGCGAAGATGACGTGCAGGGCCACGACGAAGGTGAGCCAGATGATGAGGAAGGTCGTAATGTTCATGCTGGTGAAGACGGAGTTGCCCACAAAGAGCATGTCGACGACCCACTGGAAGCCGCCCACGTCGCTGACGCAGTTGGCGAGGGACATGGCAAAGCCGAGCTGCAGGAAGGCGGGCCAGGCGAAGGTCTTGTTGACCTCCTTGAAGCTGCACACGCCGATGCCGGGGCAGAGCATGAGGAAGACGGTGACGAAGACTATGTAGTCGGGCGCAACGCCGTGCAGGCCGTTGGTGCAGAAGGCTATGAGCGTGAGGATAAAGTAGAGCGCCGCCTTCTTCTCCTTGGAGGACATCTTGCCCATGGAGGCCAGCTTCTCCTTGGCGAAGGTGATATCGACGGTGCGGCGGCCGGAGCCCTTGCTGCCGTAGAGCTTGTGGCAGAACCAGGGGATGAAGAGAAGGATGAGGCCCGCGGGTATGAAGGTGGCCTGCAGCCAGCCCGTCCAGGAGATGCTCTTGCCGGTGGCCTCGGTGACCAGGGCCATGCCTATCGCGTTCGCACCGACGGCGGTATAGAACAGCCAGGTGTTCGTTGTATTCGTAAAGAGGTTGGAGAGCATTATGGCGGCGTCGCCCTTGTGCTCACCGCGTTTGTAGCCCATGCCCTCGCAGATGCTGTCGCACATGGGGCTGACGACGGCGCCGCGCGCCGTATTGGAGGGGATCATCAGCGAGAGGACGGTGTTGGCGATGTTCGTGGCGTAGTTTGCCATGAGTTCGGTCTTGCCCATCTTGACGAGTATCCAGTAGGCGATGCGCTCGCCCAGGCCGGAGTACTGGATCACGACGCCGATGAAGCCCGCCCAGAGACACAGCCACCAGCCGGAGCTGCTGAAGCCGGACACGACTCGCGTCCCGCTCCCGAAAAAGATGGCCAGTATCGCGGCGGCAATTACGCCGATGAGATACTCGGGTATGGGCCGGACTATCCACATGATAATGGCCCAGATAAAGACGATCATAACGCCCTTGCCCTGTCCGTCCAGACCGTTGAACGGAACAAGGGCCAGCAGTGCGCACAGTACCGTCAGTACCGCAGCCACTATGAGGCGGGTATTCCCTTGTTTCTTCACTTTCTACACTCCCTTTTATCCGTTTTCGGCGCCTGCAGGCGCCGGGTCATCCATGCGGCCTCTCCCGGGCCGTATATCCGCCGTCAGGGCCGGCGCTGCCCATGCGCTTTTGCTATCACCCCCAAAAAGACAAAAAGACCAACCGCATTTACAATGCAGTTGGTCTTGAAAAGTCGATCCCGTCTCCGGAAGGAGACGCTGACAGTCAAACAACTTACGCCTATTCAGTTCGAGGACTTGCCGTCCTATCCTTGAGCACACGTTATCACAGTTGCTCGGGGAACGTCAACTCCTGTCGATTTAATTCGGCGGCGTGCATAATAACAACTTTCTCTTTTGTGCAACGAGTTCAATATGTCTAAAAACTTCGTTAAATATTTGTTGGTTTTTTCGCCTCTC
>OJQL01001635.1_pt1 | contig 15713 bp, 8 predicted proteins | sample 1598731 | NCBI WGS metagenome assembly OJQL01 (sample SAMN03922510, study PRJEB24848) | human gut metagenome | isolation source: stool sample | host: Homo sapiens | place: Germany | collected 2010-02
GAAGTTTTCTGGTTTGGCTATGCCGAGCCGCATCCTGTCTTCGTGGTAACAAAGATAATGCAAATAAGCATAGCGGCGAGGATATTTGTCGTATCTTTGCGCCACCAAGACATAAAAATATGAAGAACGGATTGTTGGAAGACGGATGCGACCCGATGGGGCAGGCCATCCGTGACTATTATGAGACAGGTCGGGCCGGTCGCCTGCGGGTGTTCTCCCCGCAGTTTGACGAAGACGAGATGCCGGTCGGCACGTTGTTCCGTGAAGAGGAGGATATGCCGCCATTGGAACTGAAAGCTTTGGACTTGTGTCGCGGGCGGGTGTTGGATGTCGGTGCCGGGGCTGGCTGCCACAGCTTGGCCTTGCAAAGGCGCGGGTTGGACGTGACGGCGGTGGACATCTCGCCGTTGTCGGTGGACGTGATGCGTCGGCGCGGGGTGAGGCAGGCTTGGGAGGCGGATGTCTTCGACGAGGCTTTCGCCGGATGTTACGATACGGTGCTGATGCTGATGAACGGTTCCGGCATCATCGGGCGGCTGGAACGCATGCCCTTGTTTTTCCGTCGTATGAAGCAACTGTTGGCACCCGGCGGTTGCGTGTTGGTGGATTCCAGTGACTTGCGCTATATTTATGAAGACGAAGACGGCGCGTTGGACATCGACCTGAATGCCGGTTACTACGGTGAGTTGGATTTCCGGATGCAGTACAAGCGAGTGAAAGGCGCACCTTTCCCGTGGCTCTATGTGGACTTCGACACTTTGGCCTACTATGCGCAGGAAAACGGTTTCCGTGCGGAACGCTTGCAGGACGGGGAACATTATGATTATCTGGCGCGGCTGTCCGTAACGTTATAAATACAAGAGACGGCCTCCTCGCGGAGACCGTCTCTGACCAACCTTCCTTACCTCGTCCGTAGATGGGGAGAAAACGGATGGGCAAGGCTTTTTGCGGGATTACATTTCTCCTTTGTAATTGTTGCTTGCACCTTTTCCAATGGTGAACGTCACGTCTACGTAGTAGCCGCTCTCGCCCACATTCATGTTCTCGATTGCGCCCCACGGAGAATCGGCACTGATGCGGATGGTTACCGTATGAGCGGCATCGAACCCTGATTGTGTTGCATCTTCGTCGAACGTAACTACGCCGGTCTTTGAGTCAACAATGACATATTTGTCTTTGTAGTCATCAACTTTTCCAGTATGCGGATTGACGATAGCGAATGACGGTGCAGTCATGCCGTATACCATTGTTGAGAACGGATCCTTGCTGAACTTAGACTTCCAGTTGCCCTTGTCATCTTTGGTCGTCTCCACTACGGCACCGTCTTTCCATATGGTGCGTCCGGCAAAGTCAACCCACTCGGCACCTGTGGACACATTGTAGGTCTTAGACAAATCGTAGACGGTCATAGCCATTTCGGTCGGGTTCTTCCAGGTTCCACTCAGCTTTTGTACGCTGATTTCACAGTAGGTTTCAGCAATCTTCTTACCATTGTAATCCAAGTAGATTACTAGGCTTACGTTGTCACCCTCATATTGAGACTTGTCGTAAGTGAGTGTTCTATTGGCATTATTGTAAGTGACCCCCTTGATAGTTGCATTGTCCTTGATTCCGACAACAAGTTTGAAGCCAAGGTCGTTAGCTTGTTTGTTCAATTCTTCGTAGTCGGCGAACAAGTCTTTAGCATTAAAGACATTGTTCATGCTAGCCACAATGTCGGTCGTGCCTTTTTCCCATTCAATCTGCGGAGTGTATTCGATGGTCTGTCCGTCTTGGTTCCAACGTACCGGGTTCTTCTCGATCACAGTGACAGGATACTGCATCTTGCTGACGTTTACATGGATAATGTAAGAGTCGGTCCGCGTAGTACTGCTGTTTTCTTCCTTCAATGTGATATCGAGTTTCTTGGCATCACCGGTATTCATTTTGGCAGGAACGACGATGTACAGCGTGTTGTCGTTTGCTACCTTGTCGGTTGCTGCAGGCATTTTTTCCAAGATGTCTTTACCGGTCATCAGGCACAGTTTGGTCAAGTTTGCCGGTTCGTTTTCATCGATAAGCTCCATGAAGTCACCGCGTGACAGTTCGGTTGCTTTGATGATTTCGTCCATTTCGTCGCTGCTCAGAGCAATAAACTGAATATCCTTGTTCCACGTCAGTTCTTTAGGAGCACTGGGCTCATTTACATCGACTTCTACAACGCGACGGGTAACGGTTATTTTTTTGTATGACGGTGCTTTGATTTCGATTGAACCAAACTGGACTTTAGGGGTAACCGTGACTTCACGTCCAATCATAGCGTTCGATTTCTGTACAATCAATACACCGTTTTCTTCCTTGAACCAATTGTCGTCGCTCGTGTCGGTGTTCGTCAACGTGGATACCTCGTAAGAAATTGTAGCAGGAACGCCGAAGTCACCAACCATGTCTTCTACGATTACTTCATTAGATTCATCGTAACCTACGACTTTGCGGTTTACGGTATAGTCCACCTTGCTATCACTACCGTCCGGATTCATGTAAGGCATGGTTGTTTTGTCTTGATTGTCATTTGTGACAGCAATGGTTTTCACTTTATATTCCACTGTCGTAGCAGTGAAGTAAGTAGTGGTCAGGTCAGTGTTGTCCTTTACGCCTGTACTTTCTTCTCCTTCTGCGGCAGGTTGTTCCACAGCCTTGATGACAGCGCAAACAGCCCATACTTCATTTTCAGGTATTTTCGTTTCTACGGAATATGTGATAATACCGGATTCTTCATTAACTTTTGGTTTTCCTACCGTCTTCACTTGTGAGAAACTTTTCTTGGTTATTATCTCGCCGTCGAAGGTCAAGGTATATTTAGGATTATCTCCGTCGAAGTCTTTGGCTTTAGAGGCCGGAGACACGCGGAAACTGATTGTGTTGGTCTTTATGCCTTGTGCCACTTCATCGTATTTGTCTTTATTTGTGCTCTTTTCATTGTACACTTTCAGCACGGAAGACTTCAACAAATAGCCCGTTTCTGCTTCAGTAGCATTCGGGATGTACACCACGCTTTGAATCATGTCGAACTTGGCCATTTCGGCTTTCAGTGCGTTGAATTGTTCAACCAAGCCCGGGTCGCTCGGGTCTACGCCCGGAGTTTCGCTGCCGCTGCCCGTCAATGCTTCTTGCAGCTCTTTGATGTCTTGGCAAATGTCGGCAAAGCTGCTGTATCCCGTGCCGGTCAGTAATTCGGTCACGATAGTGTTCTTCCATTCTTCGAGGGCGGCTAGACGGTAGAGGATGCTTCCGGCTTCCGTTTCCTTGCCGATTTGTTGTTGCAGGGTGGTAAGTGAACTTACCGTGGTGGGCAATGCCTTGATGGCTGCCAAGATGGCTGGGTCGGAAATAGTCGTAGCCGCTTCTTCACTGATTTTAGCTATCAGGTTGTTGATCTGGCTTACGTTTGCAGTCAGTTTGGCCAATTCTTGCCCGTTGTTCTTAATCCATTTCTCTACTTCCACCAAACGGTTTTCTACGTCTGTAAGGTTTGTTACGGCCGTATCCAATTCAGACTTGATGTTGTCCACGGTAGCTTGGTCGGCTTTGTCGGCAATGGCTTTCTCCAAATCGGCACGCAGGCTGTTGACCTTGCCTTCCAACTCAGTCTTTTGTTGCTGAAGGTCGCTTTGGGTCTTATCCAAATCGCCTTCTATTCCATTTACCTGTGCGATCAGTTCGCTGACCTGAGAACTCAATTCGCCGATTTTGGTGATGTCGTTCTCTGTGATGGCTGTTTGGAGTGCAGCCACGGTTTCCTGTAAGTCCTTCACGGCCTGTGCGTCGGCTTTGCCCGCTGTCAATTCGTTGATGTCCTCCTGCAATGCGGCTTGAGCTTCTTGCAAGGCTTTCAGGGCTTCTGCGGTTGAAACATCTACCGTTTGTTTCAATGCGTCTACTTGCGATTGTAGATTGGCAATGTCGTCATCGTAATCTGAGCAGCCGACCCAAACCGGGGAACTGGCAATCAATGCGCAAAACATCGCAACACTAATAAACTTCTTCTTCATAATAAAACAAATTAATTAAAAAATATATGTTCTCTACTTTCCTGTTTTTAGAATCATATTCTTTTCTCTCTCTATGCAAGAGGTGGAAAAAGGGAATGTAGGCCTATCTATTATATGTGAGTCATAGTGCTTTAGAACCATCTTCCAAATCTGTTCTTTCGTGTTTTTTTAGTAAATCATTTGTTTTTTCGAGAAAAAAAGACCGATTATTTTGTGGGTTTAAGTATTTTATCTACATTTGCATCGGATTTATCCACCTCTTGCATAGAGATGGAATAATAATATTGAGGATATATTGCTGAATAGGAGAGCGTTGAAGTTTTTGTTGAAGACTGCCTGATTCGTTTCTTTATTTTACTTCTTCTATTTGCCGTTTCAAATATTTTTCTTGTTGCAGCATCAATGTTGCGGTGGTCCAGCGAAGTGAGATAGATGGAAGTGGTCTTTTCATTGGAATGCCCCATAGATTCGCTGATGACGTGCATCGGGATATGGAGCTTTAAGGCTTCCGAGGCCCATGAATGCCTCGGGACGTAAGAGGTGAGCGTGGCTTTCTCTCCTAACAATTCGGATAGCTTTTTTAAATTGAGATTGTATGTCCGTAAGGCTGAGTCGTAAACGGACTGTCGGAATTCTGTGGTTTTCATTACGGGGAAAAGAAAGTCCGATTGGGGAGAGGCGTATTTATTGATGATGGTTCTCATGATTCTGTCTACCTTGACAGAGAGCAGGCGTCCGGTTTTACTCCGATAATAGGAGAGGCGCCCGTTTTGCAGATTTTCTTTTTTTAGTTTGGCGAAGTCTATGAAAGGCATACCTTGTGCGAAAAAGCAAAATACAAATGTATCGCGACTGAATTCCATACTTTTATTGAGCTCCTTATATTGCATGAGTTTGATGATGACATCGATGTTTACAGCCCGTTTTCGGGTTTTGTCTACTCCCGTATAGACGTTGCCGAAGGGGTCTCGAAGTTTCAGATTGAGCATGGCAATTCCTTTTTTATAGGCCGCATGCAATGTGCGGATATAAAAGGAACTGCTGTTTTTGGTGATACCGCGTTCGTGTTGTAGGTAGGTTTCGTAAGATGCGATTAATTCTTCGGTGATAGATTCGAAGCTTACAGAGCGACAGTAGCCTTTGGTTTGGAGGAAATGTGTAAAGGAACGCAGGGATGATTGGTAGTTCGCAGATGTTTTGATTTTGCATGAAAGACAAGAAGTCGGCTTTTTGGCTTTTACAGATTGTTGATTTCTTCATTTTACGATTTTTTGTGTAAGACAATACTGTGTTTTTTACTTTATCTTGCAGAAAAAAACAGACTGCCTTTAGGTGACAGTCAGATGGAGGGCGGGTAATATAAAAAAGAATCCTTCTTGCCGGATGAACTCCATGCAAGAAGGATTCTTTTTTTAGGTAAAGAAATAAAAGAGCCTTGTTTAGAACAGCTTTTCCGGGTATTCTCCTGCTGCTACCAAGGAGGCAATCTTTTCTACTGTGGCTTCACGGTCGGCAGCGTATGTTACACCGAACCATTTGCTGGTAGTGTCGAGCACTTCTACCGTAGCGGTACCTTCGTTGATGAGCTTATTCACCATCAGCGGGATGAAGAACTCGGCTTTCGGATTTTCCATGTTCTTCGGATTGCTCAGAAACTCTTTGAAATATTCTTCGCTATGCTGGAAGTAGTCGGGAGTGAAGCCCCACATGTTCATGCTGACCGGTACGTTCTCTTCCAACGGAATCCATTTGCCTTCTTCGTCTTTGTAGCAGATAGGACCGTCCACACGCATGATTTCCGTACGTTCCACCACGTCTTTCAAGTGATGATGGTCGTCGTACATGCAGACACCACGTGCAACGGAGCCGTTTTCGCTGAGCGTATTACAGCAACGGAAGCCCACCATGGCGTATGTGTTTTGGCAGCCTTCCGGCAATTCGCTCAGGAACTTGCCGATGGTGGCGAATGCGTCGCGGCCGTAGAAGTCATCACAGTTGATGACACAGAACGGTTCTTTGATGACATCTTTACCCATCAATACGGCATGGTTCGTACCCCACGGCTTTACACGGCCTTCCGGGCAAGTAAAACCTTCGGGCAGTGCGTCCAGACTTTGGAATACCAACTCAGCCGGAATCTTTCCTTCGTATTTTGAAAGGATTTGTGTACGGAATTGTTCTTCAAAGTCTTTGCGGATGACGAAGACAATTTTGCCGAAACCGGCACGGATGGCATCATAGATAGAATAGTCCATGATGGTTTCGCCATTCGGACCCAGCCCGTCCAATTGTTTCAAACCGCCATAACGGCTACCCATACCGGCAGCCAATAAGAAAAGTGTAGGTTTCATATTCGTTCGTTTAAAAAGTTAAATATTTACGTTCTGTATTGCAAAAATAGCTTTTTTATTTGAAAAAGTCGTGTTTTCGGCTTCTTTTTTTAAGCCCTTTGAACTGTTTGGGAAAACAGGAGGGGCCGTCCGTGCTACAGCCCGTTTTAGAACGGATAACCTACGGCAAAATGGTATCCCAGACTGTCTTTGAATTTCGGCATGTTGTAATAGCCGCTCTTTCCTGTGTCGTAAGGAGCGTGAAGTCCCACTCCGACATCGAAACGCAATACGAGGAAATCGAGGTCGCAACGAATACCCAATCCGGTGCCTAAAGCCAAGTCTTTGCCGAATCTTGAAATGTCGAACGTTCCTCCCGGGCGGTTTACGTCTGCATCCAGAAGCCAAACGTTTCCAGCATCCAGGAATACGGCTCCGGAAAGCATAGAAACGATGGGGAAGCGATACTCGGCGTTCATTTCGATTTTGAAGTCTCCCATTTGGTCGATATAGGAATAGGCCGACGCGCCCGGAATATAGCTACCCGGTCCCACGCCGCGAACGGTGAACGCACGGATACTGTTGGCACCACCTACGCTGAAGAGATCGTTGTAAGGAGCTGCGGTAGAGTTTCCGTAACTGAATATCACGCCGGTTCCCACTCGCGTGGCGATACTTGTACGGGGGGTAAGGCGGAATTCTTCTCTGAACTCAGCCAGAAAACGGATATACTGTGCAAAAGGCACGTTGAAAAGTTTCTTGTCTTTTTGGTTGAACGGTTTACCGAAAGCGGCGTAAATACCGGAAGTGATGTTTCCGCTTTCTTTCACTTCAAAGATGAAAGTTCGCGGATTGCGTGCCTTGCGCGGACTGGAATAAGTGAAAGTGTATCGCATGGAAGGAACGAACTGGTCGCGCATACTTACGTAGAGTGCCTGGTTGACGTTCATGATAGAGTCGAAAGTGGCGGTTGTACTCAACAGTTCGTCGTAATCCAAGCGGAACGGGACGAATTCGTGTTTGATTGTAGGACGCGCTTGGTAAGTATAGGCCGCCCGTGCGCTCAAAGACACCATGCCGAAATAGTTGGCCCGGTTCATCCATGTAGCATCCAGTACAAACGAGGTGCTCGTTTTGGCGCGTCGGGAGAACTTACGTGCCCCGGGAAATATCAGTCGGGGATAGTCCAACGACAATGAAGTACCGTATTCGTAGGAGTTGATGACGGAACTACGTCCCTGTACGGTGGAGTTGGTTTGCCATTCATATGATCCGTGTACTTCGAATTTCAGCTTTTCCGCTCCTCGGAAAGCATTGCGTTTGGACATGCTGAACGAGAGTCCCGGACCGATCTGCCCATTGCTTTTAGAGGTTACCTTTGTGGTGAACTCCCCGTCGTAGGGTTTGTCCAGGATACCGGTGATTTCGATGTCGAGCGTATCGTTGAGTGCTGTGGTATCACGCGGAACGTATTTCAGGTTTACCGTGCTGAACACATTCATTTCCGAGAGTTGCTGTTGTACGAAGCTCATAATGTCCTGTCGGTAGAGCATGCCTTTCCGATAGAACAGATTACGCCGGAGGGCACCGAAGCGCAAAGGGATTTTGCCTTTCTTTCCTCCGTCATAATATAAGGTGTAATCGCGAAACTGTAGCGTGTCGGTCAGTTCATAAGAATCATTATTGAACAGATTGACGGTGGTCCGTCCGAGGTAATACCTTTTGTTGGCCGATGCGGGAATGCCGTCGGCCGGTACGACTTGCAGTTGTACGAATCCCGGACGCTGTATGGTATCGGCACGATAGGTGATGTATTCCGGTTTGTAGTAGAAATAACCGGAATTGCGGAACATGTTATAAATACGGGTTCTTTCGGCATCGAGATTGATTACGCTGAACGGATCACCGCTGAAAAGGGTACGTTGCCGGAACGTTTCCCGTATCAGGCTGTCGCCCACAGCCGGAAAGCGCAGGTAGGCTATGGAGTCCAGACGAAACAGATTGCGCGGTCTGACGGTATAGCTGATTTTGGCCTTTTTGGGGTTCTTTTCCGGTAGGATTTCATAATCCACGGTACCGTTGAAATAACCGTAGTTCCGGAGTGTGTTTTGTGCTACGAGTGCGCGGGTTTTCGGATTGACGGTACTGATGAAGACCGGAGTACCTGCAAACGTATCGAATAACCATTTTGCGAAGCGTGACTTCTTGCCCACTAAAGCGTTGTATATCCACAGTCCGGTGGGGAATGGAATACGGTAGGACGAACTTCCGAACAGAGCGTTGTTCGGGGCGTAAGCCAGTGCCGCATCCACTTCTTCCTTCGCCGTTTCATACGCCTCTTCTTCGATACGTTGCACGGCGGCGATGGAGTCCTTTTGCTCCTGAGTCAATTCCTCTTTCCGTTTCAGCACAGACAAATCTCTTTGTGTGAGTAAGTCGTCTACAGCTTTGTAAGCATCGGCCAGAGAGGTAATGACTCCTTCTTCCTCCTTTTGTTTAGCCTTTTTCTTGGCTTTCTTTTTCGACTTTTGGCCATAGTCTATTTCCTTGATACCGGTGTACAGTACCTCTTCTTCGGGAAGGTTCTTGGTCGTTGAGCACCCTGCCGCCAAACCGCAGCACAGGATCACACCACAATATATCTTCAGTCTTGTCTTCATCATTTCTTCTCTTTTTCGTGTTGAGGTTCATTCTTTTTTCTGTTCTTGAAGATAAACAGTTCACCTAAGCGTGTCATTTTACGCCTCAGTACGAGACCGGCTCCCATTTCGGTGATTTCGCCTTCCAACAAAGACTCATAACTCTTGTCATAGAATAGGGTGACGTAACGTGTGGCACTCTTGTCCAAGCGATATTCTAACGATACATTATCTATCAACGACTGGCCGGTGTTTTCCACATTCTCGCCCGTAGACACTTTACCGCCCACGATGATGCTCACACGGTTGCCCCAGAAGCGTTTGGCAAAGCGGAATGAGTAATCCGTGCGCTCCGTTCCTTCGGCCGTAGTTTCCTGGTCTACGCCGAGGCTCAAGTCTATGGTTTCAAGAGCCTTGCCTGCAATGTTGGTGATTTCGCTTTGTAACAAGGCGTTCAGGGCATTGGTCGTAGAGAATCCTCCGCTTTCATTATCTCCCAACAAGTACATGCCGGTGGCCAACATGGTGACGGCCACTTTCCCGCGCTCCTCTATCGACATGGCTGCGAGTTGGTTCTGTACGGTCATGTCTTCAGGGGCTGCGATAGTAAACTCCAGCCCCATGTTTTCCAACGTACGCGTGATGGACAGCCCCACTTCGAAGGAAACAGTGCGTGGGGTATCGTTTTCCGTCACGGTGGCACGCATACGTTCGGACGCCGAGATGTTCAAAGTAGGATTCAGGATAGGCCCGTTGAAATCCACATAACTGCCCGAGGCGATGGTGAATGTCTTCAAAGGGATAACCGGAAGTGAGTATTTCATTTCTCCGTTCAGCACCGTATAACGTCCGGTGAGCGTCAGTTCCCCCTGCGGAGTATAGTTCATGGTCAGCTCGCCGCCCCCTTCCAGATCAACGTATTTGGAGCGGTCGGCACTCAGCAGGCAGTGTACCTGTGTACCCTGGTCTATGCTGATTTGCATCATCACGTTCATGTTCATGGGCTGTACTTCTTCCTGGGTAGCCACGGTCGTAGTATCGCTGAAGTCTACGAACGTGACCAGGCCGCTCAACCGGTCTTCCGATGAAAGCGGAGTGTCTTTCAGCACGTACGTCACATCGGTGCTTCCCAATACCCCCAAACGTCCGTTAATGTTGATATTGTTCAGATTCCCGGCCATCCGTGCATTGACATCCACGTACACTTTTCCGTAGGCCGATGCCTGTTGGGTGCGTTTGGCGTTGATGAGTTCGAAGTTGGATGCATTCATTTTCAGGTCGAGCAAGATATTATCGAAGTTGGCGAAATCCACCGTTCCGTCGAACACGAGCGGGTTCTTTCCTGTGGAATATACGTTTAACTTGTCTAAATTCAGGTGGCTTTGCCTTACCTTGATGGTATCATCCTCCAGACGCAGGTTCAAACTGTACTCGGATGACGTTATTTTCATGGCTTTGGTGGCCAGCCATCCTTCTACGACGGGTCGGTCGGTCGGGCCGCTCACCTTCATGCAGCCGTCGGCCATACCGCCTAAAGCCGCCATCTGGTCCGGGACAAAACCGTTGGCCAACGACAGCGGGAAGTCTGCCAAATCCAAGTCCGCCTCTATCGTTCCGCTTTTGCCGTTGTCTTTGTAAGCTCCTGAAAGCGTCAGGACTTCTGCTTCGTTATGCGAAATACGTGCATCTACGAAATGCGTCCCGTCGTTGTTGGGCAGGTAGACCATTCCCAGGCCGATATTGCCCAGCGGTGCATCTTCGTACGCCATGTCTTTCACCGAAACGTCGGCTACGACGGACAGGTTTTCCTCCGTTTGTATCAAGTGGGCGTCGGTTTGCATTAATCCGGAGATGCGGGGAGCGTACGGAATGACAGCGGTCAGTTCCTTTAGGTTTACATGATTCAGGTTGACAGACAGGTCTTGCAAAGCTTCCGGATTGGGTGTCGAGTAAATCCTGGCTCCCGTTCCGTCGTCGGCGAGCATATTCACATCCGCTTCCACCCGCCTGTCGTTCCCCAGGAATATGTAGTTATCCTCGTTGATATCGAATTTTCGATAGGCGATAATCGGATGAATTTGTGAGAACACAATTTTGATGCCATTGTCTTGCACGTCGGCTCTCAGCCCCAGATCCACTCCTTTTTTACGCTTGTCGTCCAGATAAATCAAATTGATTCCCGCTCCGGTGGAGTGCAGATAAGCATTCAGCCGGGACTCGAATACGAATTGTTTGTTCTTGGGGCCGTTTCGCACCCGTCCGTCCATTTTTACGCCGGTCGTATCCTGAAAGATGTGCATCTGTATAGTATCCAGTAAGATGCCTCCTGCATTCATCGTGTAAATATGGCCGCCTCCGTTCAGGCCGATTTCGGGGTCGGCATTCAGGTTCAGCTTCAATTCGTTGAGAGAGTAGCCCATAGCCGTCAGATAGTTGGCCACGGGGTTGTTTTTTCCCGACACCATATTGAGCGTCATGCGTGGCAGGAAAATCTTGAGTGAGTCCTGATTCAGATGCCGGCGTTGCAGTTGCTGGTCGGTCACAGCCATGAATTCTTCGCTTTTTTTCATCAGCGTCTCATAGCCGTCGCGGCCGTCAAGATGCAGTTTGAAGTCACCGGCCGAAATGTCGGCATACGTAGTGTCCGGGAGAGCCAGCACATTCATGGCCAAATCTTTGGGGCGGAATACCGAATCCTGCATTATGAGAGAGATATCCGATACCGTTCCGTGTACCGTATGAGCGTTTTTCAGGTTCGTACTGCCGTCCATGTGCAGGCACATGCCGGCCTTGAACGGTTTGTCTGTCAGGCGCAGGGCATACAGGTCGATGCTGCGCATATCCATACTGAAAGTCAGGTCGGTATTATGTCGGCTCAGCAGCGCGTCGATTCTGGAACGCATATCCAATAGCGGGTTATGGCTGTCGAGCGCGACGTGGCCGTTGCCTTTTTGCAATCCGGCATCCAGTTTGATGTCACTGAGATACAGTTGTCCGTATTGCAGGCTTTCTAATGTCATGTCGGCCTGCATCCGGGTATGTCGGCTGAAGAAATCCGTCCCGACGCCCTTGGCAGATGCCGTGAGAGACAGGCCGTACAGGGAATCTTTGGGTAAGAAATGATGGAGTTGCAGGTCCTTTATGGACAGTTTCGCCTGGTAGGCCATGCGTGCCGCGTCGAATCCTCCTTTTACTTGCACGTTTCCTTTTCCTTCCCTTAAACGGAGGTCGGCAGTGTATTTTTGTCCGTTCAGCCCCACATTCCCGTCCAGTCGCATTGGGGGCAGGGCTATGTCTTTCAGCGCCTCTTCTCCGGCCAATGCCCTCGCAAAATCGAGATTGCGTGTACGCAGGTTCAGATTCACGTGTCCCGACCTTCGTACGGAGTCCGCCAACCGGAACATCTTTCCGTCGGCTTTCAGTTCGAAAGCGCCGGCCAGCCGTGCTTCTACAGTCGTGAGGTTCAGCGTATCCAGATTCCCGTCGGCCGACAACCGTAAGATGACGGGGGAGTTGGGATAAGCCTTGACAAAGGCCGGGGGCAATCCTCCGGCAAACAATAATACGTCCTGTTTGCCCAGTTCTCCCATAAGTCGGGCGGACATTTTTCCTTGGGGCTGTTCGGCTACGGCGGAAAGGTCCATGTCAGCTTGTGTTCTGATGTAAGAATCCGGGGTGCGAAGTACCAGTTCGGGTACATGCAGAGAAGTGGAATCCATATTGAAGTGCCCTGTCAGCGAACGGATTTCCAGACCGCTTTTTTCTTTCATGTGCGTTTCGCGCAAAGCCAGTGAAAGCCCCAAGGCGTTTCCGTCGAATGTGATACTGTCGATGCCCAGGCCGATGTCCCGAAGTGCGATATGGTTGACATCCAGTCCTTCTGCGGTTTTCTCGTATGGCAGGTCGTAGAATAGCGAATCGGCATGCAAGTCGAAAGTTTCCACCGTGTACAAGGCTTGTCCTAAGTCTATGAGACCGTTCCGCAGGGCTGCCGTAAGGATTCCACCCGAAACGGTCATACTGTCGCCCGGCATGCTGAACCGTACCCGGGTGCGTGCCAGATCCACTTGCCCAAGGGCGATTTTCCAGTTCACCGGCGAACTGGCGGTCGTGTCTTCCGTCGTGGAATCGGTCAGAGCGATGGCCACGTCGGCATCCGAAAGAAGGGCCGTATTCACCGTCACCATTTCCTGCGGGATTTCTATACCGTGGGAGTTTACGAAGAAACGTCCTATGCTTCCCTTGATTTCCACCCCGGCAATCATGGATTTGGTGTTGACTGCGGCACGGGTCAGTTCGATGCCTTCCACGTCAATTTCCCCGTGGAGCAGGGATGCGAAACTCAAATCCACGCTCAGACGTTCCACATCCAGCAGACTGTCGTCCTGCCCGTCTTTTATTTGCACGTCCTGCAAGTCGATATCGAAAAGGAAGGTCAACCGCAGTCGGCCTATATGCACTTTCATACCGGTGGTCTCAGACAGATAGGCCGTGGCCTTGCGTACGGCAAAATCTTGTATGGGGGGAAGATAAAGCAGTGTAGCCGATATGAAGAATAGTATGATAGGGGTGAGTAAAATGCCGATTACCCATTTCAGGATTCTTTTTTTCATAATCTCAGTTATAGTGTACTACAAAGGAACGGCTTTTTTTTGAATTCGGGAGGATTTTTTCACAAAAATAAAATAAAAACTCCATGAATTCATTATTTTTGCAGGATAATAATCGTCATCCGTCGGTTGCATGAATTTGAAAAGTATGATTTATATCGCGTGCTGCATGGCTGTAATGTCTTGCGGTCCGCAAAAGAAGAAAGCAATGGAAGAGACTGAAGTACTGATAGAAACCTCTATGGGCGACATGAAGGTGAAGTTGTATAACGATACGCCCAAGCATCGTGATAATTTCATCAAGTTAGCCCGTGCGGGGGCGTACGACAATATTTTGTTTCATCGTGTCGTACGAGGCTTTATGGTGCAGACCGGAGACCCGGCCCTCAAACCCGGGGGAATGAAACCGGCCGTGGATACTGCGGCCTACCGTTATACGATTCCGGCAGAAATCCGTTATCCGCGCCATTTCCATAAGAAAGGCGCATTGGCGGCAGCCCGTATGGGGGATGACGTGAATCCCGAAAAGGCCTCCAGCGGTACGCAGTTCTATATCGTGACGGGGAAGACCTATACGCCAAGTTCGTTGATGGAGCTTTATTCGGCCATTTACCAAAGCCGGGTGGATACGCTTTACGAGGAACTTTCGCGAGGCCATCTCAAAGAAATGTACCTGATGCGCCGTCGTGGCGAAACCGAAAAGTTGGGAAGCCTGAAAGACTCTTTGTTGCATGAGGCGGAAGCAAAGGTGGCCGCCCATCCGCCTGTGCCGTTCGACGAAACGCAGAAACAGGCCTATACCACAGTGGGCGGTGCGCCCCATTTGGACGGAGAATACACCGTGTTCGGCGAGGTCGTGGAAGGACTGCAAGTGGCTGAGGCCATAGAAAAAGTGCGTACGGCAAAAGAGCGCCCTTTGCAGGAGATTGTGGTACGTAAGGTGACGGTTTTGGAATAGCCGTCAACCGTATTTCACGTATCCTAAACGCGTATATTTCACGCCCTGACTCTCGTAATGTCCCATGACGCGGGCGGAAAGCGTGATTTCCATGCCGGGCGAAAGCTGGCGGCTGAAGCAACTCAATGCTTTGGGCGTCTGGCTTCTTCCGGCCGCTTTTTCGGTGAAAGTATAACGGTTTCCTTGGCTGTCTGCGGCCAGAATACGTTGGTCAATATAAAAGTCCGGCTTGTAAGTGTCCACTTGCTGTTTGACATATAAGATTTTCAGTCGGAGGGCTTCCAGTTTTTTCCCTTTCTCCCCGACGTAACGGCTGGGCGAACGATAGGCAGGCCGTCGCGGGGGACTGAGTTCCGCGTGTACCACGGCAAAACATTGTGCGGTTTCTTTTAGTTTCAGGAGCTTTTTCTTTTCCGGTTCGAAGCGGTTGGCCATCCACAGCACGTAGTTCGGGTCGATGTAGTAGACTTCCGCGATGCGTTTGCCCCGGTATTTTCCGAAGGTCAGCGTGTCGTAAGTCTGTTCGTAATAAGGAATGAAAAAAGTATTGTCCACCCACTTCAGGGTTACCTTGCAGTATTTCAGCAAGTCCATGGCTTTGCCTGCGGCCATGACGAATGTATCGGCCAGCGTACGGATAAAGAGGGGAGGGCGTTCGTCTGTGAATATGCGCCACAAGGCATAATACCGCCGGTAAGGCGTAGCAATGCTGATGGCATAAAAACCGTTTTCGGATGTCCGTCCGAAGTTGAACGTCGCGACGGTAGCCGTGACGCGTGCCATGTCCGTTTCCGGAATCGGTTCGTAAAATCGTATGTTGTTCTTGGTGGCTCCTTTCTACGGCATGTATCACCGTATGCAAATATACACAAAAAAGAAATCATTTCCAAGCGATTTCGTGCGAAATGGAGGGAGGAAAGTTGTCATTTTGTTACTTTTCGCATTTCAATTCGATTATGGAAAACCGCTTTCAGCTCTCTTTTAGGCGTATGTTTTGAATAAATATTCATATTGCGAGCCGGTTATGCAACAATATTCCGTATATATGCAATTTACCATGAGGAAGAAAATTTTTCGTTTGCAGGCGAATGAAAAATCATTTGCCGCAGAACGATTTTCCGTTGTGCTGAGAACGATTTTCCAAT
>OJQL01001637.1_pt1 | contig 15707 bp, 11 predicted proteins | sample 1598731 | NCBI WGS metagenome assembly OJQL01 (sample SAMN03922510, study PRJEB24848) | human gut metagenome | isolation source: stool sample | host: Homo sapiens | place: Germany | collected 2010-02
GCGCAGATCAAAGAATTTATTAACGGAAACTGGAAAGAATCAGAAGTCAGTCTGACAACAAATGAAGGCGAAGGATCTGCTAATCTGACAGTAATTAATACAGTTGGAAAAAAACTGCCGGTAACAGGTTCTTCAGCAGCTGTTATCTGTATTACAACCGGAAGTGTTCTTGTTCTTGCAGGAGCAATGAGAAGAAACAGAAAAAATGCAAAGGAAAAACAATAGATTACAGTCAGATCTTTTACTATGGATAGGAGTTCTTTTGTGTAGTATACCTCTTTTGACTGGCTGGTATAGTCAGAAGAAAACACAAAATGTGTTGGCAACATATGAACAGGTTGTGGAACAGACAACAGGAGATGAAATTGAACAATTAAGGAATCAGGCTGATGAATATAATAAAAAGCTTTGGGCAGAATCGAAAGGAGTCAGGGAACAAAGCGAGCCTGACCAGATGGAAGAGTATGAAGGTCTGTTAAATGTCGAAAAAATACAGACAGGAATGATGTGTGTACTGGAAATTCCGTCAATAGATCTCAGGCTTCCGGTTTATCATGGAACCAGCGAGGCAGTACTCAAGGAAGGTGTAGGGCATTTGATGGACAGTAGTCTTCCGATAGGGGGAGAAAATACGCATTGTGTGATGACGGGACATCGTGGGCTTGCAAGTGCGAGACTTTTCACTCGTCTGGATGAATTAAAGGAAGGTGATGAGTTCTTTCTGGAAGTACTGGGAGAAAAACTCGCATATAAGGTAGAAGAAATAAATGTAATCTTACCAGAAGAGGTAGAAAGTCTGGAAATCAGACCAGGAGAAGATCTGGTTTCGCTTGTCACATGTACCCCATATGGAATTAATACCCATCGGTTAGTGATTACTGGAAAGCGGGTTGTGTATGAAGAGAAAAAAGAAGAGAAAATCAAAAAGAAACGTCCGTCTGTCAGAGAAATGATCTTCACAATGATTCCAATTCTCTTTTTGGTATATGTTGTGATTGAAAGAATAAAAAGAAAGCGAGAAAAAAGAAATTGTGAGGGAAAGAGAAAAAGAAACAGAAACCAGAAAAGGAAATGTAAGCACTACAGGAGAAAGAAACGTAAAAGAAAGAAAAGCAGGAGACAAAAAAGAAAGATGCAAAAGACGGCAAAATGGGAAAATTAAATGCGGAATTCTTCTTTTGATATGTTTTCTTGTGGTAGCAGTAAAGAACCCGGCGTTTGCAGAAACAGAAACAGGAAATATAGAAATCTGTATTGAAGATACCGGAGAACAAATTAAGAGAGAAGGTGTTACATTCCAGTATTCCAAAGTGGCATCTCTTGTTGATGGTGCTTACGAGATGGAGAAAAGATATGAAGATAAAGGCGTGGATCTCAATGAGGTAAGGTATGCCAGAGAACAGGAAGAGCTGGCGCGGACTTTGAGTAAATATCATTATAGTGATGGATTGTGCAGGACGGATTGTGATGGAAAAGCAACCCTTACGAATCTGAGGGCAGGAGTTTATCTGATCTATGTCGAAGATGAATCAGAATACGAGGTTCAGCCGGTTCTTGTCCAGTTGCCAAAATGGGAAGAGGACAAAGGGGCAATGAACTGGAATGTCAGGGTATGTCCAAAACAAACGATAAGGGAAGAGGCTGCAAAGACTGGAGATTCACAACAGGCAGGTGCATGGGCAATGCTTTGTCTTGGGGCAGGGATATTAATTCTTCTGCTTGCAGTGAAAAAAGATTAACCGCAGAAAGTTAGAGGTTTATTTGCCACTTTACATTTATACAGAATTGTGCTAGGATAAAAAAGGTTGTTAGCTGTACGAAATTAAATTTTCCTACTAACAACCGAGATGCGTCTGTAGCTCAGTGGATAGAGCGATGCCCTCCGGAGGCATGTGCGGCGGTTCGACTCCGCTCAGACGCTATAGGATAAAAAAGTCCTGTTATTTCAGCGCATTCAGATGGCTGAGAATAACAGGATTTTTTCATATAGTTTTTTATTCACAATCTGCAAGGATGTGGTTTTTCATTTCAGGATCAAACCGGTTGTTTCTTAGCATTTCAATCTCATACTTATAAGGGGCATAAGATTTCTTTGCTTTTGTTACAGAAGGAATATAAGGAGTCTCAAGGATCTTCGGTACAGATTCAAAATCCGGGTGATGGACAATTGTAGAAATTGCATCAAAACCGATTTCTCCAAAGCCGATATTTTCATGCCGGTCTTTCGCGGCTCCTGGAATATTTTTACTGTCATTGATGTGGAAGACTGCAATCTGATCTTTTCCAAGCAGACGGTCAAAAGACTCCATAACATCATCAAAATGATGGATGATATCATATCCGCTGTCGCTTGTATGACAAGTGTCAAAGCAGACTCTCAATTTATCATTCTGGACAACTCCATCATAAATCCGGGCAAGTTCTTCAAAATTCCGTCCGATTTCTGATCCCTTTCCGGCCATTGTTTCAAGGGCAATACAGCAGTCAGTCTCAGCAGTGAGAACTTCATTGAGTCCTTTGATGATCTGTGCAGTTCCGATTTCGACACCGGCACCTACATGAGCACCCGGATGAAGGATCAGAGTGTGGCTTCTGCAGGCAATCGTGCGGTCGATTTCTTTTGCCAGAAATTCTACGGCAAGAGAGAACGTCTCTGGTTTTACTGAATTACCGAGGTTGATGATATAAGGTGCATGAACGACAATTTCATCAATTCCGTGTTCTTTCATATATTCCCATGCTGGTTCGATATTCAATTCACTGATTTCTTTTCGGCGGGTATTCTGTGGGGCTCCGGTATAAAACATAAATGTATTGGCACCGTAAGAAACGGCTTCTTTCGCAGAACCAAGAAGCATTTCTTTTCCACTCATGCCAACGTGTGAACCTAATTTTAACATTGTTGGATATCCTTTCTGTCTGATGTTACATCATACAGGATGTAGAAACTGTATGTGTAAAGCTGTGGTTACATTATAAGTATTGGTTATTTTTATGTCAATTGGTTTCGGGGGCAGTCCGGATCAATTTGCATCGTTGCCGTTACTGTTCACAGTAACGCTTGCTGTTCTGTTGGATACATGATAGAATAAATAGTGGCTGTTTGTCTCCAAAAAAGTTGGGAGGCAGACTTGTTTTAATAAAATTGCCGTCAGGCAGAAAAGACAAACGAAAAGTAAAGAGGAGTGTGAAACTTTGAAGACATTACTGGAAATGATCACAATAGAAATGAAAGAAGCGTTCAAAGCAGCAGGATATGATGAAGAGCTTGCAAGAGTTACGCTTTCCAACCGCCCGGATCTCTGTGAATATCAGTGTAATGGTGCAATGGCAGGTGCGAAGAAATATAAGAAGGCTCCAATCATGATTGCGAATGCAGTTGTGGAAGAACTTGCAGATAGCAAGTATTTTGCATCAGCAGAAGCGGTGAATCCGGGATTTATCAACCTGAAGCTGGCACCGGAAGTTGTTGCAGAGTATTTGAATGAGATGGCAGCAGATGAGAATCTTGGTGTTGAAAAAGAAAAGAATCCGAAAAAAGTTATTATTGATTACGGCGGACCGAACGTGGCAAAACCGTTGCATGTCGGACATCTTCGTTCTGCGATTATCGGAGAGAGCATTAAACGTATTATCCGTTTTAAAGGAAATGATGTAACAGGAGATATCCATCTGGGAGACTGGGGATATCAGATGGGTCTGATCATCACAGAGCTGAAAAAACGTAAACCGGAACTCCCGTATTTTGATGAGAGTTTTGAAGGAGAATATCCGGAAGAAGCACCATTTACGATCAGTGAACTGGAAGAGATTTATCCTACAGCAAGTGCTTATGCAAAAGAGCACGACGATTATAGAGAAGAAGCACTTCATGCAACTTATCTGTTACAGAATGGATATAAAGGATATCGTGCAATCTGGAAACATATTATGAATGTGTCTGTAACTGACTTGAAGAAGAACTACGAGCGACTGAGTGTAGATTTTGATCTCTGGAAGGGTGAAGCAGATGCCCAGGCATATATTCCGGATATGGTTGAGATGCTCAAGGAGAAAGGATTCGCACATTATGATGAGGGTGCGCTTGTAGTAGACGTTGCAGAAGAGACAGATAAGAAAGAGATTCCTCCGTGTATGATTCTGAAATCTGACGGAGCTGCGCTGTATGATACAACAGATCTTGCTACACTGGTAGAACGTGAGAAACTGTATGATCCGGATCAGGTGATCTATGTTGTTGATAAGCGTCAGGAACTGCATTTTGTGCAGGTATTCCGTTGTGCGAAGAAGACAGGAATTGTAAAACCGGAGACAGAACTTACATTCCTTGGATTTGGTACAATGAACGGAAAAGATGGTAAGCCGTTTAAGACAAGAGAAGGCGGTGTTATGCGTCTTGAGAATCTGATCCGTGAGATTGATGATGAGATGTATAAGAAGATCATGGACAACCGTACAGTAGAGGAAGAAGATGCAAGACGTACAGCAGAAGAAGTTGGACTTGCAGCGATCAAGTACGGAGATCTTTCTAACCAGGCTTCTAAGGATTATATCTTTGATGTTGACAGATTTACTTCCTTTGAGGGAAATACAGGACCGTATATTCTTTATACAATCGTTAGAATTAAGTCTATTCTCAAGAAATATGTTGAGAATGGCGGAGTTCTTGACGGAACGATCAGACCGGCTGAGAATGATGCAGAGAAGTCTCTGATGCTTCAGGTAGTGAAATTCAATGAAGTGATCGATAATGTATATAAAGAGACAGCTCCTCATAAGTTGTGTGCATATATCTATGATCTTGCGAACGACTTTAATAAGTTCTATCATGAGACAAAGATTCTTGCAGAAGAAGACGAAGAGAAGAAGAAAGGTTATCTTGCACTTCTCACACTTGCGAAGCAAGTGCTTGAGACCTGCATTGACCTTCTTGGATTTACAGCTCCGGAAAGGATGTAATACGAATTATGACAGAAAATGGATTGATGGATGGTACAAGAACAGAAAAACTGTTTTACAATGACAGCCATCTTTCAAAATTTACTGCAATGGTTCTGGAATGTGAGCCGTATGAGAAAAAGGAAGGATGCTATGCGGTAGAACTTGACCGTACAGCATTCTTTCCGGAAGGCGGTGGACAGTATGCAGATACAGGAAAACTGAAGGATGCGAAGGTATCTGATGTTCGGGAAAAGAATGGAAGAATTCTGCATATTACAGATCAGCCGTTTGAAGCAGGAGAGATTGTTGAAGGCGAGATCGACTGGAAGACCAGATTTATGAAGATGCAGCAGCACACCGGAGAGCATATTGTTTCCGGAATCGTGCATGCAAGATACGGTTTCAACAATGTCGGATTTCATCTTGGAACAGAAGATTGTACGATGGATTTTGATGGAGAGATATCAAAAGAAGCACTGCAGGAGATTGAACTTGAGGCAAACCGTGCAGTGTGGAAGAATCTGACAATCGAAGTGTCCTATCCATCCAAAGAAGAGCTGGAAGAACTGGATTACCGCAGTAAGATTGAGATTGAGGGACAGGTTCGTATCGTATCGGTTCCGGGATATGATATCTGTGCGTGCTGTGCGCCGCATGTTGAACGCACAGGAGAGATCGGTATGATCAAGCTTGTTAATATGCAGCGATACAAAGGCGGCGTTCGTGTGACAATGCTCTGTGGAAGCCGTGCACTTACAGATTATGAGAAGAAGCAGGAACAGAACAGGAAAATTTCAGCGTTGCTCTGTGCGAAAGAATATGAGACAGCAGAGGCAGTGGGACACTTGAAAGAAGAGCTGGATTCTTTGAAACGGACACTTGTGGAGAAAGAACGCCAGCTTGTACACGTCTGGGCGCAGTCTGTTCCGGAAGAAGAAAAAACGGTCTGTATGTTTTCAGAGGATATCAGTGCGGATGCCATGCGTCAGTATGTGAATGAAGTGCTTGGAAAAGAAAGAATTCTTTGTGCTGTGTTTTATGGAAATGATGCAGCGGGATACCGTTATGTGATCGGAAGCAGAACCCAGGATCTTCGTGCATTTTCCAAAATGTTAAATGCTGCATTCGAAGGACGGGGAGGCGGAAAGCCGGAGATGGTTCAGGGAACTGTAAAGGGTGAAGCCGGAAAGATCAGAGAGTGGATTCGGAAGATAGCGGAGGAATTGTCTTATGAAAAATGATCCGAGACGCTCCTTCTGGAGAGCTGCCGGTCCTTTACTTGGATTCTGGGGAATCCAGCTGGTGATGGAATTTGTGATTGAGTTTATAATCATTCTTCCTTTTATGGGGGAAGCATCTTCCAAGATGACACAAAGTGGAGAAGTTCTTAATTATCAGGAAATGATGAATAAGTACTATGAAGTGTTAAGTCCTGCGTTTGATAAAATCATAGGAGGTCAGATTGCGATTGCAGGGATTGCTACAGCAGCAACGTTGTTTCTGACAGTTACATTGTTTGTTATCGATCGGAAGAAAGAGCAGATTGCAGGGATACAGCGGATGGGGGTTCAAAAGCCACTGAAGAATTACTGGTCACTTCTTGTGATGGGAGTGATCGGAAGTATTGGTGCTACATGTCTGTCCGCTATGGCACAGGCCGTTTTGGTTGATCCGGAGTATATCCAGACCGCACAGAATATGTATTCAGCAGATTTTGTGGTCCAAATTATTGTATTTGGATTTGTAATTCCGATTGCAGAGGAATTTATGTTCCGCGGAGTACTCTATCAAAGGTACCGGGAGACCAGAGGATTTTATTATGCGGCAATCTGGTCAGCACTGTTTTTCTCAGTCACACATACCAACACGGTACAGATGATCTACACTTTCCTCTTAGGAATTCTTCTGTGCTATGTTTATGAGAAATTTGGCTCAATGAAAGCTCCGATTACGCTTCATGTTGTTTTGAATTTGGGATCTTTGATCTTTACAGATATCGGAGTATTTAACTGGCTTGCCAGAGAACCGTTTAAAATGGCAGTGGCAGTGATCATCAGCACATTTATCTGTGCAGCTTGTTTTGTGTGGATTCAGAGAAGCGGGGATCCGGTGAGTACTCAGAAAACAGAAGAATAGTGAAGAAATACGAATGAAATAAATTGTATTAATAAAAATACAATCTTAAATTGTGCGCGATGAGGTGCGAAACCTTGTCGCGCTTTTTCTTTTTAATCCAGTATTTTATTAAATAAAATCAAAGAAAAACAGAAATCTTAATAATTAATATTATTTTTATAAGAAAATCAAAATAATCTGACTATTAAAAGAAAAATAATGAAAAATCAAATAATCAGACAATTTACAAGAATTTCCCTATTTACAGCCTGGGTAAAAGGGTGTATATTCTAGAAAAAGTTTTACACGACGTGAGAAAGAAATGATTGAATGCGCCGGACAAAGAAGATTTTAAAGTAAACTTTAGATTACAGGAAGAAAGGATAGCGACTATGAGGAAAGAAATGGAAAGTCAGAATCGTGGTCTTTACCGCGAAAGTTTTGAACATGATAACTGCGGTATTGGTGCAATTGTCAATATCAAAGGCAAAAAGACACATAGTACAGTGGCAGGAGCCTTGAGTATTGTAGAACAACTTGAGCACAGAGCCGGAAAAGATGCAGAAGGAAAGACAGGAGATGGCGTGGGTATTCTGACACAGATTCCTCATGGATTTTTCAAGAAAGTCTGTCAGCCACTTGGGATCAAGCTGAAAGATGAAAGAGATTACGGTGTAGGTATGTTCTTTCTTCCGCAGGATGAATTAAAACGCAATCAGGCGAAAAAGATTTTCGAGGTTATTGTAAAAAAAGAAGGATTGAAGTTCTTGGGTTGGAGAGAAGTTCCGATTCATCCGGACATTCTTGGAAAGACAGCAGTAGACTGCATGCCATGTATTATGCAGGCATTTATTGAACGTCCTGCAAAATATGAGAAAGGAATCGACTTTGACCGTCGACTGTATGTGGTCAGAAGAATCTTCGAACAGAGCAGTGATGACACTTATGTTGTTTCACTTTCCAGCAGAACAATCGTTTACAAAGGAATGTTCCTTGTAGGACAGCTGAGACTTTTCTTTGAAGATCTGCAGGATGAAGAATTTATTTCTGCAATTGCAATGGTACATTCCAGATTCAGTACGAATACTGCACCGAGCTGGCAGAGAGCGCATCCGAACCGCTTTATGGTCCACAACGGAGAGATCAATACGATCCGTGGTAATGCAGATAAGATGCGTGCCCGTGAGGAAACGATGGAGGCAGGATGTCTGAAAGGCGAACTTCACAAAGTACTTCCAGCAATCAATACTTCAGGTTCTGACTCCGCAATGCTTGACAACGCATTAGAATTCATGGTGATGAGTGGAATGGATCTTCCGCTTGCAGTTATGATCTGTATTCCGGAACCTTGGATCAACAATAAAGAGATGTCCCAGAATAAGAAAGATTTCTATCAGTATTATGCAACAATGATGGAGCCATGGGATGGACCGGCGTCAATTCTGTTCTCAGATGGAGATGTTATGGGAGCCGTACTTGACCGTAACGGACTTCGCCCTTCCAGATATTACATTACAGATGATGACAATCTGATTCTTTCTTCAGAGGTCGGAGTTCTGGATATTGATCCATCCAAGATTGTGATGAAAGAAAGACTTCATCCAGGCAAAATGCTTCTTGTTGATACTGTTGCAGGACGCGTGATCGATGATGAGGAATTAAAAGAAAAATATGCAAATCAGTTCCCATATGGAGAATGGCTGGACAGTAATCTGATTCAGCTGAAGGATTTGAAAATCCCGAATAAGGATGTGCCAAAGTATACTGCCGAAGAGTGTACACAGCTTCAGAAAGCATTTGGTTATTCTTATGAAGACGTGAAAACTTCTATTCTGACAATGGCAAAGAACGGTGCCGAAGGAACCGCAGCGATGGGAATGGATGCACCGATTTCAGTCCTTTCGCAGAAACGTCAGCCACTGTTCGGATATTTTAAACAGTTGTTTGCACAGGTAACAAACCCACCGATCGATGCAATCCGTGAGGAAGTTGTAACATCTACAACAATTTATGTCGGAACAGACGGTAACCTTCTGGAGCAGAAGGAAGAGAACTGTAAGATGCTCAGAGTCAATAACCCGATTCTGACCAATACAGATCTTCTGAAAATTAAAAATATGAAAGTGGATGGATTCAAGGTTGCAGAGATCCCAATCACTTATTATAAAAACACAAGTCTTGAGAAGGCAATCGAGTATCTGTTTATTGAAGTAGACCGTGTGATCCGCGAGGGCGCTAACATTTTAATTCTGACAGACCGTGAGGTAGACGAATATCACGTTGCAATCCCGTCACTTTTGGCAGTATCCGGACTGCAACAGCATCTGGTACGTACAAAGAAGAGAACCTCAGTCGCGATGATTCTGGAAAGTGGAGAGCCTAGAGAGGTTCATCATTTTGCAACACTGCTTGGATATGGAGCATGTGCGATTAATCCATATCTTGCGCATGAGTCAATCCGTCAGCTGATTGAGTCTAATCTGCTTCACAAAGATTATTATGCAGCAGTAGATGATTATAACTCAGCAGTAATTCATGGAATTATTAAGATTGCATCCAAGATGGGAATTTCAACGATCCAGTCCTATCAGGGAGCAAAGATCTTCGAGGCAATTGGTCTCGAGACAGATTTTATTAACCGCTATTTTACAGATACAGTCAGTCGTGTTGGTGGTATCGGTATTGAAGAAATTGCAGAAGATTACACAGCATTCCATACAGAAGCATTTGATCCGCTTGGACTGCAGGTTGATACGACACTGGACAGTGTTGGAAAACATAAATATAAAAGTGGCGGAGAAGAACATCTCTATAATCCACAGACAATCCATATGCTTCAGCAGTCCACAAGACGTGGTGATTATGAAATGTTCAAGCAGTATACAGAGATGGTTGATGAGGAAGGCGAGAAGATCAATCTGAGAGGTCAGCTTGATTTCAATTTCCCGAAGAAGAGTGTACCGCTTGATGAAGTAGAAAGCGTAGATTCAATCGTAACAAGATTCAAGACAGGTGCGATGTCCTATGGATCTATTTCAAAAGAAGCACATGAGACAATGGCGATCGCCATGAATATGCTTCATGGTAAATCAAACTCCGGTGAAGGTGGAGAGGACATTGAACGTCTTGACACAAACAGATGCTCTGCAATCAAGCAGGTTGCTTCCGGCCGATTCGGAGTTACATCCAGATACCTGGTCAGTGCACAGGAAATCCAGATCAAGATGGCACAGGGAGCAAAACCAGGAGAAGGAGGACATCTTCCGGGTGGAAAGGTATATCCATGGATCGCGAAGACTCGTCATTCAACACCTGGTGTGAGCCTGATCTCACCACCGCCACATCATGATATTTATTCAATCGAGGATCTTGCACAGTTGATCTATGACTGTAAAAATGCAAATAAAAATGCAAGAATTTCTGTGAAACTGGTATCAGAAGCAGGTGTAGGAACAGTCGCTGCCGGTGTTGCAAAAGCAGGAGCCGGAGTTATCCTGATTTCAGGATATGACGGAGGAACAGGAGCAGCACCGAGAAGCTCGATTCAGAATGCAGGACTTCCGTGGGAGCTTGGACTTGCAGAAACTCATCAGACATTGATTCAGAATGGTCTGCGTGAGCGTGTCCGTATTGAGACAGATGGTAAGCTGATGAGTGGTCGTGATGTTGCGATTGCAGCAATCCTTGGAGCAGAAGAGTTTGGATTTGCAACAGCTCCGCTTGTAACAATGGGATGTGTTATGATGCGCGTCTGCAACCTGGATACTTGTCCGGTTGGTGTTGCAACTCAGAATCCAGAGCTTAGAAAACGTTTCAGCGGAAAACCGGAATATGTTGTCAACTTTATGCGTTTTATTGCAGAAGAATTAAGAGAATATATGGCAAAACTTGGTGTCCACACAGTGGATGAACTGGTAGGACGTACAGATCTTCTGAAAGTAAAAGACGTTCCGACATCAGAGCGTGCCGCAACACTGGATCTGTCACAGATTCTGTACAATCCATATGCGAAAGAGAAGAAAGGCGTTATCTTTAATCCAAAGAAAGTCTATGATTTTGAACTTAACAAGACATTGGATGAAAAAGTACTATTGAAACAGCTTCTCCCAGCCCTTGAAAGAGGAGAAAAGAGAGGACTTGAAGTAGATGTTACAAATACAGACCGTACTTTCGGAACAATTTTCGGATCTGAGATCACAAGAAGATATCCGGAAGGACTGGAAGAAGACAGCTATGTGATCCAGTGTAAAGGTGCCGGCGGTCAGAGCTTTGGAGCATTTATCCCAAGAGGACTGACACTGGAACTGACAGGAGACAGTAATGACTATTTTGGAAAAGGACTTTCCGGTGGAAAACTGGTTGTTTGCCAGCCGAAAGGTGTGAAATTTAAATCAGATGAGAACATTATCATCGGAAATGTTGCTCTTTACGGAGCTACAAGTGGTAAAGCATTTGTAGGAGGTGTTGCCGGAGAACGTTTTGCGGTAAGAAACTCTGGTGCACGTGCAGTTGTAGAAGGTGTCGGAGATCACGGATGTGAATATATGACAGGTGGATGTGTTGTTGTACTTGGACAGGTTGGAAAGAACTTTGCAGCCGGAATGAGCGGCGGTATTGCCTATGTAATCGATCTCGATAACAGCCTGTATCGTAAAGTAAATAAAGCAATGGTCAATATTGAACGTGTCACAGATAAGTATGATGTACAGGAATTAAAAGGAATGATCCAGGAGCATGTTGCTTATACAAACTCTGAGGTAGGTAAGAAGATTCTTGATAATTTCAAAGAATATCTGCCAAAATTCAAGAAGATCATTCCGGAAGACTATGAGAGAATGATGTCCACGATCATCCAGATGGAAGAAAAAGGACTTAGTAGAGAAAAAGCAAAAATCGAAGCATTTAATATGATCAAGAACGGAAGATAGGAGGCATAGAGATGGGAAAACCGACAGGATTTATGGATTATGAAAGACAGGATAAACCGGCAGAGAGCCCATTGGAACGCATCAAACATTTCAATGAGTTCCATACGCCTCTTAGCAAAGAAGAACAGGAACTTCAGGGCGCACGCTGTATGGCGTGCGGAGTTCCGTTCTGTCAGTCTGGAAAGCCGCTTGCAGGAATGGCCAGTGGATGTCCACTGCATAACCTTGTGCCAGAGTGGAATGACTTGATCTACAACGGAAATTGGAAGGAAGCTTATTTACGTCTGAAAAAGACAAACAATTTTCCGGAATTTACTTCCCGTGTATGTCCGGCACTGTGTGAAAACGCATGTACCTGTGGACTGAATCAGGAAGCAGTTGCATCAAAAAGTAATGAATATGCAATTATTGAAAATGCATATGAGATGGGATATGCAAAGGCAAATCCACCGAAAGTGCGTACAGGAAAGAAAGTCGCAGTGATCGGTTCCGGTCCGTCCGGACTTGCGGCAGCAGATCTTCTGAACAGAAGAGGCCATCAGGTAACTGTTTTTGAACGTGAGGACAAACCGGGTGGGTTGCTCCGCTACGGAATTCCGAATATGAAGCTGGAGAAACAGATTATCGACCGTAAGATTGCGATTATGGAAGAAGAGGGAATTATCTTCCAGACTGGATGTAATGTCGGAAAAGACGTGAAGGCGGCAGATATCCTGAAAGAATATGACCGCGTGATCCTTGCATGTGGAGCATCAAATCCAAGAGATATCAAAGCACCGGGAAGAGATGCACAGGGAATTTATTTTGCAGTAGATTTCCTGAAATCAACAACGAAAGCACTATGGGCAAATGACATGAAGCTTAAAACAGGAAGCTACATTTCTGCAAAAGGAAAAAATGTAATTGTAATCGGAGGCGGAGATACAGGAAATGACTGTGTCGGAACGTCTATCCGTCATGGAGCAAAGAGCGTTCTCCAGCTGGAGATGATGCCGAAAGCACCGGACGAGAGGACACCGCTGAACCCATGGCCGGAGTGGCCAAGAGTCTGCAAGACAGATTATGGCCAGCAGGAAGCAATCGCTGTGTTTGTTTCTGATCCTCGCGTTTACACAACGACAGTGAAAGAATTCATAAAAGACAAGAAAGGAAATCTCTGTAAGGCAGTTCTTATCAAGCTTGAGAGTAAGACAGATGAGAAGACCGGACGGAAAATGATGGTTCCGGTAGAAGGAAGCGAGTATACCGTAGATGCAGATCTTGTTCTGATCGCAGCTGGATTCCTTGGAAGTCAGGATTATGTAACAAAAGCATTTGGTGTAGAAGTGAATGAACGCACAAATGTAAAGACAGAGGCAGGAAAATATTCTACAAATGTGAAGGATGTATTCACAGCCGGGGATATGCACAGAGGACAGTCTCTTGTTGTATGGGCTATCCGTGAAGGTCGTGAAGTGGCAAGAGAAGTGGATGAAAGCCTGATGGGATATACAAACTTATATATTCAGTAGAAAATAAAAGATCATACAGTGAAACAGGAATCTGGAAAGTTTATCTAAGAATAAAGAGAACTTTCCAGATTTTTTGTTACAAAAATGTTACGAAAAAATGAAAAAAGTAAGGAAAACTATTGAAAATATTACATAAATACGCTATAATGTTGAGCGTAGAATGTAAATAAAATACCCTCTTGTTACGAGAAATATGTTGAAAAAACACAATAGATGTTGTATTATAACATATGAGTATGTGGAATTATAATGTAACTATTTACAACGAGTTATGATACGAAAATTATAATGCATCACATGGGGAACTAGATAAAAATAAGGATAGGTGGAAAGATGAAGTTAAAAAAAGTAAGCAGTATGATTCTTGCAGTAACACTTGCATGTACAATGACTGTTACACCGGTACTTGCCGACGAAGTCAGTGATCTGAAGCAGAAGAAGCAGGAGACACAGAATCAGGTAAGCGATCTTCAGACACAGCTGAATTCACTTATGACCAAGATCTCTGATCTTGAGAATGATCTGATCGAAACAGGTGAGGAAATCTCTCAGACGGAGGAAGATCTGAAGACAGCGCAGGAGGAACAGGAACAGCAGTATGCAGCTATGAAGCTTCGTATTAAGTATATGTATGAAGAAGGAACAGGAACTGCTACAGTAGAGAAGGTACTGACATCCGGAGATATTTCCAGTGTACTGACGCAGGCAGAATATTCCCAGCAGGTACATTCTTATGACAGAGATAAGCTCGAAGAGTATGTTGCGACAGTTCAGAAAGTAGAAGATCTTAAGACAACGCTTGAGACAAAGATGGCTGATCTGCAGGAGACACAGACAGAGTATGATGCGCAGAAGGATGAACTGAATACAACAATCACAGAGAAGAGTAGTGAAATCGCAAATCTCGATGTTAAGATTGATGAAGCTGTAAAGAAAGCAGCGGAAGAAGCAGCGAAGAAAGCAGCGGAAGAGGCAGCGAAGAAAGCAGCAGAAGAAGCAGCAGCTGAGGAAGCAGCTAAGAAGAATAACTCAAGCAGTAGTTCATCTAATAGAAATAACTCAAGCAATAGTTCTTCCAGCAGTTCAAACTCCAGTAGTTCGAACTCCAGCAGTTCAAGCTCCAGTAGCTCAAGCAGTAGTTCTTCCAACAGTTCAAGCAGCTCAAGTTCTTCCTCATCAAGCCCAAGTTATAGTGCTAATAAGGGAAGCATTATTGTAAATGCAGCTTATTCACAGATCGGAGTTCCATATGTATGGGGCGGAACTACACCGGGAGTTGGACTTGACTGTTCAGGACTTGTACAGTATTGTTACAGACAGGCTGGAATTTCAATTCCAAGAACAAGTGGAGCTATTCTTGCAGCAGGAACAATTGTAAGCAATCCTCAGCCGGGAGATATCTGTTGGACATCGGGGCATGTAGCGATTTACATTGGCGGAGGACAGATGATCGAAGCACAGCAGACAGGAGTGCCGGTTAAGGTAAGTTCTGTACGTGTTACATATTATGTAAGATATTAGAATCAAAAAAAGGAATCAGTGATGCTGATTCCTTTTTTAAAAAACTATAACCAAAAAAAATTTTTAACAAAAAAGCTCGAAAATGTACATAATAAAAAGGAATCAGATTATGATTCCTTTTTATTTTACACTTTAAAATTAAAATAGTCGCTTCTTGCGTCTTCGTCCCTTACAATAAGGACAGCTTTCACGATGACGTTTCTTGTATAAAATCTTTTCAGAAACACTTAATTCATAGACGTGATCAGGATTACGCTTGCAAATCCACCAGACGTTAGTTGAATATTTTTCTGTAATCTCATCAGGATCAACAAATACATAATTGTTAATCCAATTCCATTCATTCATTAGATCGGGATGAAGTGCCGCGAAGGATGTTTTGCCAGGGATAGCTTTTCGACCTGAACAATACGGACAGTCGGCATTACCATTAACCATATCAATGATTTCAGCATTGTAATCGTTATGGCAAGTAGGGCAAGTCCAAGCACCAGATCTGTGATTGGGTCGGACTTCATCCGCAGTTAATTCATTTTGGTCACTCCATAAAGTAGCAATGTCAGGGTATTTAGCAAAAGAATTCATGCTGTATGCTATTGGAAGAAATATAAATAAATATCATCGTTTTTTATACGAAAAACTGAGAAAATTTGAAGGAAAAACTGCCTAGAAAAAAATGCGGCTGAAAAAA
>OJQL01001640.1_pt1 | contig 15669 bp, 20 predicted proteins | sample 1598731 | NCBI WGS metagenome assembly OJQL01 (sample SAMN03922510, study PRJEB24848) | human gut metagenome | isolation source: stool sample | host: Homo sapiens | place: Germany | collected 2010-02
AATTAGAATCAAATATAAATTTAATGAGAATGATTCTAAATATGAGGAAAGGGTAGTACGAGATGGAAGAAAAGGATAAATATAGCGAAACAGATAGAAACGTATGTTATGAACATGTAGATTCTGGTGGAGGCATGGTGTTATATATGATTTTTGACAAGAATATTAAGTCGGTTGACATTATACTTAAATCGTTTCATAACAGTGGAGAGCCAACACTGGAACCTATGAGCGATTGGGAAAAACATTCGGCTGATAAAGGACATTGGCACGTAGGTTATACGTGCTTATCAATGAAAGATATTGAATTTTTATATAAAAAGAGTAAAGAACTATTCAGCTTAGTAAATGAAGTCCGTGAGAACGATAGAAACTTTAATAAAGGAGAATTTTAAAATGATGAAAGCACAGATCATATATTACAAAGAAGATGGTAACCATTTTTACGGGTTTTATTTTAACAGACATTTTACAGCATGTGGATTTAGATTTGAGGAAGACATTAGAGAATTTTTATTAACATCTGGCTATGAAACCGAACCATCAATAAGAGAAGTTGATTTTGACAACCACATGCAACAATCAAGAGAATGGAACAAACTAGCACGTGAACATTTTGGATTTGAGGACAAACTAGATTACTTAGAAATAATTATCAGAAAGCTAATGATTTTAAAAGAACTCACTTATGGAATACCTAAAGAAGACACATACAAGTCAGCAATTTTTATGTCAATAAACGAACTTGATGAAGAACTCAATTACTGGAAAATGTTATACAAATTAACGGAAGTAGGTGGAATTTAATGGTACTAGTAAAAGAAATTTTAGTAATGAATAACATATGGGATTTAAACACAATAATCACAATCTATCACACTTTTGAGGGAGAAGTAGTAATTTTAAAAAGAGACACAGTATATAACTTAATACAAGACAGACCACCGGAATTAGAATATAAAGTAAAATTTTTTAATGCAAAATCAATAAATGTTTGTTTACCAGAATTTTAATAGTAAAGGAGGTGGTGCCAAGTAACAAAATATAAAAGAAGGGAGGTGATAAAATGAACTATCTAAAGAGAAACTGGTTTTTACTCCTGCTCATTATATTACTCTCTGGTTACACAGCCTACACATCATACTTAGTACTATCAAACGATAACCAGAAAGTAATAGAAGAGCAACAAAAACAGATATCACTTTTATCTGACAAAATAACAGAACTAGAAAATAAAGAAACACCAGAAATCCCAGTGCTTGACACATCAACATTAGAGAACAGAATAAGCGCCTTAGAGCAAGCACAGCAAACAATCACATCAGGCGTTGAATCTATGAATCAAGCAATAGAAGGAAATCAAAGTCAGATAAAAGCGATCTGGGCAACGTTAGAAGAAAACGAACTTGTACATTCTAACGCAGGAGAAACAAACAGATAACTTTTTAATTGTGGGGCAAACGCCCCACTTTTGTTATTTGATAATTAACTGCTGTCCCGGATAAATTAAGTTAGGATTGCTGATCCCATTGTCGTTTGCAATCTTTTGGTAAGACGTGTTAAACTGACTAGCAATCCCAGACAAAGTGTCACCCTGTTTTACAACATAAGTTTTGTGTGCTGGTGCACTCCCACCATTAATTTTTAAAACCTGCCCCGGGTAAATAAGATTAGGATTACTTATACCATTATCACTAGCAATCTTTTGGTAAGTTGTGCCATATAAGCTAGCAATACCAGATAATGTATCTCCACTTTTTACAACATAATCAACCGCGCTAGGTTTTGGTTTTTCTGCGGGCTTGTTTGTTACAGAATTACCTTTGATCTCTTTTAACAAATCTCTTACCATTTCATTGCAATCAACTCCTCCGTTGATCCCGGGCACACTCCCGTCACTGCAATACTGCCATATGTCAAAAGGCACGCTGGGCTTACGACTATAGTTTGCGATCCAACTTGTGAATCTGTCCAGACTATTTTTAATCACATTTTTAGCCCAGTCCTCATTACAATAATATCCAAACCAATAACCAGCATCCTCAATAGCCTGCCCCATATCAATAAAATATTGAGCGTTGTAATTACTAAGTATGCTCACATCCTCAATGTCAATATAAATTGGCAACGACAACTTGCATTTTTTAGCCAATCTTAAAATGTGTTTTGTCTCTGACTCTGCGTGTGCCTTGGTGTTGGCATAACTATACAGGTATATACCATACGGTATACCCAGTCTATCACACTCCTGTATGTTACGTAAAAAATATGGATCGTCTTGACTAGTAATATCGTCCCCAAATCCGCACTGAATAATAGCACCATCAATAGTGCCGTTTACTGAATCCCAATTAATAACTCCCTGCCATTTTGATACATCAATAATCATTAAATATACCTCCTTACTTGCCAGTCAAAAGCATAGGCTGAGTATGCTCCTGCATCTGGCTTAACAGTAGGGCCATAGTAGGGGTCACCCCCATGCCCACATAATTGATTGTTACCTATATACATTTCCACGTGATCAAAATACGGATTGTGATACCACCAGTTAAAAAACACTAAATCTCCATTTAGCATATCACTTGTGTCTAATGTCCCACTACCCTCTTTGATTAGTGTGCCGTTTTCTACTTGTGTGCCCGTCCACGTGCCTATCTCCACACCCACAACACTGTTGTAACAATGCCATACTAACCCAGAGCAATCAGCATAACCATTGTCTGGCCACATACGCAGATCACCAGATTGAGAGTAGCCGAGTTTACACTCATAACTTAAAATTTTGTCAACTAATTGTTGACGCTGGTCTGGTGTACCTGTACCTGTATCTGGATAAGACGGCTGAGGGGTAGTAGTAGTTTCTCCATGGATTTTTTCGTTGCGATAAATTGGTAACCATAATTTATCGCTAGCTTGATAAAACTCAATCTTTTTATTAACACCTTGGTTATCCAAGTATAAAAAGAATGTTTTACCAAACTTTTGTAATGACTTAATATTTATGGATGTCTCAAAAGGTTTTGAGGTATTATCTGGGTTACCACTATTTTGATTTTGATTACCTCCGATACTATGTTGTGGGTCATAGTTACCAAAACCCTCCTTACCACTTTCTCCGTCCCACTCATCCAACAGGGCTTTAACAGTATTTTGCCTATTAGAATAACTACCAACTATCCCGTTATTAAGTACTGTCATATACCACACATCATGGTTACAATTACCACATCCGTTAAAAATTTGATAAAATGCTTGTGGAGATTGATGATAATTTGTTAACCCAAAAATAGCGGTTTTAGGATCAGTTATTCCGCACTCATCACGCAGGAGGGGAATATAAGAATTATCACAATCTGACTCCCACAACTTATTTTGTGTGTTAACACCCTCATCAGTAACAAGCACAGCACTAACCTCATTAGCTTCATTTTGCGTAAAAATTTTGTTGCCCCACGCGTCTCTACCTGCCTGGATTTGAGGTAACAAAATTGGTAGTTGGTTAGCAGTATCGGGATAATCAGTTATTAGCAGATTTAATAAATCCCAACTCCTGCCATATGTCCATTGCATAATACCAATACCAGCCATAGCCCACGACTCAACACTACCATAATTGCAGTTAGTCTCTACTGTGCTTGTTACGTACATTGCATAGCTTTTCCAATTTTGATCATAAATACTCATTTATTTTAACCATTTTTTGATATAATACATGCGTGATAGAGCTGAGAATCTATATTTCCCACTAGGTACTGGCCCACCTAATGTTTTTAGATATATTTTACCGCCGGAAATTATATATTGTGGATGCGTATAATAAATAGTATTGCCTTCTGAGTCAGATGCACTAACATTACCACTAAAATATAGTGTAGACTCGTAAGTATTGTTAAAATACTGATTAGGTAAAATAATAAAAGGTGTGCCCGACTTACCAAGAACGGGTTTAAATCCATCTTTAAACTCGATTAAGTTGTATAGACTAGCTATCCCCAAATCTGGATTAAATTGCAAAAAGCAGATGTACTGGATAAAATTAGTTGGATCTGGGTTATCGATATACATCTCAATCCAGTTGTCAATTTTTGACAACGCGTTTGTCGCGGAACTGTTAGCAGAGTTAGCAACAGAGTTAGCAGATTGCGCTAGAGCACTAGCTTCTCCAGCCGAAACTTCTGCCGCCTGTGCGGCAACCTTGTTAGCCTGCATCCCAGCATCAATCGCCAAAAATGCTGGGTTTAAATCTCCCAACCAGCTAGCCTTATCAGTACCTATAAATTGTGGTAAATCGTAGTTTGGTGTTTTGTTTGTATGTGACATTTATTAATCCTCCTTAAGCTACTGCAAGGATAGTCTTACCCTCCCAGTCATATTGATAAGTTGTAATATCATAGTTATCATAACCATCTGTTGTGATATTTTTATCGTCATATCCAGCACAAGTTAACGCGTCCTCTCTATGCAAGGACACTAAAAAGTCTATCACGTTTTTGTAAAAAACTCTTTGCCCTGTCACTGGATTAAACATATAAAATCTATCATCCTCTGTCAGATATTTTTTTGCATAAAAATCATACTGGTAACATGTTATATTTTTTGCGTCATACATATCTGCTGTAAGATTAAGCCCATCATACTCAATACATGTAAGTGCATAATAGTTAAAATAATTATAAAAATCATTAAGCACATTTTGGACAGTATCAGTATAACCTGTAATCGGGTTAATCACATAAATAGATTTGCCCTGTTGCTCTAACCAAATCGTTAAATCTGTAATCTGCTCTGTTACCCATGATCTTGTTTTTTGGTCAGCACTTTTTATAGCATCACTTAAAACAGTAAATTGGTTATTGATAACAAGTTCTAATTCTGACACTTTTGAATCTGTGTAATTATTGGCAGAATTTAACGTAAATTTATCTTGTTGATCAATATATTCATAAATTTTTGAATAATCTCTTGATAATTGGTTTATTACGTCATTTAATTTTTCTGTCAGTTTACACAGCACCTCATAATATGACAATGACTCATCATATACCAGAGGCATAACCTTAAAACACCGCCAAAATGGATATACATTTCCGATCATATTTTTTTCACCTCCTTACCATAATTGCATAAACAATTCGTCTAATTCCTCAATAATCAGCATATCAATGTTAAGAAAACTTTCCCTGTATTCCATCAATAACTGACTATTTGATTTTGAATCGTTTTTACCAGACAATTTACGATTATATTTTTCCGTTTCTGACGACTGTAATTTGGATGTATTAGTTGCGTTTGTTTTTTGAGAAGTTGTAGCATAGTTTTCAGAAAATGGATCTTGTAACGACCCCATAGGCGTATCGTTTTGCAGTGACTTGTTTTCTCCTTCGTCTTGACTGGTATTATCACCCGTGCTACTTCTTTCATATTCTTCGCTGGTCGAATATGTTTCAAAAGGATCAAACTCAATTTGTGCTGATAAATACATCTGATTATAATATGGCATAATCTCTTCCATTTTTACGTTCAGATATCGTTTGAAAAGTCCTGCTGTTTCGAAACCAATTTCCCGCATATAATAGTGATTAAGAATTTTTTCGTTTAGTTTCGAACGATAATTCTCATCAAAAATTGGGTAATTTCTTAATCCCAGATCAAATCCGGATTGAATAAGGTATCTTAATTCTGTTGTATATTTACTCATCAAGATCACCTTCCTTTTCATATGTTTCACGTGAAACATTTTCATCTGCATTATCAGTTCCAAAAACCATTGCGTTATACAACTCCTCTAATTCTGGATTGTAATTTACAGATATGTTTGTTCCAAACATTCTGTTGATTTCTTTTGCACCCTGTCTTCTTGCGTTCAGCCCGATTTGTCTTGACATAGATATCTGCTCAAGATTGCTGTTAACCTCATCACTTATCTGTCTCTCTTTTTTATCCATGTTATTATTGTTTATGCCTAAAAATAACATAGCTTCATTCCAGATTCTATTTTTTTCGATGCTCAATCTATCCGCGATAAATGGTGCATCTGTTTTCAAAACTTGTATCGCATTTGTTTCGAAATTTTTGTTTGCGAAAATAAAAGGTTCGTTTCCTTCATATTGCATATACACATTTTTCATCGTTAGTTTTTGTTTTTCATCGCAAACGATCATAAGCGGAGTTTTTTGAGCGTTAATATTAACGTCAATTGCCCTGCTCACATTGTAAAGTTTTTGTGCAAACATATCTATATCAATATGAGTGGTGGTATGCAAAAAGTTGTTAAAAACAATAACAGAGTCAGCTTTAGTTTTAAAATTTTGGTAACCATTTACACTGTACGCCATACGATTAATTGGTATCCTGTATACATCCAATTCTCCTCCAATCGTACACTGTAAAAATAAATCGCCAATAATCTCGTCTCTAAAATACAGCCCATAACCATTGTCAAAAAGCGTCAACTCTAAAAACCGCTCGTCAATTGTATCTGGTAAACCCTCCCATTTGTACATATTTATGGCCAACTCTTTAAGAAAGTAATAATAATGTAAATATGTGACGTTGTTTTGCCACAAACTACTCCATCCGTCCAGGGCTTTGTTGTAACCATAAATTTTATTGTAATTTTTTCGTGCCATTTTAGCCTCCTGTCCACGGATTATCATTATACTTACCTATATCGCCATGCCATATAGTTGTGCCGTTGTCAAACATATTTTTTAGTATCTCAATATCGTCTTTTGGAATGTTACCAGCCAATATGCATCCAGTAGTCTGTACGTAATTAAAATTCTTATTCCCCGTAAGAGAAGGAGTTTCGATTTTGTTCTGAACGTAACCATAACGAGTAAAATACTCTTCGAGTCTTTCCGCATATTCTGGTCTTATGGTTTTCCATTTTAAAGTGATCCCATTTATTCCATTTGCAATATTAAACGCATCGCCGCCCGTTTGTCCTGCTAGTGTAGGTGGGGCGATTTCCGCGTCTTGAATTTTAGCCATCTGTTGACGTATAGCAATCTCACTGTTTTTAACTCCTGTGTATGCACTCTTTGCACCACTATAAATTGAGCCAATTGTACCTCCAATATTACCAGACAAAATGGAACTTAATGCCCCTGCACCTCCCTCTATAACACCCATAGCAACAGCTTCTTTTTTGTTGTAACTGTTTATGCTATTTGATAAAGCAAAACTATTTGCATTATTAGCCATATATAACAGATAATTGTCAACAGTTACAGGGAGTTGTGGGAAATTAGCGATAGATAATCCTGCATCTAAAAACTCTCCGTATTCTGGTCTCCCATCATACTCGTATCCATTGTCGCCAAAATCGTTGTAATATTTAATATAATATGTGAGTCGGGGTGATGCTCCCACATAATTTACTAACCCTAACTCAATTTTGGTTACCTCATTAATGGCTTCTGGTTTTATAATAAATTGACTGCCATTATACGCTGTCATTTCTATATAGCTATATGGATAGGTATATAATTTCGAATTGTCGTACTTTGGAAAAAAAGTCCACCAATTGTCTATACTACTTAAGATAAAATTTGAACTTTTATATCCGTCACGTAGTCTCCCTATCTTTTTACCAGATGCCATGTTTACTATCTCAAAATTATTACCAACGACCTCCTCTGGTACTATGGTTAGAGATTGTATACATTGAGTGATCCAAGGCACGTTTTTTAACTCATCTAAAATTTCCTGCAACGAGTCAGTCCTTGGTGCTGGGTTATCATTTAAATTGTCGATCACATAATAATCTAACACAGATGGCATTTTGTCAAAAGTTCCACCAGATGATGATTTTAAATTAGGGTTGTCTGTATCTCCAAAATCTGCTGTAAGATCAGCACTAGTACACATAAGTACATAATATGTATTCCAACTTATAACCTCCGTGTGAGTTACAACATAATCACGCCCATATTCCACCTGCTCGGGAAACAGATTTGATAACCACGGACTACCATCAGACAAAAATTGTTGCTGATGTGATCGACTGATAAAAGACTTTAGATACTCGATATCAAATTGCCAAGTCTGGAATACATCAATCTCAAATGTGATTATAGTGTTATCATCGTTACGATATTCTTTGTTACGCAAAAAAGCGTAAAACCACTTTGTTCCAAAATTTTTGTTTTGAAACATAATGTAATCACAGTTATACAGATTGTCATAATTGTCTGGAACAGCGATCGTTCCATCTCTGCGCAAATATTGGAAGTCATTATATTCTCTGTATTTTTTATTTAAAAAATACAACGACTGTTCCATCTTACTTTTAAAATCCATCTGGTTTTTATAATCAGTTAATCTTGTGTTATTAATTAAAATTAACCTAGATTGTGGTGTGATTGCCATGTGATTACTCCTATCCTGTTACAGTTACAGTGGCGTTTGCAGATTTTGCCGGGTTAGCCATACTTGAGTATACAACTATTAATTCTGTATTTGTTTCCGTTGGCGATACCGTCAATAATCCATCCTCACTTATAGTTGTTCCATCCGATCCTTTTTGAACCGTAAATCTACCAGACCTATCTACTAACCCAGTACCCTCAATAGTGCCTGTAAACTGTGTTACACTCCCTTTTGCAACAGTAGCAGTTGTGGGTGAAATTGTCACACTAGTTATTTCAGGCTGTACAGTTGTAAATAAAATTGCGTTAGAAAACGGCGAAATTGAGAAAGTTTTCCATACGTGATAAAAATAGTTCCAATATAATCCCTCTGGATTATAGATTTCTGTCATATTGTAATAATTGTCAAAAATCATAAACCAGTCACGGTCAACCATTAAACCAGATATTGACTTAAGGGCTGTTAACTCCTCCTCTGTAAATGGGGCATAAGTAGTATATGGATCATCAGCAAAAATTTCTTCAAGACGTGCTTCGTCAATTGTGCCAAATCCGTCAACACCAATCTGTCTGCCAATTAACTCAGCCTTATCCATATTAAATGACAATGCCAAAACTTCTACGTCAAAAATTGACGATAATTCTGTGGTCAAGATAGTATACAGATATCTTGGATCAGTATAAGTCCTAACGCCAGCATAGTTGTAAGCATCAGACATATATCCAAGATTTCTAGCCGCCGCTACCATTGTAGTTGTTACTGACCTAGCATTATCAGCCGTTACTGTTGGTATTACTGATGTTGCAATTTTACCTTCTAAAGCACATCTTGCGATGAGATATTTCATCACCAAAAATTCATCGTAATTTGCTCCGGTATAAAGTTGTTCGATAATTCTGCCAATTAAGTCCGTAATGCCCTCCCACGATAAAAATGCCTGTCTTAACTGATCATTACTAACAGTTGTCGGATAATATTTCTGGTAATTCATGGTGTGAAAAGCCGCCTGTACATCTGGGATTCTCCTTTTAAAAACATCTGTTTCCGCTTTTGCTGGATCAAACTGATATGGGCGTGCAATTTCAACAAAAATTTCTTCAACAGTTTCTCCATATTCCAGAAGACCTTTTTTAAATCCAGACCAAGGGTTTTCGTAAAGTCTGGACGTTATGATAACTCTACCAATCCTGTTTACAAGATTGGATAAAAAAGCGTTCTGCAATGGCTGATACTGCATAATAATATCACCAATACCGCGCAGTGATTCTAGGGATTGCGCTTTTGTTACTCTTTTTCCGTCTACTACGTCACCCTCCTTAAGAGCCGCAGGAACCTGGTCTGAATATGTTCCTCCTAATTCGGATCGCGTAACATTCAAAATGTCCGCTGAATTTAATTCGTTTAGATTTTTAGTTGCTTTCGGTTTAGTTGGCATATTAACCCTCCGTTCTTTCTAATAATTCGTCAAAACTCTGAATGGTTCCGTCTCTTTTTACATCTTCTTTCGTTTCTTCCATTGTATCGTCAAATTCATCTTTTACATCAGAAGTTCCAAAAAAACGGTTCATGTAACGTTCTTTTAAATTGTCATATTCCTGTTTCCAATCTTTTTCCTCTTCCTTTGGAGTATAAATGTTGATGTCGTCACGCTCTGAATAATCATATTCGTCACGATCTTCTCCGTCATATGTTTCTCCATATCTTTTTAGGATTCCTTCTCGTTCATCAAAATCATCTTTTAGACGTTCTACGTCTCTTTCCATATCTTCTGTCATTCCGCCGCTTTCCATAATGCGACGCAATATTTTTTCCATGCCTGACCTTGTTAAAATAGCCACTTTTTATCTCTCCTTTTTAAAATTGTCCACTAGCTGTTGGATAACTAGCGTGTTATTTTCGATTGCTTTTCGCATGTTTTCAGATTCTTCTTTGTGTTGCGTGTCTTTTTTTATCATATACCAAAACATTGCACCGCAACAAACAATCGGGAATCCATAGTTACCTATCATATTGGCAATATCAACAGGACTCATGCTCTAACCCTCCCTTCTTTATTCTTACTTTTATTATACCACAAAATGAATAAAAATGAAAGTTAAGACTTTTGTACCAAAAATGTTTCACGTGAAACATTAAAAAGGACGGATCGAAATCCGCCCCTTGTGTATCTGAAATTGACAAGCATGATAAATCACGTTAGCAAAACGGACAACTTGACAGGCGGTTTTTAACCCGTGCTACCCCATCACAGTAAGTATCAGCGTTGCCAAAAGATACCTATATCGATAAAATATCAAAAATAATATTCTTGCTGTCTAAGTTATTAAATCTTAGCTGACCGTGATCAAAAACTTTTCGTAAATACTGCATTACAAAAGTTGACTTGTTTACCATTAATGCATTTTGCTCATGGTCGTCTGCCTTAAAAGTTAACTTTACTGGATATGTCATATCTGGGCTGTCGTTAACGTATACAATTCCATCTTCAAAAAATTCTCTAATTGCATAATACTTTTGTCCGTGTTTTATAGTTGCTATATAACGACATTTACCTTTTATGTGTTCTATAAAAGTTTCGTTGTCATTAAGATAAACATTTTGAGAAGCATAATCAGAATATCCATCGTCAAAAGCCTTTGAAAATCCAGAACTTGACAGGGATTTACTTGCGCTCTCATTAAACGTTTGTTCCATTACCCAGCCATGCCCACGCAAAAATTTTGTGTCATTACGTAACATTTTATGTATTCCCATTGACTTGTAATACGGGTTTAACATAGTCACACTGTTTGATGCCAATATCGTGCGGACATATCTGTATTGTTTTCCTTTTCCTCTAGCGATAGTCACGTGTATTGATTGGAATTTACGAATCTCATCTGGGCAGTAATGGTTTGTTTCGGATTGAAACTCGTCCAGAAATACGTTTTCCACCTCATTAAAATATGAGGAGTATTTTTTTAATGTGTCAGCGTTACTTAATGCAATAGCAAAACCACAACTTTTCTCATTGTAGTACAATTCATAAAAAAGTCCCTTTGCGACAGGTCTTGCTGTGAGTTCTCCATTTTCAAAAAATAAAGGCCTTATGTCGTGGAAAAACATATCTGCACATGAGGACAGTTCATAATTAAATCTGTACAAAAGTACAAATTTGCCTTTACCCTGTATAAAGTTGTTTAAACAAAGTCTTTTAAAAAAGACTGTCTTCCCTGCTGTACGATTTCCAACACAAAGATAAATCTCTGGTTTGTTTCCATCAGCATCCTTTAGTGATAATAATTTCGTTCCATCATAGTGCATATTTTTTCTCCTTATTTTGGGGGGTGTTTCCACCCCCTCAATAATCTATACTAACATTCAAGTTAAAAAATCTTTACCTTTATAGTTTGTTGACTCCATCCTAATTACTTTGATAGACCAAGGTTCCTGTTCGCCTTCCATTTCTTCCGCTATTTCCTCATATGTTCTGTAAAGAGTTTCTGATCCGGAAATATACATGGTGCCGTCTTTGTCAACGTACACGTATTTGTTATAGTTCTTGTTATCGCTTTTTTCATTGTAAACTTCCACCACCGCTACATAATCAATGTCTATTAAAACTCCATTTTCGTCACGCTTAGTCAGTTCGTCTAACTGCTCTGCACCGATAAACATTTTCACAGCTACTCTTTCCTTTGCTGATAATTCTCTTGTTGCGCTTACTAATTTTGCGCTATATGTTTTGTTTGTTTCTCCCATTGTTATTCCTCCTATTTTTTGCTTTCTTAATTATAATTTAGTTTTGCCTTCTGCTGTTCGAATCATTTAATCTTCCTGCACTTCTTCGAGTTCTGCGTTTTCGATAAATTTGTCTACTGTCATTGAGTATTTCTTTTCGATCGGCACATCTGACACTACTACCACCTGTTTCTTTCTCTCTTTTGATAATGCAGATAAAAACCTTGTTCCCGGTGTTTCTGCCATTTCTCTTGTTTCAAAAATTTCAAGGTTTGTTCCATTAACTTCCGCAAAAGTTATGGAGTGAGTGATTACTGTTCTTGTGATTTTTTTCATTTTTTGTTCTCCTTTTCTTATTTTTGACAGTATTCTTGCTACAATTATATTGTACCATATTAATTACAATATGTCAATATTATTTACGCATTTCGTAATAATTATCTATCAAGATTATTCCTCCTCTGATCCTTTTTGGTTTTAATGCACCCTTTACGCGCAGGCCGATTTTAAAATCCTCCATTTTATACTCAGCCAAAAAATTTTGCTTTGCACGTTCCGGCATCCCTGCGCATTTTATTTCTATTTTTGGCTTGCACGCTTTTTCTTCTTTGATAACTCTCTCTATATAAGTTTTTTGACGCACAAATATTGCCTTATCCCATTCTGACTCTTTTTTCCAACAGCAAAAATTCTTGTCGTGCATTCTTACAGCTTTTGGCGTGCAGGAGGTTAAATGTATTGAGTCTGTGTCCGAGTAAATAAAATTGTCATAATTTTTCTGTGCCGCTTTTATTGTAAAGTTGCGTGCGTATGATGTTATGTAACTACCTATCGCAATATATCCGGGAGTTTTTTCTTTCTCCTCCACAAGATCAAAAGATAAACAATCTTTATCTGGATTTAAATAGGGTATTTTGTAACTGCTGTCTGTGCTTGCGGCTTCTTTGCCATATAGATTGTTTAAATATAGTTTAGCTAACTCTCTTTTTGCACCTTTTGAGGTCATTTTTATTTTGCGGTACTTGTCAATGTACTCATCAAAAATTCCCTTCTGTGTCCAAAAATAACAACAGTCTAAAAACTTAAAATCATAGACATCGTAATGTTCAAAAAATGTTTCAAAATCTGGTTTAGTCATTGTTAATGTTACTCTTGCTTCTTTTACGTTTCCCTCCAAATCAATATAATACCTATGATAATGACCTTTATTATATATATTAGATGTTACTAGATATTCGTTTCCTTTGTATAACATATTTCCTTTTATTTGTACAGTTGGTAGATAATTTTCTTTCAGTTTAAATCTGCATTCAAACCTAACAAAATATAAAAATTTTTCAGAATGTTCTATCTTTTCTTTAAACTCATAGTAATTATCCAAAAATCTTGGTTTTCCTACTGGGTAATAATTTCCGCTTATTGAGTGCATCATACTAGGATATAATGAGTTAACATCTAATGTTATTCCTCCTTTTATTATTTTGTTTGCGCAGGATGGTTTTAGATAACAATAACCTCCTTTGTAACTTTTTCTGATGTATTCGCCTGCGTTCTCTTGTCCATATTTTTCGTCAATTTCTATTTCATATAAATTTGGAAAAAGATTGTTGTAGTCAGTTTTGTCATAAAATGATTTAAACTCTTTTAAGCAACAACTGCCAATTGTAATAGAGTTGTGACCTTCATTAAACATAATTTCCAAGGCTTCTTTTAACACTAAAACATCATTTTTGATATATTCTTTTTCTTCCAAGGTTATAGGGCAATTTTTATACCTATAACCTTTATACTCCATTTCAAGTTTTTTATGTATTGTATCAAAAGATTTTCCAATTCTTTCCAAACTAAATGGCAACAATTTTAATGAGTCTCTTATCTCTATTACCTTGTTATTCTTTTTTATTATTATGTTATACCATTGCCCCATTTCTGATATGGACGTTTTAAATTGGTTATTTTCCATATCTTTTTCCGGGACTCTGTTAAAAACATAATGCTCTCTTAATAGATAATCAATTATAAAAGATCCATCAAATTTTAAATTGTGGAAATATAATATATTGTTACCAGACAAGTTAAACATATCAATAAAAAAGTCCTCTATGCTACCTCTTATTATAGGTTCAGCATCGTCATATAATTTAACGTAACAAGCAGACCACACTTCTGTAGAGGTTTGACCATCAAAAACAGTTGTCTCAAAATCACACGCATAATAATTAAATTTTTTAATCCGCACTTCATCAACTACACTCCAACTCTCTATGTTCATACTTCGTAATTCTCCTCATATTCTAACGCTTCTATCATACTTTCTCTTTCAATAGGGCCAAGTTCCATAAAATCCATCATAGATGCCAAGGCATTAAAAAGTTTCTCTGTATAAACTACCTTATAATTTATAAGTTCTCCATATTCACCTGCCTTTTGTATCATACCAGCAACTTCGTCTTCTGTGTGTTTAAAAAGGAGATTATCTAACCATAAGTTTATTATACCCCTTGCCCATTCGTTAAACTGATTCACATAACTTCTAAAATTGGCTATTACCATATATGATTCTTGAGGTATTTCATCGTATAAATCTAATGGCTTTATTTTTATCTTTTCTCTTTGTTTCTTTTTAAACTGATAATATGAGGCTTCTACTTCTCCAAATTCATTTAGTTGGTAGGTTTGAGGCTGTATCTTCTTTGGCGTTATTTTTGCTAATCTTCTAACTGATGCTTGAGTGATTCTTTTTGGTATATTAGGTACTACAAAATCAACATATAAACCCTGTTTCTCATATCTTCTTACTGTTGCTAATACTCTTGATCTTTCTTTTCGGTATGCCTTAACAGTAGCAGATACTTTTTTATTCTGTCTTCTAGTTGCCATGATTATTCACCCTTCCTTATTATTATGCTGTTTTCTCTAAGTTCCATTATTACTTTTGGATCTTCTGGTGTAATGTTTAAAAATGCCGCCCATTCGTTAGGTATACAGGCTTTGATTCCATAATACTTTCCAGACCGATTAAAAATTAATTTCTTTACTTTTACCATTATTTCACCTCCTTTACATAGTATTCACAATATCTAAAATCAGAGCATTTTTTGGTGCATAATACATGGCTATAATAAAAGCATTGTAATTAATCAGATATTTCATTTATTAGTTGTTCGTACTCATATCTTAATAAAGTAACTTCTACCTCTAATTGTGTTACGTTCAAAAATAAAGCATCCAGTAAAGATTTTGTTTTATTACATCTGTTAATCAAATAGTTATAAATCTGATATTCTGTTATTAATTGATCTTTGTATTTGCAATATGATAGTGATCGTCTGTAATCTTCTCTTACAGTCTTTAAGTTAATTTCTAGTACATCTGACTTGTACACTATACCATCTAATCTTAATTCTCTAAGTAAGTCGTACAATTCGATTTCATTTGTAAAATTAAATCTGTCTCCATAGTGATAACCATAATATTCTTTTCCGTGAGCGTAATATTTTACTACCTGTGCTAGTGGCATGTTGTGTCCTCCTTTAAGATCTTTTTTTATTTTATTGTACCACATTTTATACC
>OJQL01001645.1_pt1 | contig 15647 bp, 17 predicted proteins | sample 1598731 | NCBI WGS metagenome assembly OJQL01 (sample SAMN03922510, study PRJEB24848) | human gut metagenome | isolation source: stool sample | host: Homo sapiens | place: Germany | collected 2010-02
TGAACGACGAAAATAGGATCGACCTCTCGATCGAGATGTATGAAGACCTCAAGGAAACGCTTGTCAAAGCCATCAAAAACGCCAAAGCAGGCGGCGCAGGAAACGCAGGTTTGGATAATGTCCAGCTGGAACGGATCGAACGGCTGATAGAGGCCGCAGAGCTCTCGCAGGAGCAGGTCGCACAGCTACTCGAACAACTGCAACGGCATACGGCCTTGTCCGGAGTGAAAACCGAACAGGAGCGGGAATTTACCGACAGATACAACGCGTTACTGGCGCAGTTGGCGGGTAAACTGGGGATGATCAACCACGAGAACCAGCACACGCATACGTTGATCGAGCAGGTGAGGCAAGCCGTCGAAGCAGCGGCAAGACCCGAAAACCTGCCCGTGCAGGAACTCCGGCATACCTATACGCTCGATCTTAAATCCTCGAAAACATTTCTGACGATGTTCGTCATGCTGGGTGGTATTTTCCTGCAAGGCGCATTCATCTACCGAATCTCGGAGAATAATAGGCTGTTGGTCGAAAATGACCTGAAATACCGCTATGTGAAGATGCGCGGGAAAATCGGCGAAAAGGAGCTGACGGAGTTGGAAACGGTATTTCGGGACGAACAACACACGGCCATCCGAGATACCGTCCGGAATCAGGTCGAACGGTATGAAACGAGGGTGAGAATCCGGGCCGAGCAGCTGGAGCAGGCGACCGTTAAAGAGCGCAAAGCGCAAAAACTGCTCGACGATGTGAAGAAAATAAGAGGAAAATAATACACGACTCCAGCCCCTCTGCACACATCCAAAAACACAACCGTATCAGAATCAGAAATGTTTAACTTTAAAGACAAGTATCTCCACATGAGCGATGAAGAATGCGAATCCGGCAATCGCCGTAACTACATATCCCAATAGGTTCGGAGCAGTATTGGCGAGCTTACGATTCAGACACCTCGTGATCGGGACGGAAGTTTTGATCCGCAGATCGTGCAGAAACGGGAACGGATTTTGGCCGACAGCCTTGCCGATCGTATTATCGGAATGTACGCCATTTGAGGGATATCATTGTCAATGTCAAATCCATAAAGTTGCGAAAGATAAAGGTAATGAACAATACTTGTGACAAACAGGGAATCAATAGCACTCGCCATTTGATTCAACGACCAATTTATATGAATATGGCAAAAAGCGAAAAAATAGCATTACATTTACGGAACAATTTCAGAATTTTGGATGACCCCATAATCGTCCCGAAAATAAGTTTTGCACGTTTACTTTACGCTCTTTAAAATCACATTTTATCTATTTTTACGATTATGAAACAGAATTTATCGAAATATAAAACGATCGCCATACACATGCTCGTATGGAGCCTTATCCTGTGCATGCCGCTTTTTGTCGTAAGTTTGACCGGAATATCCATTACGGAGGAGGGCTGGACCCGTTATCTGGCGTTTCCGCTATCCATAATAATCGTTTTCTACACGAACTATTCATTCCTGATTGATCGTTTCCTGCTGCGCAAAAGGTCGTGGATGTTCATTCTCTGCAATTTAGTGGTCATTGCATGCGTCATGACCGTAATACATCTGTTATTGAAGGCTTCGCTTATTCCGCAAGCCATGTCCCCGGTACAAGAACACAGAGAAACTTATCCCGTTCCGTTTCTTATCGGAAACGTTGTCATATATGTTTTGGCCGTAGGTATCGGAACAACAGTCCGGATGACGAAAAGATGGTATAAAACCGAAACCGCACGTAAGGATTTGGAACATGCGAGAACCGTTGCCGAACTGGAACAGTTGAAAAATCAACTCAATCCCCATTTCCTGTTCAATACATTAAACAACATCTATTCGTTCATTCGTTCGGATACGGCTCAGGCCCAACGGATGCTGGATGATTTGTGCAGATTGTTACGCTATGTCCTCTATGATTGCAACCGCCCGACTGTTCCATTGTCTGAAGAAATAGATTTTCTGCGCAATTACATCGAATTGATGCGCATAAGATTACCGCAAAGCGTTCGTTTGTCGGTATCGTTGCCGACTGATACGCGGCAAACATTCGTGGCTCCGATGCTTTTCACTTCGCTTGTCGAGAATGCATTCAAGCACGGGGTGCGAAACGACCGTCCCTCGTTCGTATCGATCGACATACGAATGGAAGGGCACATGTTGACCGGAGAGATAAAAAACAGCAATTATCCGAAAACGTCGTCCGATAGCAGATCGGGGGTCGGATTGGATAATTTGCGCAAGCGGTTGGATTTGCTTTATGCCGACCGTTATTGCTTCGAATGCGGTGTCCGAGATTCGGTCTATCATGTTGTTCTCAAAGTCGATTTGGGCGAATCGACGTTAAGAACAACATGATAGGATAATAATCGAAAAAGAACAGACGTTATAATGAAAAAAAATAGAAACGGATGCGTTGCGTTGTCATAGATGATGAGAAACCGGGATTGGATCTGATATGTTCCTATATCAAGGAAGTCCCTTTCCTCGAATTGTCGGGGGCGTTTTCCTCGCACACCGAGGCACTGGAATTTCTGATGAAACATTCGGTCGATCTGATATTCTCCGACATCGAACTGAATGCGAGCATGAACGGAATGCAACTTTTCGCCTGCTTACCCGAACGTCCATTGATCATATTCATTACGGCGCATTCCCGATATGCAATCGACAGCTATTCGCTTGACGCCGTAGACTACCTGCTGAAACCCGTATCGCTGGAGCGATTCATCCGAGCCGCCAACAAGGCTTATGCGCAACGGATGAAATATCGTGCTATCTCCGATATGCCCGAGCACGAAACGAAAAAAGAGGATGCCATATCGGAATACCTGTTCGTTAAAACCGAAAACAAACTGTTGAAAATCGTATTGAAAGAGATACTTTTCATCGAAGCTTACGGCGACTATGTAAAGATACACTTGACAGACGGACGCGTCGTGTTGTCCTTACAACGATTATCCGCCTTCGAGTCGAAACTGTCCGACGATTTCGTCCGGGTGCATCGCTCCTATATCGTCGCCATAGACAAAATAGACGTAATAGAACGAAGGCGCATCCGAATCGGGAAAGCGATGATTCCCATCAGCGAAAGTTATCAAGAAGAGTTCTTCAACCGGGTGGAACCCTAATCGAATTTCGGACGCAGGAACCAAGCCTCCTTGAAAGAGAATCCGAGCGACAGTTTGAAATAATTTTCCCGAACGGAGTTACGGCTCTCTATCGGAAATGCGTTGCGACCGTATTCCAAACCGAAATAAATCGAATTCGTATTTCTTATCGGAAAATTCATACCGTATGTAAACGCATAATTCCACCCCGAACGTCCGCTTACTTTCATATAGGAGTCGTTAATGGCGACACCGGCCTGATAAGTTACCGTCCGCATATATTTGCGGGCATCGTATAAATTGGGAGTATAGTTGAATCCGAAAACGAGTTTGTTCATGTTTTTGTATCGAACAATCGTCGATCCGGATTCGATACCGGACCACCCCTGAAACAGATAGTCGGCTCCGATAGTCATCCTCCTCGATACGAACGAAATTCCCGTTCCATAAAAATGCGGAAGTGTCTGTCTTGTCGTCGTCAAAACCTTGTCCCGTATCACGTAGCCGTCCGAATCCGCCGTAACCGACGTGTTGTGAAACGATAACTCGGTCCGATATCCGGCGACCGCACCCACGGTCAGCCTCCATCGTTCATTGATTTTTCCGTAATATTGCAGTCCGAAGTCGAAATAAGGTCGGCCGCTGCTGCTCGACTCGCGTTCGGTCGTCCAATAAGGCGAGCTTTCAGAATGCGTGGTACTGCCCCAAACAACCGAACCCGTCATACCGAGCGACAAATTGCGGGTCAACGATATTCCCATCGAAATATAGACTTTCGACAGACCTCCGCTTCCCGCAAAACTATTTTCTATGCGTTCGTCGCCACCCTCTACCTGCGTATAAGTACGAAATTCGTATCCGACACTCGATACGGGTGCGACTCCGGCACTCACGACCCAATATTTCGACGGTCGGAATCCGATCGCCAGCCTATCGAAGTTACCGGTTCCGACCAACTCTTTTCGGCCTTGTCCCGTATACCAAGCCGACTTTCCGGATACGACCACATCGAAAACGAACGTTTTGGACCAGATCGTAACCAGCGAGGCCGGATTCGCCGTATTGATCGTATTTTCCTTTGCATAGCCGATACCCAATCCGGCCATACCGGAGTTTTCGCCGTGGTTGCCCGAATCGACCTCTCCGATACCGAAGAGCGTATAAGGCGAAAGGGTAGATTGCGCGAGTGCCGTTCCCGTCGAACACACGATGGTCAGTATGATTGCAAAGATTTTACTTTTCATTGTATATGGCGTATTTAAGGCGTAACTCGATATTTTTTTCGTGACGTGTTTGATCTCCTACGACCAGTTCATCCAAAGTATACCCGAAATTCGGATCGATCATTTGCAGAAATCGTTTGTTTACGCCGATTTTGCCCAACTGATCGTTGACGAAATCCGTTATATCGTATGTATAAAATGTCCTTTCGGGAAATTGTTCGTCGTAAGTCAATGATCCCGACTGCAAGTTCTCTCCGCTGTCATCTACGATGGCTCCTCCGGTAGAGATGTTATTTTCGTCCGATTCGAAAAGATTCAATGTCGGTGGCAAAGAAGAATAATTCTGCTTGTTATAACTTCCTGCCAACGGATATACGACCAACTCGGCGGAAACCGCAGTGCAATAGTCTCCTAATCCGCGCAAATTGTTCAGATGCGGGAATCCGATTTTGGTATATATGCCCGTCAGCCCCTGCGCGAATGCGATATGGTCGCTATATCTGCTGTGGATTTCCTCGTTTCGCGAACCGATGCCGTCCAATGGTGTTCCCGTGCGATCAATTTCGAGGTGCGTGAACATCAACGATGTGTCGATTTTGAAATCGGCTACATGTTCTTCGGCCTCGGTATACCCGATGATACGATAATATAATTTTAGCAGACAGGTCGTATCGCTTGCCTTGAAACCCATAATCGCTCCGCTTTCCGGATCGGCATCGAGCAATATTCCCTTGAAATATTTGCGGAAATTCTCGTCGTCGGTCATCGTGTCGTCCTTATCGACCAACAAATTCAGAAATTCTTCACCGAGGCGATCGGGCAAACGGATCTCCACTTCTTTTCCACGCAAAGGACGAGGACGATAGGAATATTCGACGAGCGGTGCGGATTCATGGGCAAAACTGGAATGGGCATACAGCTTCCCATCATCGTTCAGTTCCACCTGTTCTGCCAAGCGATACAGCCTGAAAGTCGTCATCTGCAACGTATCGCCGCAAAACATACTGTCCGGCAACATATAGAGTGTCAATGAATCGAATCGAATATCCTCTTTATATTCCACTCCGGAATGTATACCGGTAAAATTCGATGTCACATGAAAAGTCATATAGGTAGATGCCGTGGTCGTTCCCCAAAACGACGATTGCCGCGCTCCGGCAAACACACGACCTCCACCGGAAGTCGGAATAGAGTCGAGTCGCACGCTGGAGATATCCACCGTACATGTATCAATCATCAATACGCGCGTATGCACTTTCACCCATTCTCCGCCAATTTCCGTCTGTCCGTCCGTGCATCGCAAAAATATAGTGACGGCAAAAAGCAGAATAGCTATCGTCAATCGTTTATATCGCATTCCAATTCGTTTTTCAGATTTCGAAATAAATGAATGGATAAACATCTTACAAGCGAAACCGACGATTCGGGCGACCGGACGGATGACTCCCTGTTTTCACTCGGCAAATCGGTCTTTTTCATTTCAGCGATTATATTTCGCATTCCGCCGACCGAAATGCGGGATTCGTTGATTCTGTTTGCATCATACGGCACGCTTCGATAGTTTTGCTTTCGAATAAAAAATAAGCATATGAAAAAAACGATTGAACGTGTATTGTTTTCGTTATTCTTATCGGGAACATTGTTATTCTCCGGATGCTCGACGGACGACGAAGAGGACGAGCTGGTCGGAAACTGGAAAAAAATCTCGGACTTCGAGGGCGTCGCTCGATGCTCGGCCGTCGCATTTACCGTAAACGGCACGGCATATATAGCGACCGGGGGGTATGGAGGATACAAATATCGGCTCGATGACTTATGGGCCTACAACGAAGCAACCGGGACTTGGACTCAAAAAGCCTCCATGCCGGCTACGGCTCGAACCTATGCGGTAGGATTCGGTACGGATCGGGCCGGTTATGTAGGATTGGGCTATGACGGGGACAATTATCTGCGCGATTTCTGGAAATACGACCCAGCGAATAACGAATGGAGCAAAGCGTCCGACTTCGGCGGTTCCGCACGCCGCGCGGCCGTCGCATTCAGTGTCGGCGGCGTAGGATACGTCGGTTGCGGTTATGACGGGAACCATTTGAAAGATTTCTGGAAATACGATGAAACGGCCGACAGCTGGGTACAAGTGACGAGCATCGGCGGGTCGAAACGAGTAGGTGCTTCAGCATTCGTCATCGACGATACGGCCTATGTGGTCGGAGGCTACAACAATTCGACCGACGTCAACGATTTTTGGGCATACGACGCTGCGACGGACACATGGACTGAAAAGCGGAAGATCGCCGACGTAAGCGATGATGATTTCGACGACGAGTACACTTCGATTACACGTTCGTTCGGTGTCGCATTCACCATGTTCGGGCACGGATTCCTGACCTGCGGCGAACGCAGCGGTTCGGCTGTGAGCACCACATGGGAATACGACCCGCAGAACGACCTCTGGACGGAGCGCACGGAATTCGAAGCGGGAGGCCGCAGCGAAGCGGTCGCTTTCTCGCTCAACGACAGAGGCTATGTGCTGACCGGAAAGAGCGCTACTTATCAATACGACGACATGTGGGAATTTTTCCCGCGCGACGAACATGACGAATATGATTGATTACAAGCGAACCTCGGTCGTTTCCCTGATGATCATCGTCTGTATGGTCGCGGTATATATCTGGCTTTTGCATTCGCAGCGAGGATTTCGGACCGAGATCTATGCCGTTGAATCCGGATGGGGATACGACATCCGTTATGACGGACACAGAATTATTCGACAACCGTTCATGCCGGCTGTTCCGGGAAGAAAACCCTTTCCGAGCAAGGCTATGGCGCGAACCGCCGCGGAAATGGTCTGCCGAAAAATTGAGCGCGGGGCATCACCCTCAATAACTTTGGCGGAAATAGACAGTTTATTGGAAATGGGAAACCGATAGCGCATATTGAGACGGGAGGCCTTTTGCCGTGCACCCCAAAAGTTTTGTATCTAACTTTTGGGGTGCAATACACTGAAACAGTTAAAGTACGAACTTGCCGTCCTCGACCGCAAGATACAACTGGAGCTTGCGCCGCCCACTCCCGAAGTCGCCGAAAAAGAGAATGAGGGGCAAGAGGTAAGGCCGGAAGCGGAAGATATGCGGAACAGTCAGACACAATATCCCGTAGATACACCGCGCGGATACATAGTCCGGCGAATGAACATAGTCCCACGGGCAATTTCATTGCCGACCATGTCATAATCGGGCATATGAGTTATCAGTTTTAAGATGAAAACCTGCCAAAAGGAATAAAACTATAATCTAATCATAAAAGGAGGGTGTCATAAAGACATCTTTTTTATATCATAATCTATTCCAATTTTTAGTTTCAAGAAACGAGGTCTTTCTATCAAAAATCACAAACGAACAAAAATGAAGCATAAATGGCTAAACGAGATTCGATTAGAATCCAGTAATTTTATACAATTATATAGGACGTATCAAAAATAAAAAGGAATGAGGACGTTAAATATAACCGGTATGAAAATATTGAAAGCCATTCATCTACTCTCTGCCATTGGGTGGACTGGAGCTGGAATATGTATGCTGATTCTGCTGTTTAATCCTCCTTTGGGTAATGCCGACCGAATGTATATGTATTCGCGTGTTTTAAAAATATTGGATGATTATGTTATAATTCCATCAGCCAATGGAATTATAATAACAGGTATATTATATGGCATTTTTACTAAATGGGGATTTTTTAGGTATCGTTGGCTGATTGTAAAATGGGTTATAACGATTTTTATGCTTGTGTCAGGTACTTTTATCATGGGACCATGTATCAATGAAAACGCCAGACACATATCGGATCTTTCCTATTACATCTCCACAGAAAGTAACATGGCAGTAAATATTATTACATCTTTACGATGGGGAATTGTGCAGAATATATTGTTGTTACTTGTATTGATATTGTCCGTATTTAAACCTTGGATACATAAAAAACGACACGAATGAAGCACCCAAACGATAGTCTTTTAACGAAGGATTTCTGCTGTTTGACAGCAGCTAATTTCTTGCTTTTTTTCTCGTTTTATGCCATCATGCCGTTGTTGCCATTCTATTTGATAGAAAGGTATTCAACACCACAGGCCATTGTTGGTATAGTGCTGTCAACTTACTCGGTTGCCTGTATCATTATTCGTCCTATTACGGGGTATCTTATCGACTCGTTTCAACGGCGTCCCATTTATATAGCCGCATATTTCTTGTTTATGGCTGTATTCTGTGGTTATGCGGTATCTGGCGTCCTCAGTTTATTTATCATATTACGTATCATACATGGTATGGCTTTCGGGATGACAACAGTAAGTGGCAATACCATAGTTGTGGATGTAGTTCCATCTACACGGCAAGGTGAGGCATTAGGGTATTATGGAGTTGCCAATACTCTCTCCATGTGCATTGGCCCGATGTTCGGTCTGTATCTAAAGGATTATGTATCATACGAAAAGATATTTGTCGGGGTGTCCTTGATAAGCCTTTTAGGATGGATATTAGCCATACAGATTAAAACTACTGTACGCGCTCGGGCAAAAGCAGCTCGCACTCCAATCTCGTGGAATCAGCTTTTTATAAATAAAGGTATTAAACCTGCATGTTCTTTGATGCTTGCATCTATACCTTATGGTATGACAACCGCATATATCGCTGTTTATGCCGATAATATGGGATTGGCGTGTAATGCCGGACTATTTTACACATTCATGGCTGTGGGGTTGGGGCTTTCCCGGCTATTATCAGGAAAACTTGCGGACAAGGGTAATCTAAAGATGCTTATTACAAGTGGATTGACTATGGTTGTAATAAGTTTTTTCCTTTTGTCCTCTATAAAAAGTATTGCAATCCATCATCCAACTGCATCCATTCCCGTCTATCTTATCACAGCGTTGTTACAGGGGATTGCATACGGCATCCTCCATCCTGCATTTAACTTGTTGTTTGTTCGTATGGTATCTGAAAAACAACGGGGAGCGGCCACTTCTATGTATCAAACGAGTTGGGATTTGGGCATTGGTATCGGAATCTTTGCAGGAACTGCTGTTTCTGGATGGTCTGGTGATTTGTCTATCGCATATTTTTACGGAGCCTTATTGGCAGGTGTTTCTATCCTTATTTTTTAGGTTGAGAAATGAAGAGATGCCACAGAAATAGTTTTTAACTATATATAGTTTCAGACAAATAGGGGAAATGTCATATATGGACAAATAGGCGTTTAATACAAACATACGCTTATCCATAATATATACCGAATTTTGCATATTGACTTTTAGAAACATACAGAAGAAGATGAACAAATTTATAAGTATGCTATTTTTACTGCTGGTATCCGAATGTGCCATGGCTCAAAAAAACATTGTGCTGCAAGGACGAATATCAGACAAGAATAACGGTGAGCCATTGTCCGGTGCTGTCGTTTATTGTAAGGAATTTCCTACTAAAGGGACATCGACAAATCAGGATGGGTATTATTCGATACAGTTACAAGAGGGGACACAGACAATTGTTTGTTCCTATGTCGGTTACATTACTTATGAGAAGTCTTTGAAGTTATATAAAAACCAGTCGCTTGATATTCAGCTATCAGAAGATCCCCATATATTGAACGAGGTGATTGTCAGTTCTTTTTCGCCGCAAGGCAGGGTCTCGGAAACGCAGATAGGCGTGCAAAAAATAGATGTGGCCGAGATGGCGAAGACACCCGTACTGTTCGGTGAGCGGGATATCATCAAGTCCATCCAGTTGTTGCCCGGCGTGAAGTCCGAAGGCGACGGATCCAGCGGTTATCAAGTACGTGGCGGTACCTCGTCGCAGAACCTTATTCTGCTTGACGGAGCCACAGTTTACAATGCGGGCCACTTGATGGGCATCTTCTCTACATTCAACGATGATGCACTTACCAATGCCTCGCTTTATAAAGGACAGATACCCGCACAGTTTGGCGGAGGCACTTCGTCGGTGTTTGACATCAGCACAAAGACGGGATCGATGGATGCCTACCACGTTAATGGCAGTATAGGACTGCTCTCGGCAAAGTTGAATGTGGAAGGCCCCATCGTCAAGGACAAACTGTCGTTCTTTGCCGCCGCACGCAGGTCATACATAGATTTGTTGCTGAAAGGCAGTAAGGATTTCAAAGACAACGTGATGAACTTTTACGACCTGAATGCCAAATTAAACTGGCGTATAGGTGATGGCGACATGCTGGCGCTATCATTCTTCAAGGGAAAGGACAACATAGGCATGGACGACCTGATGGATATGGACTGGGGCAATACGTCGGTTGCCTTACGTTGGTTCCACCGCTTCAAAGACAGTTTTCATTCCAATACATCGCTTTCGTGGTCGAACTATGGCAGCGACATCGGCATGGAGGTTCTGAATACCAGCCACGAGATGAACGGCTATATCCGCCAACTTACATTCAAAGAATCACTCACATGGTCGCCCACTGATAGGCATACTGTCGATATCGGACTGCAATCGGCTCTGGTTTCGCTGAAATCGGCGGAATGGCAGATCGGCAACCTGCACGAAAAGGAGAAGCGCGATGCATGGGAGAACAGTGTCTGGATAAATGACGAATGGAAACTTTCCGACCGACTGACCCTTATGGCAGGATTGCGATTGAATAGTTTCTCTGTATTGGGTGGAAGTCCGTATTACTTGCTGGACAATGACGGAAACATCATGGAAACACTGGATTACGGTAGTGGTTCATTCGTGAAGACCTATCTCTTGCTTGAACCGCGTGTCTGCGTCCATTACCGTTTGGGCGAGCGTCATAGTCTGAAAGCGGGATTCAGTCGCAATTCGCAGAACATACACGCCATACGCAACAGTAGTATGTCGATGCCTTTCGACCGCTACACCATGAGCAGCAATCTAACCAAACCACAAACTGCCAACCAAGTCAGTCTCGGATACATCGGCCTGATCGCTGACCGTAAGTACGAACTTTCCGTGGAAGGCTACTACAAAGCCATCGAAAATGTGTATGACTACCGCGACGGTAAGTCATTCAACTCGGAAATAGAGATCGAACGGTTGCTTCAGGGTGGCAAGGGACGTGCATACGGTGCGGAACTGTACCTGCGCAAGAACAGCGGGCGACTCACCGGCTGGATTGCATATACTCTGTCATGGTCAGAAAACAAGATCGAAGGGATAAACAACAACCGGTGGTACACTGCGGGAAACGACCGCCGCCATGACCTCTCGATAGTGGCTATGTACGCTCTGTCGCATCATTGGGACTTCTCCGCCACATGGCAGTATAACACGGGGCAGGCTTTGACGGCTCCGAGCGCGAAATATGAGATAGGAGGCGACACCTACTATTATTATGCAGAGCGCAACGGCTACCGCGCTCCTGCTTATCACCGCCTTGACATCAGCTTCACCAATACCAAACAAGTTGGTCGCTGTACACGACAATGGTCGTTCGGACTGTATAACGCCTACAACCGGTACAATCCATACATTATCACCTTCGAGAACGATGATACCAAACCATCGGGGACGAAGACCATGCAGTATTCGCTGTTCGGTATCATTCCGTCCGTTTCGTTTAACTTTAAATTTTGACGACAAATGAAAAGATTCTGCAGCATATTATATGTATCCGTCCTGCTGGCTATTATCATAACTGGGTGCGAGAAAGAGATAGACATGGGCTACCGTACGGTGGAGCCGCAGGTAGTCATAGAAGGTTGTGTTACCAACGAAGCTGCATCGGTACTCATTACAACCACGCGCGACATGGAGGACTCGGTGAAGGTGCATGGCCGGAACGGCGCCACTGTCATCATTGCCGACGACAAAGGGTTCAGTGAACAGCTGGTATATGAGGCTGACGGGCGTTACCGCTCCCCGTCGCGGCTGACCGGCACTCCGGGCACGACCTACACGCTTACAGTGGAAACGGACGGAAAGACCTACACATCAAGCTCCGTCATGCAGCGACAGGCTGTCATCCAGTCCACCGCATTCCGCTGGGAGAAGTTCATGAACAGTCGTATGCTCTACTACGAGGTCGAGGTGGAGGACATCAAGGGCGAGGAAAACTACTATTGTTACCATATGTACCGTAATGGCAAACCTTACCGTTGGTATGTATTCACCGACAAGGGTGATGTAGACGGTAGTATCTTCGTGGACATCGCCTGTATGGATGAGGATACCGCAGAGGAGAATAAGGAAGAAGACCGTAACGACATCCTCTACGAAGGCGACCGTATTACAATTGAAATACAGACTATCGACCGCCGTACCTATGACTATCTATATTCTCTCGGATTGAGCGAACGTACTTCGGCCAACCCCATAGCCAACTTCTCGGGTGGATGCCTCGGATATTTTTCCGCTTACAGTACGGTGAAAGAGGAAGATGTTTTCGAATAGAAAACATCACTCTACACCCTTGAAGCATCATTGACGAATCAAGGTGTTGACACCTTACTTATCCTTCTCATTCAGCATCCGTCGATACTCTCCCGGAGTCATACCCGTTTTCTTTTTAAAGAATTTACTCAAAGCAGCCTGGTCAGAAAAGCAAACTTCGGAAGCGATGGCCTGAATGTTGGTACCGGGATGATGCAATAAAAACTTTATCTCGTTGGTCAACGAATCGGCAATCCATTCGGAAGCTGTTTTACCGGTAACCTCCTTTACTATCCGGGTCAGATGGGCGGCAGAAACGTCGTGATCGGTTTTGCAATATTGATGTACACTGTGAATAAAATGAAACGCCAACTTTTCCCGTAAAGTAGGGATATGCTCGTCTTCATGTGATTTATCTGTACCATAGCGGGATGTTGTATCCCATAACTTCAGATTGATGTTGCATAGTGCATTCTGTATGAGACTGCTTTGGTACATGTGGGTATGAAGCGAAATGTTACGCTTCAACTGCATGATGTAGCCCATCACCCTTTCAAAATCAGAAGTCTCAATTGGTATTGCGGGAAAAAGTAACCTGCGATTGAACTGTCACATACAGGGAAAACGTTATTGCCCATTGATGACGAATCATTGGAAATATTCCAGTCAACACATAAAAAGATAAAAAACGAAGAGAGTAAAATCTTACATGCGGGGAAAAGTGGGGAAAATCTAGAAAATAAAAATCGATTAATCCGCCTATATCAGCAAATTAAGCGATTTTTACTGTACCCGGAGCCGCAGCTAATCGATCTTTCGTTATTCATTACCTATGTGATTTTAGAATAGAAAAAAATGAAACACCCAATTTTACATTTTGGGGTGTAAAATTGGGTGTTGATAGTATAAAAGATTGAAAACCAATCTTTATTGCGGTGCGTAGGGGACTCGAACCCCTGACCCCGTGCGTGACAGGCACGTATTCTAACCAGCTGAACTAACGCACCATTCCGGTTATTGCGAGTGCAAAGATAGTGTAATTTTTTTAATCGGCAAATGGTTTCAGGGCTTTTTGAAGAAAGAAAATTGCACGCTTCCGTAACTCCTTAATTGCCAGAACTCATTGAAATCCGAAAAATCCATTTTTTTCGAATGTTCGAAGACCAGGATGCCGCCCGGACGGAGCAGGCCGCGTTCCAGGACCAGCTTCACGACCTGCCCGCTGCCTTCCAGGTCGTAGGGGGCGTCGGAGAAGATCACGTCGAACTGCTTGGCACAGCTTTTCAGGTAGAGGAATACGTTGGCCTTGACGGGATAGAAGTTTTCGATCCCCAGCTGTGCGGCCGTCTGGCGGATGAAACTGTAATGCACGGCGTTGATCTCGACCGCCGTGACGCTCCGTGCGCCGCGCGATGCGAACTCGTAGCTGATCGACCCCGTGCCGGCAAAGAGGTCGAGCACGTCGCACTCTTCGAAATCGAGCAGGTTGCCCAGCACGTTGAAGAGGTTCTCCTTGGCGAAGTCGGTCGTGGGCCGCGCCCGCAGGTTTTTGGGCGGGTTGATCGCCCGGCCCCGGTATTTTCCGCTGACTATTCGCATGTCGTCTGTCTGAATCGTTTGCCGAGCAGTTTGCGCGCCGCTTTCGGATTGTCGCCCGCAATGCGTAGTTCGTATTCCTTGAGCGGGAAACAGCCGTCGAGCCGTTCGAAAAAGTAGGCGACATCGGTGTCCGTCGCCGCAGGAATCACTTCGGCAAGCTGCAATTCGCCGTTGTCGTATACCTTAATATATAGAAGTCCCGCCCTGCGGCTCATCCATACGGTTTTGGCGGCATTCGCGGGGGTATGCAGCAGCGGGGTGGTGAACCGCGCCCTGTCGCCCAGCTTCTCCTCCACCTGCCGCAGCGCCTCGCGGTCGATAGCCGTCACGGCCACCGTCTCCGCTTCCGGGTCGCTGGCGACGACGCACTCCTCCGCCGTCGGCGGCATGCCGTTCGCCGCGAGCATCTCCGCGCCCCGCTCCGCATCGAAGAGTTCGCCCGGCACGAGCATTGTGCGGGGCAGCAGCAGTTCGACCTTCACCGAAGCCCCTCCGGCGGGCAGTTCCGAGAGCGCAGGGACCGAAAAAGAGTGTCCATCCAACGAGAGCTGAATGGACACCTTATTGCCTGACTGCGGCGTGTTACTCCCAGTTGCCTGCCTCATTGTTACCGGAATCCATTGATCCGAACTTGACGCCGGGATAGCGGTTGAAGTTGTTCTGCTCGTCGTCGATCAGGTTGATCACCTCCTGGCGGTAAGCCACCGTGTCGAGGAACATCTTGTAGGGTGCGCGGCACTCCACGACGGGAATCACGACCTTCGACTCGGTGGTGATGATGCCGGCCTCCATGATGAACTGGGCCTTGTTACCGGTTCCGGGAATGTAGCGGAAATTCTCGACATCCTGACGCGTCACCTTTTTGGGGGCGAAAATGGTGTCGATCACAGCGATCTTGAACTTTTCAATATTCTTTTTGCCCGACTTCTTCAGCATGGCCATGGCCACCGAGTCGTCTTCGTCGACAATCTTGCGCTCCAGTTCGAGCGTGTCGGTCAGCACGAATGCCGTCAGCGAGTCGAAGCTGGCCGTGAAATGCTGGTACTTGGATTTGAAGGCGCGCTGGGCCGTACGGATATCCTTGATGCGGTCGATAACCTGGGCTTTCTTCGCCTTCGTTTCTTTGTCGAACCGGATCGGGGTGGAGATCTGGACGTAGATGACGTAGATCAAACCCACGATTGCTACGGCAAGAATGATTTGAAAGAGTTTTTTCATTTTAAATAAATATTTGTTATTAATTTTGCATCAATTAAAAACCGACGCATGTTCAGCACACGTATCG
>OJQL01001663.1_pt1 | contig 15426 bp, 9 predicted proteins | sample 1598731 | NCBI WGS metagenome assembly OJQL01 (sample SAMN03922510, study PRJEB24848) | human gut metagenome | isolation source: stool sample | host: Homo sapiens | place: Germany | collected 2010-02
CTTGCCCACGTTCACCTTGTACCCACGTCTGAGCAGTTCAAAATACACTACATTCTCAACCGAAAAGCCAAGGTCATAGCTTTTCTTAGGCAGTATAAGATTTCGTATGCCGAGGTCAACCATATAATACTTCGTGTTGGTTTTAAGAAGTTGCTTTCCCACAATGTCAAAGCGTTCCGCTGGGTAGAATATGAATGATTCGGTCAGTGCATTAACATAATCGCTCACCGTATTCGGAGAAATTTTCCGTCCCGATGAAACAAGATAATTTGCAATGCTCCTTACCGTCACAAGACTTCCGATAACGCTTGAAAGGTACTTTGCAATAGTTTTAAGAAGCGATATATCCGTTATCCTGCCTGTATCGCTGTTATCCCATTCCTTACGCTTCTGCCTGTCCTCAATATCCTTTACGATAACCGTATTGTAGATACCCTCAAGATAGGTGGTTATCTTTTCTTCCGTCTTTTCTGCCGTAGCAATAAAAGGCATACCGCCGTATCTCATATAATCAGCAAATGCACTGTCCTTGTCCTTGCTGTTTACCTGCAAATACTCTGCAAACGACAGCGGAAGCATTGATATTTCCACATAACGACCGCTGAGAAGTGTAGCAAGGTCGCCCGACAGCATATATGCGTTTGAGCCGGTGATATAAATATCAGTTCCCTGTTTTACATAAAGACTGTCTACCACCTTTTCAAAATACGGCACTTTCTGTATCTCGTCAAGAAAAATGTAAGTCGTTTTATCAACGCTTAGCCGAGCCTTTATATATTCATACAGCTTTTTATAGTCGCACAGTTCTTCGTATTCCAGCTCTTCAAAGTTTATCGCAATTATTCTGTCAGCGTCAACTCCGCTTTGTTTAAGATAGTCCTGATACTGCATAAGCAATGTTGATTTTCCGCATCTGCGTATTCCCGTCACTACCTTTATGACCTGTTCGTCCTTCCAGAGCTTCAGCTTTTCAAGATATTCTTTTCTTTCAACCAAAAAATCACCCTCTTATCGTTCTGTACTATTATATTATATACTCATATTAGCACAAAATGCTCAGAATGTCAAGAAAAATTCTCATTTCAGCACTTTTCCCAAATTTCTCAAAATAAATTCTCATTTCAGAATTTTTCTTTTCCGCTCTGAAATCTCTTATTTCTCCCAATTTCCGCATATTTAAGCGTACTGCTTTTGTCAGAATGTCAATAGACAAACCGCTTTTTTAATAGTATAATCATATTATAACATAAAACAAGTCGGTGTCAACCGACACGGCGGTACGCCGTCTTTTGCCTGTTGGCAAAAGTTTTTATGTTAAAATGTTCTCGGACAAGCGGTGAGCCGCAAGCCGTGCTTTTGCACGGCAAAATCCGCTCCCGGCGGATTTTAAGTCTGAGGTTATTATACCACACTTCCCCCGCACCCGCAACTTTATCTCCTTTATTTTTAATGAATAGCCGGGAATTTTTGAGTTATCATATTTACGGGCGAATTTAACAGCGTTTAAAAACAATTAAAAACAGTGTGAAATATATGTAACCTAACATAAAATTATTTTAGTTAAACGAATTTGTAAGTGTGAAAACGGGTTACACTGATACTTACTTAATAAAATTGTGTAACACAGTTAAGTTAGTGTGAATTTTGTTTTTAATGCACATAATAAACAAATATAATTTATGTGTTTTAGCTGAATTTCCTATAGCCGTATTGACTTTTAGCTAAAATGTTGTATAATCTTAAGTGAATTAAGCAAGCAGAAACAGCTTAATAAACATAAGCTAAATTCATTAACTATCAACTAAGGACCAGTGGCTAAGCACTGTCCGACCAGAAAGGAAATTATCACATGAAAGCAAAGAAGATACTCGCAGGTATCCTTGCGGCAAGCACAGCAGTTTCGCTGGCAGCCTGCAACAGTAACAATGCAACATCATCAACATCAGGCAGTACATCATCTTCATCTTCATCAAAGACAGAAGATAACAGTTCTGCGACATCGGGGGAAGAATCTTCTACTACACCTTCGGGCGAAAAGATCACACTCAAGGTTCTTACTCACCGTACAGACCGTAAGGATGACGGCTCACTCGACAAGATGACAGACGCTTTTGAAGAAAAGTACAACTGCACTGTTGAATATCAGTCATTCAAGAGCTACGCAGATGACGTTTCGACAATGATGAGCACCAAGGAATACGGCGATGTACTCATGATACCCGATACAGTTAAGCTCGCCGATCTTTCAAACTTCTTCGAGCCTCTCGGCAAGTACGATGAGCTTAAGGATAAGTACAAGTGGGCAGATCAGAAGATGTATGACGGAACAGTATACGGCCTTGCACACTTAGGCACAGTAAGCGGCGGTATCTGCTACAACAAGAAGGTATGGACAGAAGCAGGCATTACAGAAATGCCCAAGACAGCCGATGAATTTATCGCTGACTTAAAGAAGATCAAGGAAAAGTTCCCCGAGGTTATTCCTTATTATACAAACTTCAAGGAAGCAAGCTGGACGGCTGCACAGTGGTCAAGCCTTGTTGTTCCTTCTTCGGGTAACCCCAACTTTGAAACAGACCTTATCGTAAACAAGGAAGACTTCTTCACAGAAGGCAAGCCCTACTACAACGTATTCAAGCTGATGTACGATATATATTCAGATCCTACTCTTATCGAGGGCGACCCGATGAGTTCTGACTGGGAAGGCTCAAAGCTTATGCTCGCTAACGGCGAAGTTGCTACAATGACAATGGGTTCATGGGCAGTTTCACAGTTCCAGCAGCTCGCTAAGGACAACGGTCTTGATCCCGAAAATATCGGTTATATGCCTGCTCCCTTCTCTAAGGACGGCAAGCAGTACGCACAGTACGCAGCAGACTACTGCATGGGCGTAAACAAGAACATTGCCGATGACAAGAAGGATCTCGGTAAGAAGTATATCGAATGGTTCATCGCTGAATCCGGCTTCTCTGAGGCTGAAGGCGGTATCAATACACTTGAAGGCAGCAAGCTCCCCGACTACCTCTCAGCGTTTGACGGTTGTGAATTCTTCACAGCGGCAACAGCTCCCGAAGGTCTGACAGGCGTATTTAACGCTATCGACAAGGATTCTGAGGTTGGTATATGGACAGGCGACTCCGCTAACTTCAAGCTCCAGCTTGCTGAAGCAGCATTTGCCGGCAAGGGCGACGCAGGCTTCAAGGCTATCGCAGACTCCGTTAATCAGAAATGGGCGGCTACAAGAGATGCTAACGCAGAGCTTGAAGCATACATCAAGGCTAACGGCTAATTAACGCTATCGTATTTTCTTCATAGATACTCCAAACACACAAACCCGTACGGAAAGGCGTAAGTCTTTCCGTATAGGTTTTTATGGAGAAAATTAACTAATTTACAAAAATAGAAATTATTTCTTGAAAGGACAGATTTATGGCTACTCAAGGCGTTACCGCAATTCAGAAGCGTCGCACATTAGGGCAGTGGCTTAAAGGCTATACAGGTCAGAAATACATGACCACAGCGCTGTTTCTGGCGATACCTGTCGCACTGCTGATACTTTTCACTATTATCCCTGCTGTGAATATGATAATATTCAGCTTCCAGCAACGTGACCAGCTGGGTGTAAATGTACAATGGGTCGGTTTTGACAACTATAAGACGCTGTTCACCGATATGGCATATCTTTCAACGCTCATCAACAGCTTGTACTATTTTGTCGGCTCGTTTATACAGCTTGGACTTGCACTTTTCATCGCAACTCTGTTATGCTCGAAAATCAAGCTTGCAGGACTGTTCAAGGGAGTTATCTTCTTCCCTTATCTTATGAACGGCGTTGCGGTAGCGCTTATCTTCCAGAGATTCTTCAGAGGCGATGACGGCGGTACGCTCAACTCCATAATCGCACTTTTCGGAGCAGATCCTGTAAAGTGGCTGTCAAACGGCGCTATCAACAACTGGTGTCTGGTTTTTGCGTCGGTATGGCGTTATATCGGATTTGATATTCTGATGTTCATCGGCGCTATCCAGTCTATCTCGCCCGACATTTACGAAGCGGCTGATCTTGACGGCGCAAACGCATGGCAGAAGTTCTGGCACATAATTTTCCCCGGTATCAGAACAATCATCGCATTACAGCTTATCCTTGCCATCAAGGGTGCGGCTTCTGTATTCGAGATACCGTATATTATAACCGGCGGTAAGATGGGAACATCGACCTTCGTTATCAAGACGATCGAAACGGGCTTCCAGTACCAGAAGATCGGACTTGCGTCCGCAATGGCTATCGTTCTGCTGTTTATAATAATACTGATTACGATAATCCAGAAGATATTCTTTAAGGAAGAAAAGTAGGTGTAACAATGACAGACAATATCACAACAACCGAAAACTCCGGACAGACCTCTTTCAATATGGATAAATACAGGTTCAAGGAAACGCCTAAGGGTGTAAGAATACTGATAGACGTATTGAAATACGCCGTGCTTGTCATAGCCTGCCTTATAGTTATCGTGCCTCTGGTAGTCGTATTACTCGGCTCGCTGAAAAGCCACGAGGATTTTCTGACAAGCGGAGCGTTTGAGCTTCCTAAGGTGGTGGAGCTGGCAAACTTCAAGACGGCGTTCCTGCAGGGTAACGTAATGAGAGGTCTTATCAATACCGCTATTATCCTTGTGTTCTCGTGTGCGGGAACGATAATCACAGGTACTATGACCGCCTTTGTTGTACAGCGTTTTACAATGGTGTTCACAAAGCTCGTAAAGAATATATTCCTTATTGCCGCACTCCTGCCGAATATCTCTATGCAGGTAACGGTATTCCAGGTAGTGCACGCACTCGGTCTTTATGACACCCTCGCCGCACCGATTATCCTTTATATCGGTACTGATATAGTTTCAATCTATATCTTCATACAGTTCCTCAATAACATATCTGTATCCCTTGACGAAAGTGCGATACTTGACGGCTGTTCATATCCGAGAGTATACCTGAGCATCATTCTCCCTATGCTCCGTCCTGCTATTGCGACCGTTCTTGTAATCAAGTTCGTAAGCATATACAATGACTTCTATACAGCAAACCTGTATATGCCCAGCGACGGACTTCAGGTCGTATCAACAGCCCTTTACAAGTTCATCGGTCCTTACGGCTCACAGTGGGAAATTATCTTCGCCGGTGTAATTATCTGTATTATACCTACGTTGATAATCTTCCTTTCGATGCAGAAGTTTATTTACAGCAACCTTGTTTCAGGCTCTGTAAAGGAATAAACGCTTCCGATTCTCCTTGCTATATATCAAAATGACGTCACGCCGAAAAGCGTGACGCCATTTTTTGCTTGCGGGAAAGATTGTACATAAATGCAGAAAGCCATAATTTTAACGGTGTGAGTTTATCCTGCCGAAAATGCAGATAAAACACCCGTTTTATTTGTAGCTGCTGCCCTTATATATATCGGGATAAATAAAATTGAATGATAATGAACGGTTTCTTTTATACGAAGCAACACATAGCTCCAACGAGAGCTTTTTAACACTTATAGATTGGTAGCACTCATTTCTCAGGAGTGCCGCCGCTACTGTCATAGCAGTTTTCTTGTCGTCATACCGTGCGGCATATTCCGGACAATATACGGTTGCTTTTGCGGAATTGATGTATTTGATTTTTCCATCCTTGCTTATAACCTCGAGTACATAAGCCATGCTCCCACCTCACTTTACAATTATCCTATAATAAAATTATAGTTTAAAGAAAGGCGCATTTCAATAACAAATCAAAAATAAAGTTGAAAAATGGGATAATATGTCAGAAATTTTGTCGAATTTATTGAAATCACTGAAATAATCCGAATTTTACTCTCAGACGGCAACATTTTTTCAATAGTGCGTCGCCTGTTATAAGCACAAATATTACTGTTGATACTGCATGGATAAGGTCAAAGGGTATGCCGGAGATGATATATGCGGTAATTGTCTGTAAGTTTATGTCGGTCGTGTAGGTAAGCACACTTGATATATTCATTATTCCGCCGTAAATAACGAGGACTGACAGGAAGGAGTAGATACAAAGGGCGAGCGTGTTGCGCTTTTTCGAGAAGATGATACCTGCGAAAAAGCCAAGAAGTCCCATTGCAAACATCTGCCACGGTGTCCACATACCTTGACCGAACAGCATATTTGATACAAGCATGGAAACCGCACCGACAAGAAAGCCCGCCTGTGCACCGAGCGCCGTTCCGCTTATGATAACGATTGCGGCAACGGGCTTGAACTGAGGGAACATAAAGAAAAGCTCCCTTCCTGCGACAGCCGCCGCAGAAAGCACGGCAAGCACCGCAATATCCTTTGCGGACGGCTTCTTTTTTTCGAAGCTGATAAAGAAGGCGGCAAGGCACTCGACAAGCACAGCAAGAATTATCAGCAGATGCTTTCTTGTGTCATTTGGAATAAAAAGTGTGCCGAGTATTACTGTGAAAGGGATAAGAACGGCGGTTATAATGCCTGCGACAATATCGGACGGAGTAACTTTTTTTGCGGTTACGGGCGGCTTTGCCATTGAGTTTTTCGGGGCGACGCCGATTATAAGCATAATCATCGGGACGCACAGCAACGCATATTGCAGCCAGAACGGCTCTGACGGTATCTCAAAAGGGAATATGCCGGTACCGGCTAAAAGCATAAAAACAAATCCGACACTGCCGAGCGAAAGCATTACCTTTCGGAAAACCGACAGCCTTTTGCGTTTTTTGCGTTGCGGTACTGCTGTGTCGGGCTTATCGCCTTTTATGCCGTGAAAACGTCCGGAGAGATCGCCGTAGTTTTCAGCCCTTCCTCCGAGAGAAGCTATAAGCCCTGCGACAGTGTAAACATTATCGCATACGTTTTTGGCGATTTTCGCACTGTCTGTAGTGAAAAACGAGGAATCAGCGAAGAACTGTGACGGCGGCAGAGATACGCTTATTTCACCGTCAAAAAGCAGGGCGCATATATCCGCCGTTTCGGCGCAGAAATCCATATCGTGACTGACGATTACTATCGTTTTCCCGTCTGCTTTAAGCTGTTTCAATAATGCCGAGAACATCTGCTTATATACTGCGTCCGCCGCCTTGGTCGGCTCATCAAGAAGAAGTATATCCGCACCGTAGGAAACGAGCTTTGCGAGCGCCGCCTTCTGCCGTTCACCGCCGGATAAGTCAAACGGGTGACGTGACAGCAGGTGCGTAAGATTAAATGCGGCGGCTATTTCATCGGCATTATCGGCAAATTCTTCTCTGAGCGTTTCTTTATTGAAAAGCAGGGTAGGGTCCTGCGGAAGAAAACCTATCTTTCCGCCGTTTATCGTTATTTTTCCGCTGTTTTGCTTAAGCGTACCGCAGATAAGGCTGAGCAGGGTCGATTTTCCTGCGCCGTTGCCGCCCACTATTGCGGTTATGCTCCCTTGCTTTATGTCAAGCGAAAGGTTTCTTATAATATCTCTTTTGCTGTTCTTATAGCCGAAAGACAGATTTTTTACGGATATACAGCTTTCCTCCGACAGCGTATCGTCTGCGGCGGCAGGTGATACGAGCCTGTGATTTTCGCCGTAGGACGTATACCAGTTCTTAGCGGAGGGAACGTCAAGCAGTGGAAGAACATTGCTGACAGATGCGCTTGCTCTTACTCCTGCAGGCATTTCAAAAAGCATAGGGTGATTATTTTTTGACAGATGCTCTGTAAGAGAGCTTGCGTCGCCGTTGTGGCACACTTTGCCGTTGTCGAGCATAACGGCACGCTTTGCAACGGACAAAAGACCGCCGAGCTGATGCTCCGCAACAATCACTGTCGTACCAAGTTCCTTGTTTATTCTCACAAGCAGTGAAATAAACTGCGTGGAAGCGATAGGGTCAAGCTGTGAGAGCGGCTCGTCAAGGAGCAGTACATCTGGATTCATAGCCATTACAGACGCTAAGTTAATCATCTGCTTCTGACCGCCCGAGAGCTTGTCGCAGTCGCAGTACAGCAAGTCCTCTATGCCGAAGAACAATGCGGTCTGGGAAACCTGCGAGCGTATTTCGTTTTGCGAAAGTCCTATGCTTTCCGCACCGAAGGCAAGCTCGTGCCAAACCTTGTCGCAGACGATCTGCTCATCGGTAAACTGCGTGACAAAGCCGGCAAAATGACCGCCGAAAGAAATTTTTCCTTTTTGCGTTCCTGCATCGGCGGGCGCTTTCATAAGATTTAAAAGCGTGGATTTTCCGCTTCCCGAGCTGCCGCAGAGTATTACGAATTCTCCTTTGTTTATTTTAAGCGAAATATCGGAGAGTGCGTTCATATCCGAGCCGGGATAGGAATATGACAGATTTGAAATATTATAAAGCTCCATTTCTTTCCCTCCGTTTAAAACGTGAATAAAGCTCGGTTGCAACAGGCATCGCACAGAGTATAAGCCAGAAAACATCCGCAGAAATATCGAAAGCTGTCATCGGCAGGATAAATTCGGGATAGTAGAGATAATAGGCTTTACCGCTTGCAAAAAGAATAATAATTGCTGTTGTGCATATCACGGTAACAGACATTATGACAAAGTCTGACGGCGCAAATCTGAATATGCTGTAGGCTGTACGTTTTGCCGTACCGTAACCTCTGTATTTCATAGATCGTGCGGTATATGCACTATGCTCAAGGGTATCCGTTACAGCAACGGAGAGAACATGAACACCGCTTCTGATACGGCTTCTAAAGTTGCCCTCGTATATATCGTTTCCCACAAAACGCTGAGCCGCCGCCGCTTGCTTTGCCCGTCTTGCAAACATAGGCACTGAACGAAGCGTCATTGATAACAGCAAAGCGAGTGACGGCAGTGCTTTTCCGAGAAGATATACCGTTTTGTCGCTTGTCATACACTTGTTAAGTCCGATAAACCACATAACGAGCGATATTGTCATAGCGCCTGTAAACAACGAAAAAATAAGCGTTTCAAGGGTGATACTGTTGCCGCTGGGCAACTTTGCAAGCACGGTTATGCCTCTGTTTGAAAACAGAAGATTTATAACCGCCGCAAGCAGTGCCATAGGCAGCATTACAAAAAGCGTTCTTGCGGCGGTTTTTCCGTTCAGTAAAAAAGCAAAAACGGCAGAGCAGACAAGAGCCTCCGCCATAAAGACGGGGCTTTGCACTATTGCGGTTATCAGTATCACCGACAGAAAATACATTGCCGCTGTTACAGGGTGTGTTCTTTCCATTGTTGCTCCTTAGTTTTGAAGGTCGTAGCCAAGCTCGCAGGTATAGCGGAACGCTATTTCATCGTTGTTTGCGGGCTTGTACGATGAACAGCCGTAGTTCGGGAAAACGCCGTTTACACTGTACATCCAGCCTGAGCCTTGTCCGCAGTCGAATTCATAAAGGTTGTTGATACCCTCGACATAGTATGAGCTGAACGCAGGGGTGTAGCTTGCCTCCATCTGAATGCTGTTTTCGTCACAGATACGGCGGAGTATATCGTATACGCTTTCACCGCTGTCGAATCCGACCGTTCCGCTGAATATCACGGCATCGTCGGGAATGTACTTTTCAAGTCCTTTTTTCAGTTTATCCTTGTTATCGAGTATGGTTTTGCACTCTATAACGAATGTGCAGGTGTTGTCATATTTCTTTATCGGTTTGTCTGGCTTCGGGGTCGTTGATATTACAGATGAAGCGGTCGATACTGTTGTGACTTTTGAAGATGCCGGACTTGCCGAAGATGTCGGGGCAGATGTCAAAACGGGCTTTTCGGTTGGCTTTGAAATGTCTGCGGCGGTAGATGATGTTGATGCGACAGAGGTTATTGCCGTTGTTTCCGGCTTTTCGCTTTTAGGTAAGGTTTGTGAAGAAGTGTCCGTAACGGTTGTTGCGGGCATTGTCTGAGAATTGCCGTCTGTCTGAAAAGCGGTTGTTGCGACAAGGCTTTCTACGGTTGTAAACGATGATGTTTCGGGGGGAACGTATGATATACCGCTGTTTTCGGCGGCATCTTTTCCCGCAACGGCGGAAACTACCGCAATTATCACCACAGCGACAAGAGCCAGCCCAAGACCGAGTATATATTTGTATTTATCAAAAATAGCTTTCATTTTTTCTCCGTGAAATATCGGTTATGTAAAAATTGTTCCGCACCTATTTTATCATAAAAACAGGTACGGAACAAGCATTTACATAATAGTTTTACTTATTTGCGCTTTTTCTTCGAAATAAGCATAACTGCGCCTGAGATGAGAACTGCCATACCGCCTGTTACAAGTACACCTGTACCGGGATTTATGGGATCGTTTTTATCTTCGGGCTTGCCTGAGCAATCGCCGGGCTTTACGGAATCGCCGGGCTGTGCGGGCGTATCGGGATTTTCGGGTTCTGTCGGCTCAGCCTTCGCAGACATTTCGTAAAGTGAAGAGCCGTCCTTTGAAAGCTCATAAGCTGTAAGAGCGAGCGCCGCCTGTTCGGTAGCCATATAGTTTTCTTCGCCGCCGAGTGTGTGGCTGTAGCCGTTTTCTGTAGCGTAGCTTTCAAGTGAGTCGATAAGCGTGATGCCGTCAACGATGAATCTTGAATCTGTAAGCGGGTCGATGCCGAGAGCGGCAAGAGCGATAAGTACCTGTGAGGTGCTTTCACTGCCGTTTGCATATCTTGCGTTCTCGTCAAGAGATTCTGCAAGGAACTCAAGACCGCTGTCTATAGCCGCATTTACCTTCTCGTCAGCCGCATAGGGAGCGAGTGCCTGTATAGCCATAGCCGTAAGGTCAACGTCTGCGGTATCGCCGGCGAGCGCCCAGCCCTTGCCCGTCATATTGTCAACAATATAAGCGATAAGCTCATCGTGCGTCTTTGCACTGTAATCTGTAGTATCGAATGCTATAAGTGAGAATATAACCGCATTGATACCCTGCGATGTGATATACTCCATATCGTCAAGACCGCTCAGCAGGTTATGGCCTGCGATGTCTGCGGAATTCTTTCCGAGTGAGGACAGAGCAATTATAACTCTTGCGTTCTCCGTAGGCTTTCTGTCTGAAAGTCTGTCTGAACCGTTAGCCTTTACTGCGTCGCAAAGCTCGCTGTAGTATTTTGCCGCTTTGTCGGCAGAGAGCTTTCCTGCTCTTGCGAGTGCGATAACCGACCATTCACCGCCGATAGACTGAACGGGGTAGATATTGTTATCCGCAAGAGTGCCGAGAACAGTGTCGAAGTGATCCTTGCTCTTTGTGCCTGCCTGCTTTATCGTGTCGATAACGGCAAATCTTTCTGTTGCCTTGTCAAGAGTATCCGAATTTGTGACCTTATCTCTTAAACGCTCGGGAACTTCCGAGTAAGCGTCCTTTGCCTTTTCAATCTTATTCTTGCTGTCAGCGGTCACCTTGCCGATTGCATCTATCGCCTTCATCGCATTGCTTATAACATCAGCCTCAGCCTTAGCGAGAGCTTCTTCTGCGGCTGTTAAGGTTTCGTAGTTTCCTACAAGCGTCTTTGCGTTATCGCTGAGCTTGTCGTAAGCCGTTCTTGCCGCTGTGATGCCGTCATAGCTGTCGAGCGTTACATCGCCTATAGCGTCAATAAGTTCTTCAACCTGCTCAGCCGCCTTTACATCATCGGGAACGAGCTTTAAGTAAGCGTATACGGGCTGTTTTTCGCCGTTCTGAACGATTATTCTGACAACCTTTATTTCAGACCGGTCAAGTGCGATTTTAGCCTCTGTGCCGGAGGCTACACGCTGATTGTTGATATAAATGTTATCATCGTCAGCGCCCGATACGGAAACGTTCACGCTTTCCTCGATGCCTGTGCTTATCTCGTAAACACCGTTATCATCGGGAGTGATTTCCTTTATTGTCTTGCCGTTTGCGTCTGTTAAGACGATTTTTCCGGGAAGCGATGTCGTGCCGACCTCTTGCTCGTTTGCAGTTGTTCTTACAACATAAGAAACCTCTGTCGATTTCTCGTTGAATACGCCTGCCCAGATGTTGCTTGCTGTTTGTATCTTTATATAGTGAACGCCGTTTTTGAATGTAACGGGGTTGCCGTTTTCATCTACCGCCCACTTTAAGTCGAAACCGTTTGATTCGGCATTTTCGCTGTATGCGTTTACATTAGTGCCTATCGTGCCGTTCTTGAAGTAGTCAACATAGCCGAACCTTGTCGTTCCTACAAAGGAAGCTGTAGAGCTGTCGCCCTGTATACTGCCCTGAACACTGGGGATAACAACGCCTCTGAGTGTGACAGTATCGCCCTTTGCAAGATCGTTCATATAGTAAACGCTGGGTGAAACCCATCTGCCTGTCTGCTTTGAGCCGTCGTTTGAGTTGCCCTGATTGTCTGTCCAGCTTGTTTTACCGTCGGCTGTCTTTTTGTATGTTACTTCGTAATCGGTGATGGTTGTATCTTCGAAATGCTCACTTCCTGCGAGTGCATACCATGTTTTGCCGTCCTCAGAAACATACACCTGTCCGCTTTCAGCCGCACTTCCGCCGCTTACAAAGCTGTTGCCGTAAGCGTAGAAGTCAAGGCCATAGGGGTTTGAGGGGTCATCTGTTACTGGGTTTTCATAGTAATATGTGATATAACCGCCGAAGTTACCGAGCGATTTTATAGTGCCTGCGAGCGTCTGCTCGGGGCCTACACCGTAGGAAACGTTGGTGTACTGGCTGTTGATGCAAAGATAATCAACGACCTTGTCGGGTACGCCATACTTGCTTTTCTTTGTAGCCTTGACAGTATAGCTTTCTGAAAGAGTGCCGTCTGTTACCGTTACAGTAGTGTTGGCGCTCTTGGTAACAAGACTGTAAACGCCGTTTTCATCTGCTGTTGCGGCATCGTTGCCTATCTTAACTGTGCAACCGTCGGCAACCTTGAAATATACTGTGGGAAATTCTGCGTCATTTGCTATAACTATATTATAGCTTAGAAGTGACGGGTCGAATGCGGGATACATATCGCCGTGTTCGCTTTTAAGCTCGGTAAAGTGTACGTTCTTTATAGAAACGTCAGCCTTTACGAGCTTTATTTTGTAGCTTGTTATCTTGTCTGCGTCATCAAACTTGTCTGTAAGATAATCGCCGTCAGAAACCACATCTATTGATACTGTAACAGTGCCGTCCTTGCCGAAGGAATATGCGGGAGTTGTTTCGCCGCTTTTAAGCTCTGTATATTCGCCGTCAGCCTTCGCTCTGAAATGAACGTTTGCGGTTTTGCCCTTGAGAGTAAGCGCAACTCCGTCGGTGCTTCCCAAAACATAGGCTGTGTAGCTGTGGCATTCTGCATTTGTGCCGGTCGTATCGGTCACATTGCCGTTTTCGTCATTTCTGAAAACCGTTCCTTCTGCAAAGCCGTTGTACTTTGTCGCATACAGATCCCTGCCGGCGGGAACAAGCGTGATGCCGCTTGTGCCTGCGATTTCCGCAGTGTAGTCATAGGGACGTGTTATGTTGAACACATACTGCGTCTTTATGCTTTCATCGTCAATGTAGCAAAGCTCTAAAATCAGCTTAGTCAAGCCGAAAGGAATATTAGAAATGCTGTTGAAGCTGCCGGACTTTATCTCGTTTCTCTGTGCAACTCCGTTTATATCGGTGTATACCGCATAGCACTTCAGCAGGTCCTTGTTGAACTTAGTTCCGCTGTTGATATAGAAGGATGATGTGCTGTAAGACTTTATCTTTACATCATATTCGAGCTTTTCGGGGTCGAAAGCGTCATTGTCCCAGCCGTCAAGCGAGAAAGCCGAAAGTGCAAAGCTGTCAAAACGTGCGGCGGGTCTTGTGCCCTCCTTTATTGTTACCTTATAAGCGCTTGCTGTTGCATCCTCGCCTACCGTAACGGTGATAACATCGCCGTCCTTTATTTCAGTAGGTTTTGTAAGGCTCAGCGTCTTGTCGCCGATCTTGCTTACCGTCTTGAATTTCTTGTTCAGTGCGGTAGGACGGAAATTGATGCTCTTTGTGCCGAAAGGAACAGTAAGAGTATAATTATAGGTCTTTGCGCTGAATTCGGGAGAAAGCGTGCCGTAATCGCTGCTTATCGCTTTAAGCGATGTATCTGTACCGCTCCAGTCATTGCCGAGGTCTGCACCCCAGTCCACAGTGTACTGCATACGGATCTCATCGCCGCTTGCGAGCTTGCCGTTAGCAACGGTATAGGCTGTTAAACCCTCGTTTGTAAACCAGTCGTTGAGCGTACCCATCCAGCCGCTCATCGAGCCGCCGTCAAACGCCGCAAGGCCTGCGATCTCGCTTATGTAGCCATCGTCTGCGCCCAGCTGAGTAAAGCCGGAGCTTTCGATAGCGTCCTTTATGCAGGTCATTGCGCTTGAGGTCTTGTCAAGCGATACCCACTTGTCGACCTTGGTACCTGTCCACGCAGGAGCCTCACCGCCGCTGACCGCTTCGGTAAACGTTGTGTTTTCTACAATAACACGGACGCTTCCGAGGTCGTCATCGGCAAATACAGTAAAGCTCACCTGCGGTACTGACAGCAGTGCCAGTGAAAGTGCCAGCAGTAAAGCTGTCACTTTTGCTGTAAATTTCTTTACATTTGTCATAGTTTTACCTTCCTTTATTCTTTTTTGCCGTAAGGCTTAACCGTCTAATCTGCGTTTTGCCGCTTTTCTTCTTTGCCTGGAGCGTTCACGCTTTTCACGGCTTTTCTCCTTTGCTGAAACCGCCGGAGGCTCTTTCAGCCCTGCGGCTTCAAGCGCCCTTGTCCACGGTCCCAGCTTCTGCTTTATAAAGCAGACTTCGCTTGGAGTAAAATCGGAGCGTTTGGGCAGAGTGCCAAGCTGTTCATACTTTTCACAAAGCATAGCGACAGCCTTGCTTAATTTTTCGTCCGCCATAACGTCACCTCCGTAAACAAATACGAAAAACGGCAATAAAAAATGCCTTCACCAAAAAAAGTGAAAGCACAACTGATCTTTAAGCATAGCAAACATAAGCCATACAGATATGCAAAAAAGCATAAAGGTACAGCCTTAGCTGAAGATCGGCTGTACTTCTTCCTCGTCCAAGAGACAATGCCGAAAAATACGGGGGTATTCTGACTTGTGAGCATAGGCTCAGATACAGTAATGACGGTTGCTCCGGATTCTCACCGGATTCCCTATTACCTACCGGGCAAAAAGCCTTTCGTACCGTATTTTCGATATTCGGTTAAGGATAAGTATAGCACATAACGATAAGTAAAGTCAATACAAAACGGGCGTCTGAAAGCGGATTTAAGTTTATTTTTTTGCAGGGGCGATTTTGTATTGACTTTCAAGAAGTATGTTGATATAATGGTGGCAAAATACGATAGGTTTGTGAGGAAGTATTATGGGTAATATAAATAAGTTTACTTATAGTCTTGATGAAGGAATTGAATATCTCAACAAAGAATGCGACTTTTCGCAGAAGGCAATAGCCGAAAAGCTGAAGGTCAATGTCAAAAC
>OJQL01001664.1_pt1 | contig 15404 bp, 9 predicted proteins | sample 1598731 | NCBI WGS metagenome assembly OJQL01 (sample SAMN03922510, study PRJEB24848) | human gut metagenome | isolation source: stool sample | host: Homo sapiens | place: Germany | collected 2010-02
GAGCAATTAACCTACGCTCATTTCCAATAAATTACACTCTTTTCGTAACTTCGGGTTGCAAAATTACACAATTAAAGTTAAATTTGCATCCTATTAACAGGAGTTTTTTCCACGATGGGGCAAAAAGGGCAAAGATCGGATATACACACGCTGACGCACGAGGCGCAGACACTGACGCGCGACGTGGTCACCGCCCCGTTCCGCCTGCGCACCTACCGTCTGATCCGCAAGATACTCATCGGCTTCATTCTCGTCTCGATCGCCAACGTACTCTTCTCCTACTTCTTCTACACCCCGAAGATGTACCGCATCATCCGCGAGAACCGCGATCTGGTGATCAAATACCGCATCCTGCAGGACCGCATCCGCACGGCGCAGCGCCACGTGGACGAAATACGCCACCGCGACAACTACGTCTACCGTTCGCTCTTCTCGACCGACACGATGTCGATCGAAGGCGTCTGGCAGCCCTACCCCGACACCAAATACGCCGCGCTGCTCGACGACGACTACGCCCCGCTGATGGTCGGCACGTGGCGGCAGCTCGACGCACTGGCCCGCACGCTCTACCTCGAATCGGTGTCGTTCGACGAACTGCAGGCCTTCTCGCAGGACAAGGAGAAGATGTCGGCGGCGGTTCCGGCCATCTGGCCCATCGACCGTTCGGCGCTGCACAACAACCACATCGGCGCATTTTCGCCGCGCCGCTACCACCCCGTACTCCACCGCGTGCAGGCCCACACGGGCGTCGATTTCGGCTGCGACCGGGGTACGCCGGTATACGCCACCGGCGACGGCGAGGTGGAGCTGGCCGTCGGCAGCGGCTACAACGGCGGCTACGGCTATCAGGTGCTCGTAAACCACGGTTTCGGCTACAAGACCCGCTACGCCCACCTGAGCAAGGTGCTGGTCAAACCGGGCGAACGCGTGACCCGCGGTCAGGTGATCGCCGAAACGGGCAACACGGGACGCTCGACAGGCCCCCATCTCCACTACGAAGTGATTCACAAGGGTACACCCGTGAATCCGGTCAACTATTTCAACCGCGACATGACCGCCGCCGAATACGACGACCTGATGGCGCGGATGCGTGAAACCAATTTCGAAATGTAACGTATGGCCGGGAAAAAGGACCTGATACGGCTTCGCAAGCGTAAGCGCCGCAAACAGAACATCATACGCGCCACGATCCATTTCTTCGTATGGGCGGGCGTCGCCGTGCTCTACTACATCGGTTTCTCGGTGTTCTTCGACACGCCCGTCGAGTACGAGCTCAAGCACTCGACCGACCGCCTGCGCCGCGAATACACGGCCCTCGTCCAGCGATACGACACGCTGACGACGGTGATGCGCAACCTCTCGGAGCGCGACCGCAACGTCTTCCGCATCCTCTTCGAGTCGGACCCCTACGACTTCGACTCGGAGTACGAGCGCAAGCAGGCCGCCACCTACGAAAACATCTTCAATCGTTCGTCGCGCCGTCTCAAACGCGAGCTGCGCGAACGCGTAGCCGAAATGGAGACGCGGCTCGACGAGCTGAACGACACCTACCTCGACCTGCAGGCGCGCATCGACTCGGCCGGCAGCCGGTGCGACAACATCCCGTCGATCCAGCCCGTGATCAACAAGCAGCTGACGCTGCTCACGGCTTCGTACGGCATGCGCATCCACCCCTTCTACAAGACGCTGCAATCGCATCAGGGCGTGGACTACACCATTCCCGAAGGGTCGCGCGTCTTCGCCACGGCCGACGGAACGGTGCGCGAGGTGGCCCAGCGCAACTCGACGTCGGGACAGACCGTCGTCATCGACCACGGCAACGGCTACGAGACTTCGTACAACCACCTCTCGAAGATCAACGTCCGCAAGGGCCAGCAGGTGCGCCGCGGCGACATCATCGCCCTTTCGGGCGACACGGGCCTTTCGCTGGCGCCCCACCTCCATTACGAAGTCCGCTACAACGGCATGCGCGTGGACCCGATCCACTACTTCTTCATGGAGCTTTCGCCCACCGAATACCAGCGTCTGATGCGCATCGCCCAGTCGGGCATGCAATCGTTCGATTGACAGCCTGCACCGAAACTCAAAAAACCGCGCCTTCTGCGGCGTTCCCTATTTTCCGCCACGACATGACACACCCCGGCTCCGAAATAAAACTGATCCTTCTGGATTTCGACGGCACGCTGGCCGACACCCGGCGTGCCAACACGCTCGCCTATGTCGCCACGCTGCGCGAAGCGGGTTATACGCTCACCGAAGAGGAGTATGCGGCTCGCTATTTCGGCATGCGGTGCGACGAGTTCCTGACCCGGATCGGCATCGCCGACCCGGCCGAACGCGAACGGCTGCGGCTGCGCAAGATCGCGCTCTACCCCACGTTTTTCGACACCGTGCGGCTCAATAGGCCGTTATGGGATTTCTGCCGGCAGTTCCGTGCGCAGGGCGGCCGCGTGTGGATCGTCTCGACGGGCAGCCGCGCCAATATCGACAACGCCATGCGGCATCTGGGAATCGCCGGACCACAAGCCGTCCGACGTCTCGAAACGCCGGACGAAGACACGTCACGCAAAGAAGAGAGACTGCCGGAGGAAAACGCGGTGGACGGGATTCTTTCGGGCGCCGACGTCGCGCGCAGCAAACCCGCCCCGGACTGTTTTCTGGAAGCCATGCGCCGCGAGGGCTGCACGCCGCGCGAGACCCTGATTTTCGAGGATTCCAAGATCGGTCTCGAAGCGGCCCGCCGCAGCGGAGCGTCGTATTTCAGGGTGAAACTCTGAGCCGTCTCAGCCCCGTTTGCAGATTATCCGGAAATCGCAGAACTTGCACGTATCGGCGTCCTCGCACTGGCGGAACGGCACCGCGGGGTCGTACATTTCGGCCAGCTGCGCGCGCAGCAGCTCCTCGAAACGTTCGCGGTAAAGCGTATAGCGCGCCCCCCTGACGCCCAGCTGCTTGTCGTCCAGCTGCGGCGAATAGTCAGGGCGGTTCATGCTGCGGACGTAGTAGAGCGCGGGTTCGGCGTCGCAGCCCCGCGTATGGTGCAGGATCATCGAATAGAGCAGCGTCTGCAGGATATTGGACAGCCGCTGTTTGCCGGTTCCGGTGAAAAGGCTCTCCACGCCGTCGAACTCCAGATGCGGCGCCCCGGTCTTGTAGTCCACGACCCGCAGCGCGCCGTCGCTGAGCGTGTCGATACGGTCGGCGATGCCCCCGAACTTCATCTCCAGCTCGCGCTCCCCGGCGCGGAACGGGAAGGAATAAGCCACCCGCTCCTCCAGTCCCGACACGGCGAACGCATCGTGCGCCGCATCGTAAGGCATCACCCCGCCACGCAGGTAACGCGTGACGATATCCTTCACCAGCAGCAGGTTGCCCGTATAATCTTCGGCCGAAGCGCGTTCGTCCTGCAAATAATTTTCATTGATCGCCCGCTCGACCGCCGCGGCGACCTCGCCCGAACGGATCATCGCCCGCAGCGTCCCGGCGGGACGCTCTTCGCCCACGATCCGGGCGTAGAGCGTCTGCACTGCGGCGTGGAGGATCGTGCCGAACATCGGCGCATCGACCTCCTCCGAAATCTCGTCGTCGGCTTCGAGCCGGGCCACGGAGTGGAAATAGAAGCGCAGCGGGCAGGCCACGTAGCGGAAAAACGCCGTCGGCGAAAGCGCGGCGGGACTTTCGGCATCGACGAAGCGTTCCAGCCGCCGCATCACCTCCCCGTCCTTCGCCACCTCGATCGGAGCCGTCTCGGCGAGGTTCACGTCCACCCCCACCTCGATCCTGCGCACGTCGAAGCCGCTTTCGTAATCCAGCTGGTAGATATAGCGGCTCGGCTCGCCCGTCGATTTGTCGTCGGCATGCGAACAGTAGAGCATGTGCACGCTCTTCGCGCGCTGGATCAGGCGGTAGAAATAGTAGGCATAGACCCCTTCGTGGTGTTCGGGCGTGGGCAGTTCGTAGGCCGCACGCAGGTTATAGGGAATGAACGACGACTGCGCGACGTGGTTACCCGGAAAATTGTCGTCGTTCATCGAGAGAAGGATGACGTTCTCGAAATCGACGTTGCGGGTCTCCAGAATACCCATGATCTGAATCCCCTCCAGCGGTTCGCCCTCGAAGGGGATGCGCAGCGTCTGCAAATGGCGGCGCAGCAGCGAGGTATACACCTCGGTCGCAAGCTCGATGTCGCATTCGTCGAGCGAGTTGCGCAGTTTAGTCACCTGCTCGGCGATGACGGCCAGAAATTCGACCCGCTGTCTGGCGTCGTCGCCCTCGTAGGGCTGGCGCGCCACGGCGGCGATCACGCCCAGCAGGTAATCGGACAGCTCGCGCCACTCCGCCGCGGGCGAAAAGATCCGTTTCAGCAGTTCGTTGCGGCCCAGCCATGCGGCATCGACCGAAATCCGCCGGTCGCGGACGATCTCCTCGTGCATCGTGCGGGTCAGCGCGGCGTCGCACTCGGCGACATAGGGATGCGCCAGAATACCCGCCACGTCGGCATGGTAGAAGGTCCAGCCGCCGCCCTTTTTGCGGCGGTGGTTCTGCAGCTCCACAAGGCGTTCGACGAAGGTGTAGGCAAGGCTCTGACGCAGGGGGAAACCCATCGTGACGTTCACGCGGCCTATATCGGCGGGCAGGGCGTACAACAGCGGCAGCAGCAGGTTTTCGTCGGTCAGCACCACGGCGGTCTCCTTGCCCAAGGCGGGCTTCAGCCCGGCGGCGACTTCGGGGTCCTCCTGCGCGCGGCGGCGTGCGAGGTCCGCGAGAATCGCCGCGGCGTATTTGCACTGCACGGCGTTCGACACGGCGGCCACGGAGACGACCTCCTTTTCGCCCCGCATGTTGTCGTGCGCGAATTCGGTCCGGGGCGGAAACAGCGCGACGTTCGAGCGCACGAACATCCCGGCCTCCTGTTCGGGGTTGTCCTTATAATAAGCGTCGTAATCCCAGTAGAAATCGGTTTCGGCGGCGGCAGCAAGGAATTTGAAGAGCTGCTTTTCGCACTCCGACAGGGCGTTGAATCCCGCCACGACATACCTCCGCGGTTCGGGAAAGGCGAACGCGCCTTCGGCGATGCGGTCGGCGGCGGCCCGCTGGACCATGCCGTTGTAGGCGATGCCGAGCGACGCGAGCCGCCGGCGGAATTTGCGGTAAACGGGGCCGAGCGTCTTCCAGATCGCCAGAAAGCGGCGTTTCTCCTCCGAAAGATCGGCCTCCTCGCCCAGCGAAGACCAGAACGACAGAATCTGCAGCTGGGCGGGCGTCAGGTAGGAGATGTCGGCTTCGATCTCCTTTATTTCGGAGATGTTGCGGAAGAGCATCTGCGCGTCAATCCGGTACTTGTCGATCGTGTCGAAGTCCGTGAGGAGCATGTCGCCCCAGAAATAGAACTTGTCGAACGGCTCGGTGTGGAATTCCGAATAGACCTTATAGAGTTCGGTGATGAGCCGCACGCGGTCGCCCGCATGCAGGCCCGATATTTCGCTCATCAGGTCGTCAACGGTCACCCACTCCGGCTGCCACATGGGCCGCCCGGCGATGCGCGTCAGGGCATCGACGAAAAACAGCCGCGCACGCCGCGACGGAAAGAGCACGGCCCTCTCGGACAGTCCCTCGCCGTATCGGGCATACAGGTCCCCGGCGACCTCTTCCAGAAATCCTTTCATAGCCGCCCTACAGTGTTTTCAGTCCCGTAAAACAATGGCATCCCCACCGGCCCCCGCCGAATCGTCTCCGTATCCCGGCAGGTGCGCCGGTTACACCGGCAAAGCCAGACAGCTCCGCCGTCCGCCGCAGGAATACCCGTTCCACCCCGCCCGGAGAAGCCGGCAGGCCCCGCCGCAGGAGCGCTCCGGCGGACCGATATGCGAAAACCCTTCATCCGCTACTCCACGCGGTTGATTTCGCCGCCCATGAACTTCGCGCCGCCGCGTACGATCTTAGGATCGCCCTTGTAGCTGATCCGCGCATTGGTCGTCGTCTTGCCCACGAAACGGTCGGTGATCCACAACGACACCTCGGCCTTGCTCTGGGCATTGACCTCGGCCGACATCACCTCCAGATCGGATGCGGCCACCTTGCCCGTCGACACATACAGCGACAGGTAACGCACCGAACCCGAAAGGTTCGCCGTGCTGTATCCCGTCTGCTCCATCTTGAGGTCCTTGACCTCCAGCTTCGCCGTCAGCGAAGCCTTGCGGTTGACCGTCACGTCGAGCACCGCGGCGGCGAGCGTCCCCTCGAACGTCGCGGCCGCACCTGACAGCGAAACGGCCCGCAGCGCGTTGTAATAGACCGTCACCTCGGTGCGTTCGGGACGGCGCGAATCGGGCTTCTCGCTGATGCGCAGGGTCTTGTCCTTGACCTCGGCGCGGAACTTGGTGGTATAGGAGCCTTTGGTGTCGTATACGATTTTCGGGGCCTCGGTGTCGGGAACCCGGACGAATTTGACGTCCAGATCGGCATCGACCGCAACCGCCTCGAAGGTGGGCAGCCACTCGTTGCGCTCTCCGGCGCCCGCAGCGCCCGTTTCCTGCGCATAACCCGATGCGGCCAAAACCAGCATCACCGCGCTCAGAATCATCTTCTTCATACTTTTCGGTTTTAATACGTCGCTAATTTACGAAATTATTGCAAACCCCGGTTTGCCGTTCGGGATTTGTTTTGTACTTTTACTACCTAAAACGACATTTCGGACAGTGAGAGCGAAAATTCTGAACGCGAGCGCCGGATCGGGCAAGACCTACCAGTTGGCATACAAATACGTGCGCGACGTGGTCGAACAGCCCTCCATCTACCGCCACATCCTCGCCGTGACCTTCACCAACAAGGCCACCGAGGAGATGAAGTCGCGCATCCTCAAGGAGATACACCTGCTGGCTTCGGGCGGCGAAAGCTCCTACCTCGAAAACCTCTGCCGCGAACTGGACATGGACGCCGCCACGGTGCGCAGGCGGGCCGCGGAGGTGCGTTCGAAAATCCTGCACGACTACTCGCGCTTCACGGTGCTGACCATCGACACCTTTTTCCAGCGCATCCTGCGCGCCTTCATCAAGGAGCTGGGCATCGACCTCAATTACAACGTCGAGATCGAGACCGCCTCGGTGCTGACCAAGAGCGCCGACACGCTCATCGAGCAGATAACCACCGACCGCGACCTGCAGCGCTGGCTCACGGACTTCGTGCAGGAGCGCATCGACGAGGGCAAGAAGTGGGACGTCCGCGACGGTATCCTGACGCTCGGCGGCGAACTGTTCAAGGAGAAGAACAAGGAGGCCCTATCCCTCGCCCGCTCGCGCGAGGAGCTGGGCCGCATCGTCGGCGAAGCGACGGCGCGCGCCGCGGCGACCAAACAGCAGATGCGGGAGCGTGCGGCCGAGGCCGTACGGATCATGGCCGATGCGGGCGTCGGCCCGGCGGACTTCACGGGCAAGAGCCGCAGTTTCGCCCACTATTTCCTCACGGTCGCGGCCGGAGAGCTGAAACCCTACACCGCCACGGTCGGCAAAATGAGCCTGACGACCGAAGGCTGGGCGCCCAAGGGATCGCCCGCCGCGCCGCTCGCCGCCCGGCTGCAACCCCTGCTGCGCGAAATGTGCGATCTGTACGACGCCAACGTCCGCTCGTGGAACACCTGCGACCTGCTGCGCGAGAACTACCGCAGCTTCGCGCTGCTGTCGGACCTCTACGCCAAAGTGCAGCAGTTGTGCGACGAGCAGAACATGATGCTCCTCTCGGAGACCAAATACATCCTCTCGGAATTCATCGGCCACAACGACGCGCCGTTCATCTACGAGAAGGTCGGCAACCGCTTCGAACACTTCATGATCGACGAGTTTCAGGATACCTCCGTCAAGGAGTGGGAGAACTTCCTGCCCCTGCTGCAAAACGCCATGTCGCAGAGCGAGGCGACCTCGGTGCTGATCGTGGGCGACATCAAGCAGTCGATCTACCGCTGGCGGGGCGGCGACTGGAAAATCCTCCACTCGCAGGCACAGGCGCAGCTCGACCCGGCCAGCACCGAGGTGGAGATACTCAGGGAGAATTACCGCAGCCTGCCCGCCGTGGTGGAGTTCAACAACGAGATCATCGGTCGCGTGGTCGAGACCGACAACCGGGCGCTGAACGAGACGCTCGACGAAGCGGCCGCAAAGGGCGGCATCGACCCCGCGGCGGCGGCCGCACTGCACGACACCCTGCGCGACGCCTACCGCGGACACGCGCAGACACCCCGCCGCCGGAGCGACCGGCCGGGCTACGTCTCGGTCTCGACCTTCGCCGAGCAGCCGCCCGTCGTGGAGCGCATCTGCGAGGTGCTGGACAAGGGATTCCGGCCGCGCGACATCATGATACTGGTGCGCGGGGCCACCGACGGCGCCAAGGTCGCCGCCGAGCTGCTCGACTTCAAACGCCGCAACACCGATCCCCGCTACCGTTTCGACGTGATGACGCAGGAGGCGCTGATCGTGGGCAACGCCCCCGTCAGTTCGTTCATCGCCGCATCCCTGCGGCTGTCGCTCAACCCCGACGACTCGCTGAGCCGCGCCGTCTACAACCACTACCTCGGCCGCGGCTTCGACCGCCCGCTGTCCGACGACGAACGGACGTTCTTCCGCTCGATCCGCCTGCTGTCGCCCGAAGAGGCGTTCGAACGCATCGTCATGCGGCACGGTCTGCAGGACGACAAACAGCAGACGGCCTACCTGCAGGCGATCCACGAACAGATCATCGGCTTCTGTTCCAGCAAGATCGCCGATATCGCGCTGTTCCTCGACTGGTGGGAACAGCAGGGGCAGAACCGTTCGCTGAGCGTCGAGGAGAGCGAAACGACCGTCGAGATCACCACGATACACAAGGCCAAGGGGCTAGAAAAGCGCGTGGTGCTGATCCCCTACTGCTCGTGGCAGCTGGACCCCAAGTCGGGCGGCAACGTGACCAACATCGTCTGGGCCGAGGCGCACGGCGACGCCGAAGCCGTTGGACGCTTTCCGGTGAAATACAAGAAGTCGATGGCCGAATCGGGATTCTCGGCGGAGTACTACCGGGAACTGGTCTACTCGCACGTCGACAACGTCAATCTGCTGTACGTGGCGCTGACGCGCGCCGCCGAATCGCTGCATGTCTTCATCCCGCAAAAGGGCGGCAAAACCGTCGGCGGACTGCTCCTCCAAAGCATCCTCACCGACGGCGACAAAGCCCTCGCGGGCAGCGCCGAAGGACGTTACACCGTCACCGAAACGGGCGAGCGGTTCGAATTCGGCCAGTTCCGCGGCCCGGTCGCCGACGGCGGCAAAACGTCCGGCGCCGAGCACGTCGTGCTGGAAAACTACCCCACGGCGCGCGCCGACCTGCGCCTGCGGCTCCCCTCGCAGCGTTATTTCGAGCAGGAGGAAGAGGTGGAACTCTCGCCCCGCAATTTCGGCATCCTGATGCACAAGGCCTTCGAAAACGCCGACGACGAGGAGCAGATACGCCTCGCCGTGGAGCGGATGCAGGCCGACGGCACGCTTTCCGCCGCCGAAGCCGCCGCCCTGCGGCGGATGATCGCCCGTGCGCTGGAACACCCCGCGGCCCGCGAGTGGTTCGCCGGGGGCTGGGAGCGCGTGCGCAACGAAAACGAAATCATCATTCCCGGCGGCGCCTCCGCGCGGCGTCCCGACCGCGTGATGATCCGCGGCACGCGGGCCGTGGTCGTGGACTACAAGTTCGGCGGCCGCGAACCCGAACGCTACCGCCGTCAGGTGCGCGAATACCTCGCCCTGCTGCGGCAGATGGGCTACACCGAAACCGAGGGGTATTTGTGGTACGTGAAACTGGGAAGGATCGAAAAGGTGGAGGAATGACATGAACGAAATCATCGGCATCATACCGCACAAATTCCGCCGCAGGGGCTTCGGCGTGGCCTGCACGCTGCTGCTGCGCGCAGGGCTGAACTTCCTCGGACTGGCCGTGCTGCTGCCCGTGCTGGCGCTGGCGCTCGACGCCCGGAGTCTCGACGGCGGCGGTCAGCTGGCCCGCATCTACACGGCGCTGGGCTTCACGTCGCCGCGCAGTTTCGCGCTGACGGTCTGCGCCGCCGTGGTGGCCGTTATCGTCCTCAAATGCCTGACAAATCTCTGGCTGGCGCGCATCGAGCGCAACTACATCTACGACCTCTACCGCACCCTTTCGCGGCGGCTCTACGTCACCTACCACGACCGGGGACTGCCGTTCGTCAAGTCGTCGAACTCGGCCGTGCTGGCCCGCAACGTCAACGTCGTCTGTCTGGCCTTCACGGCCGGCGTGCTGAAACCCGCCGCCGCCATCGCCGCCGAAGCGATGCTGCTGACGCTGCTCTTCGGGGCGCTGCTCTGGTACGCGCCCGTTGCGGCGGCGCTGGCCGTCGCGGTCTTCCTGCCCTCGGTCTGGATCTATTATGGCTTGGTGCGCAACCGCATCAACCGCTACGGCGAGCTGGAAAACAAGGCCCAGCGCGAAAAGGCGCGGCTCGTGGCCGAGACCTTCCGCGGCTATGCCGACATCGAGATCAACAACGCCTTCCCGATGATGCTCCGCTCGTTCGACCGGGCGATGGACCGGGTGATCCGCACGCGCCTGCGCGAAACGGCGATCGGCATGCTTCCGCAGGCCTTTACCGAGATCGGGCTGGCGCTGGGCATGGCCCTGCTGGTCGCGCTGAGTCTGGGCGCGGAGGAGGGGCGCGCACAGCTGCTCTTCGGCGTCTTCGCCGTGGCCGCGCTGCGCCTGATGCCTTCGGTGCGCAGCATCATGGCGGGCTGGACCTCGATCAAGTACAACCGCTACACGATCGCCGTCCTGCGCGACGCAACGGCCGGGGACGAACCTTCCTCCGCATCGCCGAACACGCTCTCCGACGCCGCCGAGAGAGCCGGGAAAGGACCCCACACTGACGCCGCCGCTATCCCGCCGTCGGAATACTCCGCGGCGGAGAGCGGCGAGACCGCCCGCGGCAGGCGAACGGCTCCGGACAAACGAACCGCATCCGGCAGACAAACGGCTCTTTACGGCCAAACAGCCCCGGCCAAACAGCCCTGCACCGCAAAATCAACGAAATCCGTTTCGGCCGGCGGCACATCCGGAGCATGCGCGTCCGAAATACTGCCTTTCGAACATGAAATCGCCGTCCGCAACCTCGGCTTCCGCTTCGCGGACGACGGGCACGAGCTTTTCCGCGGCCTTACGCTCTCGATCCGCAAGGGCGAACGCATCGGCATCCGCGGCGCATCGGGCGCAGGGAAAACGACGCTTTTCAACCTGCTGCTGGGACTTTACGAACCGACCGGAGGCGAAATAACGATCGACGGCACGCCCCTCACCGCCGCCAACCGCCGCGCATGGCAAAACCGCATCGGCTACGTCTCGCAAAACCTTTTCATCGCCGACGGAAGCTTCGCGGCCAACGTCGCGCTGGGCGTTCCCGACGACGAAATCGACCGCGGCCGCGTAGTCGAAGCGCTGGAAGCCGCCCGGCTCGGAGAGCTCGTCGCGGGACTTGCCAAAGGCATGGACACCCATGTCGGCGAATGCGGCTGCCGCCTTTCGGGCGGACAGCGCCAGCGCATCGGCATCGCCCGCGCGCTCTACCGCCGGGCCGACGTGCTCTTCTTCGACGAGGCGACCTCGGCGCTCGACAGCCGCACCGAGGAGGAGATCAACCGTTCGATCGCCGAGCTGGCGGCGCGCGACGAGGGGCTGACGCTGGTGGTTATCGCCCACCGCGAAAGCTCGCTCGAATACTGCACCCGAATCATCACAATAGGAGAATAATTATGGAATACATCATAGCAGGCATACGCATCGCCGTCCCGCAGGAATTCACCGCAGGGTCTTTCGGCACGGCGCTGGCGCCCTTCGCCGCCGCAGACGAAGGCCCGGCCGACCTGAGCGTCGAAACCCGCGGCGAAATCCGCCAAGCGGACGGCTACCGCGAACTCGACGAATTCGACTTCGCCGATGCTGACGCCGACTGCCGCTTCGGCCGCGACGCGGAGGGTTACCTGCTCACCATGACGCCGCGCGACGGCAGCGCCGCCGCCCGTTTCCGCAAGGCGTTCGGCGCACCGCTCGTCACGACCGACGTCACACTGCGGCACAACCCGGCGCTGTTCCGCTTCGGACTATGGTCAATGTTCAACATCGCCGCCGTGGCGCGGCAGGCTGCAGCCATCCATTCGTCGGTCATCAGCCTGAACGACGGGGCCGTGCTGTTCCTCGGCGAATCGGGCACCGGCAAAAGCACCCACACCCGCCTGTGGCGCGAACATATCCCCGGCGCGGAGCTGCTCAACGACGACAGTCCGATCGTCCGCATCGTACAGACAGCAGATACAGACCCGATTTGCGGAGCCGTCCAAAATCCGGCGAACGCCCCCGCAGCTGCGGCTGAAACTCCGGACGCAAGCGCAGCGACAACCGGTGCCCCGGTAAAACCGCAGGCCATGGTCTTCGGTGCGCCGTGGAGCGGGAAAACGCCCTGCTACCGCAACGTATGCCAGCCGATCCGGGCCATCGTACGGCTGTCACAAGCTCCGCACAACCGGATTCGCCGCCTGCGGGCGATCGAGGCCATCGGCGCGCTGCTGCCCTCGTGCCCGCCGTCGTTCGCCCACGACGAAACGCTGGAAGACGCCGTATGCGCAACCGTCTCGGCCGTCGTGGCGCAGGTCCCGGTCTACCACCTCGAATGCCGGCCCGACGCCGCGGCCGCCGAACTGGCCTGCCGCACGATTTTCGGCGGCGAATCCGCAAATCCCCGCCCGTGATGCAGCTTTCGAACCGTCTGTTTTTCGAGCAGGTCGAAGCGATGCTCGCCGAAGGACACGAAGTCCAGATCCGCATGAAGGGCCACAGCATGCGGCCCCTGCTGCGCAGCGAACGCGACATCGCAGTACTGACTCCGATCGCCCGATACACCGGAAATTCCGAAACGGCGGCAGCCGCCCGAAAGCAAAACAGACTCGCGCGAAACGAAACCGCCCCCGACACCGCCGCAAATTCCGACACCGACCGCCTTCCGTCCGGAAGTCAGGCCCTGCAACCGGGCGACGTGGTGCTGTTCCGCTGCGAAGGACGCCATATCCTCCACCGCATTCTCCGCATCGAACCGGAGAGCGGGGAGATGCCCCCGCAATCGGCAAACACGACGGTAGAGACAATAACAAAGACACCGGAAGCGTCGGCAACACCAATGGCCGCAACAACACAAGCGGCGACAACAGCAACGCCATCGGCAACAGCAGAAACAGCCGCGACGCCATCGGCAACCGAAGCGTCGGCAACGGCCTCCGACGCCGGAGATACTCCCGCTCCGCTCCCCGCGCTCCGGGAAAACGGCAAGGCGACACCTCCGCTTCCGGCACGCACCGAAAATTCCGAAAATCCCCAAGCGACCAGCAATCCCGGCCAAACACCCGCAGAAACGGCACCTGCCCCGCCCCGGCTTCGTTTCACCCTCGCAGGCGACGGCAACCACCGGATGACCGAACATTGCGCAGCGACAGACATAGCGGCCGTTATGACGGCTGTCATCCGCCCTTCCGGCCGCATCGTCTCCACCGCTTCCCGCCGGTGGCGGCGGCAGTCCCGCTGTTGGCTGACACTGCCCGCCGCCGTCAGACGCTTCATCCTGCGGGCACTCTGGCGGCTGGGAATCAGATAGAACCGGAATTTGCGGCATCCGAAAAAGTCTTGAAAACAGAGCGTGAATAACCGGAAAAGCGCCTTTCGGTCATTTCCGACCGATTGGCCGAAAAGATCGGGCGCAACCGGAGACGACGCGAAAACAGCCGACAACATAATACAGCCGGGCAAAACAGACAATCGAGAACAACCGGAAAACACTCCGGGAAAATCCGGACAGCGTTATTTCCGGCAAGCGCAAAGCGCCGTACGTTCGTTCGGCATAAGGACACAAAAAACCGCCAAGCCGACACCCTTCGGCAATCGCCATTCGGCTTCTTTCCGGCCGCTGCCGACTATACGTCAGGCATATTCCGCACAGAAGCCGGCCTCCTATGAAACACCCTATAAAAAGGCTCCCATAAGACCATACACACGAAAAGACCGGAACTCATCGAAGAGTTCCGGTCTTTCACAATATACGAACGGTCTTGCCGTCCTTCGGTCGGATTATTCGCCCAGTGCGAAACGCTTGTAAGCGATAACCGTCGCCTCTTTGTCAGCCTTGTGGATGAAGTCGGCGATCGACTCCTTCTCGCCCACTACGGCCTGAGCCAGCAGCGTGTTCTCCTCGAAGAACTTGCGCATCTTGCCTTCGGCGATCTTCTCAAGGATGGCTTCGGGCTTGTTGGCGTTCTTGGGGTCCTGCTTCATCGCCTCGACGGCGATCTTGCGCTCATGCTCCACAACCTCTGCGGGGCAGTCGGCCTCCGAGATCGACACGGGAGCCATAGCCGTGGCCTGCATGGCGACGGTGTGGGCAACCTCTGCCGGAACCTCCTTGTTGAAGCCGAGGATCGTACCGAGCTTCTTGTTGAAGTGTACGTAAGCGGCGCAGTAGGGAGCCTCGATGCGGGCATAGTATGCCAGCTCGATCTTCTCACCCGTCTGACCCGATTTCTCGGTCACCATCTCCTCGACGGTGTGGCCTTCGGCGTTCTTGGCAGCCATCAGGGCGTCGCGGTCTGCGGCGTCGCTGTTTACGGCAACCTCCAGCATCGCCTCGGCCGAAGCGGTATATTCTGCATTCTGAGCCACGAAGTCGGTCTCGCACGCCAAGCAGAGGATATAGGCCTTCTGACCTACGATCTTCGTAACGACGACACCCTCGGTAGCGGTGCGGTCGGCACGCTTGGCAACGACGAGCTTACCTTTCTCGCGGATAATGTCCTGAGCGCGTGCAAAGTCACCTTCGGCTTCGATCAGGGCTTTCTTGCAGTCCATCATACCGGCACCGGTCATCTTGCGGAGCTTCATTACATCAGCAGCTTTGATTTCCATAATACTTTTCCTTTCTTTTAGGTGATTAATTTCTTTTCCCAAAGGCCCGAATTACTCGGCCTTGGCCTCGGCAACCTCCTCGGCTGCAACCGCAGGGGCCTCCTCGGCAACAACGGCAGCTTCTTCGGCCGCAACCTCAGCAGGCTCCTCGAACGGAGTCTCGACAGCGGCTACGACGTCGGCTACGGCGGCCTCCTCGGCATCGATAGCGGCCTTCACGGCTTTCTTGATGCGGGGTTTGCCCTCCTTCTTCACGGGAGCGTCGGCACCGGCCTCAGCCTCCTGCGCCTCCTTCTCCTTTTCGAGCTTGCGCTCTTCGGTACCTTCGGCGATAGCGCTGCACATGGCATCGAGCACTACGGCAATCGATTTGGTGGCATCGTCATTTGCAGGGATAACGTAATCAATGTCGGTCGGATCACAAC
>OJQL01001678.1_pt1 | contig 15306 bp, 19 predicted proteins | sample 1598731 | NCBI WGS metagenome assembly OJQL01 (sample SAMN03922510, study PRJEB24848) | human gut metagenome | isolation source: stool sample | host: Homo sapiens | place: Germany | collected 2010-02
AGCCGCAGTCATATGTATTAGGTGGGAGAAACCACCCTCTACATAGTAACTCTTGGTAACAAAATTTATTCTGGAGCGGACATAGTGCCGCTCCTATTTTTTCAACATATCCCGGACGGCCTGGGGCGTACTTCCAAACTTCTGCTGAAAAGCGTGATAGAAGTTGGATACGCCGTGGTATCCAATCGCCGCCGCTATCTCCTGCACCGTCATATTGCTCTGCTCTAAAAGTTCAAGGGCCTGTTCCATCCGCAGGGTGCGCACATACTCGCCGATGCTTTTTCCCTCTGTCAGCTGAAACGCCTTTTGGAGCTTGTTTTTATTCATGGCAATGACCTCTTTCATGATAAGAATAAATCCGAACCCATTGCCAACCGGCGCAAGGTTCGGATTTATTCGTTGTGGCAAATGACCCTAATTGTGATACAAATGAACCCCCTTTGGGCGTCAGGGGGTTCACTTTGCGCCAAGGGGGTTCACCGATTCCTGAGACCGGTGTTCTCCGAGCCGCGCACTTCCTCGTGATAAAAGTAATCCACGATGACCGGATGCCCCGGCTCTGCCCGGCCGTAGGGGAGTTCGTTGTCCACAAAGGGACAACCATATTCTCTCGCAAGGCGCTCTGCCCGCTCCTCCAACTCCCGGAAATAGCCCCTGTCTCCTCTGGTATAGATGGCGTTGTACAGCGGCATGAGGTCAGGGTATTTCTCCTGAATATAGGCCAGGATGTCTTTTTTGAAGCCGCCCCGCAAATTCAGATTTTCCAGCCACACCAGGTCGCACTGGTCTTTCACCCGGTGGAAGATGGCCTCGAAATCCGTGATACCGGGAAAAACCGGAGCGATAAAGCACACGGTGCGGATGCCTGCATCATAGACCTGCTTCATGGCGTCCAACCGCCGCTGGATGCTGACGGCATTGTCCATGTCATTTTTGAAACCCTCATCCAGCGTGTTAATCGACCAGGAAACAGTGACTTTTCCCATCTCTTTCAGCAAGTCGATGTCCCGCACCACCAAGTCGGATTTGGTACAGATCAGAATCTCCGCGCCGCTGCCTTTCAACTGCTCCAACAGCTTGCGGGTATTGCCGAACTGCTCCTCCTGAGGCAGGTATCCGTCTGTCACCGAGCCGATGACTACACGCTGCCCGGCATACTTCCGGGGATTTTTAATGGCAGGCCAGTGTTTCACATCCAGAAAGGTGCCCCATGGTTCGGTATGCCCGGTAAATCGCTTCATAAACGAGGCGTAGCAGTACTTACAGCCGTGGGTGCAGCCTACATAGGGGTTCACCGAATAGCCGCCCACTGGAAGGGTGGATTTGGTCATGATGTTTTTCGTTTCCACATCCCGGATCAGGACACCGCTTTCCACTATTTCCGCCATGCTTTCTGTTCCTCCAATACCCGGCAGAAGGCCGGGGGCAGCTCTTGTGTCATGCTTTCCTCGCCAATGATAGGAAGCAGATCTTCCTTCATGAACACAGGAGTGCCAAGTGCGTGAGCCTGATGAGTCAAATTCCACACCCACTCCGGTTTGGAGACGGCCTTGCCCTTCCTGCGTCCAGTCTCAGTACCAATGACGATCCATTCGATGCCAGTGAGGTCTACTGTACCGATGTTGTCAAACATGGGTTCAAAGGTCACATGGTAATGCCCGCCGCGGATGTGCTCCCGTAAAGTCTGGATGCGGCCTTTCTCCCTGCTGGAAGTCACAGTCACGCCGAACCAGGCATTATCTAATGGGGTGGAAAAGACGATGTCCTCCGGCCGCTTGGTCAAGAACAGATACTGGTGCTGTGGATTTTCAGCCATTTTGGAAAATACCTGATCTCGCCACTCTGTCTGCCAGTGGGCAAAATCGCTCATGCCGGTGAGCAGGAAATTTTGAGGACGCTTCTTCTCCATCAGCCGCAGCTTACCTGGGAAGAACTCCGGCTTTTCAAAGTCGTCGATCATGTGGAACCGGCGGACATTGTTTCTGGCGTAGCAGTAGCTGCAGCCAATGGGACAGCCGATCACCAGATTCATATTCTGAATACAGTCCTTGATGCAGATGGCCACCGCTGACGCCTCCTTCCTGCTTTAAGATTCAACCTTCTGCCGCAGATGCGACCTTTCCAAAGCCGTTCCAAGCATACAGACCTTTCTTGTCCTCATCGCCCAGGAACTTGTCCACATGGCAGATGTGCAGGATGTGGTCGCCCACCTCCACGGACTGCTGCAGGGTCGCCGCCATAGCCAGCCGGGTGTCCGCTGGAATCTGAATGTCGCTGCCGTCTACCGACTTCATTTCGATGTGATTTTCGGCCACCTTGTTTAACTTGGCGCCGGTGGAGGTGCCGCAGGCCATCACTGCGCCAGCCAGACTTTCACCGGGGACCGTGATGATGACTTTTCCAGTCTCCCGCACACGCTTGCCGGTGTGGGACTGCTTTCCGGCGGCGAATCCCACCATCGGCGGGTTGAAAGAGAGATAGGAGACAAAGCAGATGGGGGCCAGGTTGGTGGTGCCATCTTCATTCAAAGAACAGATCAAAGTCAGCGGATTGGGGGAAGAATAGACAGTGGCCTCCATAATGTTCAGTTCTCTCATCGTGTTTCATCCTTTCAGAGTGATTTGGAGATTGACATATCCAGCTTCTGTTGGTACAATTATTATACTTGATTGTCATAATAAATCAAGTACACAAATTGTTTGTACCTGGTATCAAAAACAATACCTGTCTAAAGTGGGGAATCAACAATGACTTACGAGGAATTCAAAGAAAAGGTAAGCAACGTCATTCTTACGGAGAGTGGCAATTGCCCTGTTATGCCGGTGGTGCAGATGCTGCAGGGTAAGTGGAAGCTCCAGATCCTCTATGAGCTGTGCATCAAGTCTCCCATGCGGTTTGGCGAACTCAAAAAGCTGCTCAAGCCCATCACCAATACGGCGCTAACCAATGCGCTCAAAGAATTGGAAAAGGATGAACTGGTGCAGCGCATTCAATATAATGAGATGCCGCTGCGGGTGGAGTATTCCCTCACAGAGAAAGGGCAGGACTTATTGCCAGTGTTTTATGCTATTTCACAGTGGGGGATGAAATACATTCCATAATAGTAAAGGGGACGGAAACCTTCCGCCCCCTTTTTTAATAAAATTGATTCTTATTCAAGCATCTCATGCCCCGTCTGGAATTTGAATGTCAGCTGTCCGTCCCGGTGGACGGTTACGGTATCGATGACCGTGAGCCAAAGCCGGTCATCAAACTCCGCGAGGGACTCTCCGTACTCTGCCAGCTCGAACATAAAGCCGCCGATGTCCTCGGCCTTGGCTTCCCGCTGGGCTTTTGCCGCCTGGAGCTTCTCCAGCTTGGCCTTGGCGGTTTCGTACCGCTCCGCCAGACCGTTGTAGTGTTCCAGATAGGCGGCCTGGTCCTGGACGGTGGTAGAGTTCTCCTCGATGCACCGCTTAGTCAGCTCGGCCACCACCTCCATTTCGGAAAGAAGCGCCGAAATCTCGCTGTCCAGGGGGCCGGTATCGGTAAGCGCAGCCTGCATGGTGCGGCATTCGTCCAGCAGCCGCTCTTTGTCCGAAACCAGCATATTGAAGGCATCCAGAAATCGGGCCTTGATCTCATCTTCGGTCAGATGCGGTGTCTGACACTTTTCCTCGCCGGTGAACTTGCTATTGCACCGCCAGATAGTGCGGCGGTATTTGTCGGTGGAATGCCAGACCTTGGAACCGAAGTAACCACCACAGTCCCCGCAGACCAGGCGAGAGGAAAATATGCTGTTGCCGCTGTAACTGCGACCTATGGACTTCCTGCGCTCCAGCTCCCGCTGCACCAATTTCCACTCGGCGGGATCGATGATGGCCGGGTGGCTGTTCTCCACATAGTACTGCGGCACCTCACCCTCGTTTTTCTTCTGCTTTTTGGTGAGAAAATCCACCGTGAACGCCTTTTGCAGAAGGGCGTCACCCTTATACTTCTCGTTTTTCAGAATGCTCTCCACCGTGCTCGCCGCCCATCGTTTCTTCCCAGCGGGGGTGGGTATCCCTTCCCTGGTGAGAAAACTTGCAATGGAACTGGTGGTCTTGCCGCTGAGGAACAGGCTGTAAATCCAGCGGACGGTTTCCGCTTCCTCTGGCACGATCTCCGGCAAACCGTTGTCGCCCTTCCGATAGCCCAGGAAGTGGCTGTACGGCAGGCTGACCTTTCCATCGGCGAAACGCTTTCTCTGGCCCCAGGTGACGTTCTCCGAAATGGAGCGGCTCTCCTCCTGCGCCAGAGAGGACATGATGGTGATCAGCAGTTCGCCCTTGCTGTCCAGGGTGTAGATGTTTTCCTTTTCAAAGTAGACCTCCACACCTTTTTCCTTCAGCTTGCGGACGGTCACCAGGCTGTCCACCGTGTTCCGGGCAAAGCGGCTGACTGACTTAGTTACAATGAGGTCGATTTTTCCGTCCAGGGCATCCCGTACCATCTGGTTGAAACCCTCGCGCTTTTTGGTGTTCACCGCTGAGATGCCTTCATCGGTGTAGACCTTCACGAACTCCCATTCCGGCTTGGACTGGATGAAGCGGGTGTAGTAATCCACCTGTGCTTCATAGCTGGTGAGTTGCTCCTCGCTGGAGGTGGAGACGCGGGCATAGGCCGCAACTCGCCGGCGCACCACAGCATTTCTGGCCAAGTGCGTGATGGGCTGAATGGTGGGCGGGATGACTGTTACAGCTCTTGCCATTTCTCACCCATCCTTTGCGCCAGTGTCCGCTGCCGGGCGATTTCCTTCATCTCCGGCGTCCAGCTTTTGGCCCTGGATATGTGTTCCCAATGCCGCTCTGCCGTGGAGCCGTCTTTGAAATGGAACACCAGGGTCTTGTCCGGGAGGGCATCGATGCCTTTGACCCTTTCCAGGAAGACTCCCTCATCGAACTGTGCAAGGCCGAGTACCTGGGCGGCAAGGTTGTAGAGCAGTTTCTCCGGGATCTGGGATGTGCCGCAGGAAGGCAGATCCGTCCGCACTGCAGTCGGGCAGTTCCAGAAATGTCGCTTTCTTCGGGTGCATCGCTTATACTTGCGCCCACACACCGTGCAGGTAATCATACTGGTAAAAACTGACCTATGGCAGGGCCGCTTGATCGGGCTGTTCTCCGCAATTCCGGCAAGAAGCTCCTGGGCGGCATCGAAGGTGGCCTGGTCAATGATGGCTTCATGGGTGCCCTCCGCATAATATCGGGGAAGCTCACCCCGGTTTGGGATCTCCTTCTTCTCCAGATGATTGTTCCGGTACTTCTTTTGCAGGAGTGCATTACCCAGGTACTTCTCATTGGACAACATCTCCCGGATTCGCATCGAGTTCCATTTCCCGCCCAGAACACCGGTGAACCCTCGCCGGTTCAGATCGATGGCCAGGCTGGTAAGGGATTCTCCCTCCAAAACTCTGCGGAACACCTCCCGCACTACCGCCGCTTTTTCCGACTCAACGACCACATGGCCCTTCTCAATTTTGTACCCGAACAGGAAGCGCAGGTTGACCAGCTCGCCGCGCTCGAAGCCCTGGCGAATCCGCCACTTCTGATTCTCGCTGGCGGAGCGGCTCTCTTCCTGTGCATAGGAAGCCAGGATGGTCATCATTAACTCTCCGTCTGCGCTCATGGTGTAAATGCTCTGCTCCTCGAAATAGACGTCAACCCCCAGAGCCTTCAGCTCCCGGACAGTTTCCAGCAGGGTCACCGTGTTCCGCGCAAAGCGGGAGATGGATTTCGTGATGACCATGTCGATGTTTCCAGCGCGGCACTCAGCCAACAGGCTTTGGAACCCGTCCCGGCTGTCCTTAGTGCCGGTGAACGCTTCATCAGCGTAGACCCCGCAGTAAAGCCAGCCAGTGTGCTTCTGAATCAGCGCACTGTAGTAGCTCACCTGTGCGGACAAAGAATGCAGCATGGCATCCTTCCCGGAGGAAACTCTGGCGTAGGCCGCGACCCGCTTTAAGCTGGGCCGCATGGGTGCAGGGAATGAAATTTGTTGAATGGTTCTTGCCATTCTGTCACCTCCTTGTCCAGTGCATATTACCTCTAAAAGAGTCTGTTATCCAGCGATTTCGGCGACTCAAAACGGAATATACTACACGAAGATATTCCATGCTTTTTGGCGATAATTGTATCAATTTTGCGGTAGTCATCCTCGTTGATGATGCCCTGCTGAAGCATATTCCTGGCAAGACTCATAGCGGTCTGATAAGCGGTCAAACGCTGATACAGATCATCCATCGGCGCTCACCGCCTTTTTCCGGGCTGCGGCATAGCAGGTGCGGGAGCAGTAACGCCGGCCTTTCGCACCGCTTTGAAACGAGCGTCCGCAGTAGGCGCAGGTAAAGGTGTAGAGGGTGCGCTTTCTGCCCTTGTCGGTGTGGGCGTTCCACCAGGAGATGCGGCATGAGTCCGAGCAGAACCGTTTTCGTTTTCGATGGGGCGTCTGGATGACGGGCTTCCCGCATCTCTCGCAGATGTCTGGAACGGCAGCGGCATTCTCGCCAGCGGGATGGCGGCGGAGGTAGGTTTTCACGCTGTTGACCGACAGTTCCAGAGCAGCGGCGATTTTCTTATACCCCAGCCCTTCCTGACTGAGTTTATGGATTCTGAGCTTTTCGGCTTCTGTCATAACAAACCCCTTTCCGAGAGCATAAGGCACGTCTCACCTTACAGCCACGGAAACAGGCAAATATGAGGATGACAAAAAAATAAAGCCCATCGAAGAGAAACCTTTCCTCGATGGGCTTTCAGTCATGTCAAGTGGAAGCGGTTGTGGTAGCGCCCCAGTATCACGCAAAATTGCTCTCGCGTCAGCGGGCTGCGGAGCAAGAGATTGCCGTTGTCATCGCCAGCCATCAGGCCGTTTTTCACCGCCCATTCCACTGCGGCCTCGGACCATTCAGCCGGGATGTTGTCCAAGGTGTGCTCCGCAGAGCCTCTCAGCTTTGCCTTGACAGCCGTGCGGAAGGTGTCCATGTTCTTCCCGTGTTTCGGCCACCAATGCAGCACATCCGCGTGGTTGGACGCGATGCCTAGGTCGTGACCTTCGCAGTGGCAGATGATGTCCTGCTCCGTCAGACCATAGAGCCCACAGAGATACACGCAGAGATCCACTGCCTCGTTGTAGACCTTGTCCAGATAATCGGCGTCCGTGAGATCGTCCTCGCAGATCTCGAAGGAGATGTGGGTATCGTTGGCCGAACCGCCGGCGTGCCAGCCCCGGTAGTCCCACGGCAGGGTCTGATAGGTTGCCACCGTCCCATCGGCCAGCTTACCAATGAAACCGTGAACGCAGACCTCCCGATCCATAGGCTGATTCCAGTGGTTGTTGTACTGGTTTTTCCCCAGAAGGCCGTCATCCGGCCCCACATAACGCTTGAGCCAAGGGTTGTTGGCGCCGGTGGAATGCACCATGATGCCCTTTAGGTTGATCCTGCGCCTCGCCTTGTAGCAGGCGTTGTTGGTGAAAATCAGCTTATGCAGATTCATTGTCGCTTTCTCCTTTGTCGTGCAGTTGCTCCAGCACGTCCTTCAGCTTTTCCGGGATGGGCAATCCCAGATGTCCGGCGTTCTCCAGAAAGGAGATACCCTCATTGGACAGGTAGAAGAAGATCACCGCCGTGCGGAGCACTCCCTCCTGACCCAGCACATACACGTCCACCAGGTTGCCGACGCCCACCAGCACAAAGATGAGTACCTTCCGACAGATTCCCTTGAATCCCACGGCGCTGGACAGCTTCTTGTCCGCGATGGCGCACATCACGCCGGTGATGTAGTCCACCAGCACAAAGGCGATCAGCGCGTAGAGAAAGCCATCCACGCCGCCCAGGTACCAGCCCAGAAAGCCGCCCAGGGCGGAAAAAGAAAGCTGAATGCCAGTCCAAATCGATTTCATAACGATGCCTCCTCATTCTTCAACAAAATGAATAAACGGCATCAGCAAGCCGATGTCGTTTACCGAAATGCGCAGTTTTTCCGTAATGGGGATCTCAAGGACTTCCGCATCCGGCGTCACCTCCAGATCCAGCAGTGCCTCCAGTTCAGCAATTGCCTTCTGCTCATATTCCGCTTCGAAAGCATAGGTGCCATCCTCCTTCGGCGTGCCATATTTATCAAAGATCTTCTGGCGCTGCTCCGAGAAGAAATCCGCCTCTTTTTGCAGCGTGGCAATGCTTTTTTTCAGTTGATAAGCAAGCTGCAAGCTGAGATCGCCGCCCGTCACCTTGGAAAGCGCCGGAATGGCCTGAATAATCTCTCGCATTTGCACTTTCATAATAACTTCCTCCTATCCAATCAAGCCGTATTTTTTCAGCGCTGAGATCAAGGTAGCCACCGTGGCCGATGAGGATACAGTCTGCCGTGCTACAGGTGTGGCGGAAAAAAAGCCCAACTTTGAACTAGTAGAGCTACCCAACTTCACAGTATTTGATCCAATATAGGCGTAATGCCAATAGTACGAAGACGTACCCAGATAAAACGCATAGTAGCTGGAAGAACTGTTAGGGCGCAGTTCGCGGTTGGTATTCGCCGTAATGTAGTACGTTGTGCTACCTCCCATTCTGACTTCTTTGCCCGCCATATTGGGGTCAGTGCCTCCGCCGATGGTAGTGCCGTTGACCTGAAGATTGGAGCCGCTGGCGCTGAGGTAACAGCTGCTGCTCAAGTAAAGTCTGGAGATGTACCCGGTGTCCCAATAGTAAGTAGAGGAACCCAGACGGTTGACAGAGGAGCCGCTTGCCACGATCTCAAAAGTTCCGCCATTGAAGCCAATAAATCCATCGTTCCCGATATTGCGGATAGTGACGCTCTCGCACCACACCTTTCCAAACGGATAAGAGACATTGCCCAAATCCCAGTCTACAGTGGTTGCCGGCCGGACGCAGTGATTGCTTGTGTCAAATATAAGCGCGTGGGTGCCAACGCCATCCCAGCTGGCCAGTTTGATCTGTGAGCCGGCAAAAATATAGGTATAGCTGTAGTTCCAAGTGCCGTCCCCGCCAATATACATATTGTTCGATGAATATTCCGTCAGACTGACTTTGCCAGAAGTAGAGTAGATCGTCTTTACCTTCAGCGTGGAGGTGTCAATGCGGTCGGCGTGGATGGTTCCAGTGGTAATGTTAGAACCGTTGATGGTTGTTTTTCCTGCTGTCCCCAGTGCTGAGATGGTCACATAGCCGGAGAGGTCGATGGTGTCCGCCACCAGCTTGATCGCCCGGTCGGTCATAGTAAAGTTGGAGGACGAGGTGCCGCTGGCGATCAGCCAGTTGATCTTATCCGCTGTCTGCGTCACTGTGGAGATGTTCCCTTCGGCGGTCTCTATCCGCGTTGTGATGGAGGTAAGGCTCTGAGAGAGCGCCGAAACCGAGCCCTCCGCATCCTCGATCCGAGTATCAAAACCGCTCACCGTCTGTGAGAGCACGGATACTGCGCCTTCCGCGTCCGCAATACGGGTGTCGAATCCTCCGACAGTGAGGGATAGCTCGGAGACAGCGCCCTCTGCGGTAGCGATCCGCAGGTCAAAGCCGGAGACGGTCTGCGTCAGCTGTGACAACTCCCCGTCGACGCTCTCAATGGTGGATTCCAGTCTTCCGTCTGCCGCTCGGAATTCCTGTCGGATGCGATCCAGCTGCGTGGCGGAAGACGCCATCAGGTTGGGTACATAGTCGCCCACCTCTACCCGGACGGTATAGCGATAAAACGGGTTATACTGAATGCTGACGATACGGGTATCCGCCTGGATGCCCATGGGCGTGTAGGTAATATTGACCTCGTCCCCGGCCTGCAGATCCGCCATTTTGAACAGGGATATCTCATAAGCGGCGGTGTTCTCCCGGCCGTCAATCGTCACCGACAAATTCGTCACATTCTCTCCGTCCATGAGCGGCTTGCGGACAGTGGAGCCGCGGTGCTTGCGAAGATGAATGACGTACCCGTCATACTCCACTTCGCAGCCGCAGGCGTCAATAAAGCGCATCAGGGCGTTCCGGCGGCTGAGCGGGCTTTGATCGGTGAACGCCGCTTCCACTCGCTCGGTTGCCTCCACCGTGCCGACAGAGAAAGGAGTGCCGGACAGCAGCTCCGTCAATCCCGCGGTGGGCGTCCCTTCAAACACAAAGGTGACGAGGTTATATGCCGCATCATTCAAAATATAGGAGATGTGTTCGCATTGCGCGGTAGTCACAGGAAATCCGCCTGTGATTTGCTTGGAAATCCGCACGATGTTGTAATACTGCCCGTCCAGCTCCGCCGTCATGCCAACGGACAGGGACTGCGACCGGGAGGCCAGCACGGAGAATTCCAGCGTCCGTTCCCCGGACAGCTTGTCGCTCAGCGATGCGGACAGCACCCTGGGAAAGCTGCACTGAAGGACGCTTCCGCTGTATATGTTCAGACTTCCCATGTTTCCCTCCTTGCTCAAGTGATCCCCCGGTTACGTACATAAACGGCGTTTTGCGACCACTGAATTTGTGACAGAACACGGGCAAGCGTAACGCCGTCGATCGTCAGAGGAATGGTCACATCAATCGTCTGTGTGCGGGTTTTAATCGCCGGTGTCGTATCTATGTCATGTAAGGCCGTGTTGAGATCCATGCGCCTGGGAAGCGCGGTTGTCATATCCGCGGAAAGCCCACGCATCACGCTGCTGATATCCTCAGCCAAATGTTCTGCCGAGTGAACAGCTTCTTTCCCGTTGGTATCAATGGCCCCGGCAAGACCCTCTACCAACATTTCTCCCACCCAAGCCATCTCTTTTGAAGGAGAATTGATGCCGAAGAAGCTGCAAATTCCATCCCAGATGCCAGAGATCCAGCCGGACACCTTGTCCCAAATCCATCCGGCCAGAGATTGGATGCCCTGCCACAGGCCGCGCACCAGGTTGGCGCCCACCTCGGCGATCTGGGAGACGCCCTGGCCGAGGGCCGAAACAATCCCTGTGATGATCTGCGGGACCGCCTTTACGATCTCCACGATGATGGTCGGGAGATTCGCAATCAGGGACACCAACAGCTCCACACCGGCCTGGATAATTTGAGGGATACTGTTGATGAGGGCGTTCACGATGCCGGTAATGATTTGTGGGATCGCCGCCACAATGGTTGTGATGATCTGGGGCAGCGCCTGGATGAGCGACACCAGTAGGTCGATACCCGCCTGAATAATCTGCGGTATGGAGTTCAGAACCGCCGTAATGATCCCCTCAATAATCTGGGGTATGGCTGCGACAATGGCGGTGATAATCTCTGGCAGCGCGGCCACCAGTGAGGTCAGAAGCTGGATGCCCGTTTCAATGATCTGCGGGATAGAATTCAGCAGGAAGGTCACGATGCCGTTGATGATCTCCGGCAGAGCCGCAATAAGCACCGGCAGGGCGTTTAAAATCCCCTGTGCCAGCCCCGTGACCAGCTGAAGCGCCGCGTCCAGGATGAGGGGCAGATTGGCAATGAGGGTCTGACAGATCTGAACCACCATCTGCACAATGGTGGGAACCAGCTGAGGCAATGTGGAAGCAATGCCGGAAGCCAGGGTTGCCACCACCTGCATCGCCGCCTGCAAAAGCTGCGGAGCCAGCTCGGTCAGACTGGTGACCAACTGGAGAACGATGGAGAGGGCGGCTGCGGCCAGTTGGGGCAGTGCGTTCACAATCCCGGTGACAAGGGTTGCGATGATATTCACCCCGGCTTCCAGCAACACCGGAAGGCTGGCGAGGATGGTTTCCCCAATGACTGGAACAATGGTGGAGAGCTTCTCCATGAGAACGCTCACCAGACCGGAGATGCCCTCGGCAAAGGTCTCGGCTGCGCCGGCGGTACCGTTCAGGACTCCCTGCAGCCCCTCGCCCATGAGGGACACGAAGGGAATCATGGCGGTGAGAACATCTGCTGCCATGGTCTTCAGTGTGGTCATAATGGGTTCCGCAATGGCACCCAGCTGGGCGTAGGCGTCTGTAAGGAGCGCCTGGGCGCGCTGGGCTTCCATCACATCCCCGTTGAGGGTTTTGTAGTTTTCCGCCGCTTCCTGGTACAGGCCGTTGAGGGTATCGGTAATGAGTGCTGCGCGTTCCTGCTCGGAACTGCAACCATCCAGCGCCGACTGGAAGGCCTCCTCATTGACCCCGGCCCAGTTGAGGGCGTCCGCCAGCTGGCCGGTGATGGTGCCAGTTTTGGCGGTCTCATTGGCAGCTTCGGTCAAACCTTCGATGGGAAGGCTGTCCCCGAAGGTGGCCCACACGCCGGCGGCGATGTCCGTCCACTGCGCTAGCTCTTCCTCGGTGGAGCAGAGCTTGGCGAGGTGGTTGACCGCTTCCACACTGCGATCCTCTTCGCCCAGGATGGCATAGAAGCCGGTGTAGGCTTCACCGGCCTGTTCTGCCGTAAACCCGGCGGTGGTGAAGGCTGCGTCCAGCTTGGCCTGGTCCTCCCGGTATTCCCGTGTGGACTCCGCCAGGTCGAGGAAGCTCTTGGTCAGCCCGGCAAGGGCGGCCCCGGCGGCGGCGACAGCGGCTCCCGCCGTGACTGCCAGCCCCTTGAGGACAGAGCCGACCTTCTCCAGCTTGCCGGACGCCTTGTCGGTCTTATCGGCGGCGTCATCGATCTCGTCCCCGAACTTGTCCGTCTGCTGGGCGGCATCTCGCATCTCATCTCCCATGGAGTCGATGGCCCTCTGGTTCTGGTCAAGCTCCCGCTCCATATTGTTCAGAGCGGCCTGTGCGTTGTTGAGCTGGATCTGCCACTGCTGGGTGCGCCGGTCGTTCTCCCCGAAAGAGGTGGAAGCGTTCTCCAGGGCCCTGCGCAGGGTCTCGATTTTCTTCTTCTGGGCATCGATTTCCTTACCCAACACCTGGTTCCGAGCGGTGAGGGCTTCCACGGAATCATCGTTTTTGTCAAACTGGGACTGTATAACCTTCATTTCAGAGCCGAGAACCTTGAAGGACTGGTTGATGTCCGCCAACGCCTTCTTGAATTCCTTTTCACCCTCCAGCCCGATTTTCAGGCCGAAGTTATCCGCCATCCGTGGTCACCTCCTTCAAAATGGCATAAAAAAGCCCGGATCACTCCAGGCAAAAGAAAAGAGCCGATTGCTCGACTCTTTTCAAAAGTTTATTCAGTTTTCTTGCATTTTTCGGAGCTGCGCGTCAATATCCCGTCCGCCGTACATGACGCGGAGCACCGTGACGGTTTTTACCTGGTGGTCCGGGATGTAGAACACCAGGTAATTGTCCACCGGCATGACCCGCAGGTTCCGGCTGCGCCATGGCTCCCGGTCGTAGACCCGGAACCGCTCCGGCATCTCATCCAGCTTGAGGATGTTCTCCTCCAAACGGTCCAGCTGGCCGTTGGCGTTCTGCTCCGACTGAAGCTCCACTGCGATGTAGCGGTAAATTTCCCGCAGGTCACGCTTTGCTTCCGGGGTCAGCGTCACCTCATAGCTCATACGCCCAGTTCTCCCCGCAGCTCGTCAAACGCCTGCTTTGCCGGAATGGTTTGCCCGGATTTCATCTGGGCATAGCCCTTCTCCAGTTCCGTATCCAGCTGCTCGGCAGTCATGCGGCTGACGTCCAGCGGATGCTCCGGGAGCTTTACCTCGAAGGGCAAGCCCCGCTGGAGGATGACCTGCTTGTAGAACATGGTGATGGCATTGGACGCCGGGATGCCCAGGGCGCTGAGGATGGCTTCCGCCTGTTCCTTGACCTCCGGCTCAATGCGCGCATACAGATTTGCCGACTTTGCCATATCCAAGACTCCTTTCGGGATTTGTGTATTCTTCCTTGCCTCCATTATACTCTATTGTACGGACAAAAGCAATACATTATTCAAATCCCGTAGGGAATCACATCGTCAATGGTCAGCTCCCGCTTGGGCTTCGCCATACCGAGGAACTGCTTGTGGCACTCCCACAGATCCAGCAGCAGGCCGAAGGGCAGGAGCATGGTTTCCTCCGGGGCAAAGCCCAGCTGAGCGGTGCCGTAATAGAAAAGCCGGGTAAACAGCTCGGCGTCTGTTACCCGACTTCCGCGTTTTTTGAGTCCGTCTCGCTTTCGATATTCCGCTTGGTGCCCTTGTACATGGCTTCCATGATGGCTTCCTTGTACCCCGCCAGCTCGAAGGGAGAGGTCAGCAGCTCCACGGCATCCTGGGTCAGCGGCTCCTTCTTATCCTCCGGGTGCTGGAGGTTGTGGATGAGCACGCTCTGATTGGCCAGCAGGGTGATGAGCCAGATGATCTCATCGAGCGCCATTTCAAAGTTCTCGGACTTCATCAGCCTGTCGCCCAGGTTCTCCAAACCGCCGTAGCGTCCGGCAATCTCCTTGGTGGCGCGGGTGGTGAGCACCAGATCATACTCCTTGCCGCCGATGGTGATGGCGGCGCTTCGCTCCTTGCTCATGGGTCAGCCCTCCTTACGCAGTTTCCAACGTGCTGTAGTCCGGCTCATACACCTCTTCGTACCAGCCGGAGATTGTGGCGGGCAGCACGCCGGTATCGTCCTCGGAGACCTCCGCCTTCCAGGGGTGCTTGCCCTGACCGTCCACCTTGTTGCGACGGGTCACGGTGCCTTCAATGGAAGGGGTGGAAAATTCAATGCTCTCGCCCTTGGTGGTGAGGTTGGTGGCGGGAATGCCAAACTTTACCCGGTAGAGCCAGAAGTAGCGGTACTTGCCGTTGGCCTTTTTGGCGCGAAAGCCCACGGCCACAGGGGTGCCGCCGTCCTCACTGGTGGAAACCAGCACCTTGTTTCCGTCAATGGTGGCGCCGGTCAAATCCTGGGCAACGGTAACGCCGATGTCATCCACGCCCAGGGTTAGAGTGCCGCTCTGGAACTCCTTGACCACAGCGGCAGCGCCATCGTCCGCATACAGCGTGGCTTCCGCCAGCTCCACCGACAGTTCGGCGGTCATAGCCTTTGCCAGGGGCTGAGGATCGCCGTAGGTTTCGTTGCCGGAAGTATCCTCGGTGATTTTGGCGTAGTACAGCTTGTCCAAGCCGATCGTAGCCATATCTCATTCCTCCATTTCACCGGCGAGCCGCCGGGGGCAATTCGCGCACCAACATTTTTGGTAACGCAACCTTGCCGCCCGCGCCGCTCCGCCGTTCATACTTTAAAGTTGGTATAGTTTTGCCACGTCAATGGCGTAGTGGTGAAAGCCGGTATCGTCCTCGTGACCGATGTACCGGCGGTCGGTAATGCAAAAATCCGCACCCAGCAGGGCGCGGACAAGAATATCTTTAGTGGCGGTGTAGTTGCCCTTCACGAATAGAGACAGCCGCGCCTCCTGGGTGTCGTACCC
>OJQL01001680.1_pt1 | contig 15277 bp, 6 predicted proteins | sample 1598731 | NCBI WGS metagenome assembly OJQL01 (sample SAMN03922510, study PRJEB24848) | human gut metagenome | isolation source: stool sample | host: Homo sapiens | place: Germany | collected 2010-02
ACAATGTCTACCTTCGTTGTTTCAATCGTTCCCGTGACAGAATCCAGTGTGGCAAATTTTTGCATCAGGGCGCTCATCTCATCCCCATCTGTATCCACAACATAGGTCAGCATATCTGTGAGTTTGCTCAGTGCATCTTCTTGGGATGCACAGTTTCTAACGATCTCCTTGACTGCCTCTTCGTCATAATGGCCCTGCTTCAACTCTAACTGTCGGATGGACATCTGCATGTGCAGAAGACCATACTCATAATCCTGATTCTGTCCACTGAGCTTCGCCAGATCCAAAGCATCCTGATAGGACTCCTTCACCAGACCAATAACAGGAAGCGGTTCCCCCTCTGTCTGTGATACATCGAATACTGTAGCAATCCGGAAACGTGGAATCGTATAGACAACTTCTTCCATTTCCGGTGTTCCGTCTGGTTTCAAAATCGGTTCCTGTGTCTCCGGATCAAGCTTCTCCACTTCCTCTTTTTCCCGGATGGGCGCAGGGGCGATGATCTGTATCCCTTTTTCCCCACGTTTTACCTGGCGTTTAAACTTTTTCTGCCACGCCTGATACCCCGCTACCAGGCTCGCATCCGGCTTCTGCATATAAATCAGAAGTGTGTTATTCAGGCTGTAATCATGGAACTGCGACATTGTTTTCAGATACTCTTTATACATCTCGGATGTAAAAATTTCCTTTACGCCTTTCTCCAGCTTTTGCGTGATTTCTTTCATTTGCTGGCTTCTCTTGTTTTCTGCCATATTGCCTCCTAAAAAATGTCCTGCCGGTTTCCCGGCAGGATAAACCTATTCTTTCGTCAGGTTCTCATAGTTCCGGTTGCAGTTTCCGCCCTGGCTCCTGCCTTGTCTGCTGTCCTGCCGCAATCCGCTCCTTCGCTTCTCTCAGCTTCCCCAAGACAGATGGTTTACGGGAAGCCTCTGCGACAATCGCGGTTTCTTCCAGTCCCTGTGCTTCCCCTGTTTCCAGTAACTCAGAAGAACCCTTTTCGTCCATATTCAAAAGAGCATTTAACTCCGTCAAACGCTTTGTCTTTTCTGCAAGCTCCTGTTCTTTCGCAAAAGGTTTCGCTACTTCCTCCTTTGCCGCTTCTAACTGTTGCTGCAGTGTCTCCAGCTTCTGCCCCGTTTCCAGCACTTTCCTTTCAATTCCACCCAAGGCATTGCTGATCCTTTGAAGATTTCCCAGGGCATCTTTTCCCACCTCAACCTTATAGCTGCACTGCCGCTTCAAAGTCAAAAGATAGGTCTGGTTAAAGCTGTCAAATTCTGCGCTCATCTGAAATCCATAAAGCTCCCCGATCTGCCCGGAAGTTTTTACAGCTTTTAATCCGGCACAGGCGGCAATCAGCGCTGTTCCAGCCTCTTTCCGGTCTGTATACGCTTTTCCTCCGATGGTCATGGAAAACTCCTCTTTCGCTTTTTCCAGGAACGGTTTCACAGCGTCCCGATCTGCTTTCAGCCCCTCCAGCCGTTCCTTTGCCGCTGTGATCTGCATCGGGAAGTTTTTCGCTATATCCGTTTCCAGGCGGTATTTCTGGCTGGTATGGTTTGCTTTCATCAGCTTTAATTTACTCACTTGAATATCCAAGTCCATCTTTTCTTTGATATAGGGATTCCCGGTAGCCAGCGCCTTGATCTCCGCATAGGACAATGCCGCATCGTCCACATCCTCGCAGGCACGGACTGGGCTTTTGGAAGTCATGATCTGGCTGATAAACTTTTGTTTATTTTCTAAAATCTGCCACATATAAGCGTCAAAGGTATTTTCTGTGACATACCGGAAAATTTTCACCTTTTCATTCTGGTTTCCCTGTCGGAGGATACGCCCTTCCTGCTGTTCCAGATCCGCCGGCTTCCAGGGGCAATCCAGATGGTGGAGGGCAACAAGCCTGTCCTGGATATTGGTTCCGGCTCCCAGCTTCGGTGTGGAGCCGAGCAGGATACGCACGTTCCCGGAGCGTACCTTTGCAAACAGCTCTGCCTTTTTTACTTCCGTCCCCGCCTCATGGATAAAGGCAATTTCTTCCCTGGGGATTCCTTTTGCCACTAATTTCTCCCTCACATCGTCATATACGTTAAAGGAGCCGTCGCTTTTCGGTGTGGAAAGGTCGCAGAAGATCAACTGGGTAGAGCTCTTTTCCTCCGTCTCCTGCCAGATCATAAAGGCATTTTCTACACAGCGGTTTACCTTGCTTTCCGGGAAATCCGGTAGCATATCATTGATCAGCCGCTGGTCTAAGGCGCATTTTCTTCCGTCATTCGTGATTTTCAGCATATTGTCCTGATAAGGCTCTACCATGCCTTTCCTCACACTCTCTGCCCGTTCCGCAAAAGACTCTACTAAATCCTCCTGTTCCTCACTGGGCTTTAACACCTCATTGACGTATTCAGCTTCCGGTACTGGAAGCTGAAGCATGTCGGCAGTCTGAATATCCGCACATTCCTTGAACAGCGAAATCAGCTCTGGAAGGTTAAAAAAACGGGCGAACCGTGTTTTTGCACGGTAGCCCGTTCCTTCCGGCGATAATTCAATCGCCGTTACTGTCTCCCCAAAAGCCGCCGCCCAGGAATCAAAATGTCCTAAGCCCATTTTCTGGAGGGTATCATATTGTAAATATCTCATAATGGTATAAAGCTCGACCATACTATTCGAGACGGGAGTCCCTGTGGCAAAGGTTACGCCGCGCCCTCCGGTAATCTCGTCCAAATACTGGCACTTTGCAAACATATCGGAACTCTTTTGGGCGTCTGTCTGTGCGATGCCTGCGATATTCCTCATTTTTGTATAAAGGAACAAATTTTTGTAATAATGGCTCTCATCTACAAAAAGCCGGTCTACGCCTAACTGTTCAAACGTAACCACATCATCTTTTCTGGTCTGGCTATTGAGCCTTTCCAGTTTTGTCAGCAGGTTCTTTCTGGTCTTTTCCATCTGCTTCACAGTATAGTAGGTTCCATCCTGTTCTGCCGCTTCTTCAATCGCCATGGTAATCTCGTCGATCTGCCGCTCTATGGTTTCCGCCTGCCGCTCTGGGGACAAGGGAATCCGTTCAAACTGGGTATGCCCGATGATCACCGCATCATAATCCCCGGTTGCGATCCGGGAACAGAATTTTTTCCGGTTCGCCGGTTCAAAATCCTTTTTCGTGGCAACTAAGACATTGGCGTTGGGATAAAGCCGCAGGAAATCGCTTCCCCATTGCTCCGTCAAATGGTTTGGAACTACATACAGATTTTTCTGTGATAATCCGAGACGCTTGCTTTCCATTCCTGCCGCAATCATCTGAAAGGTCTTTCCAGCCCCCACGCAATGCGCCAGCAGGGTGTTATGCCCGTAAAGGATATGGGCAACGGCGTTTTTTTGGTGCTGCATCAGCGTAATCTCCGGCGTCATCCCCACAAACTGGATATGGCTGCCGTCATATTCACGGGGGCGGATGCTGTTAAAGAGTACATTATACTTCCGGCACAGATCTTCCCGCCTGTCCATATCCTGAAAAATCCATTCCCGGAACTCCTCTTTAATCAAATCCTGCTTCTGCTGTGCCAGCATCGTTTCTTTTTTATTCAGGACACGTTTTTCATTCCCGTTTTCCACCACGGTATCATACACTTTCGTATCCCGCAGGTTTAAGGCATCCTCTAAAAGCCGGTAGGCGTTTGCCCTCTGCGTCCCATAGGCGGCGGTAACACGGGCATTTCCGTTATCCGCATTTTTCCCGGATACATTCCATTGCCCGTTGACAGGGGCGTATTTTACCTCAATGGTTTTTCCCAGGTAATAATCCGGCGTATGAAACAGCTCTCCCATAAACTGCGTGATATACGCCGGATCGATCCAGGTAGCCCCCAGGCGCACTTCGATTTCCGATGCGTCTAAGTCTTTTGGCTGTACCCGTTCCAACGCCTGAACATTTACCTCATATTCCGGATGATTTTCCGCAAAGGTTCTCGCAATATCCAGCTTTTCCCGGACGTTGCCGGAGAGGTACTCGTCCGATGTCTCCCAGCCTTCTGTGACCGGATTTTTAAAGATAATCCCGTTTAGCTCTTCTGTAACTTCTTCCTCGGTTTTCCCGGAAAGCTGCGCCATAAAAGGAATGTCCACCTTTGCCCTTTCCCCGATGGATACGGCTAAAGCTTCGCTGGCTGTATCTACGGAAGTGACTGCCTCCGGCTTCCGGATCGTCCGTTTGGTAAAAATATCTGCTTTCCGTTTCAAGCTGCCGTTTTCATCTAAAATCTCCAGGGAAGAAAGCAGGCAATAGCTGCTGTCCTGTGAAAATGCCCGCTTATTCGCATTGCTGCTGATCAGCCCGTATCTCCCGGTAAAACGGTCATATGCCTGGCTGAGTTTTTCCTGAAAGTGCTGTACTTCTATATCGCTCCCATCTTCCAACTGGCATTGAAGAAGCTTCTGTGTGAAATCCCGCAGTTCAATCATGCCGAGAATACGTTCTGCTGTCATAGCCGGTAAGTCCATACGGTTCATCCGGGAGTTTTCCCGGTAATACACCACACCGTCTACATTTGCAAAACTGAAATTTTTAACAGCAGGATCAGCCGGAATGGACGCTTCTGCTTCCTCCAGGTCGGAATCTTCCAGTTCCAGCGGTACAATCGTACCGTGGATATGGCTCAGGGCTTCCTTTAGCTGTTCTCCCAGATCCGCCCCCTCTAAGGGCTTGCAGACAAGCTGCGGACCGTAAGGACCGGAAACGATTTCCTGCTCTCCTAATACCATCTCCGGATGCTCCTGGAAATACCGGTTCACGGTAATAAAATTGTGGTTGGTTTCTCCCTTGTCATTTGTATAGTCCTGATCGAAAATCCTATCTGTCTGTACCCATTCCGGCAGTTCCTTTCCCAGTATCCTGGGAGCCTCCAGTTTTTGCAGGAATAAAATATCCGCATTGATCTTTGTCCCCGCATTTGCCCGGAACGCATTGTTCGGAAGGCGAACCGCCCCAAGCAGGTCACAGCGCTGGGCAATATATTCCCTTGCTTTGCTGTCCCGTTTATCCATCGTCCCGCCGCCGGCTCCATTAGACGTAATAAAAGTAACGATACCCCCAGGGCGTACTTTGTCAATCGCCTTTGCGATAAAATAGTCATGGACAAAGAAGTTCTGCCGGTCATACCTGCGGTCTGCCAGCTTATAACCTCCAAAGGGGATATTCCCTACCGCCACATCAAAAAAGCCGTCCGGGAACTCCGTCTTTTCAAATCCATTGACCGTGATATTTGCTTCCGGGTAAAGCAGCTTCGCAATTCTGCCTGAAACGCTGTCTAATTCTACGCCGTACATCTTTACCCCGCTAAGCTTCTCCGGCATCAGCCCGATAAAATTTCCAACACCGCAGGAGGGTTCCAGCACATTCCCCTTATCCAGCCCCATCTGTTCCAGGGCTTCGTACATTGCTTTTATTACTACTGGAGGCGTATAAAAGGCGCTGAGTGTAGATTCCCGTGCCGCACGGTATTCTTCCGGGGATAATTCTACATAAAGCTGTGTAAATTCTTCCGCCCATTCCTGGTTCCGTTCGTCAAAGGCTTGGGAAAGCCCGCCCCATCCTACATAGCGGGATAAGGTTTCCTGCTCCTCTGGCGTTGCCGTTTCCCTCCCTTCAAATTCTATCTGATGAAGCAGACGGATAGCTTCCATGTTGGCACGGAACTTTTCCTTTTCACTCCCGGTTCCCAGGGTATCATCCGTAATACGGAAATTAGAACTTTGGGGCAGGACGGTTTCCTCAGCCGCCTCCGTGTCGGATGGTTCTAAAGGCAGCCGGTATTCTCTGCGCCGGGCATTCACTTCTTCGGGGTTCATTCTATGCCCGGTCAGTTCTTCAATTTCTGCTTCTAAAGCGGCTTTCCCATCCGTTTCCATTCGTTCCATAACATCGGCAAATAGCTGCATCTGTTCCGGCGGAAACTCTGGATGGAAAAGCAGCTCTACATCCAAGTTTTTCTCTGCAGCCACAAAGAGTACGTCAAGCTGCTCCGGAGAAAATTCCTCGAAAGACCTGCCAATTCTCTCCATTTTTTCTTTTACAATTTCTTCTATGGATTCCACAGCCATATCCGTTTCCAGGCGTGATACATCTGGTTCACGTCCCTCTGGCAGTGGCACTTCCGGCTCTGGCACTTCTGCCCCCATAAAGTCAAAGATGGATAACTGGTTTGTATTTCCCTCCAGTATCGTCTCTTTCTTTTGTTCCGGGAAAATTGTATAGGTTCCCTCCAGATACTCATGAATCGCAGAAAGGATCTCCGCCCGTTCCTCATACCGCTCAAAATCCAGTGGCAGAGCGGCAAGCGCAGCATCCATCTGTGCCACTAAAGCTTCCGCCGTATCCCCTTCTTTCAAAAGCCGTGTCACTTCTGTTCTCGCATCTACCCGAAAAAAATCCTCCCGGAATGGGCGTTCGATTTCCTCCGGCATACGGGAGTAAAAGGTCACGATACGCCCTGCCATGACCTCCCGCTCATATCCTGGCATTCGGGAATAATCCCCGGCTTTCAGGTATAACCCGTTGTCAATCAAATACTGTACCCGTTTTGCCGCCTGCGCCCATTTCAGTAAAGCCGAAGCATCTGGGTTCCCATAGTCTCCCCGCTCCAGTTGGATTCCTTTCCCGTTGTACTCCGCATGGGAATCATCCGCACCAGATAGCGCATGGCTCTGTCCTCCGATTCCATAGCTTTCCTTCAAAAAAGCTTCCTTTTCTTTTGCGCTCTTGTCCTGAATAAAGAAAGCATAGGTACGCAGCCGTCCATCGGAGTATGCCCCTCCTTTTGTTAAAAAGGCGTCGATTTCATCCTGGGTAATAAAAACCGGATGTTCTTCCCACGAAAAGCCCTCCCGTGCCTGATAGGGAACCGCTTCCTTTGCAAATTTCTGAAACTGTGCCGCTACTTTATCTGGTCGATAAAAGTGGAAGCGCATCAAGTCTTTGTCCATCTCGTAGGCTTCCGCCAAACCCGCCAGACGCTCATTTAAATCTGCCAGAAATTCCGGCTTGTCCAACTGAACGCTGATTTTATCTGTAATCTCCGGGAAGCCGCCCTGAAACAGTTCCGTGTCCTCAAATACCAGTTCCGCAACGCCTTGCGCCATATCCCGTTTCATCATAGCCAGCACATATGCGTGTTCCTGCAAGGCGTTTGAACGTGCAGCGTCTAACACGGATTGCGGGGCATATTCCCCCTGTTTCAAAAGCTGATGAATCCGTCCGCTTACGTCCTCCCAGGACAAAAAGGCTTTGTCAAGAATCCGGTCTCTGACCGTATGCCCCAGGGAGATCTGCATCCCCAGCTCATCATACCAGACGGAGTATTCTTTCCCGCCGATCTCCAAGCCGATTCCCCCTGTGCCATATTCCCGCCGCACAAAATCCGTATAATCCTCCTGGGGCTGTTCGATCATAAAATTGTAAATGATGCGCAGATGGCTCCGGTTCCTGTTTCCTCCTTTTCGCAGGACTTCATCTACAACATCCGCAGGGATTGCTATTTCCCCGGCATACAATGCCCTCTGCCGCTCCTCAATGGAACGGATCTGCTGTTCCACAGTCGGTAATTCGGGCAAAGATAAAGCAGAGGCTTCTTCTACCTCTGCTTCGGTTAACTCCTGTTCCCTTTTTTCTTCACTTAACTGTATACCAATTCCGTCAGCACGGTTTCTTCCGCCATCTGTGTCAGGCTGTTCATGTGCGCCGTCCACTTCATCGGCTCTGTCTCTTTGTTCGGAGCCGGATACATTTTCAGCAGGTTCTCCGTCAGGTTTTCCATCCGCACCTGTGCTGTCCGCTCGATCTCCTGCAAGTGGCTGTCCAGCTTCCCGCTCATCAGCAGGCTCTGATACAGATTCTTCTTGTGTTCCTTCAGATAGGTTCTCCGCAGCATCCCGTATTTCCCGATTACCACTGGTTCTTCCTGAAGCGTCAGGTTCGGGAACAGGTAATCGCCCTTGCGTGTATAAGTCACTTCCATTGTCTTGACCTCCTTCATTGTTTTTGCTTTCGCGAATTAACGTGTTAAATTTATTATAAGGCATCTCTGACTTTTTTTCAACTGTTTTTTCTGTATTTCTCTGAGATACCTCCGCTTGCTGCCTCCACGCCTCCAGATCTGCTTGCCGGATTGTCCGCCCTATGTCACGCAGTACCGGTTCCACAAGCTGGCTAGTGGCATTTCCCAGAAAAGCCAATGCGGATAAGTCATTAAAGTCTGTAATCCCGAAAAAATCTGCTTCTTCCAGGTACTCTTCTGTCTCAAGACCACAGCGGCGCATCAGGGAATAAAAAGCGCTGTTCGTCAAAAGGGTTCGAAATTCTACCCGGATCGTATCCTCGTCTAATCCTTCCAGATAGGTTCCCTCAATGGCATAAGCGAAATCCTCCATCGCTTCTCCCAGGCTGTCCGCTGCCAGTTCCTCCGCTATCTCCCGTAATGCAGACGGTAAATCGGACATTTCCGCTCTTTCTAACCCATAAGTATCCGCCAGATGGTTCCAAAGCAGCTCTTTCTGATCTTCTTTTAACTTCCACAGATACGGCGTTCTGCCTCCCTGTACTAAATGCGTATCGGAAATGTCAAAGACATATCGCAGCGTCCGTCTCGGTCCGCTGTCGTCAAGCAATGCGATCCCCTTTGCTCCCCGGTTTACCCACCGCCGCATTTTTTCATTCCACACTTCCATTTCTGCGCAAGCCACAGCGTCCGGACGCTGTGCGTGGATTAAAAGTGTGTCCGAAAAAGAATAACGGTACAGCCTGGATGCCGTGTCCAGATACCGCATCCAGTCCCGTGGGGAACCACTGACTTCTTTTGCCGTCTCCTGAGCCAGAAAACGGATGTCGTTTATTTTTGCCATGTGAATCCTCCTGTCAAAATTTTTTCGTTTTCATTTGTTTTTTCTTTTTCCATCTCGGTATAAATCCTCTATTTCCCATTTACAATATAAAGAAATTCAGTTATAATTTCTTTATAAGGAGGTGCAAACTATGCCAACCATCAAATCAAGCGCAGATTTACGCAACAGTTACAATGAAATATCGACTTTCTGCCATCAGTATTCTGAGCCTGTTTTCATTACCAAAAACGGCAAAGGCGATCTTGCCGTTATGAGCATTGAGGCATATGAACAGCTTGCAGGGCGCTGTGAATTATATGGGCTGCTCCAGGAGGGCATGGATGACCTTGCCGCCGGAAGAACCCGCCCGTTTTCAGAAGCGATGGAAGAAATAAGGAGCCGCCGGAAACGATGAAATATCAACTGCACATTACCCAGTCTGCGGAAAGGGATCTCATCCAGGCTGCCGATTATATTGAGTTCGTCCTGAAAAATCCCCAAGCCGCCGATGACCTTTTAGCGGAAGCAGACAAAAAGATCCATGCCTTGCTGCTGTTTCCCAAAGAACACCCCCTTACAGAAGATAAGCTTCTTGCTTCCTGGGGCGTTCGCTTTATGACGGTAAAAAACTATCTTGCCTTTTACGTTGTGTCAGAAGAGAAAAGCCAGGTAACGGTTATCCGTTTCTTATATGCCAAAAGTGACTGGCATTCCATTTTAAAATACGGCTTTTCCCTCCTGTAAGAATCCCCTCCCCGTGATCTTGTGGGGAGGGTTTTACTTTTTACTGCTTTTCTTTTTGGGAAACTCCAGTTTAAAGCTGGCTTTTCCCCCGGAAGTATCTAATAGAAGATACGCCGCAAAAGTTTTCCCTTTTTTCTGGGAATACAAGTCTGGTACATAAGTACGCCTCTCCTTTAAAAGTTCTAAAGCCATTTTCTTATCCAACTGCTTCTTCATTCCTGACAAATAGCGGTTTTCTTTCCAGAGGGCAAACGAACAGTCCTGGTTCCCACAGTAAAAATTCTTCTTTCCCTCATAGACCGGGCTTTTGCAGACCGGGCAGGTTCCTATACTCTCCCTGGGATGGAAGCGGTTTCGTTCCTCTGCCGAAATTTCCCCACATTCCAACAGCATCCGGTCAATCAGTTCCACAATGCCATCCAGGAAACTTTCACTGTCCAGTTCCCCTTTCTCCATCAAAAGCAGGCGGTTCTCCCATTCTGCGGTCATTGCCGCCGATTTTAGGTACTCCGGCAATACGGAAATTAAATCCATTCCTTCCTGTGTTGGCAAGAGCTGTTTCCCTTTCCGCTTCACATAGCCGGAGGATACCAGCTTTTCAATAATGGATGCCCTGGTAGCCGGTGTTCCCAAACCTTTTTTCTCTGTCCCTTCGTTAAATTCCTGGCTTCCCGCTGTCTCCATTGCAGATAGAAGCGTATCCTCGGAAAAAGGCTTCGGCGGTGTGGTTTCATGCTCCGTAATGCGTACTCCTGCCAGGGGAATCTTCTGCCCCTGTTCTGCCTCCGGTATGGGCTGTGTCTCCTCCTTTTTCCCTTTTCCACCTAAACGGTCACGGAATGCCGCCTCTACCGCTTTCCAGCCCATTTCTAAAATGGTCTTTCCTTTTGCCCTAAACTCTGCCCCGGCGCAGGACACCTTTGCCTCTGTTTCCGTATAAATCTGTTTCTGTGCCGTAGCGCACAGCAGACGTGTACTGATCAGAAGCAAAATATCCTGTTCCCCTTTCGATAGTTCCTGTAAATCGCAGCCCTCTAACTCTTCCGTTGGAATGATTGCGTGGTGGTCAGAAACTTTCCGGTTATCCATAACCCGGCTGATTTCCGGTTTTTCCAGATACACAGATGTAAACCCGTATTTTTCACATACCATCTGGATCACAAGCTGTGCCGTCTGTTCCATATCTTCGGTCAAATACTGGCTGTCTGTCCGGGGATACGTTACCAGCTTTTTCTCATAAAGGCTCTGGGTAAAATCAAGCGTCTCCTTTGCGGTATAGCCGTAATACCGGTTGCTTTCCCTCTGCAGCGTCGTCAGGTCATATAGCTTCGGCGGCGAAACGGACTTTTCCGTAGTTTGAAAAGCTTCCACGACACCCTCGGTATGTTCGCAGTTTTTCCGCAGCTGCTCTGCCTCCTGGAAGTCCAATATTTTCTCTTTTACGGCTTCCCAGCCGCCGCAGTCCAAATGAAGATTAAAATAGGGTTCTTTCTGGAAATGGGAAATCTGCGCCTGCCGCTCTGCCAGCATTGCCAAAGTCGGTGTCTGTACCCGCCCTACTACCAGCCGTTTAAAATATTTTGTGGTAAAGGCTCTGGTGGCGTTCATGCCGATCAGCCAGTCGGCTTTCGCCCTGCATACGGACGCTTCGTACAGATTTTCATATTCTGCCCCGTCCCTTAACCGTGCAAAGCCTTCCTGAATTGCGGAATCCTCCATAGAGCTGATCCAGATTCTTTTAATCGGAATCTGGCTTTTTGCCAATTCATAAACCCTGCGGAAGATCAGTTCCCCTTCCCGTCCTGCGTCACAGCCGTTGACAACATATTCCACGTCGCTGCGGTTTAACAGATTCTTCAAAACCTGAAACTGTTTTTTCTTATCTTTTGCAACCGCCAACTGCCACTGTTTCGGTAAAATGGGAAGCGTATCAAATTCCCATTTCTGATATTTTTCATCGTATGCCTCCGGCGGGACATACTCTGCCAGATGCCCCAGGCACCAGCTTACCAGGTATCCGTTCCCTTCCAGGTATCCCTCTTCCCTCTTTGCAGCTCCCAGCACTTTTGCATACGCCTGTGCCACACTGGGTTTCTCTCCTAAAACCAAATACATAAATCATCCTTTCCGGCAAATTTTCTGCCTTTCAAAAAAGGAAAGCCGCTTTTGCAGCTTCCCTTGCCATGTTTTTCCTGTCCGCTTTTGTTTCCTTATTCTGCGGTTTCCTCTTCCCCGTCAGGACTTTCCTCTTCGGCTTCCTGCTCGGAATCTTCCTGCTGATCTTCATTTACATAAGCGCCGCCGTCATAAAACTCTAAATCCTCAGCGTCCTCCTCATCTTCCTCTTTCTTCGGTTTTACGACTTTCAAATAATATCCTGCGCCAATCCCTGCCGCCGCCAAAATGCCGATTGCTGCCATTGCTCCCAGGTTCATTCCACGGTTCTCCTGCGGATTTTTTACCTCGGTTTCTGGCTCTATGATACTTTCCTCCGGCGTTGTCTCTGGGATTACCACCTCCGGCTCCTCTTCTGTTTTAGTTTCATCCACAAACTCTGCCAGGTCGTTCTCATCAATCATAGAAAGCATATACACATTTTCTGTATTGCTGGAACGGTCTAAGACCAGGAAAAAAGTATTGCCGTTCTTTGTCTGGATCGTCAGAAATTCCTTTGACTCATCTTCTTTTTTATCATCCAGTAATTCTCCATTCCCCGGAACAGAAAACGGCGTTTCATTACTGTTTCCCTGATTTTCGTTCTGTGAATCCTCTCCTGCCTGCCCGCTGTTTTCTGCCTGTTCCTGAATCACGACACCGGACTCCCCGTCTGCCGCAGGCTGGGCAGGCGCTTCCGTCTGAGCCGGATCTGCGGCATAGGCAAACGCAGTCGTGGGAACAGCGGAAACAACCCCTGCCGCCATAAAAACTGCCATCAGCCAATATTTAAGTTTCCTCATATTTCCTATCCTCTCTTTCCGGTGCTTCTCCCCGCACCTCTCTCATCTTCTCCTCCACGTCATGGATTTCCTCAGCCATTCCTAACGTGGATTCCTCCTCATCAGGAGCCGTCACGGATACCGTACCGCTTTGAATCCCCTCCAAAAATTCCAGCATCCTGTGGCTGTCCAGCTTCATAGACCGGATTGTTTTGATAATCTCCTTGTTTTCAAGCTGTTCTGCCAGCACCTTTAATTCCCTCAAGTGTTCCTGCCACTCCGCGATTTTTTCTTCTGTTTTTTTGATCTCATCTAAAACCCGATATAATTTCCGGTTCATACCTTCTACCTTCTTTCCGAACCTTTCTTATCCGTGAATACGTCCAAACGCTAGAAAATGCTCCTGCCAGTAAGACGATGCAATGCTGGTATACTGAATGGGATTTCCGCAGTGGATCATCATATTGTCTCCCACATAAATCCCTACATGGCTCGCTCCCGGCGTGTCATAAGTCCCCTGGAAGAAAATCAGATCTCCCGGCTTTGCTTCTGCCGGCGATACATAAGAACAGCATCCCATCAGCCCATCCGCTGTTTGTCTGCCTACGCTCCAGCCGTTGCCGCAGTTATCAATGACCCAGCTTACAAAGCCAGAACAGTCAAAACTGGTATCCGGGGAACTTCCTCCCCATACATAGGGATAACCTAAGTATTTTTCCGCCTCATGGATCATGTTGGCGAATTTTTCGTCTGTTAATGCCTCTGCCGGGATTTCATAGCCGAACTCGCCGCCGTTTCCCGGAAGTGTATCGGTATCAAATAAATAATCCCGGTTTCCATAAGTGGCGTTGTAAAGGTCATAACGCCCCTCTTCCTTTTCGTCCATCAAGGCTCTCAGTACGGTGTCCAGACCATGATTCGTCAATGTTACGTCCAGACGGTTTACCTCACTGGTTGTCGTTACCTCTACTTCCTGGTTTCCATTGTCATCCGCAAGATAGGCTTCCCAAGTCTGATGTCCGTGGGAAGAAGCAGACGCATGATCTCCGTAATAAACGTCGAACTGTACTCCATACTGCGCAAAGGCTCCTGTATCTTCTACTACATACTCCGTGCCGTTCATGATTACCCTGGTTCCAATAGGAACAAAAGGATTTGCCGCATCCACAGCGAGCGTATGGTTTGCTGTTGGATACACTCCGCTTGCCGTCGGTCCGCCAGCCCACTGTCCACAGCAGATAGAACAACTGCAATATCCGCTGGTCACAACTTGTCCCAGGGACTCCCCCACTCGTACTTTCTTTGTCTCTGTTACCGTCTCCTTGGTACTCTCCGTAGAAATGCCATACTGTAACCGGAAAATTTCCTCAAGCTCCCCTGCCACCTGTTCATAGGTAAATTCCCCATACTTCGCTGTAAAATAGGAAATCAAATGGTATGGATTATGGGAAATCTCATCAATCTGATACCGGTACTCCTCGTATCCCGGATGGCGGCTTTCCATGCTGTTGATCTGGGCATTTAATGATTCTTCCAGCGCCGCATAAGCATTCTCTACCGCATAAATATCTTCATCGGTGCTTGCATAAGTCGTACTGACAAGGGATGCCGCCGCCCCTCCCTGCAAGGATGCTCCGCAGCTTGCAAAAAGCGCCGAAATAATGGCAAAAAACAAAATCCCGACTGCCAAAATTCCCAGTAATCCACGGCTTCTGCCCAAAAAAGAGGATAGAACACTCTTTGCTTTTGAAAAAAATGTTTGTGCTGCCTTTGCTGTTCCTGCTGTTGCTGCCTCTCCTTGTTTCGCCGCCCGGTATGCCTTTTGATATTGACGCTTTTGCCAAAATTTTCTTACAATCCCTTGTTTTGTCTGTTCTGCATTTTTTGCCGCTCCCGCCGCCCCGGTTTCTCCCGCTCCCTGGGCAGTCTCATAAACCAGCCGGGAACCCTCTCTCCTCCAGTCCTTTTCTTCCTGGATTCTGGAACGCCGTTTATGCAGCCCTCGGTTTGTGCGGCGCATCGCATAGCGCAAGGCTTTTTCCGCCATCTGTTCTGTCCGGTGGGAAGCCTCTACCGCAGCATTTTCCTGTTCCGCTTCCCGTACTTTCCCATGAACATAAGCATCGGCAGAATCCGCCGCCGAAGAAATTGCTCTTTTGGAGATTCCCATGCCTGCGCCACGCACCATACCATCATTTTCATCTCCGAAAGACAACCTCTGCATTTTTTTCTGTTCCTTTTTAAGCTGTTCCCGCTTTGTTTTGGGCTTGGCTTCATCACGGGAATCTTCCATTGTAGCGGTATTTTCTGTTTTTTCTTTCCCTTTTCGTGCATAATCCTGCACCATCTTTTTCTTATGGGCATGGGAAACCTCCTCTGCCGCTTCCTCATAGGATTTTCTTCCTGCCGGATGTCCCCGGATATTTCTGGAACGCAAGGAGTGTTCCGTAATGCCACGGTTGAAGTTCTCTACACGCTTCCCCTCTTCTTCTCCCTCTCCAGTAGTTTCAGGCGGAACCGGAGATTCTGCCTTAGATGTTTCCAGGGACGGGTTGTTTCTTACTTCTTCAGCGAAAAGAGACGTATCCTGTTTTTCCTCCCCGCAAAACGCTCCTTTTTCTTCCGTATTAGCTATGTAACGCTGCCGTTTCCGCCTTTTTTTCATAGCTGTTTTTTCTCCCGGTTCTCTTGCCGAACCAAGAGAAAAGGTAGCCTCCGCCTGTTTTTGC
>OJQL01001693.1_pt1 | contig 15166 bp, 10 predicted proteins | sample 1598731 | NCBI WGS metagenome assembly OJQL01 (sample SAMN03922510, study PRJEB24848) | human gut metagenome | isolation source: stool sample | host: Homo sapiens | place: Germany | collected 2010-02
TTTTCATATCTTTGCCTAGAGTTATTAAGTTAATACATAAAGATTTGTAACAGATATCGAGTCTTTTTTATTGACTTCTCACATATCGGTAAGTGTTGCAGCATTTACCGATATTTCTGTTTTGAAAGGGCTGGTTCTCTTGCTCTCATTCCGGGTGTTTCTTTTTTAGATTAAATACTAGGGTTAATTTAATAGATAATTATCTGATTTTTCTCATCGTCCTGTATATAGTTGAATTTGACGTACTTCTGCAATACCTTCATCACGTGCTCGATTCCTTCTTTCTGACGGAACTTACCGGTACACGAGCGGGAAGCGATTTCCTCATTCTTATTAATAATCTTCACTTCATAATATTGCTCCAATTTCCTGAAGACTGTTTCCAGCGGTTCATCCTTGAAGGAATAGATACCCATTCTCCACAAGAAATCATTGTCCGATGAGAAAGTCTCCTTGTAGAGTTTTCCATCTTTAGCTTCTACCTTTTCATGAGGTTTCAAGGTCACTTCATGTTGTGTATCGGGCTGATATATGGTAACTTTACCTTCAATCAAAGATGTCTCGAATAAACCGGAGTTTGGGTAGGCAGAGACATTGAAAGTGGTTCCCAATACTCTAATATCGTATTTCTCCGTTTCTACAATGAAAGGATGCTTCTCGTTATGTGCCACTTCGAAATATCCCTCTCCTTCCAGAACCACTTTCCTTTCTTTGGAACGAAATCCGGTTGCCGGATATTTCAAGGTAGAGTTGGAGTTCAGCCAAACTGTTGTTCCGTCAGCCAAGACCAGACTAGCCCTTTGTCCTGCCGGGACGGCCATAATTTGCATTTCGGCAGAATGTTCTATCCGGTATTCCTGATATTCCTTATGGATAATAAAAGCAATCATGGCAACGACCGCCGCTATCTTCATAGATGTCCAGAGGTAACGCATCACAGGTTTCTTCTTCTCTGTTTTTTCTGCCTGTAAGTTTCCATTCCATATAGTGGCATTGTAGACACGGTGCAGTTGCATCAACTGTTCCCGATTATCTTCGCTCTCCTTCATCCAGCGTATCACTTCCTTTTTTTCTTCGGGAAGTGCGTCACCTGCAATATATTTATTCAATAGTTTCGCGTCCATACCTTTTCTTAGGTTTATATATAAGCTCTTTGTGGGCTTACATATATAAGACACGCCACTTGCAAAGTTCACTAGTGGAAAAAATAAAAAAAGTGCGTTTTTAACCGTTTATTTGTTCCTCGGTGCCGAAGGGTGCCTTCCCCGGTGCCGGAGGAGTGCTTCACCGGTGGACAACTTTATTAGAAAAATAATAAGGTATAAAGATAGTCTTTCAGGTTCTTTCTCAATTGTTGCAGCGCTTTACTAATATGATAATCGGCTCCTTTCAGTGTGACATCCAGCGCTTCGGCAATCTCCTTCACCGATTTATTCTCATACCGGCTCATCATAAATGCTTTTCTTGTCTTTTCCGGTAATCCGTTCAAAGTACGGTTCACAATATCAGTTATTTCTTCAGAGAAAAGTTGGTTCGGGTCAGAAGAGTCCAAAGAAGCGATGCGGAAATCAAGTTCGTAGAGTTCATCCGCCAATATACTTTCACGGGCTTCCATTCGCAGATGTTCATTTCGCAGATGATTTAATGCCTGGTTCTTTACTACGGTCATCAGGAAAGCACGAATGTTTTTCACATCTTCGGTTTTCATCGTAGTCCATAAAGTTATCATGGCTTCGGAAGCTATATCTTTGGATAACATTTCGTCATGGAGATAAGACTTGGCAAATAAGAAGCAACGTTGATAATACTCCATATAGATATTATCAAATGTCATTCCAGTGTTTATAGTATCATCCAGTCTTCCCATTTTGTGGATTTCTCTCCTTGTTTTTATATTGGTTAGTGAAGCAAAGATAACCAAAAGAAGTTAGCTGCCAAAAAGCAGTATAGAAAAGTAAAACCATAAAGAAAAAAAAGTCCGGATGCCACTACATTTCTATTGCAAAAAAGTCCTCATCCATACTTCACTGAAATATTTTCGTAGTATCTGCCTTTCACTTCCCGTTTTTTTCGTACTTTTACCCCTTGTTGGAAAGAAGTGCCTTTCTGACCCTTGAGAACAGAAAAAGAAAAAACAATATATAAAATGAATCACAAATGGAATTATCGACCCATTACACCCGAACAGGCAGAGACAAGCCAGACATTGGCCCAGGAACTAGGGATTAGCCCGATACTTGGACAACTTTTGGTGCAGCGGGGAATTACAAAGGCAGCAGATGCCAAGAAGTTTTTCCGCCCGCAATTGCCCGACCTGCATGATCCGTTCCTGATGAAGGATATGGATATTGCAGTAGAACGTCTGAACAGGGCGATGGGAAAGAAAGAACGTATTCTAATTTATGGAGATTATGACGTAGACGGTACTACTGCCGTGGCACTGGTCTACAAGTTTATTCAACAGTTCTATTCGAACCTTGACTATTACATACCCGACCGTTACAACGAGGGGTATGGCATTTCTAAAAAAGGAGTGGACTATGCCGCTGAAACCGGTGTGAGTCTGATTATCGTACTCGATTGCGGAATAAAGGCAGTAGAGGAAATCACGTATGCCAAAGAGAAAGGCATTGATTTTATCATCTGCGACCATCATGTGCCGGATGATATCCTGCCGCCTGCCGTAGCTATCCTGAACGCCAAACGCTTGGATAATACGTATCCGTACACACACCTTTCGGGCTGCGGTGTCGGCTTCAAATTTATGCAGGCATTCGCTATCAGCAACGGTATCGAGTTTCATCATCTGATTCCGCTACTCGACATCGTGGCGGTAAGTATCGCATCGGACATCGTGCCGATTATGGGCGAAAACCGTATTCTTGCTTTTCATGGGCTGAAGCAGTTGAACAGCAATCCGAGTATCGGGATGAAAGCCATTATCGATGTATGCGGACTTTCCGAAAAAGAAATCACCGTCAGCGACATCGTGTTCAAAATCGGGCCGCGCATCAATGCGTCGGGACGTATCCAGAACGGAAAAGAAGCGGTGGACTTACTGACGGAAAAAGATTTCTCGGCTGCGCTTGAGAAAGCCGGACAAATCAATCAGTATAACGAGACACGGAAAGACCTCGATAAAAGCATGACGGAAGAGGCAAACAACATCGTCGCCAACCTGGACGGATTAGCCGACCGACGCTCTATCGTGCTTTATAATGAGGAATGGCACAAAGGGGTGATTGGCATCGTAGCTTCCCGCCTGACGGAAGTCTATTATCGCCCTGCCGTAGTACTGACCCGCACAGATGACATGGCAACAGGTTCCGCACGTTCTGTTTCCGGTTTCGATGTATATAAAGCGATTGAGCATTGCCGCGACTTGCTGGAAAATTTCGGCGGACATACCTATGCTGCCGGATTGTCCATGAAGGTGGAGAATGTGGATGCTTTCACCAAACGGTTTGAAGAGTACGTCTCACAGCATATCTTGCCGGAACAGACCAGTGCCGTCATTGATATTGATGCCGAGATTGACTTCAGGGATATTTCTCCCAAATTCTTCAATGATCTGAAAAAGTTCAATCCCTTCGGGCCCGACAACATAAAGCCCATTTTCTGTACACATCATGTCTATGATTATGGGACGAGTAAAGTGGTGGGACGCGACCAGGAACATATCAAACTGGAACTGGTTGACAATAAATCGAACAATGTGATGAACGGTATCGCATTCGGGCAAAGCTCGCACGTGCGTTATATCAAGACCAAACGTTCGTTCGACATCTGCTACACCATCGAAGAGAATACCCACAAACGTGGTGAAGTGCAACTTCAAATCGAGGATATAAGACCGATTGAATAAGTATCAGGAGATATTAAAACAATATTGGGGATATGACTCTTTCCGCGACTTGCAGGAAGAGATCATCACCAGTATCGGCGAAGGCAAAGACACGCTGGGACTGATGCCGACCGGCGGCGGCAAGTCCATCACATTTCAAGTTCCTGCCCTCGCCCAAGAAGGGCTCTGTCTCGTCATCACTCCCCTCATCGCTCTGATGAAGGACCAGGTGTATAATCTGCGCAAACGCGGCATCAAGGCTCTTGCCGTATACTCCGGTATGACACGGCAAGAGATTATCACCGCACTTGAGAACTGCATCTTCGGCAATTACAAATTCCTCTACATTTCTCCGGAACGTCTGGATACGGAAATTTTCCGTATCAAACTCCGCTCCATGAAAGTCTCCATGATTACAGTGGACGAAAGTCACTGTATCTCACAATGGGGATATGATTTTCGTCCCGCTTACCTGAAGATAGCGGAAATACGGGAACTTTTGCCAGGAGTTCCCGTACTGGCACTTACCGCCACCGCCACCCCGGAAGTAGTAAAAGACATCCAAGCCCGGCTGAATTTCCATGAAGGGAATGTTTTCCGCATGAGCTTTGAGCGGAAAAACCTGGCGTATATCGTCCGCAAGACAGATAATAAGACAAAAGAATTATTGCATATCTTACGAAGGATACCGGGCAGCGCCATTATTTATGTCCGCAACAGGCGACGGACCAAAGAAATCACCGAACTGCTGGTAAACGAAGATATTACCGCCGATTTCTATCATGCCGGACTTGACAATGCCGTAAAAGACCTGCGGCAAAAACGTTGGCAAAACGGAGAGGTCCGTGTAATGGTAGCCACAAATGCTTTCGGAATGGGAATTGACAAACCTGACGTCCGCATTGTGCTGCATCTCGATCTTCCAGATTCGCCCGAAGCCTATTTTCAGGAAGCCGGACGTGCGGGAAGAGACGGAGAAAAGGCTTATGCCGTAATCTTATATACCAAATCGGACAAGACGACCCTGCATAAGCGCATAGTGGATACCTTTCCCGACAAGGAATACATACTCAATGTCTACGAACATTTACAGTATTATTATCAGATGGCGATGGGGGACGGATTTCAATGTGTCCGCGAATTCAATATCGAAGAGTTCTGCCGGAAGTTCAAATACTTTCCGGTTCCGGTGGACAGTGCACTGAAAATCTTGACTCAAGCCGGTTATCTGGAATATACGGATGAGCAGGACAATGCTTCGCGTATCCTTTTCACGCTTCGCCGGGATGAGTTGTACAAGTTGCGCGAAATGGGGGCGGAAGCGGAAGCGCTGATACAGACCATTCTCCGTTCGTACACAGGAGTATTCACGGATTATGCGTATATCAGCGAAGCATCCCTGTCCATACGTACCGGACTGACACGCGAGCAAATCTACAACATACTGGTGACACTGACCAAACGCCGTATCGTGGATTACATTCCTCGCAAAAAGACACCTTATATTATATATACGCGCGAACGTCAGGAACTTCGTTTCGTACATATTCCGCCTTCTGTCTATGAAGAACGCAAAGTCCGCTATGAAGCGCGCATCAAGGCGATGGAAGAGTATGTCACTTCAGACAATGTATGCCGCAGTCGGATGCTGCTCCGCTACTTCGGAGAGAAAAACGAACATAACTGCGGACAATGTGATGTCTGTATCAGCCATCGTGCAACAGATTCTCTATCCGAAGCATCTTTCGAGAAACTGAAACGGCAAATTACAGAACTGCTTATTCAGAATCCGCTATCTCCAGTAGAAATAGCCAATAAAATAACAGCGGAAAAAGAGGAAGTGGCGGAAGTTATCCGGCATTTATTGGAAGAAGGTGCATTGAAGATGCAGGATGGAATGATACATATTTCAAAATAAGTTATTACATTTGCAGATAAACTCAAAAACAACATATCATGCCGAACTTTTTTAAATCTTTCTTCTCCGGTAAGTCTGAAACTCCGGAAAGTGAAAGGCAGAAAAACGACCGGAAAAGATTCGAGATTTTCAAATACGACGGTTTGCGTGCGCAACGCATGGGACGTCCGGATTATGCCGTAAAATGTTTCACGGAAGCTCTTGCCATTGAGGAAGAGTTTGAAACGATGGGGTATCTCAGTCAACTCTACATCCAAATGGGCGACACCGCAAAAGCCCGCGAACTGTTGGAGAAAATGGCTGTCATGGAACCGCACATCACCCATACTTTCCTGACATTGGCGAATGTATGCTTTATCCAGGAAGATTATCAGGCTATAGAAGAGGCAGCCAATAAGGCGATTGCCATCGAAGAAGGAAATGCCGTAGCGCATTATCTGCTGGGAAAAGCCCGTCAGGGACAGAACGATGACCTGATGACTATCGCCCATCTCACGAAAGCCATCACGTTGAAAGATGATTTCATCGAAGCCCGCCTGATGCGTGCGGAAGCTCTGCTGAATATGAAACAGTATAACGAGATGATGGATGACATAGACGCCGTACTTGCACAAAACCCGGAAGAAGAAACTGCCATGCTCCTGCGCGGAAAAGTGAAAGAAGCGAACGGACAAGCTGAAGAAGCGGAAGCGGACTACCAGTTTGTCACAGAAATAAACCCTTTCAACGAACAGGCATATCTTTACTTGGGGCAACTTTATATTAACCAAAAGAAACTGACGGAAGCCATCGCCCTGTTTGATGAGGCTATCGAACTGAATCCGAATTTTGCGGAAGCCTACAAGGAGCGCGGACGCGCCAAATTGTTGAACGGGGATAAAGACGGCTCCGTGGAAGATATGAAGAAGTCTTTGGAACTGAATCCGAAAGAAGAGGCCGGACTGAACGGAGAATTCAAGAACCTTGGGGCTAAACCGGAAGCGCTTCCTGGTATCTTCTAAGTGTCCTTTTTATATATTTTAGGCAAGAAAACAAAAAAAGTATCGCTTTTTGTTTGCGTTTAGCAGAAAAGTATTACTTTTGTCCCCAGAATTAAAAACCAAAGCAAAAAACAAAGACTCGTATGAGATCATTTACTTATGCATATTACTTCTTTTTTTACTTTTACTTTAGCAACAAAGTAGAGCGGGAGTTTGTATGTATCAAGTGACAGTGATGCTTAAGGACTGAATAGAGAAATCAATCATATGAATCCCGCTCCAATATGGACGCGGGATTTTTTTATATAATATATTTAGAACAATGAAAAAGATAGCAATTCAAGGAACACTCGGCTCATATCACGATATCGCCGCACACAAGTACTTCGAGGGAGAAGAAATAGAGTTAATCTGTTGTGCCAGCTTCGAAGACGTGTTTACTTCGATACGTAAAGACAGTCAGGTTATCGGAATGCTAGCCATAGAGAATACGATTGCGGGCAGCCTGTTGCACAACAATGAGCTGCTGAGACAGAGCGGCACGCAGATTATCGGTGAATACAAACTGCGTATCTCGCACAGCTTCGTCTGCCTGCCCGATGAAAGTTGGGAAGATCTGACAGAAGTCAACTCCCACCCTATCGCCTTGATGCAGTGCCGTGATTTCCTGAACCAGCATCCGCAACTGAAAGTGGTGGAAGGTGAAGATACGGCACGCAGCGCAGAAGCTATCAAGAACGGGAATCTGAAAGGACACGCCGCAATCTGCTCCAAAGCGGCTGCCGAACGCTATGGAATGAAAGTCCTTCAAGAAGGCATCGAAACAAATAAGCATAACTTCACCCGTTTTCTGGTAGTTGCCGATCCCTGGCAAGTGGACGAGCTTCGCCAGCATCATGCCAACACAACCAACAAGGCAAGTATGGTATTCACTCTGCCACATACGGAAGGTAGTTTGTCACAAGTATTGTCTATCCTGTCTTTTTACAACATCAATCTGACCAAGATACAATCGTTGCCGATTATCGGACGTGAATGGGAATACCAGTTTTACGTAGACGTAGCTTTCAACGATTATCTGAGATATAAGCAATCCATTGCAGCAATCACTCCATTAACTAAAGAACTCAAAACATTAGGCGAATATGCAGAAGGAAAGTCAAATGTATAAAATCGCTCCTGCCGACAGACTGGCAAGTGTAAGCGAATACTACTTCTCCAAGAAACTGAAAGAAGTGGCACAGATGAATGCGGAAGGAAAAGATGTCATCAGCTTAGGCATCGGCAGCCCCGATATGCCGCCTTCCAAGAAAACCATCGAGACATTGTGCAACAATGCCCACGACCCGAACGGACACGGTTATCAACCGTACGTAGGTATCCCCGAACTTCGCAAAGGTTTTGCTGCCTGGTATCAACGGTGGTATGGAGTGGAACTGAATCCGAATACGGAAATACAACCACTGATTGGCTCGAAAGAAGGTATTCTTCATGTCACACTGGCTTTTGTCAATCCGGGCGAACAGGTATTGGTTCCGAATCCGGGATACCCTACTTATACTTCCTTGAGCAAGATACTCGGTGCGGAAGTCATCAATTATGATTTGAAAGAGGAAGACGGTTGGATGCCCGATTTCGAAGCGCTGGAGAAGATGGATTTAAGCCGCGTGAAGCTGATGTGGACGAACTATCCGAATATGCCGACAGGCGCAAACGCAACTCCCGAACTGTATGAACGACTCGTTGACTTTGCCCGCCGGAAGAATATTGTGATTGTGAATGACAATCCATACAGCTTTATACTGAACGAAAAGCCTATCAGTATTCTGAGTGTGCCGGGAGCCAAAGAATGTTGCATCGAATTCAATTCCATGAGCAAGAGCCACAATATGCCGGGCTGGCGCATCGGAATGTTAGCTTCAAACCCAGAATTCGTACAATGGATACTGAAAGTAAAGAGTAACATCGACAGCGGAATGTTCCGTGCCATGCAACTGGCGGCTGCCACAGCTTTGGAAGCCGAAGCAGACTGGTATGAAGGCAACAACGAAAACTACCGGAACCGCCGCCACCTCGCCGGTGAGATTATGAAAACATTGGGATGTACCTACGATGAAAAGCAAGTAGGAATGTTCCTCTGGGGGAAAATTCCCGCATCTTGCAAGGATGTAGAGGAACTGACGGAAAAAGTGCTGCACGAAGCAAGAGTGTTCATCACTCCGGGATTTATTTTCGGCAGTAACGGAGCAAGATATATCCGTATCTCCCTCTGTTGCAAGGATTCAAAATTAGCGGAAGCACTGGAAAGAATCAAAAGTCTCTAGCCGCTTCCCACAACCAATAATCATTAGTATAAAAGTAAAAACAAATAAGAATATGGAACTCGAATCAATTTTATTACCGGGCATTGAAGCTAAAAGACCGATTGTTATTGCCGGCCCATGTAGTGCAGAGACTGAAGAACAAGTGATGGATACAGCCAAGCAATTGGCAGCTAAAGGGCAAAAGATATTCCGCGCAGGAATCTGGAAACCGCGTACCAAACCGGGTGGTTTCGAAGGAGTCGGCGTAGAGGGTCTTGCCTGGCTAAAAGAGGTAAAGAAAGAAACAGGTATGTATGTTTCTACCGAAGTGGCAACTGCCAAACACGTGTATGAATGCCTGAAAGCCGGAATTGATATTCTTTGGGTAGGTGCACGTACCACTGCCAATCCTTTCGCCGTACAGGAAATCGCTGACGCACTGAAAGGTGTCGATATACCTGTATTGGTCAAGAATCCCGTCAACCCTGACCTTGAACTATGGATCGGAGCTTTGGAACGTATCAACAACGCCGGTTTGAAACGTCTGGGTGCTATCCACCGCGGTTTCAGCAGCTACGATAAGAAGATTTACCGGAATCTTCCCCAATGGCATATTCCTATCGAACTGCGCCGCCGTATCCCTAATCTTCCTATTTTCTGCGACCCGAGCCATATCGGCGGCAAACGTGAACTGGTAGCCCCGCTTTGCCAGCAGGCAATGGACTTGAACTTCGACGGCCTGATTGTAGAAAGCCACTGCAACCCGGATTGTGCATGGAGCGATGCTTCGCAACAGGTTACTCCCGATGTACTCGACTATATCCTCAACCTGCTGGTTATCCGTACCGAGACTCAAACTACGGAAAGCCTTAGCTTATTGCGCAAACAGATTGACGAATGTGACGACAACATCATCCAGGAGCTTGCCAAGAGAATGCGTGTCGCCCGCGAAATCGGTACATTCAAGAAAGAGCACAACATCACTGTACTACAAGCCGGACGTTACAATGAAATTCTCGAAAAGCGCGGAATGCAGGGAGAACAATGCGGCATGGATGCAGAGTTTATGAAGAAAATCTTCGAGGCCATTCACGAAGAATCTGTTCGTCAACAGATGGAAATTATTAATAAGTGATTAACGGTTAGTGATTAATGATTAATTGGCTGCGCTATATTATAGTATATGTAAAATAGCAGGTTATCATCAGTCTATGACTTTAATCATTAATCACTAACTCCATTCGTTAATCACTAATCACTAACCATTAATCGTTAACAAACGTGAGAATATTAATCCTCGGAGCCGGAAAGATGGGCTCCTTCTTTACTGATATATTGAGTTTTCAACACGAGACGGCCGTGTATGACGTCAACCCGCACCAGTTGCGTTTTGTCTATAACACGTACCGTTTCACCACATTAGAGGAGATTAAGGAATTCGAACCGGAACTGGTTATCAATGCCGTTACAGTAAAGTACACGTTGGATGCTTTCCGCAAAGTATTGCCCGTACTGCCCAAAGACTGTATCATTAGTGACATTGCCTCTGTAAAAACAGGACTGAAGAAGTTTTATGAAGAAAGCGGCTTCCGTTATGTTTCCAGTCACCCGATGTTTGGTCCTACTTTCGCCAGTCTCAGCAACTTGAGCAGCGAGAATGCGATCATCATCAGTGAAGGCGACCATTTGGGAAAGATATTCTTCAAAGACCTCTATCAGACGTTGAGACTGAATATCTTCGAATATACGTTCGACGAACATGACGAGACAGTAGCCTACTCGCTCTCCATTCCGTTCGTTTCGACTTTCGTATTCGCAGCCGTAATGAAACATCAGGAAGCTCCGGGAACTACGTTCAAAAAACATATGGCTATCGCCAAAGGTCTGTTGAGCGAAGACGACTACCTGCTCCAGGAAATCCTGTTCAATCCACGTACTCCGGGACAAGTGACCAATATCCGTACCGAGCTGAAAAACCTTCTCGAAATCATCGAGAACAAGGATGCGGAAGGGATGAAAAAGTATCTGACGAAGATTCGGGAGAAGATTAAATAATCCGCCACCGATATAGGTAAGATTTAACCATCCCCTGCAAAAGTTCTTTGCAGGGGATTTTTTTATGTGTACCTTTGTATCCGCAAAAACGGATTCACAGGAGAAAAGAAGAATGATAGATCAAGGAACCATCGACCGGATATTGGACGCGGCACAGATTATGGATGTCGTTTCGGACTTTGTCACCCTGCGCAAGCGCGGTGTCAATTACGTCGGTCTGTGTCCATTCCATAGTGACAAGACACCTTCTTTTTACGTTTCTCCCGCCAAAGGGCTTTGCAAATGTTTTGCCTGCGGCAAGGGTGGAAACGCAGTGCACTTTATCATGGAGCACGAACAGATGTCTTATCCCGAAGCTCTGAAATACCTTGCCAAGAAATATAATATCGAAATCAAAGAACGGGAGCTGAGCGATGAAGAGAAGTTTGTGCAGAGCGAACGCGAAAGCCTGTTTATTGTTAATAATTTCGCACGCGACTACTTTCAGAACATACTGAAGAATCATGTAGACGGACGCAGTATCGGTATGGCCTACTTCCGTAACCGTGGGTTTCGGGATGATATCATTGAGAAATTCCAATTGGGATACTGTACCGATAGCCATGATGCTTTCGCCAATGAGGCATTGCAGAAAGGCTATAAGAAAGAATATTTAGTAAAGACCGGGCTTTGCTATGAAACAGACGACCATCGTTTACGGGATCGTTTTTGGGGACGTGTCATTTTCCCGGTGCATACTCTTTCCGGTAAAGTGGTGGCTTTTGGCGGACGTGTGCTTGCCAATGCTACTAAAGGTGTCAAAGTCAAATATGTCAACTCACCCGAATCAGAGATTTACCATAAGAGTAACGAATTATACGGTATCTATTTCGCCAAGCAGGCGATTGTGAAACAAGACCGATGTTTTCTGGTCGAGGGCTACACGGATGTTATTTCTATGCATCAGTCCGGTATAGAGAATGTGGTTGCTTCTTCGGGAACGGCTCTTACACCGGGACAAATCCGTATGATTCACCGCTTCACCAACAACATGACTGTGCTCTATGACGGTGATGCAGCAGGTATCAAGGCTTCTATCCGGGGGATTGATATGCTGCTTGAAGAGGGTATGAATATCAAAGTCTGTCTGCTGCCCGATGGTGACGACCCGGACTCTTTTGCCCGCAAACATAACTCTACGGAATTTCAAGCCTTCATATCAGAGCATGAGACGGATTTTATCCGCTTCAAAACCAACCTATTGTTGGAAGATGCCGGAAAAGATCCTATCAAACGGGCAGAGCTTATCGGTAACCTGGTACAAAGCATCTCCGTCATACCGGAGGCGATTGTACGCGACGTTTATATCAAAGAATGTGCCCAGTTACTGCATGTAGAAGATAAATTGCTCGTATCGGAAGTTGCCAAAAGACGGGAGACACAAGCGGAGAAGCGGGCCGAACAGACCGAACGGGATCGCCGGATTGCCGAAAGGACAGCTTCAATGGCTCAACAAGGCCAGCAAGGAGAAGCAAGCGGAAGTGCCCCCATGTCCAACGGCGATATCCCGTTACCACCGGGAGCTAGTGATGCCGGATATGCCGAAGCACCTTTTCCTCCACAAGAGGATAACTATGCTTCTTTCATTCCACAGGAAGGAAAGGAAGGACAGGAGTTCTATAAATTCGAGCGGCTGATACTGCAAGCGGTAGTCCGTCACGGTGAGAAAGTAATGTGCAACCTGACTGACGAAGAGGGGAATGAAATTCCGGTGACCGTCATAGAGTATGTAATCAATGATTTGAAGGAAGATGATTTGGCTTTCCATAATCCGCTGCACCGCCAAATGCTGTCGGAAGCTGCCGCACATATGCATGATTCGGGATTTGTTGCAGAACGCTATTTCTTGGCGCACCCCGACCCGACTATCAGCAAGCTGAGTGTGGACTTGATTAATGTCCGTTATCAGTTAAGTAAATACCATTCCAAGTCACAGAAGATTGTGACAGACGAAGAACGGCTCTACGAACTGGTTCCGATGCTGATGATTAACTTCAAATACGCAATCGTGACGGAAGAACTGAAGCATATGCTTTATGCATTGCAAGACCCGGCTCTTGCTCATGATAATGAGAAATGCGATTCGCTGATGCAGCGCTATAATGAACTGAGAACAGTACAAAACATTATGGCAAAACGATTAGGGGACCGTGTCGTCCTACGCTAATCTTATTCTGTCCAATTCGTTTTGCGGGAAGCAGTTCATACCCGCCCGTGCTGAATAAGATTCATAAACTCCTCGCGCGTCTTTGCCTGATTGAAAGCACCTGTAAAGTCGGAAGTAGTAGTAATGGAGTTCTGCTTTTCCACACCACGCATTTGCATACACATATGCTTTGCCTCCACTACAACCATCACGCCTAATGGATTCAGCGTTTCCTGAATACATTCCTTGATTTGCAGCGTCATACGTTCCTGCACTTGCAAGCGGTGAGAGAAAATATCGACTACACGGGCAATCTTGCTCAGCCCGGTGATATAGCCGTTAGGTATATAAGCCACGTGCGCCTTTCCATAGAACGGCAGCATATGATGTTCGCAGAGAGAGAAGAAATCAATATCTTTCACAATCACCATCTGACTGTATTCTTCCTTGAATTTAGCCGAGCGGAGCACTTCGTGAGGATCCATATGATACCCCTTTGTCAGACTCAACATTGCTTTAGCCACGCGTTCGGGTGTTTTCAACAACCCTTCCCGTCCGGCATCTTCACCCAACAAAGTTATAATACTGTGATAATGACTTTTCAACTCCTCCAGATTCGGAGAGATTATTTCTTCTTTTCCTAACATGATAGATTTATAAAGGGATATTTATCTGGGCTCTTACAATAGAGACCTCTTTAAACACACCGGTAGCTTTCAACCGACGCATCATCGCGTCCGCTTCTTCAATGCTCCTGAAATCACCCACACGGCAAAGCCAACGGGGCGGAGTGAATGAAGTATATATCGGCAACTCCGGGAAATACTCTTTGATGCGTGAGGCTACCTGATAAGCATCATTCTTCGCCTGACGGGTATTGTTACCGGCATACGCCTGTATCCGGTATCCGGAAGTCTTTATTACCTTCTGTTCACCTGTCGCAGGACGTTCCACACCAATCAGCGCTTCAATACGGGGGTCTTGATGAATAGTCACTTTCCCCTGCCCCGGCACTGTACGTTCCAGGCTTTTGACAATGCCCTGTGCCTGTGCACAGACACCTGTCAAGACCAACAACAAAGTAAGTAAAGCAAGTTTTTTCATTCTATGAATTATATTTAGGCACGGATTACGCGGATTACACCGTTTCCTATTTCATACACTAAACCGTGTAATCCGTGAACTCCGTGCCTGAAATAAGTTTTAATTATGCGTTAAAAGCATCAATGATACCTTTGAAATCAGATACTTTCAGAGCAGCGCCACCAATCAGACCACCGTCAACGTCCGGATTAGAGAACAGTTCCTTAGCGTTAGAAGGCTTGCAGCTACCACCATAAAGGATGGAAGTATTGTCAGCGATTTCCTTGCCATACTTGTCAGCAACAATCGAACGGATGAAAGCGTGGATTTCCTGAGCTTGTTCAGGAGAAGCCGTTTTACCTGTACCGATGGCCCAAACCGGTTCGTAAGCCAATATAATCTTAGAGAAGTCTTCAGCAGACAGAGAGAATACAGATTCCATCTGAGCAGCCACAACTTCGTTCTGCTTGTCAGCTTCGCGTTCTTCCAATACCTCACCGATACAGAAAATCGGAGTCAGGCCGTTAGCCAAAGCCAATTTTACTTTTTCTTCGAGAATAGCAACTGTCTCACCGTAGTAAGCACGACGTTCAGAGTGACCCAGGATTACATATTTAGCACCGGTAGAAGCAACCATCTCAGCAGAAACTTCACCAGTATAAGCACCGGATGCCTTGTCAGCACAGTTTTCTGCACCTACACCAATCTTGGCAGCGTCTACCAGCGGAGTAACAGAAGCCAGATGGATAAACGGAGTACAGATGATTACATCACAGTTAGGCTTTTCGTTAGCCAATG
>OJQL01001699.1_pt1 | contig 15141 bp, 10 predicted proteins | sample 1598731 | NCBI WGS metagenome assembly OJQL01 (sample SAMN03922510, study PRJEB24848) | human gut metagenome | isolation source: stool sample | host: Homo sapiens | place: Germany | collected 2010-02
ATTCATCAGCGTCCGGTTTTCCATTCTGGTTTTTATCATAAGCTACCATCACAATAGCTGGTTCACTATTACCGATAAATGCATTTCCAACTATCCGAAAATCCTTTTCTCCTTCCACATTCTGAATAGTATGGTCGAAGCCAACAACTACATATCCCCCATAAGCTCCTAAGGTAATAACACCGTTCTTTCCGTTTCCGATAGTAGACAGTACTTTCGCATTCATAGTTTCCTGTGTATCACCCTCCTCGTAGGACGGCATCGTATTAACAAACTGTCCCGGGGCAGGACGATAGTCAAGTACTTGTGTAATGTAAGGACTACCCTCAAAATTCAACTCCGGCTCAGACTCTCCACTTCCTCCTCCTTCGCCACCTTCATTTCCGTTCTTTTCTTCCTCAGAACAAGCGGTCAACAAACTTCCACTCAATAATGCTGCCCCTATTAGAGCAAACATCCATTTTAAACTTTTCTTCTTCATAAAAATAAGAGGTATTAATAATGTGTATATATTATTTAATCAGACTTTCAGTTATAAAAGCAAAATGCCCGGGGATATTCCCCCCTTCTGTTTTCCATTTCAACTTTCCTTCGGGTGAGAAACAATAGACGAAGCCGGTCACCACATAATTTTGGGCATCCGACATAAATATCTCTTTAGTTTCAGGATTAACGGCAATACCATAAGGTATCATAATATCCTCATCAGTGCCATCAGTAATAATCCGATCCGTTATTTGCTTCTTAGTTCGGGTATCCAAAATTCCATATGTTACCTTATTTCCGCCCGATGTCATGCTATAAGCTACACTATAATAATAAAGTTTATCGCCGTCTACGCACATTCCTCCCACCGGAAGATCCAAACATTGCTTTACTTCATCGGTCGTACTATCTATCACATACAGATTAGAAGGAGTATTCTTATAATCTCCGCGAGAACTCACATAAATATCTCCACGTTCATCAATCGCCATCCGATACAGATTGATAGCGACATCTATTTTCTTTTTCTCTTTAAATGTTTCCAAATCCACCACAGACACCGTCCGGTCATAATTCGGTGCACGATATCCTCCCGAATTAGCCACATACAGTTTCTCATTATGTACAACCATTTCTTCCGGCTGATACCCCACCGACACTTTCCGGGTCACTTCCAAGCTAGCCGTATCTATTTCCGCCACAAATCCTACTTCCGAATTTGGAGCAATCTGCACAGGCCCCGCATAGGAACTTATATACGCCTTATCCTTCCAAAATGCCAGATAACGGCAATTAGGAACCTCTATCTCCTTGATTCTACGCGCAGTACGCACATCAAACACTACGATCAGATTGGAAACATTAATTACCGCATATACTTTCTGCCCATATACTTTAATATCATTCCCCACATCTCCCAACTCTTTTACAATCTCTGGATTACGTTCGGAAAAAATATCACGGGTATAATGCCCTGTCGTATAATCAAAATAATCAAGTGAAGCACGGTTCATTCCCATATTTCCCTCGTTGAGTTGATAAAACCCTTTAATACGGGTTCCTACCATAGGAAGCGCCACTTGCACACTGTCCGAAAGGAAAATCTGTTCATCCTCCCGACAAGCCGACAAACTCATAAAAAGTATCAGCAGATATATAAAATGTATTTTTTTCATAAGCTAAGACTAACAATAAACCGGAAATTCCGCCCCGGCATCGGATAATTGAGTACCACATCGTAATATTGGTTCAGCGCATTGTTCATCTCTACCGAGGTCTTCAACAGATAACGACTACGAATCCGGAACTCCTTTTGCAAGGAAAAATCATGTGTGTACCACGGTTCCACATAGTTACGCGGAATATTATTCACAGCCCCGTTATAACGCTCACCCACATAAATGAAACTGTAATTCAACGTCCACGTACCATATTCCACTCCCGCAATCACCGAGCCGCTATGCCAGGGAGTATAAGGAATCTGGTCGCCATACGAAGACAGTTTCTTCCCGTTGATTTTTGTAAAATCCTGCGCTTTCGCGAAAGAATAAGAAAGATTGGCATTCATCCTTACCGGTCCTGCATGACCGAATACAGCCACCGAAACATCTACCCCCTTACTCTCCACTTTTCCCATATTTGTCATCATCCAGCGAAAACTGCTCCCGGTAGGCGCAGCAATAATCTTATCGGTAATCGCGGCATAGTAAATATCAGCCTGTACAGAAATCCGGTCAATAAATGCTTTTTTGAATGTCTTTTGATAACTTCCACCAATATTAAATTGGTCGGTAAATTCCGGATTCAACTGACTAAAGCCTATTTGCGCATAATAAAGGTCATTGAAAGTAGGCAAACGGAAGATACGCTTATAGAAAGCAAGCAAATTAAAATCATGGTTGCAGAAAGGTTTATACCCGACGATAAATGCCGGAGAAAGTTCCGATTTGTCAGGGGCTTGCACATTATTACGGACTTTCTCGATAACGAATGTCCCCAACACATCAGCCTGTAATTTCCATTTTCCCAGATTCAACGCCGTAGCCAGTGCCGCCCAAGTTGTATAGCGTTGCGGGAACGTGAAAGGAGTCCCTACTCCACGCATGACAGCATTTAACTTATTATATTGAAAATCGACAGATAAAGAAACATCCCAAACAGGCAGAATACTATACATATTCACCACCGACAAATACCAGTCCTGCTGATAATAGGTATTATCGAACTGCATCTTTTTTGTCACACTCTCTTGCAGAAACTGCACTGTATCCCTTGAAAGATAATGTGTATAGTCATAGGCAAACTTCCCGTTCAGTTGCAACTTATATTTCGGGGTGACATCTTTCACAAATGTAGCTTGGGCAAAGAAATTCTTATCCCCCTGCCGTTCTCCATTCTGCCATACATTTTTCACGATAGCTCCGGGCAGTCCTCTGTCCGAATCATAATAATACAGTTTAGCCTGCCAATAGCCGTTATGAATAGTACCATATACACCGGCTTCGACACGATAAGCCTCGATATCACTATTCCAGCGGGTAGCTGTCGTATCATAAGCCACTTTACCCTCCTGATTCAAACGTCTGTAACGGAACTTATATTGCCCGTCAGATTTCGTATATTCACCGCTCAGACTCAAGCTAAGGTTATCGTTCAGTTTATGTTCCAACCGGATGGAAGGATTAATCAACTGGATACTTCCTGCCTTATAGCGTACCAGCAGATTCGTTTTCTTTCCTGCTTCAAACTTCGGTTTCCGGGCTTTCATATATACAGCCGAAGCCGAAGCAAAGTCTTTGGCAGACTGGAATATTTCACTTTTTTGTCCGTTATAAAGAGATAATTCTTCCAAATCATCCAGCGAAAAACGTCCCAAATCAACCACTCCGTTTTGTGCGTTTCCAATCTGAATGCCGTCATAAAACACCCCGACATGGTGAGAACCCATATTGCGGACATCTATCGTTTTCAATCCGCCCATACCACCGTAATCTTTGATTTGCACACCCGAAAAGTAACGCAAGGCATCAGCTACATTATGCGTATTCAGCCGTTCCAGTTGCAGCCCGTTCAGCCGTTGGGCAGGGATTACTTCTTTATACGGCTTCGCCGTAACCACTACCTCATCCAAGTGTTGCAAACTATCCAAACGACTTTGAGCTCCCAGCAACGCCGGAAGTCCCAAACAACCTACTGTCCATAGAATTTTTCGAATCATTTCTCCTGTCATCTCGTCTGTTTATTTTCTTTCGATTATAAACTTCCAGGAATACACAAAGACAGAAAAGGGCAGTCTGCTCCCCTTCAAAAAGAGCATAAGCCAGCGTCCTGCACAAACAGACACTGCGCACTTTGTACGTCGCATAAAAACAAGTACTATGTGATTACTATAAACTGCACTCTTCAAACTTTAATCCCGGAAAGTTTCAAGAATTCAACTTTGGCAGGTCTTCTGACTTACTCCATTTTCCTAACGCCCTTCCCGTTCCTCCAAAGCGGAACAGTGGATTTGAGTATTGTAGGAAAACTTTTGGCGGAGCTTACAGCAGCGGGTCTGTTCAGGATTTACACCTGATTCCCTTTTCACCACTCTTTCCGTAGAATCGGAAAAGTGACACCAAAATTTTTGGGGACAAAGATACGCAAATAGAAACAAATCGGAAGAAAAATCCAACTAAAATAAAAACAAACTAATAATAAGTCCTATCTTTGCCGTTCGAAAGGACCCACTATTATTTTTTCTAATTAAACATCTTATAAAAGTGAAATCTCCTATTCTGACTATCACGTTACTTTGCCTGCTCTTTTTGGCAAGCTGTATCACCCGTAATAAGACATCTTTGGAAGCATTCAACCAAGATGTATATACCCCTGAATACGCTTCGGGATTTAAAATCCTGGGTGCCGAGAACGCCGCCAGTACGCTTATACAGATTACCAACCCGTGGCAAGGCGCCAAAGACGTAACAATGTCCTATTTTATAACACGCAACGGCGAGCAAGCGCCTGCCGGATTCAACGGTCCCGTTATCCCTGCCGGAGCCAAACAGATTGTATGCATGTCTTCTTCCTACATCGCCATGCTCGATGAACTGGGAGAAATCAACCGGATTGTCGGAGTTTCGGGTATCGATTATATCGCCAATCCCTACATCCTTGCCCACAAAGATTCAATCAAGGATATGGGTCCTGAGATGAACTACGAACTGCTGATTGGATTAAAGCCCGACGTAGTTTTGCTCTATGGCATAGGTGACGCCCAAACCGCTGTAACGGACAAGTTAAAAGAACTTTCCATACCTTATTTATATATGGGTGAATATCTGGAAGAATCACCGCTCGGCAAGGCCGAATGGATGATTGTCCTTTCCGAACTGACAGACAAACGGGAAAAGGGAATAGAAATATTCCGGGAAATCCCCCAACGTTATTATGCACTGAAAGCCCTCACGGATTCCGTCAGCCAGCGTCCTACCGTTATGTTCAACACTCCGTGGAACGACAGTTGGGTAATGCCTTCCACCCAAAGTTATATGGCACGACTCATTGCCGATGCAGGCGCAGAGTACATTTATAAAGAAAACAGTTCCAACAGTTCAACCCCAATCGGACTGGAAACAGCCTATGGACTGATACAAAAAGCCGATTACTGGATTAATGTCGGTTCAGCAACTACGCTTGATGAGCTGAAAGCTGTCAACCCCAAATTCGCAGACGCAAAAGCCGTGAATGCAAAGACTGTTTATAACAATAACTTACGGTTGACACCGACAGGCGGAAACGATTATTGGGAATCGGCAGTTGTCCGTCCCGATGTTGTATTACGCGACTTGATTCATATTTTTCATCCGGAACTTGTATCCGACTCACTCTATTATTACAGGCGTTTGGAATGAAACACCCCCGCAAACATACTGCACTTTTATTTATCGCGCTAGGCATAACCGCCCTGTTATTGCTAGTCATAGATATGGCAACCGGAGACACGTATATCCCTGTCTCCAAAGTATGGGCTGTGCTCACCGGGGGTGAATGTGATGAAATGACACGCAACATTCTTCTTTCTATCCGGTTTATACGGGTAATAGTAGCGGCACTGATAGGTATAGCACTCTCTATAAGCGGTTTGCAGATGCAGACGGTTTTCCAAAACCCATTGGCAGACCCCTATTTGCTGGGAGTTAGTTCGGGAGCAGGATTAGGGGTTGCCTTGTTTATACTGGGAGCCCCATTACTCGGTTGGTCGGAATTTCCACTACTTCAGTCATTGGGAATCGTCGGTTCCGGCTGGATAGGAACGGCTGTCATTTTATTGGGAGTAGCCATTATCAGCCGGAAAGTGAAAAACATCCTCGGCGTATTGATCATGGGGGTCATGATAGGTTATGTGGCAGGCGCCATTATCCAGATATTACAATATCTGAGTTCTGCCGAACAGTTGAAAATGTTCACACTTTGGTCAATGGGCTCTCTCGGACACATCACCACTACCCAACTGGGAATCATGACACTTATGTTATGTCTGGGACTACTCATTTCCGTAGCCTGCATCAAACCGTTGAACCTGTTGCTTCTCGGAGAAAACTACGCACGGACCATGGGAATGAATATCAAGCGTTCACGCACATTCATCTTCATTTCCACCGCATTGCTGACAGGAACGGTGACCGCATTCTGCGGTCCGGTAGGTTTTATCGGGCTGGCAGTGCCGCACGTCACACGATTACTGTTCAACAACGCCGACCACCGGATACTGGTCCCCGGCACTATGCTGACAGGACTTATCAGCATGCTTCTCTGTGACATCATTGCCAAGCAATTCCTGCTTCCGGTGAACTGTATCACCGCCTTGCTCGGGGTTCCGGTCATTTTATGGGTAATAGCTAAAAACTTGTATAGATTCAAATGATTGAGCTTAAGGAACTGACACTAGGATACGGACAGCGCACGCTGTTGAACACGGTAAATGCCCGAATCACCAGCGGACAACTCGTCGCACTGTTGGGACGCAACGGAACTGGAAAAAGTACTCTCCTACGTGCTATAATGGGACTGGAAAGTCCTCAATCGGGAAAAATCAACCTGCAAGGAAAAGACATAGCTTCACAGAAACCGGAAAAACTAGCCCGGAGCATCAGTTTCGTAACCACCGACAAAGTACGCATCGCCAATCTCCGTTGTAAGGACGTGGTAGCGTTAGGACGCGCTCCCTACACAAATTGGCTCGGTCAGCTTCAATCTGAAGACCAGAAAATAGTGGATCATGCCATGCAGTTGGTCGGCATGTCCGGCTATGCAGAAAAGACAATGGATAAGATGTCCGACGGTGAATGTCAGAGGATCATGATTGCCCGTGCACTTGCACAGGACACTCCGGTTATCCTGCTCGATGAGCCGACTGCCTTTCTTGACTTGCCCAATCGTTATGAACTCTGCTTACTACTGAAAAAATTGGCACAAAAAGAAGGCAAATGTATCTTGTTCTCCACACATGACCTTGACATCGCATTGTCGCTTTGTGACTCTATCATGCTGATAGATAACCCATATATGTACACTTTACCCACTCCGGAAATGATAACCAGCGGACATATAGAAAGGCTTTTCCGTAATGAATCGGTGACATTTGATGCTCAAGAGATGAGAGTGCGCATCAAATGATATTCTGAAAGTAAAAAAAACGTTCAACTAATAAGAGGTTATCACAGAAAATGAATATTTTTGCGTTCAGATTGAGCTACCCCTTTCTGAAACATACCCAAAATAAGAAGCGGTATGCTTTTCTGTAAGCCAAAATGAAAGAATAGATTAGATATTTTATGACGAGGTTTGATCCAAAATATCCACGGGGCAAATACCCGGGCACAGCGACAATGAAGCCACAGTATGTGCTCATTACCAGAAATGGCGAGGAACGCACAAGTCATGTGACTGTACCCAAAATCATGGAGGCTGTGTATGAAATAAACTCCAACAAGTGTGTCACTCTTGAAAAATGCTGTCCGGTCCGTCTTGTACGCGAAGCGGAGTGTTTCGCCATAAGTTTCTATCGCGACTTACACATTGCAGTTTATTTCAGAGTAAGGAAAAAGGTGCTCCGAATGGTTAAGAGAGGTTTTTCCTGCGAAGAGGCGGCCGACATGATGTGCGATTTCTTTCAGACAGCCGAATTGTCCGATATGTCAAACTGGACGTGCGAGGAATTGAACCCCATACCCCAGAAGAGTGAATCAAGCCTTAGTGTCGATGGCGAGGATTTCCGCTATTTCGGTAGTACTGATGTTATGGCAGCTCTTGAAAATATTATCGATGGCAAATCCGTATGGATGCTTTATGATTTTACCTGCGAAAACAGCGGATATATAAACATCCGACGCTGTGACGATAACTCGATACATACAGCAAAGTACAAAGTGGAATGTGTCAGATGGACTGAACCGACACCGACCGGATATCGGGCTGTCATATCTGATGTCAACCCCTTGCGGAACTGGCTATGGAATCTGGTCGATGGTCGCAAATTTCCTGACCCCACACCTGAATGGGAGAGTTTTGATGTGACCGACTATTTCCAACGATTGGCTTTCAGGTTTTTAGACGAAGAAGATAAATCAGATAACGATGAACGGTAAATACAGTCTGCCTGTAGTGAAGGCAGTAGATATGATTTGGACGAGTTTCGACCGCGAAGAAATACAACGCGGCTACGCGATGCTTTTCCAGGCAGCGCAACAAGGCGACGCTGATGCACTGGCATTCGTTGCCCGGTGTTTTATGGGCGAGGAATATGTGTGGAGCGGAGCCGGATTCATCCCCGATGACGAAAACGCTTCTAAACTGATGCAGAAAAGCGCGTTGATGGGCAGTGCCACGGGGGTGCTCTGTGCTGTAAGAAGCGGCAACTTCACCCCTGCCGTACAGCGGGGAATGCCTTTCGCATCGTTCAAGGAAGCTTTCGAAGAGATTCTCAGTCAGGCGAAGCGTGGCAATGCGTTTTGCTGCTATATGATAGGCAATGTCTATTACTGGGGCGACTATCTGCTTGTCGAACCAGAACTTGCCAAGCAATTCAAAACAGATAACAAATACCATGCTTGGGCATACCCGATAGCCAAAGAATGGTATGAGCGCAGCTTCAACGGACGCGTCTGTGCCGGTTGGGGCAATTACTGCAACATTCACAAATCAGAACTTTGCAGTATTAAACAGGATGTATTTGAATCTTATTATCAGATGCTGGCGGAAATATCGCCTGTGATATGCAACAACTACGGACATTATCTTGAGTATAACAAAAACAATCCGCAGGCGGCATTGACCTATTACGCTAAAGCGGCTTATCTTGGCGATCCGCAGGGGGCATACAATGCCGGCCACATCTACGAGGGAGGCGAGATTGTGGAGGAAAATATCGAGATCGCCTATCAGTTTTATGAAATGGCTGCCAAAGGAGGACATCCCGCGGGACAGTTCGAGATGGGTTACTATCATTTCGAAGGATGCGGCGGTGCGGAACAGGATTACGCCAAGGCTGTGCAATGGTTTGAAAAGGCGTATGAGAATCCCAAATGCAGCGATGTTACCCGAACGCAGGTAGCCGCCTATCTTGGCATTTGCTGCCAAGACGGTCTGGGAGTGGTGCAGGACGATGACGTGGCATTGGAATATCTTCAGGAAGCGGAAGAGGGAAAAGAGCATTTATGGGACGGTATCAAGGGGAAGGTACTCAATGCACTGGGGGTGGCATACGCTTTCGGTCGTGGCACCGATGAAGATATAGAACTTGGCTACCAATATTTCGAAGATGCTGCCAAACTCGATTCGGAGGAGGCAAAAGAGTATCTACAATATATAAATTCATCGGAATACGAATCTGATGAACAGGAAAAGAAAACAAAGGATATAGATCCGTTTTACCAGGGATTGGCAGAAAGAATCAGAGAGGCTGTTGAAAAAGATTTGCATCACATTTTTGACCAAATAGGAGATGAACATATCTACACGACTGCTTTGGTCACCGACAGGTATTGTTGTTCTCTGTTTCTCGCAGTAAATACTGTAGAATACCTCGATAATGAATACGAAGAACCGGATGATGTGAGCAAATGGCATCCTGATGAATGGGGCTACTCCGACGGACATAACAGCGAACTGGTGAAGCTTAGCAAATTGCTGTGGGAAAACCACAACCATCTCCCAAGTGAAACCTTTTTCTTCGATGTGCTTATCTCTGCGATGAAGCAGCTCAAGGAGACGGGGATATTCGGGGAACGCACCGAAGGGATTACTTTCTTTGTATCCCTATCGGATGATGAAGAGGCAGAGAATCTTGAAGATTTTTCGGCAAAACTGCTGAACTCGCCGGAACTGGCAGCCGCGTTTTTGAATCGGGACAAATAAACAAACTTCCCTTGCTGCATACGCAGCAAGGGAAGCATTAAAAAGGAATAATTATCAATCCTTCTATATTCTCAGGAATAAAACTATGCTTTATTCTTGATTATCATTACCTCAATGATAGATATGGCAATCTTTTCAGGAACTCCAAGAACTTCCGCCAACTGATTGATGATGTCTTTTTCTTCTTCTTCGAGCACTCCGTCTGCCAATGCAATATCTACCGCACAAGCAAAAGCCGTAAGTTTCAAATCATCCGACAGTTCGGCTGCCGAAGCATTGACCAATGCACTCGGACCGTCTTTCTTCAATATCTTAAAAAGTTTATCGAACAACTTGTCAAAAGCAGGTCCCGAAAAGTTATCGTATATTTTCAATCGACGAATATAGTTAACAATCTCATTCCATTCAGATTCAGCAATAGAACCATCTGCTCCTGCCATAGCAAGTGCAATTCCGGCAAAAGCCTCTTGTTGTGTTAATTTCGTTTCTTCCGATGCAGCTTGAAAGATTTTATCAAAAAGTCCCATTTGTTTAAAAATTTAAGTTTTTTGTAAATTAGTTATCTAGTGAAGATCTCATAACCTTCACACAAAAGTAAATACTAATCATCAAATATAAAACTTTTGAAACCGTTTTTCCTTTTTTTAACGCAGAACAATAAGATATAGAACTATTAAAAAAACTATACTTTCACTATAGTCTTCACTCCAAAAGCACAATAAGTCAAATAAAGCACACAGGCTAAAGTGACAAAAATACCTCCAATCACACCTACTGTTCCAATTGCAAACCCAATGACAGGAGTAACGACTCCGCCACCAGCAACAGCAGTAATCATCAAACCGGAAATCTGGTTTGCTTTTTCCGGCCTTGCCTGTAAAGCCATCGAATAAATGATAGAAAATACGGATGATGCAAAGAAACCGACAGCACCAATACAAATCAAATTTACCATATCGTTTTTCACAAAGGCCAGAATAAGCAAAGAGAAAATACAGGCAACAATATTCACACGAAAATATTTTATTTCAGCGATACGGGCTAACAAGAAAGCACCCAATAAAGCACCTACCGTACGACTTAAAAAATAAACTTGCGGAGCAAATTTCACTTGTTCTGTCGTCCAGTCAAAACGTTCTGCCATCAGCTTAGAACTGATGAAATTGGTGGCAACATCCACCCCCACAATAAAGAAGATACCCAAAAACAACAACAGAATCGTTCTATCCTTCAACAAAGAAAAAGTATCACTAATAGAAAGTTGTTGGATTGTAGCATTGGAATCTTCCCGCTTAACAGGAGTAGCCATCAGCCAAACAGCGGATAACAACGTGATAAAGCCTAATATCGGGAAGCAATAATACCATTTGTCATCTCCAAAGTGAGCTACAGCCAACAATACAATCTCCGGCCCGACGAGAGAAGATACAGCTTTGATTACTTGTCCTGCCGTCAAACTACTGGTCAGTAAACGTTGACTGGTCACTACATTACTCAACAATGGATTCAGTGAAACCTGTAAAATAGCATTGCCAATTCCCAAAAGAGCATAAGCTATCATACAAGTCGCACTATTATAAACAATCAATGGTAATAACATACCCACTACCGTTATTCCCATACTAAGCAGAACTGTATTTTTACGTCCCCATTTGTTCATCTGATTTCCAATAGGAATACCCAAAAACAGGAACCAGATAAATACTAATGAAGGAACAAATCCCGTCATCACAGGAGACCAGTTGAAAGTACGTTGAACATAATCGGACGAAATACCGACTATATCACAGAAGCCCATTACAAAGAACCCGAAAAGAACGGGAAAGGCGGCATAAATAGAGTTTTGCGTTTTCATGTTTAACTCACTATATTATAAAATGTAGAATCCCCGGTGCCATTGTCAAGCAACATCGGCACCGAGGAGAATAAGCTGTTTATTTAGAACAATGAGGCGGGTTCTCCACTCCCCATCGGTCACTCAGTTGATCCCCCATTGTGAGTTTCAACGTTCCACCTTTATAAAGTTCATCCCGATACATCCAACATTGTTCCAGCGGTTTACCGTTCAACGTAGCAGATTGTACATAATAGGCATCCGGTGTATTACCAGTCGTTTCAATCACAAACGTTTTTCCCGTCGCATTCATCGGACTAAGTTTGATTTCAATCTTATCAAACAACGGACTGCCAATCTGGAAAGTCGGCTGTTCACAAGAACCACCCTGTACATCAAACAGCCCCATTGCTGCCATCACATACCAGGCTCCCAACTGTCCCTGATCTTCATCCTGACCGTAGCCATAACCATGCTCTCCGTTTGTTCCATAAAACTCATCACAAATCAAGCGCGTCCATTTCTGTGTCAGGTAAGGTTTACCGGAGAAATTGAACAACCAAGAAATATGAAGACTGGGCTGGTTACCATGATTATAAGGGCTCTGCAAGCCCGAGAAGGCGTTTACAACCTTTCCACCGCCAAAGATCGACTTACGAGCTTCCGTAAAGATAGAATCCAACCGGTTGTTAAATTCATCTTTTCCAACCTTTTCAATCAAACGAGCCGGATTCTGCGGTACAAAGAAAGTATACTGCATCGCATTTCCTTCCTGAAATCCTCTCCATGATTCCAATGGATTAAAGTTATCAATGAACTCACCACCAAGCACTCTCGGACGAATCATCTTCAACGAATCATCGAATAACTTCTCCCAACCGGCAGAAAGTTCCATCAAGCATTTATAATCTTCCGTACGTCCCAAGGCTTTTGCCCACTGAGCCACCGCATAAGCACTAAAACTATATTCCAATGTATGAGATACGGAGAAACTGGAACCTTCCGGATGTGTGCCGAAATGAATACTGTTTTCATAAGGTACATAACCTTTTTCAACAAACTGTTTTACGTCCATTTTGCCCGCACCTTCAATACGTCCTTCCCAGCCTAATTCATTCTTCAATGCTGCCTGATAAGCTGTTTCCACATCAAAATTGCGAATTCCACTGTTATAAGCACCTGCCAGAGTGATACTCACCATGTTCGTTCCCACTCCGGAAACATACTTGCTGGTTGCAATGCCATCACCCAGCCAACCAGCATCTTTATACACCAGCAACTGACTGTTTACAAAGTCATTATAATACTCCGGATATGCCAATGCCCAAAGAGAAGTCAGGTTCCAGTAGGCTCCCCAAACCGCATCCGTATTATAATGATTATGCTCCGGTTTGCCATCTTTATTTAAAGGTATCTGACCAATGGTACCGTCATTTTTAGGATAAGCCCCGTTCACATCGCTCGCGAGTCCTCTACCTAATAACGCATGATACAACCCGGTGTAAAATTTGATTTTGCTATCTTCCGTACCACCGGAAACCAATATATGGTTCAAAGCCTCATTCCATTTATCCGTAGTCGCTTTCATAGCCTCATCAAAAGTAAGGTCTTTCGCTTCTGATTCCAAATTCACTTTAGCATTTTCGATGGAAGTATACGACAGACCTATTTTTACATTGACTACCTCATCTTTCTTTGTTTTATAATTCAGACACATGATAGCCCCGGGCCCTTTTATTTCATTATGAGACATCAAAGCACTATCCTGATAGAATACCTCGACAGATTCCGGCGCACGATCCAACTTAGCATAAAAATACATGGCAACGGAAGCGCCTGCCTGATATTTCTTCACATATTCTGGCTCCGTAATCACGTAACCTTCAATTGTGTTTCCATCTATCTGTTTGATATACGCATCACGCACTGCTCCACTTTCTCCCTGACGATTACCTATATTAAACAAAATATGGGCATTCTCCGACTCGGGAAATGTATACCGCTGAAATCCGACACGAGCCGTTGCGGTAAGTTCTGCCTTTATCTGATAATCCTTCAATAATACAGAGTAATATCCCGGACGCACCGTTTCATCTTTCTTATCAAAACGGGAACGGAAACCTTTATCGGGATCTTCCAGTTTTCCGGGATCTGTTTTTACTTCTCCCGTTACAGGCATTAATGCAATGCCACCTATCTGAAACTCATGCAGACAAGGAAAGCCATCAATAGAAGTATGACCGTCTTCATAACCTACGGCCTCCCAACCTTGATTGTTCCCATACGTACCGTTTGTAGATGCACCTAACTTAGCCAAACCGAAAGGCTCCGCTGCCGGTGTGTAAAAGAACCAACGACTATGTACAGTTCCGATATTAGGATTTACGTATTCTACCAGATTGGGACGATCAGGTGTTTTACACCCTACAACACCTGCCAAAATCAACAGGCTGCCTATCCATTTTAATTTCATCATTTATTTCATTTTTCTGTTTGTAACTTCTCCTTTAATCATTGCCACACGTGCATAATATTCCGGTACACACGAAGCATCCAATAACCATTTCGGCTGACGTTTCTCATCAGTCCATCCTGTCCAGTCATGATACATCAGTCCCACCTGGTCACGTGCATGTTCCCAAGCATAATCCAGTCCTTTTATCATCGTATCCACATACTTTGAATCCCCCGTAACATTGTACAGATCGTGATACCCTCTAAACAAAACCAGATTAAACCAAGGCAAATCTGCAATATAGGGAATACCTTCTTCCGTGTATTTAAAGAACACTTTGTAACTTCCTTCTGCCAGAAATTTAGCATTATCCAAGTACGCCTGCTCACCCGTATAATTATATAAAGCTACAGCCGCCTGTAATAAAGTACCTGTATTGTAAGTATACAAATCTGGGCATACTGCCGAAGTCGTTGTTAGCCATGAATTCCAAACAACTCCTCTTTCCGGATCTTTCAGATATTTATCAATCCAATGATAGAACTTCTTTCCCATCTCCAGATAATAACCATCTTTAGTTGCTTCATAAAGTTTTAAAGCCAACACCATCGCTTTTCCGTTAGAACAAGCAGGTTTCTGATCTTTCACTCCTTCCAGCCAAGAAACAGCTCCTTCAAAGTTCTCATCCCAGCCACTTAAAATAAAGGTCAATACCTGTTTCGCTTTCTCCAGATAATGAGGATTTTTAGTCACCAGGTAAGAATCAATATAATCAATCCCCACTAAACCATTGTCATCATAATAGCGGTCTACCTTTCCAAACTGAACAGGGTAAGCCTGATAACCAAAAGGAACACGCGTTGTATCATAGTAACACTCCATTGCCATCACCATCGAATCGACGTAAACCGTATATTTCTCCGGTTCGATGGCAGCCATCAACACTACCGAAGAAAAGACACCACTC
>OJQL01001708.1_pt1 | contig 15055 bp, 6 predicted proteins | sample 1598731 | NCBI WGS metagenome assembly OJQL01 (sample SAMN03922510, study PRJEB24848) | human gut metagenome | isolation source: stool sample | host: Homo sapiens | place: Germany | collected 2010-02
CCTTTCGATATCCCATCCAGCGTTCATGATCCACACCGGCATTCTTTCTTGCGCAGACATAAATTTTCTCATATCCTTTTTCTAAAAGATATTTGGTCATTATATAACCACCATTTTCATCTTGAAGACCTACATTAACATAATCTTCTGCCTCTTTATCAATTAAATCAATTGCAACTATCGGTTTGTTTATCAATGTTTTCAATTTAATATAGTTATGATATTTAAATGTAATCGCAATCAATCCATCTACATTCCAAGCTAATGACATATGAAAAATTTCTTCCAAATCTTCCGCCGCATATAGCATCATGTAATATCCTTCTTTTCTAAGAGATTCTTCCAACGCACCAATAACATGACTGTAAAAAGTATCTGAAATAACTGTATTCTCATAATAACGAGATGTATGAATTACCACTCCAATAATCTTAGAACTGTTATTTTTCAAAGCGCTCAATCCCATTTTCGGTACATAGTGATATTCATCTAGCAAAGCTTGTATTTTTTCCATATTCGCTTTCGATACTTTTTTTACATTTCCATGAAGTACATTATAGACTGTTGTCATACTAACTCCAGCCATCTCTGCAATTTCTTTTATGGTAGTCATAATAAATATCCATTTCTTTCTTACTGTTTTAATACAACTTTACTCAAAATCCAAACTACTGTCAAGTGCCACACTAATAACTCCACATCAGATTTAAATAGTGGTTACTGTTCAGAGGTCAATGTCATCTAGTTAAGGTACACGGTTAAATTCTAATTATAGATGTAACTAAAATTTTTATCTTTCTATTCAAACTCCTTTGCGGACTGCGTTATACAGCACACACAAGATATAATTAACGGTTTTTCCATCGAACATTCGTTTTGTTTTTGTGTTTTTCATACCGCCTATGAAAAGATAAACTCCAAAATAACTCCATAATAGAAAATTACTAAATATGCTATTTTTGAAAAAGGAGATTTTGGAAAATGATCAACTTAAATAAACATAGAATAGATTTTGGAAAAGGGGATGTAGGCTTTGGTGTCATCGGTAACACTACAACTTCTAAAAGTGAACAGCAAAAAACAGAATAGATGAATGATGTATCTTATAAAGAATGGCCGTCTTTTCTCCAATGAGCAGGCAGCCATTTCTCATGTAATTCTTTAATACAAATCTCCCACATATCCATCTGCTTCCAGATGCATATAGCACTCATCCACCTGCTCTGATTCCAGAATCTTTAAAACGTGTTTCATACCTGTAGCAAGTTCTTTTGTTTTTAACTCTTTCAGCGGAATCCAATAAACTCTTCCTTCCTCAGAACTCTTTAATTCTCCGGTAAACTTATCCGCTTTATACAAGGTAATAACATAGTGCACTCCGCTCTTATGCCAATGATATAATCCTCCAAGCTTCGGTGCTTCAATCGTAAGTCCTGTTTCTTCCCAGACTTCCCGAATCATAGATTTCTGAAAAATCTCATTTGCTTCTACGTGACCACCTGGGAAAGTCGTACCGGTATAGCTATCATTTACTTTATCCAGAGCCAGTACATTTCCTTTATGATCCTGAATCATACACATATTCATAAAACAGACCTTCTCAATCCGGCTCTCTTCTTTTTCATTCAGAGATTTTCTGACACGTTTGTTGATATCTGATCGTTTGGATTTATAATGCTTAAAGACCTCTCCATACGGAGTCCAGATTTCTGCATCTTCGATTTTTTCATAGACAGTATCCACCACTTCTTCCAAATGTTTGTCATTCGGAAAAGTGCATTTTTTCATATAATAATCTCTGGTTGCCTGAAACATCCATTCCGCAATCTTTTCTTTCTGCTTTATCTTTAACTGGGAATACTTCTTATTCGTTTGCAGTAATCTCCCATCTATCATCTTATGGTTTTTCCGTGACATCGGTTTGACCTCTTTTCTTCTTTTTCGTTCAGATTTTACTATACCACAGAATCATGCCTGCGTCATACTTCTAAGCTTCGATGTCCTCTTTTTCTTCTCTCAGTACCTTATTTATAGAGGGATATTTTTTAAGGACGCTCTTCCGGCGGCTGTGCCACCGGTAAATAGCAAGGACAGGAAGTGAGGATACACTTCCGGAAAATTCCAATTTAGGGTACCCTGCCCTAAATTGAAAAAGCTAAAAGCAACTATACTACTGCCCTCTCAGAAAGGAGAAATTACCAATGGCTGAAAGAAAACGAAACAAAGTGAAAACTCCGAAGCATCTATCCAGAGAAGCTCGCCTGTATATCAATATCTCCACTTATGTTACGACCAGCAATCGAGAAGGATTTGAACGATGGGCAAAACTCAATAACCTGAAAGAAGCAGCCCGCACCTTCAACTATCTTTCCGAAAATAACCTGCTGAATTATGAAGATTTCCAACAGCATGTTTCTGATATTGATGCTTCTGTTAAAGCGGCTGAACAAAGAATAACACAAATCAACAGTGAGCTGAGCACGCAAAAACTCATTCAAAAACACTGCGATTCTTACCGGCTCTGCCATAAAGTAATTGAAGATTGCAAATCTGCTAAAAATCCAAAAGCATACCGCAGCAAACATCAGGCAGAATACAAACTCCACGATTCACTAAAAAAAGAGCTTCAGGATCTCGGTGTTACCAAAATCCCAAGCTCTAATAAAATCCAAAAGAGGATAGAAAATCTTGAATCTGAACAGGCTGCTACTGTCCGGGAAAAACAGGAATTGCAGAAAAAGCAAAGACACTGAATATCATCCGACAGAATTTCACAGCACTGCTTAATGCTCCTGAGATCAGTTCAGACTTACTTCCAGCAAAACGGGAACCTATTTCCTTCCAGGTGATGCCATACGGTGCACCCCCGGAGGTATTTGTTTTTGGGTTATGCCAGTTATATAACGAAACGAAAAGACCGGAATTTCCCGATCTTCTCATATTATTTATGGACTTTTCTTTTACAAATACTAAATATGACTAAGGATATTCCCATTAAGGAAAGCCACATGATTACATTCGTATCGTCTCCAGTTTTTACATTTGGAGTGCGACTGCTATTATCACCCGATGGTTCTTCTGAAACTGGTGGCGTATTCGTGGTAATTGGTGGTATCGATTCATTTTTAAATTTAGGTTCTGCCGTTACATTCCAAATTATCTGACCATCATAATTACCTGGAACTGTTATGATAAAAGGTTCGCTTTGATATACTTGATTGCTAATTTGTGTTTTTTGTGTCTGGACAAAAAGATACACTCCTTTTTCCAGATCTCTGTACATAACTTCTCCGTCTGAGTTGGTCTTTCCGGACATTCCTTTGATGTTGTTATCCTGTACATATTTTTCCAGTTTTTTTGCAGCTTCTGCCTGAGCGGAAGAATCATCAAAATCAAATATGACTCCAGACTTTGCAAACTCACTCACTAATGCCCATGAATTATTTTTATATGTTCCAACCTGATACATCGTAAATTCAGTATTACTTAGCTTATATACCGTGGTCTCATCTTCAACAGTTGCTTTTAATAATATACTTCCCTGATCATTCGCAGACACAGGTAACGGAATGAGGAGTAAAAGCATACACATCACACTGGCCATACACATATATATTTGCTTACGTTTAATTATTCTGCTCATGTTTTTTCTCCTTCCTGCGTTTATGAGATTTAATGCTCACCCATATGATGATCAAAGCAACAATTCCCCCAATCAATAGAATCAAATTGAATGGAATTGTATGATGAAGACCAACTTCCTCATCTATCTTCTGTGCCTCTTCATACGGAATTCTGGTGCCACGTACAAGCAGTCTGTGTGTATTAACTGCATAAGGAGTGCATGTGACCAGCGTTACATAATCCTTGCCTTTTTCAATTTGTAAAGCATCTGTATCTGATGGTAATACTGTAAGAATCTGATCCACCTGATAGGCAAAGGTATGATGAAGAACTTTAATATAAAATACATCTCCAACCTCCATCTTGTTTAGGTCGGTGAATATCTTGGCATTTGCAAGTCCACGGTGTCCGGATAATACCGCATGACAGCTCTCACCGCCTACCGGAAGCGAGGTGTTTTTCAGATGTCCTACACCTGACTGCAGTACTTTTTCGGATGTTCCATGATAAACCGGAAGAACAACATCAAGCTTTGGAATATCAATATATCCCATCATTCCAGTATCATCAATTTTCAAAAGTTTGTTATACTCATCATCTTCTGTCTGGTTTTCATTGCTTTCTGAAAATGGATCTGCTATGGAACCAATTCCGATCAGGCTTTCGTTGTAGTCCTGTGCCTGCTTGATCATTGCATTTTCCTGTTCTTCCGACAAATGCGAAACTTCCTGTTCATAATCTGTAGCAATGGTTGTGCTGTTCATCTGATTGATATAATTGCTCACCACCGGATATAGAATTAAAGAAAATGCCGACAGATATCCGATTCCTCTTAGTATTTTTACTACTTTCTTCATAATACCTTTCACCTTTTCGTCTGTTTCTTCTGAAATACCCAGTCCACACTGGACATTTCAGAAAAAGCAGACATCCTCCCGGTGCAATACCGGGAAGATGAACTGTCTTTTTGTCCATTCTTAAACTTCAGAATGTCTTAGTTGTTTGCTTTCTTTTTGCCAAAAGCTTTGCTTGCTGTTAATGCACCGAAAAGAACGATACCAGCCAGTGTTACCATAAGGGCACCCTTGCTACCAGTAGATGGAAGCTGTGCACCTGTTTTGTTTTCTACAGCTACTTCTGGAGAAGTTTTTGTATCTTTAATTTCTTTACCTGTTGTTGTAGTTCCATTGTATGTGTAATCAACTGAATAGCTTGTCAGTTTGCCAGTTGTTTTATCATATACTGGTTTGATCTCAACCTTGATGTCGCTGAGAAGTTTGTTGTATCCGTCCGGAGCTTTTGTCTCTCTTAAGTAGTAAGTTCCAGCATCAAGACCTTTTACAAGAACTTTACCATCAGCATCAGATACAATTTTTGCAGAAGTAAAGTCTGTTGCTTTAGCTTCATCAGCTGTTGCCTGACGGTATACGCCGTTTCCTTCGTCTACAATATTAATCTTAGCATTTGTATCTGCTGCATCGCCTGCTTCGTTTGCCTTGTAAAGCTCGAATTCTGCATTTGCAAGTCCAGTCTGAGTCTCACCTTTTAAATAATATTTGAAGATTGTGAAATTGAAAGTATGTACATCTACGATGCTTGGTTCGGATGTACCTGTTCCATCTGACTTCGGATCATTACTGTACTCAACGACCGCCTTGTTGGTATTTGGATTCATACCGATAACAGCATCTTTGTTTAAGGTTGCAGTATAAACAACTGTGATTGTCTCGCCTGTACGATTCTTATATAAATTATAGAAATCATTAAAATTAAGAGTTAACGTATGTGTTCCATCGTTATTTGTTGTATAAGTCGGTGAGTATGTATTTGCTTCTGTTTTACCTGCTTTAAGTACTGTATCTCCAACTTTTACAGACAGTACTTCTTTTAAATCCAGTCCTTTGGATAAGGTATCGCTAAATTTAAAGGTATAAGAATTATATCCTGTCATATCCGGTACTTTAGAAGTCAGCTGGTAAGTAACGGTGTCACCAATCGCAAAATCCTCAGCTTTCTTTTCATCTGCTGCACCATGTGGTGCAATGGTATCCTCAGGATCATTCTCATCGTCCAATTCCATCTGATGGCTGCCATCCCATGAAGCATCTACAATAGCACCAACTGTAATTCCGCTTCCACTCTGAGCCGGAATAATTTTTTTGTCTACTGTTGGGTAATTGCTCTTCATGTTAATTAAAGTATCACCTGTAACGCTGACTAAAGATGCTACGGATGTGTAATCCTGTTCTCCAGGTGCTGCTGATGTATCTGTTGCACCTAACGGATAAACTACATAGTATCCATAATCCAGGTTATCAATTACCGTAGTACCAGCGGTTGTAATTACAGTTTTATGAGTAGCATCTACAGCAGTAACATTATCAAGAATCCAGCCCAGAATCTCTTTTGCAAATTTTGCACCATTACTTCCATCTGATCCGACCTGTGTTTTAACATAGTTATATGCCGCTTCACTTAAAGCTTCGCCAGATAAAGCTGAACCATTCTCTACTTTTGTTCTGAAAAATCCCTCATATGCACTGTTCAGTGTATAAGCTACATTATCGCCATTTTTTGTTGCTGTAAAAATCTGATACAGATCCAGAGTCTTTCCTTTCACTGTATTGTTGACAGTCAGAGTGCCTGTTGGTGTAGCTACTACAGACTCATCTGCAAATGCAGTCATGCTCATGGACAGTATCATGGTCATTGCCATCAAAACTGCCATAAATCTTGATACTAATTTCTTCATGTTCCTCTTCTCACTTTCTTTTGATTTTTTATTGGTTCGCTTGGGATTCTTTCAGCCTTTACGGTGGAAGTTCCCCACGCAGCCATATCTCTCTCATAACCCTGCTCCCCCTTTCCTACATCGTCTGTTTCCGTTTCCTTCTGCGTCCGGTATAAAGCAGGAACGCTAACAACAGGCCACCTGCTATGATAAACATCATAATGCCCTCGCCGCCGGTATCCGGAAGCAGTGCAAAATGCCGGTTGATAATCGTGAAGGTAAATCCATCTTTAGAAGTTTCTATTGTAGTTGTATAGCCTTTTATTTCCGTTTCCGTAACAGAATATTTGTAATAATGCGGAGTTCCTGCATCATCTTTTATGTAGGCTGGAAGAGTTTCAATCACTTTCTGCCATGTAGATTTTGATATGTCACCTTTTATTTCATAGTTTTCATAGTTTGGCACAACTTCTGTATGTTTTGTTCCTTCCGCATCCGTCCAGCTTCTGGAAATTGTAATCTTAATAGTGTCTGGTCTGATGTTGTCCATATTCCGGAAATCTTTCCATACCTTATTAATGGTCAGATTTACAAATTCATCACATGGATCCTGTGTATCAGATGGTTCCGGTGACGTGCTATCCCCTGTATTTACAGTAGTTTTGGTATCTGACATCAGAACAGCTTTTGCATCTGATACATAAGCATTCAGATCTGCTGTTTCAGAAGAATCTTTTGTTGCCATAACTGCATTCTGCAATGTGTTATACTCATCTACCTGCACTACATGTTTTACTGAGAAGATGCTCCATCCATTTTCCTGACTGAACGTATCTGTCAGAAGTTTCGAATTCTTTTTGATCTCATCAAAACTAATCGCCGGTTTTCGGTAGATACGGTAATTGTTATTCTCACCTTCTACGCCTGCTTTCGTATTAAACTTATATACAGAGTTCAGATCACTTTTTCCACTGAATGGTCCCACCATCTTAGGTGTTCCACGAACCACGTCACAGTAGTACATATTGTTATTCTTCAGCAGTCCTTCATCGTTGTATCCAACAAAACCTCCGCTTCGTCCATCTGTTGCAGAACCGTCCGCATCATTCCCTGCTCCGCCGGCATAGACATCGTATCCCGTACTGATTCCATATACATTACTGTCTGTGATTTTTGTCCTGTTTGCCTTGATCAAGTTGACACTAATATTGGACTTTACATCATTATCTTTTGTTATGATTCCATTCTTATCACATGGAAGCTTAATAGAGGAATCTCCAATCTTAATGATTGCAAAATCAGTCTGCTGCCCATTGTCTGACGACATTTTGGACAGACCAACGGAAATATCAAGTCCCAGCAGATTCACATGGATAAGATTTCCATCGTACAGCGCATCAACCTTCACAATTCCAAGATTGATGTGCAAAAGATTGGAATCCTGAATCTTATCCAGATACAGTGCCTTTACAAGATTATTCAGAACTACGAGCAACGCGTCCACCACTGTAGAATCCAGTTTTACATCTGCAAGATAGGCAAAGCTTGTTCTTCCGGCAAAGCCACCGGCTGTTCCACCGGATTCTACCAGTTTCAGGCTGTTTTCCTGATTTTGAGCATCTCCTGCATTGCATCTTGACATTCTGGCAAGATTTGCATAGCCGATAAATCCTCCGGCGATCTGCTCCTTTCCGCCTTTACTCTGAACCGTATAACCACCAGGCACTCCTGTCACGCTACTGTCATCTATGTGTGAACCAAAAATATCCAGAACGCCGAGGGCACCGCCCAGAAGCTGTCCAGATTTATCTCCCAGCACATCCAGCTTCTCCATTTTTACAACTCCGCTTTTTCCGGAGTATCCTACAAAGCCACCTACGCTGTTCAGGCCTGTTACATAATTTAATCCTGTTACGCTGCTGTTTTTGACAGATCCATTTAACAGTGAACCACCAAATCCGCCAGCCGTTCCGCTGTATGTAACCTGATTATTCTGTCCTGCATCTGTTGCTGTGTTGGCACTGACGCCAAGCCCTGCATCTGTACTTCCTGTGACATTTCCGTAATATACATAGCTTCGGAATGCATCCAGCACATCGGTTTTTCCAAGTTTTAAAAGATACTGTAATACCGAGGTCTCATTACCTGCACTAATGCTTGCAGCACCGGAAACATCCGCAATACCGAAGCATCCTCCGGCATATTCACCGGCCACTACGGAGCGGATCTTATCCGCATGGATTCCGCTTCCCGGCTTATCCTTCTCGCCAATGACCGCCCCACAGAGACTTCCTGCAAATCCTCCTGCTGCTTTTGCATACCCGGTATTGCTTCCATTTTGATAGGTTCCATTTACGATCACACCCCAGTCATCCCAGGCTGACACAGATGCACAGCGGATGGTAGAAACAGTCGCATTCAGAACCTTAATCAGTTCTGCCGGAGCATTTACCATAAGAACATCCAGAAGCTTATTCAAAAGTCCCTGTTTTGTAGCTGTATCAATAGCTGCCACACTACCCGGATCTACTTTTCCGGCAAAACCGCCTACATAGGAAGTTCCATCTACACGCCTTAAATTTGTGATACTGCAGGAGGAAGTTTCATCTCCCCAGATCTGACCGCCAATCATTCTTCCCACATAGCCTCCGGCAAATCCTGCCGGGTCTTTGTCTGCAATACCGGTTGCTTTGATCCTTGCTCCGGAACGATATCCGTCCACATGGGACTGTTTTACAACCGGCACAAAGGTTTTTAATGCTGCCAGACTGTCTGCACCTATAATCTTAAGGCCTGCCAGTGAAACGTCACCTGTGTTTGCCACAGAACCTGTAAGCATCTCACCAGCAAATCCACCACTGCATCTATAAGCCTCTGCTGACTGAAGATCTGTTGCAGTTCCATTTGTTACGGTACCGCCTTCCATCCGGCCAACATAGCCTCCGGCAGAACCTCCTTGTGTTGCTTTATTTGCCAAAATGCTCCTTCCTGCTGTGACTGCGTATCCATATGCATACTGAGAAATGATCTCATTTAACTGTTCTTGATCATTGACTTCACCAAGTGCCTGTAATTTATTACCGTAACTTCCATAAGAACCGACAGCGCCAACCCATTTGTTCCAGGTATCCGTATCCAGTCCACGAAGCGGTCCATAAACAGCTGTATTCTTTTCTGTCGGATACACTGCCTGAAGAAGCGTCAGCGGATTATCTAGTTTGATAAGACCAAATAAAACCTTCAGACTTCCTGTATCTGCAACATTCGCACACCGCATCAGTCCTGTATAACCTCCGGCATATTCCGTTCCATATACGGAACGGATACGATAGGCCGCACATTCTCTTACGGTTCCTGTATATGCAGCACCTTTCCAGTTATCCGTATTGTTTCCCCAGATCTGACCGCCGTAGTTGTAACCTGCATATCCTCCTGCAAGTCCACGGTAAATGCTGTCATCACTTTCAGCCTGAGCCCTCACAGCACCTCCACAAGGTACACAGGTTGTTTCGCTGTTTTTGATCACTGGAACAAAGGACTGTAAAACTCCAAGAAGATTATCTGCCTTTATCAGACCTCCAAGAACATTTAATCCCTTTACCACATCTGCAGCACTTCCCGGCTCCATGGTTCCAACATATCCACCGGCACTTTCACGCCCTATGATATGTGCAAAATTATAAGAATTACTATTCTGAATCTGAACTCCCAGAAGTTCTCCTGCATATCCACCGGCTTTTCCCGTAACACCGTCTCCGTCTGTTGCAAGAACATTAAATCCGCCTGTTGCTCCATAAACATCTGAGCTGTCTATGATAGATGCAACTACAGTCAGTGCTGATAACAGTCCTGTCGTAGAAAGAACATGATCCAGAACACTTGCTCCACCGATGGCTGCCGTACTTCCCATAGCAGCTTTACCAATATAGCCGCCGGCATAACGATAACCATTTACCGCATATGCACTGTCATTTCCGTAATAACTGCTACCATCTTCCTGCTGCAGATTCTTCGGCTCACTGACACCTGTATGCTGCAATTTATTTACATCGGAATTGCTGATCTGTACACCAGTTCCGCATCCGATAAAGCCTCCGGCACTTCCGGCATCCGCATCGTTGGTGCTATCTTTTTCAAGAGTACCTGTAACGGTAACGGTAAACCCTTTTTCTACAGAATTAACACTGGCATTACTGATCACCGGAACAAAAGCATTGACCAGGGATAGTAATCCTGTCAGATCAACCAGTTTTGTAAGAATTGATGATTTAGCTCCAATCTCTGCAACCGCTCCGGCTTTTACCAGACCTCCGAAGCCTCCGGCATAACGAAGGCCTTCTACTTTCAGAAGATTTTCTACTGCCGTTCCTTTTCCGGAATCAACAGCATTTGCTGAATTATCTACATGACCGCTCTGCATCTCTCCAACAAAGCCACCTGCATAGCCTTCTGCGTTTTCAAATCCACTGTCAGCCGTAACAGTCAATCCATCTGCGGTACCAGCAACTTTGCAATTTGTAATTTTGCTGGATGCAGCCTGCAAGACACTCGCCAACTCTTTCAGACCCAGAATCTTACCAAGAACACTGTTCAAAAGATCTCCTGTTGCATCTCCTGCCTCCGCTGCACTTCCGGACCGCATGATTCCGATATAACCCCCGGCATGATACGGTGCCTTGACTTCTTTTACATTAGTTACGTCAGAGTTTTTGACCATAACTGCTTTTCCATTACCGATGTATCCTCCGGCATCTCCAAGCGCCACATCATCATTTTTTCCGGATGCTGTTACAACTAAGTTATTTCCTTCAATAGAAGAATCGGAAATTCTCGGATAAGCCACATCCATGACACTGAGAAGTTGATTTACATTCAAGAGGCCCAGTAACTTAATAGAACCTGTCTGTGCCACATCACCAGGCATCAGCCTTCCTGCAAAACCACCGGCATAGCTGGTTCCCTTTATATAAGAAAGTCCGGTAATATTTGTTGTTGCAATCGCACCAGCCTCGCCTTCGGTTGTTCCATCCTCACTGTTCGTGTCTGTGTCCGCTTTGAATCCGGAATTGTTGTTTCCATAATTGATATCCACAGCCTGACCGTCTCCCACAAAGCCGCCCGCCATATCGGCGGATACCTGAGGGTCAGAACCATTCGAAACATAGGCAATAGAAGTATTATTGAACTCCGGTCTCAGGGCACTGACAACTCCAAGCAGATTCTCTAATTCAATTCCTGTCAGTTTTGATGTAGTGGAATCTCCGGCACTTAATGCATCTCCGGCTTTCGCAAAACCTGCAAAGCCTCCGGCTTTTCCTGATGTTGCAGATGCAGTAACAGTTTTCAGGTTGCTAATCTTTGTATCCCTTGCTCGTCCACTAATGCATTCTCCAATAAAGCCACCACTATAACCTTTCTCATTGCTAGTAGACACACTATATCCTGACGAAACACCTGAAACAGTGCTGTCAACTGTAAACGTCTCAATCATCTGCCCTACAGAAAGAAGGCTGTCAATTTTCAAAAGCGGTAATCCAAGAAGTTTAATACCACCAACATTAGCAAGAGTACCACTTCCGAAATATCCGGCAAATCCTCCTGCACACTTTCCAGCCGTTACAGAATTCAGATTTGTGACGGATGTTTTCCTTACTTCTCCACCTGTTCCATAACCGATAGCACCTCCGGCACGACCATTATCCTGATCTGACGCAGTAACTGTAAGTCCCAAAGAGCCTCCGTTTACGGAACAATCTTTACATTCAAAACGCATGTAGTCTGCTGCTGTAACTGTTCCGCCAAGGACATCACCGACACTGGTCATTTTAGCGTAACCTAAGATTCCTCCAGCATTCTCCGTTGCTGAAATCTTCACAGAGGAAGCTGCATTGATCTGATTCACACGATCTGCAAATTCGTAGGTAACACCGGTCTTATTAAGCACTCGCTGGAGGGCTTTTGTAGTTGACTTTGAATCGTCCGTAAGTTCTGAAGTATTGGAAATCTGGACAGCACCTGCATATCCCACAAGTCCACCGGCATTTTTACCGTTTGCTGTTACAGAAATGCTATCTCCTGCAATGGTGCATCCGCTTATAACAGAAGGTCGAAGTCCCACCAGGTTCAGAAGATCCATGTTGGTAAATTTACCATTTAACAACCCTGTAAGAAGATCCTTTACAATTACCAGAAGTCCCTGGCTTTCATCAATATCCGCTACATCACCAAGAGTTGCTATACCGGCAAATCCTCCGGTATAATCTCTTCCGGACACTGTGCCAAGAGAAGAAATACTACAGTCTACTGCATAACTGTTACGCATTTCTCCAACAAATCCGCCTGCATAACCACTTTCCTTAGCAGCACTTCCCTGTGCAGATACGTTTACTGTTCCACCAATCGTGCAATTCAGCATAACTGTATTGACCGGGAAATTTCCCATTAATTCAATACCAAGGCTGCTTAATGCGCCTGCTACGACTGCATTCGCAGAACGTCCCACAAATCCACCGGAACAGTCATTTCCAGATACTGTGGTAGTGCCGCCTACAGAACAGTTTTTCATCACTGCACCGATGGCTTCCCCGGCGAATCCACCGGTACTCTTCTGACCTGTAACAGAAGTGCCACCGCTTACAGAACAATTCTGGATACTTGGATTGACATAGCCTACCGGAATCAATTTGTCTACACTGAGCAATCCTCCATTTAAAAGTACAGTTAACAAATCACCGACTCCAAGCAGCGGAATCAGATCCAGAATTTTTGTTAAAGTAGTAACCAGACCTCCTAAGCCACTTGATACCAAATCATACTGTGTCATACCACTGACATAACCTGCGAAGCCACCGGTTCGGTCATTTGCATTGGAAACTCCATGTAAATTCTCCACATTGCAGTTTTCAATCTGGATATTTCCTTTTACAACGCCAGCAAAGCCTCCTGTTGCCAGAGATTGCGGATCCGGTTTCAGTCCACTTAAATTTCCAAGCAGGAGCTTCAGCACACTTCCAATCAAACTGATATTCTGTTTAACTTTTGTTGTAGTAGTAGAAACCGTCACATCAGAAAGGGTAATATTTTTCACAGTGATTGGATTTTGGGATATTGTAAGGGATGTAGAATATGGCGTTGTCAGATTTCTGAAAAATCCAATACCATATTCTGCCTGCTTGTCCTGATCAACGGAAGTCGCCTGTGAAATATTGATATGTCTGATTATTATATTCTGACCTTCAACCATTCCCTTTCGGCCTTCCATGTTTCCCTGATAATTGTCAATAGGATTCCAATCATCATCTTCTCCATTAGAATTGGTTCCCTCTTTGGAAAGATCAATATCACGAAAGATGATGTAATTCGCATCCTTGCTGTATTTATATCCGGAGCCTGCAATATTGGTATTGCTATGTTTTGACGTATCATAAGTAAGTACATAAGTTTTATTCTCATCAACTGTTATACTTTCCGAATCTATATCATCAGTAAAACCACTTTCATCCCCACTGCTTGTAAAAGCTTCTGCATCATCACTTCCTGTCTCAGCTGCTTCCTCACTTTCTGCCGGAGTCATATCAATCAAATCTCTGTCTTTTACAGTTGCACCTGCTTCAACAGATGCCGCTTCGGAAGCACTGGCAGTACTGTCTGTCGCAGTTACCGTCATATCGGCTGACTCCTGAATAGTACTGCTCACATATACATAACGCTTTGTAGCTGTTGTGCCAGCTATATCCAAGGATGAATTATCCAGATATTCTGTTTCTCCCAGCTTATGGTCACCTTTTTTATTTCCATACAATTCTTTTCCAGACCAATTATATGTATCATTAAACTTTACAATATCCGCATCACCCGGATAATACAGTTCTGTTTTGTATGTCTGTGTATCAGCTGCTGGTTTCCAGGCTGTATATCCACTCAGTGCGCCCCCAAGTATTCCCGGCTTTTTCTCTCTTGTTTCATACACTCGCCAGATTGGCTCTGTCACATCCGTATCTGTTCCGATTGCTCGAAGCTGTGTTTCATTTCCAATCAGAATATAATTTTTATCACCAATCTTTTTTACCACCTGACCGAAATAATTTCTTCCTTCATAGTCGGACGGATATGCGCTAGTAATATCCTGAGTTGTCTCCTCTGTCCCAGCCTTATTTGCAAGAAGCTCCGGTGTTTCTGTTGTAAATGAAGAAGCAAGCACATAATTATGTGTTTTGCTGTAAGTAAGATAGGAACCATCTTCCAGTGTAAAAACCTGTCCCATTCCAACCTTTTCAGCAATATAATCCTCGCTCATTACAGGTTCGCTGTCTGAAGATTCCCCTTTCATCAATTCAAGCTGGTATCGGTTATACACATAAATCGTATCAGTCACAGAATCATATACTGTGTTGCCTGTGCGCTCTGATGATGAAGTGATGCTACCTGTAAAATCTGATGGGAAGTTCCAGACATTTTCATTATCTATTGGAATATCATTCATCAAACAATAGGAAGCGTCTGATGCATAGGTAAGTTCTGCACCATCTGCAAGAACCTTATCCCCTTCACCAACATTTCCATCTTTGTCTCCGGAAAACATCTGTGTTCCTGTACCGATTTGCAGAAGTTGCTGGTAATTGTAGATACATATTTTTCCATCTTCATAATCTGGATTTGCTTCTTCCAAAGTATCTGAGGTGTTTTCATCCTCGGTAATTG
>OJQL01001735.1_pt1 | contig 14799 bp, 9 predicted proteins | sample 1598731 | NCBI WGS metagenome assembly OJQL01 (sample SAMN03922510, study PRJEB24848) | human gut metagenome | isolation source: stool sample | host: Homo sapiens | place: Germany | collected 2010-02
CACATGCACTGCTTCCATCTGATATATTAAAACCGTCCGCCACATCAAAGCCCTCCGACGGATAGTTAAACTGATATGCCAGTGTCTTCATGGAGTTCTTTTCAATACCCTCCATAATGTTTGTCGCCAGATGTGTAGCATTCATCTCGTTTTTAGCCTTTACATTGGTCTTTGTAGCTGTGACAAATGCATTCAAAAAAGGAAGCACGATTATTGCGAGAATAGCAATCGACACAATAATCTCCACAAGTGTTACTCCTCGATCATCGTTTTTTAGCTTTCTCAAATCTGCTTCCTCCCCTCTTGTATTTTGTTATCTCATAACTCAATAATCTAACATTTGATATTTATCACTTACGGTCTCAATAACCCGCTAATCTAATAATCTAATATTATAATAATCAGTTGTTAGTTTGTTGTACCAAACAGATTATTTGTACCATGTGGTACTGCAGGTATGTATGGTGCCTCATATGGCTTATCAAGTCCATACAGGAAATATGAATCCACAAGCATCTCACCTGTCAGCTTGCCTGTCGAATCATCAAAGCTCACATTGAGCGTGCTGATAGTTTTCTTCTGTGATGAACCAATCACCTCTCCAAGCATAGCCTTAAGCCCATGATACTCTGTCTTGAATGCCATAACTGTACTGACATCATAAAGCTGATAGCCTGTAACCGTAGACTTTGCAGAGCCTGTTGATGTACTGCCATCAGATGCACTGCCGTCGCCTGTCTGTGACTGAGAGTTGTTGCCATCAGCGGTCTGAGAGCTCTGCGAATTGTCTGCATTACTGCTATCCGTGGTACTGCTGTCTGAACTGCTTCCTGACGAAGAATCTGTACCGGCTTCACCTGTCGGATTATTCACATCAATAGCTGTCGGTGAGCCGACTGTAAGCTCTGTAATATTTGTATTGGTAGATTTCTCTATAGCAACCGCATCCATGATGCCGTTTTCAATCTGTAAATATGAAGGAAAATTGTCATATACCTGCTGCATAGCATCAGACATATCCTTTGTCTTCTCTGTGTAGTCATCCGCCTTTGCCGCAAGGGCTGAAAGCTGATTGTACTGTGATTTCAGGTTCATGTTTTCGCTCTTGAGTGAATCCCTCTTATTGGACTGTGGAATAAAAATCAAAAAATATGTCAGTGCTAAAATGGCAACACCCGCTAATATAATAAGTAACTTTTTATCTCTCGTTGACATCCTAACCCCCCCTACTGATTTGTACTGTCTGTATCTGATGATGAATTACTATCCGTCTGTGCCTGTGATGACGCATCTTTTGATGTATCATCTGGCTCACTGCCTGTGCCATCTGCCGATTCAGAAGCAGCACTGTCATCAGCCTTTACATATGTGCAATCTACTGTGAACTGAACCTTTGAAGCACCGGTCTCATCAACCTCCTCTGTAATGGTTGACACATTGGATACCATGATACTCTCAAATGTACGAAGCTGTGCAATCACATCAGCCGCTATATCCTTGCTGCCTGTCTTTATGGTCATCGAAACACCATCTGTCGTAACAGACATATTCACAAGCTTGGCCTCTGACGGAAGCTTCTGCTCCAGCTCATCCACGAAGCCCGTTATCTCATCATTCTTGTTGGATGAGGCGCTCTCAAGAAGCTTAGTCCAGTCATAGTCCTTCTTGGTCTGGTTGTACACATCATATATATTCTGTGCATATGACAAATCAGAAACACGAGCTTTAAGTGTCATATTGTCTGAAGTTAAAACAAGATTTGAAAAAATGCTGTATGCCGTGATACCAACTGCAACTACCACACACAATCCAAAAATGAGAAGCTGCACTGCAAAAGAAACAGGCTTTTCTGCTTCCTCCCCTGCCGGTACGGGAAGAGGCTTCCCATCAGGACCGACAGGTGGATTTCCCTGCATCCCTGCCTGTGCGCCGCCGGATGACATAGCACCTGCAGCTGTTCCTGCCATAATCGTAGCACCGATTCCCTTGTTTTTCTTACTGTCAAGTATATCAAGCGGGCTCAGTGAACATCCGACACAATTGAAATACTCTGCCAGCTTTGCCTCTGCGAGGTTTATGCTCTTTGCCACATGTATGCCGTCAAACTGCTGGAGCGGAACCACCTTGACATTGAGCTCATTTGTCAAAAGCTTTGAAAGTCCGCTGAAATCAGCACCTAAGCCTATGAGGAAAATTCTCTCGATAGGAGTATCTGAGTTTCTCGACTGATAATAGTCTATAACTCGTCCGAGACTGCTTATCAGATTGGAAAGTGCATATGAAACATTCAGACGAAGCTTCTTAAAGCGCTCCGAATCAATCTCATGCCCCATAGGATCCATGCCGCCGCCCGCCGGCTCATCAGGTACTGTGCCATCAGGCCTTATTGCAAGGCAGGTCTTTCTGCGTGCCACATCAACTGCATCGGTAAATGACAGATACTCTCCAAAAAGCTCACTATCCTGAATCGCCTCAATAGCATCAGCAAGTCCATAGTTGACATTGCGCTGCAGCTTTACCATGCTTCCATTCATTACAGTCAGTGTGGTAGAAGCCTCATCCACCTTGACAGTCACCTTCACATCTCCTGGAATCTCTCTTCTCATGAGCTGCTTGATGGCATTTCCACTATAGTCAAGTGCTACAAGCTGCAGCCTGCAATCAGCTGCAAGAGCACCATACGACAAAATAAGATCATTAGGCACAGCAATAACCGAAAGACGTAATTTCTTTTCTTCCGGTCTGTCAATCTTCTCTATAATCTGATGTACCAGCTTGTACTGGCTCAAATCCACCGGAAAATAATCCGATGCATTCATTGCAATCATTTCCTTAAGCTGTTTTTCCTTAACAAGCGGAAGCTCAATATCTCTGCTTGCTATACGCGCTGAATTTAAAACAAAAACAGCTTTTTTGGTGGCAATCTTCTTTTCCTTCAGCTTACTGTATAAGATAGAACGAAACATCCCATCCGGCTGTACCACTCCATCATCAATCATCCCCGGTGGTGTCGGAAAGCCGAACATATTGTAAATCTTGGGATTTTTTGCTTTGTAATCAATCTCAACTACTCTGGTAAGGTTCTCCCCTATTTCAATACCGAGTACCCTATTTGCCATAACCTAGTCCTCCGTGTTTATCTTTGTTTTACACTGTATACATCTGTAAAACATTCGTAACTGTTCAGTTACAAACATTCTATATATATATTCGGTATATCTGTGCTTTGCTCTGCTTTTGTCTCACTGCTTGTCGTACTACCTGTTTTATATTAAGTACGCTATATTATAACACGTTTTTCAAAAGCCTGCGAGTGTCAAATATGCCGATATCATTTTCTCACCCCATAGCATCGAAATAAATATTCCGGCTGCCAAGTACGGTCCCATCGCAAGTCTGTTGCCTGCGTTTGTCACTTTCATACGAATCAGATGTATCACGGAACCGATGATGCATCCTAAGAAAAATGCTAATGTAATATTCTGCCAGCCTATCGCAAGGCCTGCACATGCCATGAGCTTGACGTCTCCGCCACCTATGGCTCTTCCTCCGCTTACAAGAAGAAGGATTTCAAGGAATAAACTGACACAAAAGAATCCTATCACATATTCAGACCAGTTATCATGGTCTAAAAACACATGTAGGATTCCAAGTACCAGTATAAATATATTGATTCCGAATGGAATTTCATATGTTCTCCAGTCTATCACACTCAGAACTATGAGTGCAGATGTAAGAAAGCAGTAGATGATACTCGTAAGCTCAAGTCCATTTACTGCAAATACTACTATGTATAATATACCGTTTAACGCCTCAATAATAGGGTATTGAGGTGATATCGGTTCTTTGCACTTGCGGCATCTGCCACGAAGAAACAGCCAGCTGAAAACCGGCACCATATCGTACCACGCAAGCTGATACCCGCATCTCATGCAGTGGGACCTTTCGGTCACCACTGTCTCATGCTGCGGTATGCGGTAGATACAGACATTTAGGAAGCTACCTATAACTATACCGAATGCAAATATTAAGATGTAGATGGGTATCAGTTCTGTGGTCATGGTTTGTGATCCTTTTATTTAATTTTATTTTTCTTTCTTTATGAATTTAGCATTATCACTAGTATCAACTTGATAGTAAGCGTCATCACCACCTACTATTGCATATGTAACACTTCCTTGTGATGGAGTATATGTGATTGTAATTTTAGTCCAGTTTTTACCCTTCAATTTAGTTTTATCCATTCCTGCATCTTTAACTGCAGGATCAGCAGTTTCTGCCACACCATCTTTGGTAACATTAATTGCAACAGGAGCTGTCAGATCCTCTTTATCAGCATAATAAGCTTTTAATGCTGATGCAATACTATCGCAGTTCTGAATATCCGTAGCTTCTCTTGACTTTTCTACATACTTCATAAGCTGTGGAGCAAGTACACCTACAAGCACTGCCATGATGGCGATTACAACAATAAGCTCTACGAGAGAGAAACCTTTGTTGTTCTTCTGTTTCTTTCCTAACTTTTTAAATACATTCTTTACCATAGTTCTTTTCTCCTTTTCATTATAACATGGTTTTTGTGCAAAGAGCTGTGCCCTATCAGCATCTCTTTGGTTTGTATGCGCTCATTGTACCATAAATCAAAGCATAATGCAAGTTATTTTCTAGTACAATAGTATCATTACTGTATAATTTTTTTCGCCTTTTTTAGCAATTTTAACCAAATTTTAACCGATTTATTGCATTTAAATCATATTTTTTCAAAGAAATAATCTCCCGGGCTGTATTTTGGCACAGCGTGAGGGGCTTCACTCCATGTGACCGGCTAACGCATACACTCTCGTGAGAGCTACGCTACACTGCCAAGATACTGTAGGAATTATGCCTTATAAGTTTTCTATGCCCGACGAAACCGTCGAAACACGCCGTCCGTGGCGCGGTTCTCCTTGCCCATTACTGCTCACACCATCAGTGTGACCAGTAACGATTACAGCCCATTAAAAGTGCCTCTACGAGGCAGGGGCTGTAATCTGACAATAGTTGATTTATTGGCGCATAGCTTGACAGCGTGGTGTCAAGCTTGCGTTTGAACAGCAACGATATATTACATCCCGGTGGCAGTTCATTTCTGTGTTTCATGTGCATAATTCAACAGTATCTAAGCAGCTTCGCTATTCGCTCACCCGAGAGTATATTCGCCAGCCGTTTGTAGAGAATGAAGCCCCATCCTACTGTCAGCAAAAGAGGAAGCAACCTCCGGGCTCTCGCCCAAAGATTGCTTCCTCTAATTTACATTTCACTACAATATTAGCTCACAAGCCATTTTTTTACAGTTTCCTCATCAAAATCCACGCATTCAGCTATATCTTCTATTGAGTGACCTTTTTTCTGAAGTTTTAAAGCCGTTACTTTTGCCTGACGAATTCTGCCTTCTTCTCGACCTTCTTCTCTGCCTAATTCTCTACCTTCTTCTCTGCCTAATTCTCTGCCTTCTTCTCTGCCTAATTCTCTGCCTTCATTTTTCTGTTCTTCCCATGCCTTACACATATCAATCACCTCTTCTTTCTCATCTATGTCTATATCCGTTCCTGCAAACAGGTTGATTGCCTCAACCGTCTCTCTGTCCACCTTGCTAAATTTTTCGTCATTCTGCAGCACTTCCTGCATCTTTTCCTTATCATATGCATTCTGCAGTACCTCGAAAAGCTGCCTGATTGAGGTTCTGAATCCTGTAAAGTCGGTTATCTCCCTCGGTGCCAGCAGATTAATTCTGTAATCCGGTATGAATGGCAGAAGTTCTTCATCCACATCACCAAACATATCCGACAGCTTCCTTGGACCATCCCATTCCTTTGTTCCGAGATACACTGTAATCGTAATTACTGGAATCAACTTATCCTCTTTCGTAAATCCCGAGAGAAATTCATCAGATGTTGCTGTATCCTTTTCTTTTCGGTGCTTTTTTGCTGTTTCCTTTACCTGATTTCCATATGCCATGACATCATAAAACATGTTTTTTACCGGAATGGCATAGTGTATATCGGACTGATTTTCTACTCCTATCAGTACCACATATGATTTGCCGGTATATTTGATGCTGGCATTTTTAAAGATATCCCTCAGCTTCTGCATCGCTATGGTCTTTTTGTCAAGTCCCAGTGCGGTCAGAACCTCCGTGGTGTCCCTTTCCTTAAGGTTTTCCGGCAGGATGACCTCTCTTCCTCCATACAGTATATTGTTGCACAGATCAGCAAACCTGGCATTGTCAGCAAAGTATTCCTTTGCCATTGAGTCTTTTGCGCTCAATCCTTCTCCTCCTGTTCTCTTGTGTGAGCAGGAAAATTTGGTGCCAATGAGGGTACAGTGGTACAGTTTACAAGGTATACATGTGCTGTCCTTCTTTATGTTTTCTATATGTTTACATTATGATTATCACACTGTATACAGTTCATCTGTCTTCTGACTACATTATCGGACTTCTAACTGCCCTCTGGCTGCACTTTCTGTATTCTGTCTACATACGGCATTTCAATTTTCCTGCTGTTGATTGGTAATTAAAGCATCGAAAACTTCCATGTCCTTTGTAGAATAATGCGAAGTGGTCTGCCCTCTTCAAAGTGGTGCGCACCTGAAAAACTGTTATGTGGTGCCACTTACAGAAATATAATGCTTTGAGTTGATTGTAGCATAGAGGTGGTGTTTTGTCATCACATTTTTTCTTTTTTGCCACAGCGTAAGGGGCTTTATCCCATGTGACCGGCTGGGCACACTCTCCCGCGTGAGCGAATAGCGAAGCTGCCTAGATACTGTTGAATTATGCACACGATACACAGAAATGCCCTGCCACGGATGGCAGGGCAAGGAGAACCGCGCCACGGACGGCGCGTTTCGACGGTTTCGTCGGGCATCGTAAACCTTTAAGGCATAATTCCTACAGTATCTTGGCTGCGTAGCGTAGCTCACGTGAGAGAATGTGCACAAGCCATGGCTCATGGGATGAAGCCTCGTCCTACTGCCAATGCCTGCAATTATCTCAACAAAAGAAGAAGCAGCCTCCGGGCTCTCGCCCAAAGATTGCTTCCTCTAATTTACATTTCACTACAATATTAGCTCACAAGCCATTTTTTTACAGTTTCCTCATCAAAATCCACGCATTCAGCTATATCTTCTATTGAGTGACCTTTTTTCTGAAGTTTTAAAGCCGTTACTTTTGCCTGACGAATTCTGCCTTCTTCTCGACCTTCTTCTCTGCCTAATTCTCTACCTTCTTCTCTGCCTAATTCTCTGCCTTCTTCTCTGCCTAATTCTCTGCCTTCATTTTTCTGTTCTTCCCATGCCTTACACATATCAATCACCTCTTCTTTCTCATCTATGTCTATATCCGTTCCTGCAAACAGGTTGATTGCCTCAACCGTCTCTCTGTCCACCTTGCTAAATTTTTCGTCATTCTGCAGCACTTCCTGCATCTTTTCCTTATCATATGCATTCTGCAGTACCTCGAAAAGCTGCCTGATTGAGGTTCTGAATCCTGTAAAGTCGGTTATCTCCCTCGGTGCCAGCAGATTAATTCTGTAATCCGGTATGAATGGCAGAAGTTCTTCATCCACATCACCAAACATATCCGACAGCTTCCTTGGACCATCCCATTCCTTTGTTCCGAGATACACTGTAATCGTAATTACTGGAATCAACTTATCCTCTTTCGTAAATCCCGAGAGAAATTCATCAGATGTTGCTGTATCCTTTTCTTTTCGGTGCTTTTTTGCTGTTTCCTTTACCTGATTTCCATATGCCATGACATCATAAAACATGTTTTTTACCGGAATGGCATAGTGTATATCGGACTGATTTTCTACTCCTATCAGTACCACATATGATTTGCCGGTATATTTGATGCTGGCATTTTTAAAGATATCCCTCAGCTTCTGCATCGCTATGGTCTTTTTGTCAAGTCCCAGTGCGGTCAGAACCTCCGTGGTGTCCCTTTCCTTAAGGTTTTCCGGCAGGATGACCTCTCTTCCTCCATACAGTATATTGTTGCACAGATCAGCAAACCTGGCATTGTCAGCAAAGTATTCCTTTGCCATTGAGTCTTTTGCGCTCAATCCTTCTCCTCCTGTTCTCTTGTGTGAGCAGGAAAATTTGGTGCCAATGAGGGTACAGTGGTACAGTTTACAAGGTATACATGTGCTGTCCTTCTTTATGTTTTCTATATGTTTACATTATGATTATCACACTGTATACAGTTCATCTGTCTTCTGACTACATTATCGGACTTCTAACTGCCCTCTGGCTGCACTTTCTGTATTCTGTCTACATACGGCATTTCAATTTTCCTGCTGTTGATTGGTAATTAAAGCATCGAAAACTTCCATGTCCTTTGTAGAATGATGCGAAGTGGTCTGCCCTCTTCAAAGTGGTGTGCACCTGTAAAAAACTGTCATGTGGTGCTGCTTACAGAAATATAATGCTTTGAGTTGATTGTAGCATAGAGGTGGTGCTTTGTCATCAAATTTTTTCTTTTTTTGCCACAGCGTAAGGGACTTTATCTCCCTGAGACCGGCTAGGGCACGCTCTCTCTCGTGAGCGAATAGCGAAGTTGCCTAGATACCCTATAAAACATAATTCCTACAGTATCTTGGCAGTGTAGCGTAGCTCACGCGAGAGAATGTGCACCAGCCAGGGCTCATGGGATGAAGCCCCGTCCTACTGCCAATGTCTCTGCACCAAAAAAGCAGCCTCTGAGCTTCACACTCAAAGCCTGCTTTTTTCATTTTATAAACTGTCCATAGCCTGATACATGGTAAGCATAGGTGCCATAACGGCTGCCACAAGCACACCAACAATAAGTGCCAGAACAAGGATAATCATAGGCTCAATAGCTGCCATAACTGTCTGGGTAGCCAACTCAACTTCCTCATCATAGTAGTCTGCCAGTCGGGTAAGCATGCCTTCCAAGTCACCGGTCTCCTCACCGATTCGCGTCATGTGTGAAACCATAGGTGGAAACAATCCACACGCAGTGATTGGCTCAGACAGTGGAACACCCTTACTTACTTCTTCCCTCGCATTTTTCAGGGCTTTTTTGTAAAGCGCATTCTTCATGGTGTCAGCAGTGATACCAAGGGCTTCAATCATCGGAAGTCCTGAGTACACAAGTGTGGAAAGTGTACGCGCATAGTTACTGGCTGCTGTCTTGATGTTTAGCTTTCCGAAAACCGGAATCTTTCTTGCGAGATTACCAAAGAACATCTGGCCGCTGTCAGTCTGCTTATAAAGCTTGATGGCTATAACAATTGCTGCTATGACAGCAATCACAATATACCAGTATCCAGTGACAAAATCACTCATCGCAACAACTGCCTTTGTGATGCCCGGAAGCTCTGTTCCCAGGTCATTGAACATCTCCGAGTAGCTTGGGATGACCTTTACAAGCATTACAATAACAACCGCAATAGCTACAATCACAACGATAATCGGATAAACTGCCGCTTTTTTTATCATGCCGTTAAGCTTTGCTGATTTTTCGAAGTGTGCAGACATTCTGTCAAAAGCTACATCAATCTTGCCGGATGCTTCTCCTGCCGCAACCATGCTCACCATGATGTCAGGGAAAACATTCGGGTATTTTTTTAGACCATCCGAGAGAGTCTCACCTTTTTGAATCTCGGCATGAACACCTCTGATAGCTTTCGCCATAACCTTGTTCTCAGTCTGATCGGATAACATATCCAGCGTATCAAGAATCGTAACACCGGCATTGACCATACTGGTGAACTGGCGGCAGAATACCGATAGATCTCTCGGCTTTACCTTTCCTCCTACACTGAATGAGATTTCCTTGGTCAGTGCTGTTGCCTTGGTGAGGCTTATGACCATGTTGCCATCCATCTTAAGCTTATTTTTTGCCTCTGCTTCTGACTCGGCTACTATATTTCCTTTTCTTTCTTTTCCGCTCTGGTCTATAATCTGATATGTCCAGTCAGCCACTTTCTTCTCCTCCTTATCCCTATTCTGTGCAACCTCCAGATAAATTAAATCATAATTTATTAAGGCTTCACAACATTATACCATAACAGTAAAATACATACGATTATACCATCAATAGTAAAGGTGTACACGGCTAGCCATGCTTACCGGATCATGTGCATATGCAACTGCAGTCTCCGGCGCTATAAGGCCCTGGCTGTAATACTGTAAAATACAGTCATCCATCATCATCATACCCTCTCTCTTTGATGTCTGTATGATAGATGGAATCTGAAATGCTTTTGCCTCACGAATTAAGTTTCTGATGGCATTGTTTGCAAGGAGCACCTCAAATGCTGCAATTCGTCCGCCATTTACCATTGGAAGCAGATGCTGTGCAACAATTCCCTCTAAAACTCCTGAGAGCTGCACTCGTATCTGTTGCTGCTGGTGTGGTGGAAAAACGTCAATCATACGGTCAATTGCATCTGATGAACTGTTAGTATGCAGTGTAGAAAATACAAGATGTCCTGTCTCCGCCGCTGTAATAGCTGTAGATATAGTTTCAAGATCTCGCATCTCTCCTACAAGTATTACATCCGGATCCTGTCGCAGTGCAGCTCTCAGGGCTGCAGCATATGAGAGTGTATCCTTTCCAACCTCTCGCTGTTCCACTATAGAGCGGCGCCTTGAGTGCAGGTACTCAATAGGATCTTCAAGCGTGATTATATTTTTGGAATCTCTTGATGCAATGACATCTATAAGACTTGCCAATGTGGTCGACTTACCACTTCCTGTAGCTCCTGTCACGAGGACAAGTCCTCTCATCTTTGTGGTAAGATTGACAACCGACTGTGGTATGCCAAGCTGCTGCGGTGTAGGCACATCATATGAGAGAATACGAAGTGCTGCTGCATATGAACCTCTCTGCCTGAACACATTGGCTCTGACTCTTGAAAAGCCCTCCACCGAAAAAGCAAAATCAAGCTCTCCCTTCTCCTTTAGCTCATCTTTAAGCTCCTGCGGAACAATTGGAGAAAGCAGGTTGTCCGTCTCAACATTGGTAAGAACCTGATTTCCCTGCGGTACAAGCTTTCCGTCAATTCTAAGCATAACCGGATTTCCCGGTACGATATGTATATCCGATGAGTTCTGTTGCTGCGCTGCTTTTAAAATGTCTACTATCTGCATTTTCTTTTCCCCCTTAGTTTTCAAACGTGGTCTTTAACATTTCCTGGAATGAAGTAACTCCTTCGAGTACAAGCTTCTCTGCACTCTGTCTAAGTGTATGCATGCCCTCATCACATGCAGCCTTGTTTATATCCTCTATATCAACACCTTTTGAAATAAGTGACTTTATCTTTGGTGTTATGGTCATTATCTCATATATACCGATTCGTCCCTTGTAGCCTGTATTGGCACATTTTTCACAGCCACATGGCTCATAAATCTTTACCGGACGGAATGCCGGTATATTCATAAAGGCCTTTTCCTCCTCTGTCAGCAGATGCTCTCTCTTACATGCCGGACAAAGTCTTCTTACAAGTCGCTGTGCAATGATTCCCTTTACCGAATCCGCAAGCAGATAACTTTCAACTCCCATGTCCTCCAGTCGTGAAATAGTACTTGCCGAGCTGTTGGTATGCAGTGTGCTGACCACAAGATGTCCTGTGATTGACGCCTGTACTGCAATCTGTGCTGTCTCCTGATCTCGAATCTCACCAATCATAATGATGTCCGGATCCTGTCGCAGAATGGAACGAAGTGCTGATGCAAATGTCAGGTCAGCTTTATTATTTACCTGTACCTGGTTTATTCCGTCTATATTGGCCTCGACCGGATCCTCAACTGTGATGATATTTACATCCTCCCTGTTGAGCTCGGAAAGTGCCGTGTAAAGTGTGGTTGACTTACCACTTCCTGTAGGTCCTGTAACAAGGATGATACCGTTTGTATTCATCAGTATATGATCAAAGGCCTTAAGCTCTTCGTCTGAAAATCCCAGCTCCTTTTTATCTCTTGTAAGTGCCTTTTTCTGTGCAAGTCGCATAACGCATTTCTCACCGAATACTGTCGGAAGGATTGATACTCGGATATCATACTCTATCTTGTCTATCTCCATAGTGATACGGCCGTCCTGCGGCTTACGTTTCTCGGAAATATCCATACCACCTATAATTTTAAGTCGTGTAATAATTGCAGAAAGCAGATGTATACTATATGCTGCCTTCTCATAAAGCGCACCATCTATTCTGTATCGCACCCTGACTTTATTTTCCAGTGCCTCTATATGTATATCTGAGGCCCTGAGTCTGGCTGCCTGCTCAATGATAGAGTTGACAAGTAAAACTACCGGCGAATTGTTGACATCCTTGCTGGTAGCTTCCTCAGCCTCGGCATTTTTCTGCTCACGCTCTTTTCTCTCCCTCGCATACTCCTGAGCCGCTTTCATAGCCTCTGTATCACCGTAATATTTGTCAAGCGTCAAAAGTATGTCTCTGCCTGTCGCTACCGCAGGCTCAGCCTGTAGATTGGTAACAATTGAAAAATCATCAAGCGCAACCATATCCATAGGATCAGCCATGGCCACATGCACTACATTGGCATTATTCTTGTCAAATGCATATGGTATCATAACATGCTTTCTAAGCACTGTCTCACTGACAAGGTTTTGCACCTCCTCAGGTATGTTGATTGCGCTCACATTAACAAGCTCCAGTCCCAGCTGCTGTGACAATGCCTTTGCTATCTCAAGCTCATTGGTGAACCCAAGCTCAATAAGTGTTTCTCCTATCTTCTTATGCTTTTCTTTGGCTATAGGCAGAGCCTTTTCCAGCTGCTCCTGAGTAATTACATTTTCATTTATAAGCATATCACCGATACGCTTTTTCTCTCGTCTAAAAGCCATAGTGGCTCCCCCTCTTTCATCATTTAGTAAAATACTACCATTATGATGGCTGTATTTCAAGGGTATTTATATAAAATATACAATAAATTTATTTCAAAACTAAAAAGTAACGATTCCGAGTGCCTGCAGCAACAGTATAAGCAGGAATGCCGGTGCAATAAATTTAACCATGATTATATAAAGCCCTTTTCTGGTGAATTTGCTGCCTCCGCGTGTCACCTCATCTATTATTACCTTTGGACTTACTATCCAGCCAACGAGGATACATGTGGCAAGTGCAACGATTGGCATAAGCACATTGTTGCTTACATAATCCATGATATCAAGTATCTGTCCGACTGTGCCGTTTGGAAGCTTAACCTCCATATAGAGCTTATTGTAGCCAAGGCAGACTATTATCTCTGCAATCAGACCGTATACCGTGACTAAAATTGCGCTTTTTCTGCGGCTCCAGTGAAATCTGTCTATAAGACTCGATACAATAGCCTCCATAATTGATACAGACGATGTGACTGCTGCGAATGCAACTATCATGAAGAATATCAGTCCAACGATATCTCCTGCTATTCCCATTTCATTAAATACCTTTGGCAGTGATATAAACATAAGCCCCGGTCCTGCTGACATGCCGTCACGACCCATAAATACATATACTGCCGGAATGATCATAAGGCCTGCAAGGAATGCAACAAGTGTATCAAAAATCTCGATCTGGTTGATTGAGCCCATGAGCTTTGATTCCTTCTTGACATACGAACCATATGCAACCATGATTCCCATAGCCACACTGATTGAGTAGAACAGCTGACCGAGTGCATCAACAAATACTGTGACAAGCTTTTGCATTGTAAGCCCCTTGAAGTCAGGAACCACATATATCTTAAGACCCTCAAGACCACTTCTTGCTACGCCTGATGCATCCTTATAATTGAGCGTCAATGAGAAAATACCGATTGCAAAAATAAGCACAACAAGGATAGGCATGAGCACCTTGCTGAAGCGCTCGATACCTTTATTGACTCCGCCAATGACAACTGCTGCTGTTATAAGCAGATAAACCACTCCAAATATGATTGGTGCCCACTGGCCTGTGATAAAGCCTGTGAAATATCCATCCGCAACCGCATTTTTACCGCTTCCTGTAATGAAAAGTGTAAAGTATTTTAAAACCCATCCACCTATAGTACAGTAGTAAGGCAGAATAATAGCCGGTACTATACACGCAAGCACACCGATAAACTTGCCCTTTGGATTGATAAGACCATACGCGGTGAGCGGTCCCTGTCCGGTCTTACGTCCTATTGCAATCTCAGTGGTAAGCAATGCAAAGCCAAAGGTCAGAACAAGTATCAGATACACCAGCAGAAAAAGTCCTCCTCCGTCCTTTGCTGCCAGATACGGAAACCTCCATATATTTCCAAGTCCTACCGCACTGCCGGCTGCCGCAAGAACGAACCCAATGTTGCCGGAAAAAGTGCTTCTTGATTTTTCTTTCATTTTCTACTGTCTCCTTAATATATTATATAATTTAATTTCGATTTAATATGGACATTGTTTCCATTTACAAATCTAATATACCTATTATAATCATCTAGAGTACTTTTTGCAACGGTTGATATTTTTTATTCGCATTTGCAGTACGTGTGGTGGCACATGGCAGGTGTCGTGAGTGCTACGCTATACTGTCAAGATACTGTACGAATTATGCCTCAAAAACTTTCTTAACTTGACGAAACCGTCGCTACTCGCCCTCCATGGCTCGATAGCTCCTTGTCCCGGCGTCCATGCCGGGACATTTCTGATTTTCATCTGGCATAATTCAACAGTATCTAGACAGCTCCGCTATTCGCTCTCACGACACCTGCCATGTGCCCTGTCTCTTATACACATCTCCGAGCCCACGAGACTAAGGCGAATCTCGT
>OJQL01001764.1_pt1 | contig 14597 bp, 7 predicted proteins | sample 1598731 | NCBI WGS metagenome assembly OJQL01 (sample SAMN03922510, study PRJEB24848) | human gut metagenome | isolation source: stool sample | host: Homo sapiens | place: Germany | collected 2010-02
ATTTACTATCATTATACGGATCCTTCCTATAATTTGCCTGCTTTCCTTGAACTTTGGGCTTTGTGGTCTGATACCAATACAGACTTCTGGAAGCAAACTCCTGATGCAGCCCGCCGTTTGCTGTCTGATGCCTCGCATAAACAGACCGGTCTCTTCCCGAACTATTCTACATTTAATGGTACTCCTTGGAAACCTCAGAATTGGGGATATGATACAAGAAGATATCAGTTTGACGCTATTCGCTGTGCCATGAATGTAGGTATGGATTATTATTGGTTTGGCAAAGATGCTGCTAACCAGACGGAGATGATGAATCGCTTGCTCAACTTCTTCAAGCGGGATAATTTTACGCATGAATATTTCAATGTGGACGGTTCGGAATCTGCGGGTAATTATTCAACAGGTATGATTGGGGCAAATGCAGTGGGAGCTTTTGCATTGAGTGATAAGAATCTGGCAAAAGAGTACATACGGAGATTATGGGATGAACCGTTACCTACGGGTAGATTCCGTTATTATAGCGGTATGGTATATATGATGTCTATGTTGCACGTCAGCGGAAACTTTCGGATTATCAAAGCGGATGTTCACCATTCCTAGAATTTTCGCCCTGCAACGCAACACATTAACCGCAGCATTCATACATTTTTTCGGTTTACATCTTGGTTTACATCAAAGCCGTCAAATCGCAGTATATACAAAGAAAAAAGCAGTTATCTTTTTAGATAACTGCTTTATTTTCAAGTGATCCGCTTGGGGCTCGAACCCAAGACCCCAACATTAAAAGTGTTGTGCTCTACCTGCTGAGCTAGCGAATCAATCCTTATTGCTGTTAAGCGAGTGCAAAGATAGATACTTTTTTGAAAGTTGCAAAAGATTTTCGCTTTTTTTCTTATCTTTGTACCGAAATTTCGTGTGCAGGAGTCTCACACTTCATCTCGAACATTATATTTTATACTTTATATTTTATACTTAACTCACATGGCAACAGTAGACGATAAGAAAATTATCTTTTCTATGGTAGGGCTGAACAAGACCATTCAGCAGAACAATAAGCAGGTGTTGAAGAACATCTACCTTTCGTTCTTCTACGGAGCGAAAATCGGTATCATCGGTTTGAACGGTTCGGGTAAATCGACCTTGCTGAAGATTATCGCCGACTTGGACAAATCCTATCAGGGCGAAGTGGTGTTCTCGCCCGGATATTCGGTAGGATATTTGGCTCAGGAGCCTTACCTCGATCCCGCGAAGACAGTGAAAGAAGTGGTGATGGAAGGCGTACAGCCCATTGTAGATGCGCTGGCAGAGTACGAGGAAATCAATCAGAAGTTCGGACTGCCCGAATACTACGAAGATCAGGACAAGATGGACAAGCTCTTCACCCGTCAGGCGGAGCTGCAGGACATCATTGACGCTACCGATGCCTGGAATCTTGACAGTAAGCTGGAGCGTGCGATGGATGCGCTTCGTTGTCCACCCGAAGACCAGTCGGTAGAACATCTTTCCGGTGGTGAACGCCGTCGTGTGGCGCTCTGTCGTCTGTTGCTTCAAAAGCCCGACATACTGCTCCTCGATGAGCCTACCAACCACCTTGATGCCGAATCCATCGACTGGCTGGAGCAGCACTTGCAGCAGTACGAAGGTACGGTAATTGCTGTAACTCACGACCGGTACTTCCTTGACCATGTGGCAGGCTGGATACTTGAACTCGATCGTGGCGAAGGTATTCCCTGGAAAGGCAACTACTCCAGCTGGCTCGAACAAAAGACCAAGCGCATGGAGCAGGAAGAAAAGACTGCCAGCAAACGCCGCAAGACGCTGGAACGCGAGCTGGAGTGGGTGCGTATGGCTCCCAAAGCCCGTCAGGCAAAGGGAAAAGCCCGTCTGAACTCTTACGACAAACTGTTGAACGAAGACGTGAAGGAGAAAGAAGAGAAGCTCGAAATCTTCATCCCCAACGGTCCCCGTCTGGGCAACAAGGTTATTGAGGCTAAGCATGTAGCAAAAGCTTTTGGCGACAAACTCTTGTTTGACGACCTTAACTTCATGTTGCCGCCTAATGGTATTGTAGGCATCATTGGTCCTAACGGAGCGGGTAAAACCACCCTTTTCCGCCTTATTATGGGGCTGGATACGCCCGATAGTGGCGAGTTCGAGGTAGGAGAGACCGTAAAAGTAGCCTATGTGGACCAGCAGCACAAGGATATCGATCCCAATAAGAGCGTTTATCAGGTAATTTCCGGCGGCAACGACCTCATCCGCATGGGTGGGCGCGATATCAATGCCCGTGCCTACTTGTCGCGTTTCAATTTTTCCGGTGCAGATCAGGAAAAGCTTTGCGGTGTACTTTCCGGCGGTGAGCGCAACCGTCTTCACCTGGCTCTCTGTCTCAAGGAAGAAGGCAATGTGTTGCTTCTTGACGAACCTACCAATGACATTGACGTCAATACACTGCGTGCTCTCGAAGAAGGTCTTGAGGATTTTGCCGGATGTGCTGTTGTTATCAGTCACGACCGTTGGTTCCTCGACCGTATCTGTACGCATATTCTTGCATTTGAAGGCGATTCTAATGTATTTTTCTTTGAAGGCTCCTATTCGGAGTACGAAGAAAATAAACTGAAACGTTTGGGTAAGGAAGAACCTACTCGCGTTCGTTATAGAAAGTTAATGAATGATTAGTTCGGGTTTTAAACTGAAAGTATACCTGCTTTATCTGTAATAAAAAGAAATTCTGCAAGCTATTTGTGGAGTTTCTTTCTTTTAAAAAGTTTTTAGAATGCTTTATTAGGCTGAAAAAATGTAGTGCAAACGTAATAATTATTTGATATATAAATAGTATATTTGCAACTCAATATTATTTTAAACTTTAATTAACACTATCTATTAACAAAAAGCAGAATTATGAGAAAACATCTAATTCAATTTCTGTTGGTTGCCGTGTTGTTGGTATTTACTTCCGCAGCATGGGCTCAGACCACAGTGCATGGTCAGCTTGTCGACGCTGAAACCGGCGAACCTTTGGTAGGTGCTGCCGTTATGGTAGAGGGAACCACTCAAGGTTCCGTGACCGACATTGACGGCTATTTCAAGCAAAGCGTTGCTTCGAATGCCACGTTACTTTTCAAATACATCGGTTATAAAGACCAGAAGAAAAAGATTACACAGAAGGGTGCTTCCGTAGAGCTGGGAACTATCAAGATGCAACCTGATGCAGTGATGCTGTCGGATGTGACGATTACATCGTCCGTTGCAGTGGCCCGTAAAACTCCGGTAGCGGTATCTACCGTAGACCCGGTGTTCATTGAAGAAAAACTCGGTTCGCAGGAGTTTCCCGAAATTCTGAAATCCACTCCGGGTATCTATACCACTAAAGACGGTGGTGGTTATGGTGATGCCCAAACACGTATCCGCGGTTTCAAGAGTGAGAACGTGGCTATGATGATTAATGGTGTGCCCATGAACGGTATGGAGAACCAGAAGGTGTACTGGTCCAATTGGGCCGGACTGTCCGATGTAACCCGTAGCATGCAGGTACAGCGCGGTTTGGGTGCTGCCAAAGTATCTGTTCCGGCAGTGGGCGGTTCTATTAACATCGTAACAAAGAGTACGGAAGCCAAGAGAGGCGGATTTGTGTCTTACGGCATGGGTAATGACGGTTACAATAAAATCCTTTTCAGCGTATCGTCCGGTTTGTCCAAAGACGGTTGGGCGTTCACATTGCTGGGTGGTAAGACCTGGGGCGACGGATACATCCAGGGTACGGAGTTCGAAGGCTACAACTGGTTTGCCAGTGTTGCCAAGCGTTTCAACGATAATCACCAGTTGTCTCTGACTGCGTTCGGTGCTCCGCAGTGGCACAATCAGCGCAACAATCAGAACGGACTTACCATCAAGGAATGGCAGCGCGTAAAGCAATACATGGGCGAGGACAGTCCTTATAAGTACAATCCTACTTTCGGTTACAGAAACGGACAGGTATTCAACTCATCCAGAAACTCATACCACAAGCCGCAGATTTCGTTGAACCATCTGTGGCAGATAGACCGCAAATCAAGTTTGAGTACGGCACTGTACGTATCCATCGGTCGCGGTAACGGTTACAGCGGTTCGGGCGATGCTGCCAACCGCAGCAAGTGGTATGGTGCAAGCAACGGATTGGTGAACAATGAATTCCGCGAAGTGGACGGCACATTTGCATACGATGAGGTAGAAGCCATGAATGCGGCAAGTACTACCGGTTCTAAGATGATAATGTCCAAGGCAATGAACAACCATACATGGTATGGATTGCTTTCCACTTACACCACCAAGTTCGGCGAGAACCTCGACTTTTATGGCGGTATCGACTTGCGTTACTACAAAGGATTGCACCAGAATGTGATTACCGACCTTTTTGGCGGTTCATACTTCGTGGATATAGACAACCGTAAAAATGTACGTGTTGAGAATAATGCGGCGGCTGCCGATCCCAATTTCAAGAATCAAAAACTGGGAGTAGGCGATGTGATATACCGCGACTATGACGGCTTTGTAATGTCTGAAGGTGTATTCGCACAGTTGGAATACAACTACGACAAGCTGAGCGCATTTGTTTCCGGCGGTCTTTCAAATACCAGCTACTGGCGTTACGACCGTCTGTATTACGACAAGGCACATGCCAAGTCCGACAAGAAACACTATCTGGGCGGAAACGTCAAAGGCGGTATTAACTATAACCTCAACGAGTACAACAACATCTACTTCAATGCCGGTTATATCAACCGCGCTCCGATGTTCGATACATCTTTCATCAATTCTCAGAACTCACATGCACGCAACGGCGATGCCAAGAACGAGAAAGTAATGTCCTTTGAGTTGGGCTACGGTTTCCGTACCGGTTTCTTTACAGCCAATGTGAACGCCTACTACACCCGTTGGAAAGACAAGGCACTCTACGACTCAGGTACATACGACTATGAGAATGAGGAAGGTGTAGAGATAGAAGACCGCTGGACGCTGAACATGACCGGAGCCAATGCCAACCACATGGGTATAGAGCTTGATTTCGTTGCCAAGCCACTCAGATGGCTTGATGTAACGGGTATGTTCTCCTGGGGAGACTGGCGTTGGAACGGTAACGCGAAAGGTTTCTACTACAACGGAGCAGGTCAGATGCTTGCCGACCTGAAGACCGGTGAGGTAGTGAGCGATATGGCTAATGCAGAGCAATACCGTGCCAACATCAAGATGGACAACATCCACGTAGGTGGTTCGGCACAGACCACAGCCGCTTTGGGTGTGAACGTACGTCCTATGAAAGGTTTGCGCCTCAGTCTGGACTGGAACTTCTTTGCCCGCAACTATGCCGGATACGACATCGATGCAGGACAAGCCGGTATGGGTAATGAATACGTGGTTACAGAACCTTGGGAGATACCTTCCTACCACACATTCGACCTGAGTGCGGGTTATTCCTTCGACTTCGGTAAGGTACGTGCCACTTTGAGCGGTAACGTTAACAACCTCTTGGATCAGGAATACATTGCCGATGCACGCGATGGCAGCAAGCACGATTGGGAAACCGCAACACGTGTACTTTACGGTTTCGGCCGTACTTATTCCGTACGCTTGAAATTCAATTTCTAAACCTTTAAGAGCTATAATTATGAATAAAAAGTTAATATACGGCTTGTGCGCTGCCTCGTTCCTGATGACGGCGTGCGACTATAATGAAGATAACTTCCCCGGCTTCGACCAGGAACCTCTGACAGACGTTGTCTACTACGAAGGAGAATTTACCGGGAAGTATCCTACCGAAGGCTATTTCAGCCTTGTGCAGGGTGATGAAGAGTCAGGAAAGGCGACCATAGAAAAAGCATTGATCGAAATGCTTGAGGATACCTATCCGTATTGTGATAAGGGATCATCGGCAAAGATTAAGGTGAAGGTGGCGGATGTGATGCCTCCACAAAACACCGATGTTGTAGCTGATGAAGAGTATGAGTTGACGACAGCAGATTACGATGCAATGGGTACTGGTGACAAACAACCGGGAAAACATGATAATTTTGCATATAATATTGACCCGAATGAATATCTTCCTAATTTCTGCACGACTAAGTATGTCGATAAGCAGGTAGGTTTTATATGTAAGATTATATATAAGTATTATTCCAATCGTGAAACTACCACCCAAGCTAAATTCTATAAGAAAGGGGCAAACGGGTTTGTGGAAGAAACAGGCTTCAAGGCAGATAAATCTTATATATTTACCAGTGAGGACTATGCTGATATTGCAGGAGCAGACGAGAACAAAGGATTTGTAGGTTCTGATGAAGAAGTAGAGGCTCTTATTTCGCAATTCTTGCAGAAGAAATATGTTGCTTCTGATGGAATGACGGTTGCACTCAATTATAAGCATACCGGTAATACCATAGATGCCATTTACCGTTATAATGGAGAAATGTGGGAAGCATATAATCCGGCAAAAGAAATGGTGGCATCCATCACCGAGCGCATCACAGTGATGAAATTCGACGGCAAGGAATGGAAGCTCTCCAACCTTATCAGCGATATCAAGGAACTGTCTCTCACCAATGCTGAATACACTAAGCTGGTAGAGTGGGTGAAGGAAAACAAACCGGAGTTTATGAGTACGCAGAACACAACTTCCGAGTACTATTTCGGCGCCGATACAAAGAATAACAATATCAACAACAAGTATTCCACTTGGACTCAATATTACAATGTAGACGGCTATCTGAACGATTTGAAAGATGAGGAAATCCAGGTTATCATGGACGAACGTCTTGCAAAGGAGGCTTTCCCGCTTATCCTGTTGCCCGATATGGTAGATAATCCCGACCCGGATATAAGCTATACTGTTATCTATAAGATATATGGCGGACGTGGCAATGGTAATTATGCTATGTCGTTCTACTACAGCAAGGAAGATAATGCTTACACATGGGATGAAATGGCACCTGTTATGCAATAATAGGATGTAACATCATTTCAAAGAACTCTGAAAAAAGACGGGGGGAGTTGTCCTGTAAAGGACAGTTCCTCCCGTTTTGTTTTCTTACAGATTAATCGATTTCATGTCGGTAAAAATATCGCTTAGTATATTACTATGTTGGCGTAACGAACTGATTTAGTTAGGTATTCATTTCACTCACTCTTATCAAATTCGGTACAGCCGTTGTAATGTTCCTGTCATACGGCTTATTTCTTCTTTTTTATTGTATTATTTATCCATAATCATGTAAATAATGGCAAAAAGTGTTATCTTTGAGCGTCCTTCTTTCCGTAAGGGGAGTGAGGTGTGTTTTTTCGATGGGTGTTTTCCCGACATGTTTTTGTAAAGCAGATAAGATAACCCCTTACATAAACCCAAAAAATAAACTAATGGATAAAAGTCCTCTATGCAACTGCCTGATGAAGCAGGATTTGGAAGAAGCTGCCGACCCTTATGAGTTTCTTGATAAAAACTATTCGATCTCCGGTATTCTCGACAATTTGGATAAACTTTCCCCAAAAGAATTGAAATGCGCTTGCTGCCTGTTCGGTGTGGCATTGCAGAAAGCCTGCAGGAAGAAAAGGCGGTGGTAGATGATGACATACTGTTGACATCTCGGCAAGTATGGTGCAGGGCATTCAAAAATAAAAGCGGCAATGTTTTTTTTATTTTATAATATCAACGATATTCAATACAATTTGTTTCCGGTATGTATTACTATCTTGGCAAGTGCAAAAGAAGAACAAACAAAATGAACATAAAGACAATAGCTATCCTGTTGCCTTGCTGGCTAATTCTGCTTTGCCTGTCGGGATGCGGGCATAAGCCTTACGCCAGGCAGTATAAGATAGCTCTTGTCCACTCCTACGAAGAGGGGTATCCGGATGCGGAGCGCACCCGCCGGTTGCTATGTGAGACATTGGCAAAGCGTGGCTTGTCCTGCGATTTCCGCGAATATTTCCTGAACTGCGACGGTCTGCTGTCCGATAAGGAAGAGGAGTTCTGTTCGGATTTCATTGATGATTTCACCCGCTGGGGTGCCCATCTTGTGGCAGTGCTGGATGATCAGGCCACTTACTCGCTCATGGCCTGCGGCAATCCTTTGTTGCACGACTTGCCTGTGGTGTTCAGCGGCGTGAATTATCCCAATCGCCAACTGTTGGAACGCTATCCCAATGTGACGGGCTATGCCGACGCTCCCGACTACCTGAATACCGTACGTATGCTGGAACGTGTCATGGGCAAATCCCGTGTGTGCGTGATAAACCGTAACAATGTGCTCGACCGCTTCATATGGGAGGACCTCATGAAGCAGTTCGACGGACAAGGCTACGAGATTTACTGCGGACGGGTGGGCATGCACGTTTCGACTCACCGGAAGTTGGGCGATGATCTGCCGTCCTTGGTTCCCGGCGTAAACTGGGAAAACGAACGTTTCGACACTACAGCCATTGTTCGTCTCAATAGCGACTCGCTCTCACTTACCCAAGTGGCGTGGACGGGATATGGCAGCCGCACGCTATGCCTTTTCACCCACCGTAACTTCATAACCGTGCACTCTGCCAGTTTCTTTCAAAATCCCTGCTTCGCGACGGTAAATAAAGGCTTTGGTCTGTCGGACTATGCTTTGGGCGGCTATTTCGCCACTATTGAAACGCAACTGGATGATATGGGGCAGGGGATCGCCGAACGTCTTCGGGGAAGGATGCCTGCCGAGCAAGTGAGGTACTGTGCCAAACGGTACGTGGTGAACTGGCACGTGTTGCAACGCTACGGTATTCCTCTGAGCTGTATTCCCAAGGAATACACCATAATGTACATGCCCTTTACGGAGCGTTACCGTTACACCTTATTATATATGGCATCCCTTTTCGGTCTGCTTCTGTTGTTGCTGATAGGTTTCCTCATCCGAAGTCTTTCCGTGGAGCGCAGGCGTAAACACGAGGCACTGCACTCCCTGCGTTACGAGCACGAGACGCTGGCACTTGCCATCAGTGGAAGTTCCACATACGTATGGCGTATGGAAGGTGAGGGGATTATCTGCGACGCGCACTTCTATGAGGTTATCCATCACCCGCGTGAGCGTATCACTTTGGACGAGATAATGGATTTTATCCATCCTGACGACCGGGGACGGTTCTACCGCAATTATCGCGCGTCGGAAACTGTGCGCAGCCACAAAGGGCAGTACCGCTTCGATTTCACAGGCGAGGGATACGAATGGTGGGAACTGCGTTACAGTACGCTGTCTGCAACCACAGGCGGCAGGCATATCATTACTGGAGTGTTGCAGAACATTCAGGACATCAAGGACCATGAAGAGGAACTGATACGTGCCCGTCGTCTGGCAGAGCATGCCGAACTGAAACAGTCGTTCCTGAACAACATGAGCCATGAGATACGTACACCTCTCAATGCCATAGCGGGTTTTGCCAATCTGCTGGTGTACGATCCGGAGCTGTCCGGAGCGGAGAAGCAGGAGTATGCAGGCATCATCAACACCAATACCAAACTGCTGCTGAAACTGGTGGACGATGTACTGCAGCTCTCGCGCATGGAGACTGCAAACATGTCTTTCGACCTGCGCCGGGAGAGTGTTCATCATCTGCTCGAAACGATTTACCAGACACATAGTGTGCTGATTAACCCGTCACTGGAGTTTGTCACGGATTTCTCCGACAGGGATGTCTTTGTGAACGTGGACTGCATACGGCTGACGCAGGTCATTACGAACTTTCTGAACAATGCCAATAAATTCACGCCCCAAGGCTACATCAAGTTGGGATACATCTACCGGCCTGCTACCAACGAGGTGAGCATTTACGTGGAAGATACCGGAATCGGTATTCCGAAAGAGGAGCAGGAGATGATTTTCGCCCGTTTCTATAAGCGCAGTGAGTTTTCGCAAGGTGTGGGATTGGGGCTTGCCATCTGCAAGGCTATAGCAGAAAAGTTGGGCGGGCGTATCGAAGTGGAGTCGCAAGTAGGGCGGGGAAGCCGGTTTGCGGTGGTATTGCCATGTGTGGAATAGTTTTTTACGTTATATGTTGTATCTGGATAGCTGTAGACTCAATTCTTAAAAAATGTAGCATGATTGTAATGTATTTATATATTATTTTGCTTATCTTTGCCAATGTTTTCGAAAATATAACATTTTAAGAAACCAATTAAAAACTATTATGTTAAAAGTATTAAGACTTATTTTTACGTTTATGCTGGTTCTGACGGCTGTGGGCGTAAATGCGCAGGTTACGACTTCCGCTATCAGCGGTAAGGTGACCGACGAACAGAGTGAAACGGTAATCGGAGCGACGATTATTGCCGTTCATGAGCCTTCCGGTACACAGTACGGTGCTATCACCAATGTGGATGGACGTTATACGATTCAGGGTATGCGTACGGGTGGCCCGTACAAGCTTACGGTGTCTTATGTAGGTTATCAGAGCGCAGTGTTCACCGGTATCATGCTGGAATTGGGTAACACTTATACACAAAACGTAAAACTGCATCCCAGTTCGGAATTGCTGGATGAAGTGGTTGTCGTAGCCGATGCCAAAACACAAAGCGGTGCTGCTACCAACTTCTCTGCCAACGCCATTGAAAACACTCCGACCGTAGACCGTAACATCTACGACATCGTGAAGAACAGTCCGTTGGCTATGACTTCCAAAAACGGCGGTATCACTTTCGTAGGCTCCAACAACCGTTACAACAGTTTCCAGATTGACGGTACGGTGGCCAACGACGTGTTCGGTCTTTCTGCCGGTGGCACGAACGGTGCTCAGACAGGCGCCAATCCTATCTCTATGGATGCCATTCAGGAAATTCAGGTAGTGGTGGCTCCCTACGACGTTCGCCAAAGCGGATTTACGGGCGGTGGCATCAACGCCATCACCAAGCAGGGTACGAATGAAACCCACGGTTCCGCTTACACTTATTTCAACAATCAGAACATGTATGGCAAGTATAGCGCCGTACGCGGTTACGAGAAGTCGCCGATGTCCCAGCAGTTCGACCGTACTTACGGTGGTACGTTGGGTGGTGCCATTATCAAGAACAAACTGTTCTACTTTGTCAGTGCAGAAGGTAAGAAGAACAGCTATCCCTCAAGCACTTATCCGGGATATACCACTAATTACATCACCAGCACCACTGCCAAGCTGATTGCCGACCAATACAAGAAGCTCACCGGTATAGAAGAAACTTACGGTGAACGTGATATCGAACAGAAATCTTTCGGTCTTCTGGCACGTGTGGACTGGAATATCAGCGAAAAGCATAAACTTGCCGTACGCTACCAGCACAACAACTCTTATAAAGATGTGTACGGAGCAAATTCCACCACTTACTATTTCGGCAACAGCGGTTATCGCATGAACAACAAGATGAATTCGGTAGTGGCCGAGTTGAACTCTCGTCTGGGAGATAACCTCTACAACGAGTTGCGTGCATCGGGTACGTTTGTCCGTGACTTCCGCGATACGGAATATGCAGGTCCTTGCGTGCAAATCAGCAATGTCACAGGCGGTGACGGTGAAACTAAGATTACAGCCAATATCGGTACGGAGTTCTCTTCCGGTGCCAACAAGCTGAATCAGGATGTGTATAGCTTTGAGGATAACCTCTCTTGGTATCTTGGCAACCATACACTGACGTTCGGTACTCACAACGAAATCTACAAAATCAGCAACTTGTTTATCCAGGCTTCGGAAGGTGCATGGTACTATAACTCTTTGGATTACTTCCTGCAAGACAAGCCCTACAAGTTTACTTACAAGTACAGCGACCCCGACATGACGGGTGGTAACCTGAAATATGCTCCTGTTATGAAAGCTGGTCAGTTCGGCTTCTACGCTCAGGACAAGTGGGTAGTGTCAAGAGACTTCAACTTCACTTACGGTATCCGTTTCGATATTCCTCTGCTGTTCAACAAACCTACTGTGAATCCTACTTTCAATGACTTTGCAGCCGGACGTAATATGGGTGTGCGCGTAGGCGAAACTCCGAGTGCCAAGCTGATGGTTTCACCGCGTGTGGGCTTTAGCTGGTATACAGACGAAGAACATCGCACGCTTATCCGCGGTGGTGTAGGTATCTTTACCGGACGTGTTCCGTTTGTATGGCTCAGTAACTCGTTCAATAATACGGGTATGGAACAGAAAGGTACTACTCTTCAGCCCAAGGATGAATCGGGCAAGAATGATACCAATGAAGCTCCTTCATTGGGAGAATACAAGGATAATCCGCTGGCTGCCGCTACAGGAACCATGAAGCAGGATATCGTGACTACCGACAAGAAGTTCAAGTATCCGCAGGTGTTGCGTGCCAATCTGGCTTGGGAACAGTTCTTGCCGGGTGATGTGAAGATGACTCTCGAGGGTGTTTACTCCAAGACCATGAATAATGTATTCTTCGAGAATCTTGCTCTTGTAGAAAACGGACAGGTGTATGCCGTTCCGGGTGTAGAGGCTTCCGCTTCTCCTTCTTATAAGGTACAGGCGGGTGACTATTACTCTATTATCAACCTGAAGAATACAAACAAGGGGTATAGCTATGCTCTTTCGGCCTTGCTGGAGAAACACTTCGGTTTCGGTCTTGACATGTCTGCATCTTATACCTTCGGACACTCCAAGTCTGTAAACGACGGAACTTCTTCCGTTGCCTACTCTAACTGGAAGTACAACTACTCCCGCGACACCAACAGCGGTAATGAACTGGGTTTCTCCAAGTTCGATATTCCTCACCGCGTAATGGCTCAGGTGGCTTATACTACTCCGAAATACTGGAACAACTGGATGAGCACTTCTATCTCTGTTATCTACAACGGATTCTCCGGAAACCGTTACAGCCTGACCATGAATGAAACTTCCGACTTCAACGGCGACGGACAGAAGGGTAACTCCCTGCTGTATATTCCGACTGACGAAGAGCTGAATAAGATGAAGTTCGTGGATGCCACAAACAAAAAGGGAGAAGTAACCATGACTGCCGAAGAAAGCCGCCAAGCTTTCAAGCAGTGGATTGAAGGTGACGCTTATGCCAAGGAGCATCGCGGACAGTATGCCGAGCGTAACTCCAACCTCACCAAGTGGGAGCATGAAATCAATCTCCATCTGGCTCAGACCATCTATAATCCTAAGGGGTTGGGCAAACTGGAATTTACTTTCGACATCATCAACTTTGCCAATATGCTGAACAAGAAGTGGGGAGCAACCTATGGTTCACTCTATAACCTTTCACCGATTTCCGTTACGAAACTGACAACGGTGGACGGTCAGACCACTCCTAACTATATTTACAACAAGTCCGAAATCACCAAGAGCGATGTTTCCTCACGCTGGCATGCTCAGGTAGGTATCCGCTTGACGTTCTAAGGATATTTTTGTTCATGTTTATTTTTACGGTAGAGCTGTTCCGGGAAACCGGGGCAGCTCTATTTTTTTATTGTACCTTGAGCGTAAGAGGAAATACGGTATGGCAGAGTGGGAGGGTGTTTAAAATCCTCTTTTAATACTTCACCGTAAATATCACCGGGTTGTGGTCACTGCATAAATCCAGATTGGGAGAGTAGTAGTCGGTGCATTCCAGCTCCGGTGAGTGGAAGGCATAGTCGATGCGTAGCATGCGCTTGCCGTAACGGTAGGTGTACATGTAGCCGTGTCCGCCTGTCTTGAAGCCGTCCTTGAGGCTCTCAGAGAGTCGGTGATAGGTGTAGGATGAAGGGAGGGAGTTGAAGTCTCCGCACACCAGTACGGGGTGAGGGCTGGCAGTGGCGAGCTGACAAATGCTGTCGGTCTGGAAAGCACGTTTCACGAAGTTTTCATGCAGGGTTTCCGCTGCATCCTGTACGGCTTGCGCTTCACGGCGTGTATTGTCGGTGGCAAGTTCGCGTTCCCATTTTTTACGGTTCTGGCTGACGCTGGTAGTTTGCAGGTGGTTGTTCAGCAAGCGGATGGTATCTGTATTCAGAATAATGTCGCACAACATGCTGCAATTGGCGCTGTGAGGGTAGGTGATGAAACGTCCGCCGACAAGCGGGTAGCGGCTGAATACGGCAATGGGGAGAATGCCGCGGATGGAGTCGTCTGCAGGGATAATGGCATATTGCCAGTGGGAAAGGGCACGACGCAGACTGTCTGCCGTGAAGTGTTTGTTTTCGCCGAATTCCTGAAAGCAGAGTACATCGACGTGTTGTTGCTGCATATACTTGGCAATCTGCTTGCAAGAGTAGCCGGTAATTTCGTTTCCGAAGTTATGGACGTTGTAGGTGGCTACGGTGAGGTAACCGCTGTTTTCGCCTTGTCGGTTCGGTGCCGTTGCGGTGGCGGGTACTTCGTGAGGAGAGCCGAAACGGATAACAGCTGTAAGGTATTCCCAGTTGAAGAAGAAAGCCGTCAGCGTGACGAACGTCCATTTCCTGCGTGCCAATGCCCAGCAGAGGGCAACAATCAGGCTGGATACCAGCAGTACCGGTACGGCAAGTCCCAGCAAGGGCATGATGGTGGAGTTCTCCGGATGGCAATGTCCGGAACGGGACGCGATGATGGTGACCTGTCTCTTATACACATCTGACGCTGCCGACGAATAGAGAGGTGTAGAT
>OJQL01001774.1_pt1 | contig 14535 bp, 8 predicted proteins | sample 1598731 | NCBI WGS metagenome assembly OJQL01 (sample SAMN03922510, study PRJEB24848) | human gut metagenome | isolation source: stool sample | host: Homo sapiens | place: Germany | collected 2010-02
CTGCCTGAGGGGGGCCCATGGAAACAACTGTTACTGTGCCGCCCAGCTGTTCTTTCAGCTGCAGAGCTGCTTCGATACCTGTTTTGTCATCGTGGTTGATAATAGAAGGAACACCATCACGGATCAGTGTGCCTGTCTTAGGATCGATTTTAACTTCTACTGTATCGGGTACCTGTTTAATACATACAACGATTTTCATTATAGTTTGTTCTCCTTCCAAATTTTAGTAATAAGCTTTTTCAAAATGAACTCTTAACTCTCAAATCAAACCTTCATGGAGCCAGCAACGATCATTCTCATAGCTTCGTTTGTACCTTCGTAGATTTCTGTAATCTTAGCGTCTCTCATAGCTCTTTCTACGGGGTACTCACGGCAGTAACCGTAGCCACCGAACAGCTGTACAGCCATTCTTGTTACTTCGTTTGCAGTTTCGGAAGCAAACATTTTGCACATTGCAGCGTAAGGAGCGTAGTTGCCATGCAGATCCTTTTCTGTAGCTGCTCTCCATACCATCAGTCTAGCAGCATCTGTCTTTGTCTGCATTTCAGCCAGTTTGAACTGTGTGTTCTGGTATTTGCCGATGGGTTTGCCACCCTGTTTTCTTTCCTTAACATATTTCAGTGTTTCGTCAATAGCGCCCTGAGCGATACCTACGGACTGAGCACCGATACCGATACGACCGCCGCCCAGTGCTGTCATAGCGATCTTGTAGCCCTGACCTTCTTTGCCCAGCAGGTTTTCAGCGGGAACCTTAACGTTGTCATAAATAACTTCGCAGTTGGATGCTGCTCTGATACCCATACGTTCGATGTTGGGACCAACGGACAGACCTTCAAATTCTCTTTCTACGATGAAAGCAGACATACCTTTAGGGCCTTTGGATTTATCTGTCAGAGCGAATACGATGAATGTATCAGCGAAACCGGAGTTTGTTGTGAACATCTTTGTACCGTTCAGAACATAGTACTTGCCGTCTTCTGTCTTGTCAGCTGTTGTCTTAACGCCTGCAGCATCTGTACCAGCGCCGGGCTCTGTCAGACCGAAGCAGCCGATTTTGGAACCATCAACCAGAGGTCTCAGATATTTCTGTTTCTGTTCTTCTGTACCAAACTCATTGATGCAAGGGCAGCAAAGAGATGTATGTACGGACAGTGTAATACCTGTGGAAGCATCTACTTTAGACATTTCTTCCATGCACAGTGTGTATGTCAGAACGTCTGCACCCTGGCCGCCGTATTCTCTGCTGTAAGGAATACCAAAAGCACCGATTTTCTGCAGTTTCTGAAGCAGTTCTCTATCGTAATCTTCTGCTTCGTCCATGTCTTTAGCGATTGGTTTAATTTCTGTTTCAGCAAATTTTCTGAACAACTCTTGCTGAAGCATCTGAGTTTTTGTTAATTTGAAATCCATTCTAATATTCCTCCTATTTTTTAAAAATTTTGAAACATCCGCGATGAGGCCACATCGTGGTATTTCATTAAAAAACAACCTACTTCCTTACGACGCTGCCGTATGGACGCAGTTTATCAGCTTCTCATTTCTACTTACGCATTTCAATAAGAAGCTATAATGCCTCCACAATGAATATACCATTTTTGTTTAAAATTTGTCAACATCTTTGTCGATAAATATTACATAAAAAACGGCTGCGTTTGTTGGTAATACCGACATATTTTCCACTGTCGGCGAATGGAAAAAAACCTACAAAAAAACAGACCGAAAATCTCCTGCCGGATCGCTATTCCCACAGGAAATTCTTCCCACCTTTCGTCTGTTTGCCTTTTTGTGAAAGAGCAATCTCCTTCGCCGCCAGCTCCTGCGGCATGCAGTGTAATTTTGTATACAATACATCTCTTTTCAAAAAGGGATTCTGACGCTGTTTGTGCGTATTTCTCCGTTTTTTTGCCTATCTCTACTTTACACCATTGTCTTTTCTCTGTCAATATATTTCGCATGAAAACTATTTTCTCTACGTTTTAATTGTCAGACATCTACTCGTAATATTATACAATAAAAACTGCATCTTTTTCTGTTTTATGTCTCCTTTTGGAAATTCGCACCTTCCTTTTTCACGTTTTCATTCTCTATAAGATAATTTTTCGCAAAAAGAATCCCTTTCCGCGAAGTTCGTAAACAGAGCTTCTGCTGTCTTTCTCATATCAACCATTTTTCCGCATAAACATAATATAAAAAAGAGAGCATCCTTACGGATACTCTCTTGATGAATCAATATTCTGATTTCGTCGAAATTACTCAATGATTTCTACTACGGAACCAGCGCCTACTGTTCTACCACCTTCACGGATAGCGAATCTCAGACCCTGAGCCATAGCTACGGGTGTGATCAGTTCGATTGTCATTTCAACGTTGTCGCCAGGCATGCACATTTCTGTACCTTCGGGCAGGCTGATAACGCCTGTTACGTCTGTTGTTCTGAAGTAGAACTGAGGTCTGTAGTTGTTGAAGAAAGGAGTATGACGGCCACCTTCTTCTTTGGACAGAACGTAAACCTGAGCTTTGAATTTTGTATGAGGTGTGATGGAACCGGGTTTAGCCAGAACCTGACCTCTTTCGATTTCATTTCTCTGAACGCCTCTCAGCAGAACACCGATGTTGTCACCAGCTTCAGCCTGATCCAGCAGTTTACGGAACATTTCAACGCCTGTTACAACTACTTTTCTGATTTCGTCTGTCAAACCAACGATTTCAACTTCATCCTGTACTTTAACTACGCCGGATTCTACTCTACCTGTAGCTACTGTACCACGACCTGTGATGGAGAATACGTCTTCGACGGGCATCAGGAAAGGTTTGTCTGTTGCACGTTCGGGTGTAGGAATGTAATCTTCGATAGCTTCGAACAGTTCCAGAATCTTGTCGCCCCAAGGACCGTTGGGATCCTGCAGAGCCTGGAATGCGGAACCTCTGATGATGGGAATATCATCACCGGGGAATTCATATTCGTTCAGCAGTTCTCTGATTTCCATTTCAACCAGATCCAGCAGTTCTTCGTCTTCAACCATGTCGCATTTGTTCATGAATACAACAATGTAAGGAACGCCTACCTGTCTGGACAGCAGGATGTGTTCTCTTGTCTGAGCCATAGGGCCGTCTGTTGCAGCTACTACCAGGATAGCACCATCCATCTGAGCAGCACCTGTGATCATGTTTTTAACATAGTCAGCATGGCCGGGGCAGTCAACGTGAGCGTAGTGTCTGTTGGGTGTTTCGTATTCAACGTGAGCTGTGGAAATTGTGATACCACGTTCTCTTTCTTCGGGAGCCTTATCGATGTTTTCGAAATCTACAGCTTCACCGATATGGTATCTTTCGTGCAGTGTCTTTGTGATTGCTGCAGTCAGAGTTGTTTTACCATGGTCAACGTGACCGATAGTACCAATATTCATATGAGGTTTGGTTCTTTCAAATTTTACCTTTGCCATTTTAAAATATCCTCCTTGTAAAATTGTGGAATCTTAATTTATGAGTTTGACACACTTTAAAATACAGCGCGTCCATCAACTCTAATTATATTAGAATTCTTATCTTTTTGCAATACCAAAAATCCAATTAAACGCAGTATTTTTGGCATTTCATTTCTGTTTTTCCGTCGAAAAATTACTTTCTGCCTTCCAGTACTTTTTCCTGAACAGATTTGGGGCAGGGTTCGTAATGGTCAACTTCCATTACATAGTTACCACGACCCTGTGTTCTGGAACGCAGGTCTGTGGAATAACCGAACATTTCAGCCAGAGGAACGAAGGAGTGAATTACCTGTGCGTTGCTTCTTGCTTCCATACCTTCGATACGACCACGTCTGGAGTTGATATCGCCGATAACGTCGCCCATATAATCCTCAGGTACTGTTACAGTTACCTTCATGATGGGTTCAAGCAGAACTGCGTCACCCTTTCTCATAGCTTCCTTGAAAGCCATGGAACCGGCAATCTGGTAAGCGGATTCGGAGGAGTCAACGTCATGGTAGGAACCATCGTAAACCTCTGCCTTAACGCCCAGTACGGGATAGCCGCCCAGGATACCGCTCTGCATAGCCTGCTGGATACCTTTATCGATAGCGGGGATATATTCCTTAGGAATAGAACCGCCGACTGTCGCATTTACGAATTCGTAGTTGTTTTCCGCATCTGTGGGAATAGGATAGAAACGTACTTTACAGTGACCATACTGACCACGACCACCGGACTGACGTACGAATTTACCTTCTACGTCAACTGCCTTACGGAATGTTTCCTTATAAGCAACCTGAGGTGCGCCTACGTTTGCTTCTACCTTGAATTCTCTCAGCAGACGGTCAACGATGATTTCCAGATGCAGCTCACCCATACCGGAGATGATTGTGTCGCCTGTCTCCTGGTCTGTGTAGGTCTTGAATGTGGGATCTTCTTCTGCCAGCTTTGCCAGAGCGATGCCCATTTTGTCACGGCCTGCTTTTGTCTTGGGTTCGATTGCAACGGAGATAACGGGTTCGGGGAATACCATGGATTCCAGAATAACTTCGTGATCTTCGTTACAGATTGTGTCACCTGTTGTGGAAATCTTGAAGCCTACTGCTGCCGCAATATCACCGGAGTAAACTCTGTCGATTTCTTCTCTGTGGTTTGCGTGCATCTGCAGGATACGGCCAACACGTTCCTTCTTGCCGCCCTTTGTGGAGTTGTAAACGTATGTGCCGGAATCCAATGTACCGGAGTACACACGGAAGAATGCCAGCTTACCAACGAAGGGGTCATTCATTACTTTGAATACCAGAGCAGAGAAGGGCTCTTCGTCGGATGCGTGTCTTTCTGTTTCTTCGCCTGTTGCAGGGTCAATACCCTTGATTGCGGGAATGTCTGTAGGTGCGGGCATATATTCAACAACGCCGTCCAGCAGCTTCTGAACACCTTTGTTTCTGTATGCGGAACCACACATTACGGGCATCAGTTCGCAGGCGATACATGCCTTACGCAGTGCTGTTTTCAGTTCTGCTTCTGTGATTTCTTCTTCAGCAAAGAATTTTTCCATCAGCGCATCATCTGTTTCAGCGATTGCTTCGATCATGATCTGTCTGTATTCTTCAGCCTGTTCTACATATTCTGCGGGAATTTCTTCTTCGTCTACTTCTGTACCTGTTGCGTTTTCATAGAAGTAAGCTTTCATCTTCATCAGGTCGATGATGCCCTTGAAATCACTTTCTGCACCGATAGGCAGAGTTACAGCTACGGGATGGCAGCCCAGTCTGTCTACGATGGATTTCATGGAACCGAAGAAGTCTGCACCCATGATATCCATTTTGTTTACGAAAATCATACGGGGTACATTATAGTTGTCAGCCTGTCTCCAAACTGTTTCTGTCTGAGGTTCAACACCGCCCTTTGCGTCCAGTACGCAAACAGCGCCATCCAGTACACGCAGAGAACGTTCTACTTCAACTGTGAAGTCAACGTGTCCGGGTGTGTCGATGATGTTGATTCTGTTGTCGTTCCAATGACATGTTGTCGCAGCGGATGTGATAGTGATACCTCTTTCCTGCTCCTGCTCCATCCAGTCCATTGTTGCTGTACCTTCGTGTGTATCGCCGATTTTGTAGTTACGGCCTGTATAGAACAGAATACGTTCTGTCAGAGTTGTCTTACCCGCGTCAATGTGCGCCATAATACCAATGTTTCTGGTTCTTTCCAGAGGGTATTCTCTGTTTGCCACTGTGGGATCCTCCTTTTTGTAATCATAATCAGGTTTATGGAAAGACTATGAAATAGCCTTTCCATATTTCCCAAATTCCATTCGTTTTTCTCTAAAAACCAACTGCCCTGCGGCAGCCTTCTGTAAGGCAAAGCCTCACAAAAACGGTAATTCTTACCATTTGAAGTGGGAGAAAGCTTTGTTTGCTTCTGCCATCTTGTGCATTTCGTCTTTTCTCTTGCAAGCGCCGCCTGCATTGTTCAGTGCGTCCAGAATTTCGCCTGCCAGGCGATCAACCATTGTCTTTTCGCCGCGTTTTCTGGAATACAGTGTGATCCATCTCAGACCCAGTGTCTGTCTTCTTTCAGGTCTGATTTCCATGGGTACCTGGTAGGTTGCACCGCCGACACGGCGAGCCTTAACCTCCAGTACAGGCATGATGTTGCCCAGAGCTTCTTCAAAAACTTCCAGAGCTTCTCTACCTGTTTTTTCTGCTACTTTATCGAATGCACCGTAAACGATCTTTTCCGCTACACCCTTTTTACCGTCCAGCATGATGCTGTTGATGAGCTTTGTCACCAGCTTGCTGTTGTAAATAGGATCGGCCAAGACCTCTCTTTTTGCTACATGTCCTTTTCTAGGCACGATTCTTCCCTCCTTGATGAATAAATGCTATTCTCGGTACTTCACGGGGATGCTTCCCTCGTGTTTTCATGCCTTATCCTCTTTCAACGTATATCTCGTCTAAGCAATCGCAGATTGTATTGATTCATATAAGGCATTTCTACTAATAGATTTGTCTTTGTCTGAAATTGTTCCTCTAAGAAATTTTAAAAAATTACTTCTTAGCAGCTTTAGGACGCTTTGCGCCGTATTTGGAACGAGCCTGCATTCTGTTTGCAACGCCGGCTGTATCCAGTGTACCTCTGACAATGTGGTAACGTACACCGGGAAGGTCTTTTACTCTACCGCCTCTGATCAGAACAACGGAGTGTTCCTGCAGGTTGTGGCCTTCACCGGGAATATATGCTGTAACTTCGATACCGTTGGACAGACGAACTCTGGCAATCTTTCTCAGCGCAGAGTTAGGCTTCTTAGGTGTGGAAGTTTTTACCGCTGTACATACGCCTCTCTTCTGGGGAGAAGATACGTCTGTAGCTTTCTTCTGCAGGGAGTTCAAACCTTTCTGCAGAGCGGGTGCTGTAGATTTTTTCTCAACAGTTTTTCTGCCTTTTCTTACTAACTGGTTAAACGTAGGCATTAACTGCACCTCCTTATAAAAATAATACATCTGCTAAATTGCAATAATTCTGATTTTGTTTCCGTTTTACGGACTCGCTTAGAAAAGCCCCTAAAATCGGACACTAGAAAATTTTATCATCGCCAACAACAAAAGTCAAGGATTTTCTTTGGAAATTCAGCTTTTTTCCACACTTTTTCCCATTCCCGCACCCTCTGCCTTTGTAAACGCATTTCGGCAAAGAGAAAGCCCTCTGCTTTTCACAGAGGGCAAATATCATCTTATTTCCGAAAATCCTTTCTGATATTGTTCCGCAGTTCCGTCAGGTTCTGCACCGGTTCATCCACAAGCTCCGTCAGCACCTCATCCAGCGCCTGTTCCCTGTCCTTCCCCTTCCTGCAAGCCCTGCGCCAGCGTATCAGAATAAAGCAGGTCAGAATCCCTGCCACAATAAGCAAGAGAAGAATCTCCATCAGGATGGCTGCTTTCCTCGGTTGTTCCATCCATAAATCCAAGTACCAATCCATACGCTCCTCCTCCTTATCGCTTTTCATAAAAGAACTGTTTTCTTATCCTTATTTTATCATATTTCCCCCTGTACCCAAAGCGTTATTTCCTATTTCATTTCTTTCCATACAAAAAGGGTACTGCTTCGCAGTACCCCTCTTTTTCTTAAATCATTTCGTCTTCATCAATATATACGGTTTCCTCCGCAGGTGCTTCTGTTTCTTCCTCAGCGCCTTCGGGAACGATTTCGATATTTCTGTATCTTGTCATACCCGTACCGGCAGGAATCAGCTTACCGATGATAACGTTTTCCTTCAGACCGATCAGTGGATCAATCTTACCCTTGATTGCTGCTTCTGTCAGCACACGGGTTGTTTCCTGGAAGGATGCGGCAGACAGGAAGGAATCTGTTGCCAGGGAAGCCTTTGTGATACCAAGAAGCACTCTCGTGCCCTTCGCAGGCTCTTTGCCCTCTGCCTCCAGTGCAGCGTTTGTATTTTCAAAGGTCAGCCAGTCAACCAGAGAGCCGGGCAGGAATTCTGTATCCCCGTTTTCCTCGATTTTTACTCGCTTCAGCATCTGACGTACAATAACCTCGATATGCTTATCGCTGATTTCTACACCCTGCAGGCGGTAAACTCTCTGTACCTCCTGAATCATGTAGTCCTGTACGCCTCTCAGACCCTTGATTTTCAGAATATCGTGAGGGTTTACGCTACCTTCGGTGATTTCGTCACCGGCTTCGATTAAATCACCGTCATAAACCTTAATTCTGGAGCCGTAAGGAATCAGATAATCCTTTGTTTCTCCTGTTTCGGGGTTTGTGATGATAACCTCACGCTTTTTCTTTGTATCGTTCAGTGTCACGCGTCCGCCGAATTCCGCAATGATAGCCAGACCCTTAGGCTTTCTTGCTTCAAACAATTCCTCGACACGGGGAAGACCCTGTGTGATATCGTTACCTGCGATACCGCCTGTATGGAACGTACGCATGGTCAGCTGTGTGCCGGGTTCACCGATGGACTGCGCCGCAATAATACCTACAGATTCGCCAATGCGTACATATCTGCCGGATGCCATGTTTGCGCCGTAGCACTTCGCACAGATACCAACCTCGGAACGGCAGGTCAGAACGGTTCTGATCCAAACCTTCTTAATGCCGGCTTTTTCCACTGCCTCCGCCTGATCTACGGTAATCATAGTATCCGCAGGAACAATGATTTCGCCTGTTTCGGGATGGATGATATCGTAAGCAGACCATCTGCCGCGGATACGATCCTGCAAGCCTTCAATGACCTCGTTGCCGTCCATGAATGCGGAAATTTCCATGCAGGGTGTTTCAATATTTCTGCCGTCGCAGCAATCCCATTCTCTTACAATAATATCCTGAGATACGTCTACCAGTCTACGTGTCAGATAACCGGAGTCGGCTGTTTTCAGCGCAGTATCGGTCAGACCTTTACGCGCACCGTGCGCGGAAATGAAGTATTCCAGTACGGACAGACCTTCACGGAAGTTTGCCTTGATGGGCAGCTCGATGATACCGCCGTTAGGGGATGCCATCAGACCACGCATACCTGCAAGCTGTTTGATCTGTCTGTTGGAACCACGGGCACCGGAGTTCGCCATCATATAAATGTTGTTATATTTCCCCAGACCTGCCAGCAGTGCTGCCGTAATCTTATCATCGGCAATGTTCCATGCCTCGATAACCTTCTGGTGACGTTCTTCGTCCGTCATCAGACCACGTCTGAATTTCTTTGTAATCATATCAACCTTGGATTCTGCTTCCTCCAGATATTCTGCCTTTTCCTTAGGAATTTCCATATCGGAAACAGATACGGTCATTGCCGCTCTTGTGGAGAATTTATAACCCAGAGATTTGATTTTATCCAGTACGGATGCTGTTTCTGTTGCACCGCAGCGGTTGATGCACTTATTGATAACCTTACCGATTGCCTTCTTATCTACCAGGAAGCTGATTTCGTAATCGAATTTTGTTTCCTCGTTTGTTCTGTCAACGTAGCCCAGATTCTGAGGAATTGCTTCATTAAAGATAATACGGCCAACGGTTGTCTGTACCATTCTTGTTTCGGGTACGCCGTCAAATTCCAGAGTTCTTCTTACTCGGATGATTTCCTGCAGGCTTACCTCGTGGTTATCGTATGCCAGTATCGCTTCCTTTTCATCCTTGAAGGGGCGAATCATCAGATCGCCTGCTTTTTTGATTACATTGCCTTCCGCATCCAGAATATCCTCTGTGTATCTCTGGTTCAGATCGTCTCTTTCCAGAGTCAGGTAATACATACCCAGAATCATATCCTGAGAGGGTACGGTTACAGGCGCACCATCGGAGGGCTTCAGCAGGTTATTGGGAGAAAGCAGCAGGAATCTGCATTCTGCCTGTGCTTCTACGCTCAGAGGAACGTGAACCGCCATCTGGTCACCGTCGAAGTCGGCGTTAAATGCGGTACATACCAGAGGATGCAGCTTAATCGCACGGCCTTCTACCAGAACGGGTTCAAATGCCTGAATCCCCAGTCTGTGCAGTGTCGGCGCACGGTTCAGCATAACGGGATGCTCTCTGATAACCTCCTCCAGAATATCCCAAACCTCTGTCTGCAATCTTTCTACCATTCTCTTAGCGGATTTGATGTTGTGAGCCAAGCCATCCTCTACCAGCTTCTTCATTACAAAGGGCTTAAACAGCTCGATTGCCATTTCCTTCGGCAGACCGCACTGATAGATTTTCAATTCGGGACCTACAACGATAACGGAACGGCCGGAGTAGTCAACACGTTTGCCCAGCAGGTTCTGACGGAAACGACCCTGTTTGCCCTTCAGCATATCGGAAAGAGATTTCAGCGCACGGTTGCCGGGGCCCGTTACGGGACGACCGCGGCGACCATTATCAATCAGTGCGTCAACTGCTTCCTGCAGCATTCTCTTTTCGTTTCTTACAATAATATCGGGTGCGCCCAGATCCAGCAGTCTTTTCAGACGGTTGTTTCTGTTGATGACCCTTCTGTACAGGTCATTCAGGTCACTTGTTGCGAAACGGCCACCGTCCAGCTGTACCATAGGACGAATTTCGGGCGGAATTACCGGAATCGCATCCAGAATCATCCATTCGGGCTTATTGCCGGAAAGACGGAAGCTTTCGATTACCTCCAGCTTCTTGATGATACGCACGCGCTTCTGCCCTGTGGTGTCCTGCAGCTGTGCCTTCAGCTCTACGGATTCCTTTTCCAGATCAATGTCCTGCAAAAGCTTCTTAATCGCTTCTGCGCCCATTGCCGCCTCAAAGGTATTGCCGTATTTATCATAAGCCTCTCTGTATTCTCTTTCTGTCAGAAGCTGTTTGTACTGCAATTCTGTATCCCCTTCATCCAGTACAATGTAGGATGCAAAGTACAGAACCTTTTCCAATGCTCTGGGGCTCATGGAAAGGATCAGACCCATTCTGGAGGGAATCCCCTTGAAATACCAGATATGGGAAACGGGAGCGGCCAGCTCAATATGGCCCATTCTCTCACGTCTTACCTTTGCTTTTGTTACCTCAACGCCGCAGCGGTCGCAGACAACGCCTTTGTAACGGATTCTTTTATATTTACCACAATGACATTCCCAGTCTTTTGTGGGCCCGAAAATTCTTTCGCAGAACAGACCGTCCTTTTCAGGTTTCAGTGTTCTATAGTTAATGGTTTCAGGTTTTTTGACTTCACCTCTGGACCATTCATGGATTTTTTCGGGAGATGCCAAACCAATCTTGATGGAATCAAACACGATTCCCTGATCTGTATTCTGTGTGCTCATGGGTTTGTTCTCCTTTCTTATTCTTCATCCTCGTAATCGAAATCGTCAGCGGAATCGCCGGAGTAATCATCGGAAAGCAGGTCGCTGTTGTCCGCCTCCACGCCGGTTTCATCGTCAAAGAGGAATTCTCTCATCAGTTCTTCCTCTGCTGTCATGCTACGAGGCTGACGGTATTCATCCTCTTCGTAGCCGTCGATGTTTACATTCAGATCATCCACATCTTCGATACATTCCTTAATTTCAACCTCTGTCTGATCCTCACGCAGCACGCGAATATCCAGTGCCAGAGACTGCAGCTCCTTCAGCAGAACCTTAAAGGATTCGGGAACGCCGGGTTCAGGGATATTTTCACCCTTTACAATTGCTTCGTATGTTTTTACACGACCAACAATATCGTCGGATTTTACCGTCAGAATTTCCTGCAGGGTATAGGCTGCACCGTATGCCTCCAGTGCCCAAACCTCCATTTCACCGAAACGCTGACCGCCGAACTGTGCCTTACCACCCAGAGGCTGCTGGGTAACCAGAGAGTAAGGGCCTGTGGAACGTGCATGAATCTTTTCGTCTACCAGATGGTGCAGCTTCAAGTAGTGCATGAAGCCGATGGTTACGCGGTTGTCGAAGGGCTCGCCGCTGCGGCCGTCTCTCAGCTGAACCTTACCGTCTCTGCCAAGTGCAACGCCCTTCCATTCTTCTCTGTGGTCTCTGTTTGCATACAGTTCATCATAAATGTCACCATTCAGCAGAGGCTTCCATTTTTCAGAGAATTCCTCCCAGCTTGTGTTGACATAATCATTTGCCATTTCCAGTGTATCCATGATGTCGATTTCGTTCGCACCATCGAATACAGGTGTGCTGATTTTCCAGCCCAGTGCCTTTGCCGCCAAGGACAGGTGGGTTTCCAATACCTGCCCGATATTCATACGGGAAGGAATGCCCAGAGGGTTCAGCACGATATCCAGAGGACGGCCGTTCGGCAGGAAGGGCATATCCTCTACAGGCAGTACACGGGAAACAACACCCTTGTTACCGTGACGGCCCGCCATCTTGTCACCAACGGAGATTTTACGCTTCTGTGCAATATAAACACGAACCAGCTGGTTTACGCCGGGGCCTACATCATCGCCGTTTTCTCTTGTGAATACCTTTACGTCTACAATGATACCTGTTTCGCCGTGAGGTACACGCAGGGAGGTATCTCTAACCTCTCTTGCCTTTTCGCCGAAGATGGCACGCAGCAGTCTTTCCTCTGCTGTCAGCTCTGTTTCGCCCTTCGGTGTTACCTTACCAACCAGAATATCATTGGGGCGTACCTCGGCACCGATGCGGATGATACCTCTGTCATCCAGATCCTTCAGCGCATCCTCGCCAACGTTGGGAATGTCTCTTGTGATTTCTTCAGGCCCAAGCTTTGTATCTCTTGCGTCTGCTTCAAATTCACTGATATGAACGGAGGTATAAACGTCCTCCTGTACCAGCTTTTCGCTCAGCAGAACGGCATCCTCGTAGTTGTAGCCTTCCCATGTCATAAAGCCGATCAGAGGGTTCTTGCCCAATGCCAGTTCGCCCTTGCAGGTGGAAGCACCGTCTGCGATAATCTGGTCTGCCTCTACTCTCTGTCCCAGGTCTACAATAGGCTTCTGGTTCAGACAAGTGCTCTGGTTAGATCTCTGATATTTGATCAGCTTATATACATCTCTCTGGGAGTTGTCATTTCTGATTACAATTTCATCTGCGGAAACTCTTTCTACAATACCGGGATTCTTCGCAATAATGCAGATGCCGGAGTCCTTCGCAGTCTTATATTCCATACCTGTGCCGACAACAGGGGAATCTGTTACCAGCAGGGGTACTGCCTGACGCTGCATGTTAGAGCCCATCAGCGCACGGTTCGCGTCATCGTTTTCCAGGAAGGGAATCAATGCAGTCGCAACAGATACCATCTGCTTGGGCGAAACGTCCATCAGCTGTACCTGTTTTCTGTCTACCTCGATGATTTCCTCTTTGCGTCTACCGGAAACCTTCTTATGCACAAAATGTCCTTCCTCATCCAGAGGCTCATTCGCCTGTGCTACGTTGTAGATTTCTTCCTCGTCCGCAGTCACATAGATAAATTCATCTGTAACAACAGGCTCCTCGCCGCTCTGGTCAACCTTTCTGTAGGGTGCCTCAATAAAGCCGTATTCATTGATGCGTGCGAAGGTTGCCAGTGTATTGATCAGACCGATGTTCGGGCCTTCCGGTGTCTCAATGGGGCACATTCTGCCGTAATGAGAATGGTGAACATCACGCACCTCGAAGCCGGCTCTGTCTCTGGATAGACCGCCGGGGCCCAGTGCGGAAAGTCTTCTCTTGTGTGTCAGCTCAGACAGAGGGTTATTCTGATCCATGAACTGAGACAGCTGAGAGCTGCCGAAGAATTCCTTGATTGCCGCTGTAACAGGGCGCACGTTAATCAGTGCCTGTGGTGTTACCACAGCCAGATCCTGTGTTGTCATTCTTTCGCGCACCACACGTTCCATTCTGGACAGACCGATGCGGAACTGGTTCTGCAGCAGCTCGCCAACGGAACGGATACGTCTGTTGCCCAGATGGTCGATATCGTCCACATTGCCGTAGCCGTAATCCAGATGGATCACATAGTTAATGGATGCAAAAATATCCTCCAATGTAATATGCTTCGGCAGCAGCTCGTGGATGTTTTCCTTGATTGCCGCCTTCATTTCCTCTGCGGTTGCGTTTTCCTCCAGCAGCTTTGCCAGCATAGGATAGTAAACTCTTTCCTTGATGCCGAATTCCTCTGCCGTCAGTCCAAATTCCTCCAGGTAGCCGTCAATCTTAACGGTCTGGTTGCTCAGGATTTTTACCTTCTTTTCTTCCGCCATGATATACAGATAGCCTGCGCCGCTGTCCTGAATCCGGTCGCACAGATCCAATGTCAGAACTGCGCCTTCCTCTGCGATAACCTCGCCTGTCATGGGGTCAACCACGTTTTCCGCCAGAACTGCATCACGGATACGGTTTCTCAGTGCCAGCTTTTTGTTGAATTTATAACGGCCAACCTTCGCCAAGTCATATCTCTTGGGATCAAAGAGCATGCCATTCAGCAGAGAAGCGGAGCTTTCTACTGTAGGGGGCTCGCCGGGACGCAGCTTTTTGTAAATCTCAATCAGACCTTCTTCATAGGATTTTGCAACGTCCTTTTCCAGTGTTGCCAGAATCTTAGGCTCTTCGCCAAACAATTCAATGATTTCCGCGTCGGAGCCAACGCCCATCGCACGAATCAGAAC